>Ga0255756_1000169_pt1 | contig 77269 bp, 71 predicted proteins | sample 011ome_20_FD_179956 | JGI IMG/M metagenome (GOLD analysis project Ga0255756, IMG submission 179956) | Coastal salt marsh microbial communities from the Groves Creek Marsh, Skidaway Island, Georgia - 011509CT metaG (version 2) | ecosystem: Environmental > Aquatic > Marine > Intertidal zone > Salt... | reverse complement strand
GGACCCCTTGAAACGGATCATAATCGCGATTGTCGTTTCTGTGACTGAAAAGTATGAGCACAGTACCGCCAGCATCCGCTGGGCCGAATTTTTCAATTTGCAACTTGTACGTGACCGCCGAGCTGTCGTATGCAATGTTACAACATAACAGTAGCGCTATGTCAGGCTGAAAGAGATCCGAGACATGAAATTTCCTCTCCCAACCCTTTCATCATCGATTGCATTGGCGGTCAGCATGATTGCAGCGCCCGCGGTCGCTGATTGTGCCGAAGCTCAGACCTGCGAAGATAGAGCGCAAGAGCGCATAGACGATGACCTCCACGATGGCCGATTGGATACTACCAGTGGCATCATCGTCAGCGCAGAAGGGCTGAAGCAGCTTGACGTGCTGGCAGGAACCTCCGTGATCGGAATCGAAGAGATCCAACGCAATCTCAATGGCCAGCTTGGCGAAGTCCTCGCGAAACTACCGGGTGTCTCTGCCACCAGCTTTTCGCCAGGCGCCTCGCGTCCGGTTCTGCGTGGATTTCAAGGCGAGCGGGTCCGTATACTGGTTGACGGGTTGGGCACAGCGGATGTCTCGAACACATCGGCCGACCATGCGACGACAATCGAGCCGCTGACGGCTGAACGCATTGAAGTTCTTCGCGGACCGGCTGTGCTGCTGTTCGGAAATCAGGCGATTGGCGGCGCGGTCAATGTGATCGACAAGCGCATACCCCGCCGTGTGCCAAGCGAGCCGTTTCATCTGGATGCACTCATCGTGGCTGACACCGCCAGCGATCTGCGCAATGCCGCCGGGTCACTCGACATTCCGCTGAGCCCGAACTTCGTTTTCCATGTTGATGGCAGCTATCGCAATTCGGATGATCTGGAGATCGGCGGATTTCAGGTAGCGCCAGAGCTTCGGGCGGAGTTGCTTGAAGAAGCCGAGGAAGAAGAGGCCGAAGGCGAATTCGAAGAAGCAGAAGAGCTGCGTGAAGCGGCTGAGCAACGCGGTGTCATTCCCAACACGGCCACAGAAACCTACACGATCAACGCCGGCGCAAGCATCTTTGCCGGCGACGGCGTGTTTGGCGCATCGATTGGTTATTACAACACGGACTATGGCGTGCCGGGTCGCCCCGGCGCTGGCCATCACCATGGCGAAGAGGGCGAAGAGGGTGAAGAAGGCGAAGGAGAGGGCGAAGAGGAAGGCGAGGAAATCGTCACAATCGGCCTCGAGCAATGGCGCGCCGATGCGCTTGCCGATATCGCCCTGGGTGACGGCTTCTTCGAGAAGCTGAAAGTGCGCTTGGGCTATTCCGATTACATCCATACCGAGTTTGAAGGTGACGAAGTCGGTACTGTATTCGAAGTCGAGAGCTTCGAAGCGCGTGTTGAACTCGCGCAATCGGATACGGGCCCAAGCACTGGCGCATTCGGTGCGCAGTACACCTATCGTGACTTTGCCGCGATCGGCGAAGAGGCGTTTGTTGCGCCGAATACCGCCAACCAGTTCGCACTGTTTGGCTTGCAGGAATTCGGCCCTGGCCCATTCCAGCTGGAAACAGGAGCGCGGCTGGAGTTCACAGAAGTTGAGTCCGAGCCGCTGGGGGTTTCGCGCAGCTTCACGAATTTTTCCGGCGCACTGGGCTTTGTCTATGAAACAGACGACGCACTGCGTGCAGGCGTCAACTTCAGCCGTGTCGAGCGCGCGCCATCTGCAGAAGAGCTTTTTGCAGGCGGTCCGCATATTGCCACACAGCAGTTCGAGATCGGCGATCCCAATCTGCGCAGCGAAGCCGCCTGGGGACTGGAGGGCTTTGTGCGCGGCCAGGTCGGCGATGCGAATCTGAACTTGGCGGTCTACCGCCAGTGGTTCGACAATTACATCTATCTATCTGCCAATGGCGAGGAAGAAGATGAGCTGCCGGTCTTCCTGATCCTGCAACAAGATGCCGACTATTTCGGGATAGAAGGGGAATTGTCATTCCCGCTCTATCGCACGGGCAGCTCCAGCGTGATCGCTGATCTGCGCGCATCCCATATCGATGCAGAGCTGGGAGACGGTACCGCTGTCCCGCGCATTCCTCCTGTCGAGCTGCTCGGTGCGCTCGAATATCAGTCCGATGCCTTCGATGTGCGCGGCGAAGTGCAGTGGTTTGGCGAGCAGGATGATGTCGACGCATTCGAGACGCCAACCGACAATTTCACACTTGTGAACTTCTCTGTCGCTTGGCGCCCAATGCCCGATTTCGAGAACGTAACGCTGGTGCTCAATGCCGACAATGTTTTCGATGTGATCGGCCGCCGCCACGCGAGCTTTACGAAGGATTTCGTGCCGCTGGCAGGGCGCAACTTCAAGGCCAGCGTCCGCTTTAGTTTCTAACGCTTCAACGGAACGATCCGAACATGGGGAATGGCGTGGTGCCGTTCCCCCCTTTGCAGCTTAGCTCTCGACTGCGAACGTAAGATCGGCGTGTTCCTGTAAACGGTCAACCAGGGCCTCGCCCAGGAATGAGCCCGGCGTGCCAACGCCGCCTGGCTTGTCGCAGGATAACAGCGCAATGCCGGTTTCGGTCAGCATACGGCTGGTCGAGCCATAGCCCGGATCATACTTGCCTTTGACGCCGAAATGCAGGGTCTCGCCATCGGGCAGATCGGCCACGAACAGCACATCATAGAAGCCGTTCTCGCGTTCTTCCTTGCTGGGCCCCTCGCCCGGCTTCGGCGGCTTTGCGCCGAAGGGGTTCTTCATCATTTCCGCCACCGCATTTGCTGCAGCCTTGCCTGCCTCGCCCGGACTAGTCAGCATCATTTCGTCATAAACGAAGTCCTCACCATAGGGGAAACCGGCCAGAAAATTGGTGCGGTGGACATTCTTGGTATTGATCGGTGCCATCACGAATGGCGCGGCCCATTTGTCCAAATCCTTTTCATAGTGCGGAATCATGCCCGGTGGCTGCTCGGCCCCTTCAAAGCCCGGAGTAAGGCCGAATGAAGACCGCAACACGGCAAGTAGTGCAGGCTTGCGCGCAACCGCCTTCATTGTTTCAGTCAGGCTGGCCGCTGTCCCGCCAGAGAAGGTTCCCTGCATCGCGCGGACACGCCCGCGAATGCGCGGTGATGGTTTCCCGGTACGCTTCTCGACTTCTTTCTGGGTCATCATAACGCCGAGGTCGAACGGGATAGAATCGAACCCGCTTGAGAAACAGATCCGCGCGCCAGATTCCTTGGCGGTTTCGTGATGCTCGTCGATCATATCGCGCATCCAACCTGGTTCTCCGCACAGATCCGCATAGTCAGTGCCGGTTTTCACACAGGCTTCGACTAGCGCATCGCCATAGAGCTGATACGGGCCGACTGTTGTCAGCACCACGCGAGTCCGATTGCACATGGCCTCGAGGCTGGCCGGATCGTTCGCATCGGCAACCACCAGCGGCGTTGTGTCCGGTAGGCCAATCTCGTCGCGCACAGCCTCCAGCTTGTCCAAATTACGACCGGCCATCGTCCAGTTGGGGCCATCTTCGCGGGTGCCGTAATGCTGATCGAGATATTCGGCGACCAGACGGCCAGTATAGCCAGTTGCGCCATAGACAATGATATCGAATCCGCGATTGTGCTTGGACATATTTGCTTTCCTTCAAGCTGGCTTGATGCGCGCCATGTTTCAGAGAGTCAAAGCCGTTACGGAACAGCGGTTCCGTTGGATCGCGATTTTACAGGCGCGGTAAGGTCACGCCGCGCTGGCCCATATATTTGCCTGCTCGGTCGGCATAGGTGACTTCGGGCCGTTCATTGCCTTTGAGGAACAGAAACTGGCACGCGCCTTCATTAGCGTAAATCTTAGCCGGCAGCGGCGTGGTGTTGGAAAATTCCAGCGTCACATGACCTTCCCAGCCGGGCTCCAGCGGGGTGACATTCACGATGATGCCGCAGCGGGCATAGGTGCTCTTTCCAAGGCAGATTACCAGCACATCTTCAGGAATACGGAAGTATTCGACCGTGCGCGCGAGCGCGAAACTATTGGGCGGAATGATGCAAACGTCGGTTTCGCGATCCACCAGGCTTTCCGCATCGAACTTCTTCGGATCAACAGTCGCCGAATTGACGTTGGTGAAAATCTTGAACTCGGGTGCAACCCGCGCGTCATAGCCGAAAGAGCTAAGGCCATAGGAAATGCAGCCTTCGCGGCGTTGCGCCTCTACAAATGGCTCAATCATGCCATTTGTCTGGGCCTGTTCCCGAATCCATTTATCTGAAAGAATCGCCATAAACGAGTGATTCCCCAAGGCCGCGCGTGGGGCAAGGAGGGCCGCGAATTTATCTGGGGGAGTCTTTTGTATCGCGCTGATAACGGACTGTTGGCGTCGGCGAAGGTTATATGAGAGAAGATCATCCAATCTGCGATATTTGTTACAGCAACTGACATTCTTAAGTGTCAGCGTCCGATGCGGAAAAAGGTCGTCAGTGCTTCGCTGGCGTCTTCCCGTTACCTGCCGGCCGACTCAATTGATCGCCTCCGCGCCCAATTGCGGATTGAGGCTGGTAACGTGATTGAGCCATTTCTTCGGGCGACGCAGCATATCTTCAGGATACACAACCCTCAGGCCGATTATCTTGGCGATCTCACCAACGAAATGGATGCAATTGCGCGTGTCGAGATCGTAATATTTGCCGGGCGCATCGCGCCACGCGCGCATGAGAGCGATGACTTCGCGATATTGCGCGTCCGTGATGGTGATTGTGAAGTGCCGGTTGGTCTTCCTGATGTACTTCGGCTCTTCGATAGAGATATCGTGCTCCACCGGCCCGTTCAGAATGCGGGTGCTGACCGTTTTGGCGGTAAACCCGTAATTCTCGTTGATGACTTCGCCTGAACTCTCAAGCTCGCCCTCTAGCACAATGAATGCATGCGGGTACCGCCCGAACAGCACCGAGCCGTTGAAGCTGTGAAAGCTGAGCTGGACATCAGCCAGCGCTGGCGATGCCCAACCGAACGTGAGCAATGCGAGCAAGATCGAGAGGTAGCGCCCCATAGCGCGCTGTTTTAGCGTGGCTTTGCGGAGGAGCAAGGCGGTTTAGCCTGCCAGCAGGCTCGCATTGCCGCCTGCCGCGGTCGTGTCGACGCAAGTGACCCGCTCTGTAGCAAAGCGCGCCACATAATGCGGCCCGCCTGCCTTGGGGCCCGTGCCCGACAGGCCTTCACCGCCGAATGGCTGGCTCTCCACCACCGCGCCAATCTGGTTGCGATTGACGTAGAAATTCCCCACCCGCGCGCGCTGTTCAATAAAACGCTTGGTTGCCGCAATGCGGCTGTGCAGGCCAAGTGTCAGGCCAAACCCGGTCGCATTGATATCGCCGATAACCTTGCCAAGATCTTCGGACGCAAACCTTGCAACATGCAGGATTGGGCCGAAGTTCTCGTGCTTGAGATCGAGGATTGAATTGACCTCGATGATCGCTGGCGCGACGAAACATCCCTTGCTGGTGCCGCGCGGCAGTTTGTGCCGCCACACATTCGCACAGCTTTTCTTGCGGCGCGCAACGTGGCGTTCCAGCGCGGCTTTGGCATCGGGATCGATCACTGGGCCGACATCGGTGTGCATCAAGACCGGATCACCGACATTCAACGTATCAAATGCTCCGCGGATCATTTCCAGCATTTCGTCGTACACGTCATCCTGAATGTACAGCATGCGCTGCGCCGAACAGCGTTGGCCCGCACTCTGGAAAGCGCTGGCCAGAACGTCACGCACCACTTGTTCGGGCAAGGCCGAGCTGTCGACAATCATCGCATTCTGGCCACCGGTCTCTGCGATAAAGCTCGCGATCGGGCCTTTCCGCGCGGCCAGCGAGCGGTTGATGGCCTGGGCGGTCTCGGTTGAGCCGGTGAAGGCAACACCGGCTATGCGCGGGTCACTGGTGATCATTTGCCCGACATCGCCTGCCCCGGGCAGCAATTGGAATGCTTCTTTGGGCATGCCCGCCTCGTGGCAGAGCCTGACCGCAATTGCAGCGATCAGCGGGGTTTGTTCAGCCGGTTTGGCAACAACCGTATTTCCTGCCGCAAGCGCGGCGGCTGCCGGACCGATGAAGATGGCGAGCGGGAAGTTCCACGGGCTGATCGTGGCAAAGACGCCGCGTCCATGCATCCGCAATAGGTTTTCCTCTCCGGTCGGCCCCGGCAACGTGATCGGGCCGGAAAACTGGCGTCGCGCTTCAACCGCGTAATAGCGCAGGAAATCAACGGCCTCGCGCAATTCCAGCACAGCATCGACCAGCGTCTTGCCAGCTTCACGCTGGCACAGCGACAGAAACTCTACTGTATGGTCTTCGAACAGCTCAGCCGCGGCTTCCAGTATTACCCCGCGTTTCTGTCCGCCCAATGCATCCCAACCGGGTTGAATATCGAGCGCACGGGTGATCGCATCGGCAACCTCTTGCTCGGTGGAATCGCGGCGTGTGCCGACCTCATGCGTTAAATCTTGCGGTGCATTGATCGGAGCCTCTTTGCCCGCTTCTTCGCCCGCAAATGTTGGCGCGGCATACCAGTGCTTTGTCCCAATCGCGGCAAGCTGATCCTGCAAAGGTGCAAGTACAAGCGGATCGGCAAGATCCACGCCCGCGCTATTAATGCGGTTGCTGAAAATGTCAGCCGGCAGCGGGATCGCCGGATTGCGCTTGGGATCCAGCGCCACAAGTTCGGCCACAGGATCGCCGGTCATCTCTTCGACCGGAATGTCCGCATCGGCCATGCGGTTGACGAAGCTGGTGTTCGCGCCGTTCTCCAGAAGCCGGCGGACCAGATATGCGAGCAGTTCCTTGTGCCCGCCTACGGGCGCGTAAATCCGAACATTGGTGCGATGATTGCCTTCCGCCTTTGCGAGCGCGTCATAGACTTCCTCACCCATGCCATGCAGGCGCTGAAATTCGAAAGCACGCCCAGCCGCCAGCGCTTTGATCGACCCGATGGTCAGCGCGTTATGCGTGGCAAAGGCGGGCAAGATGACATCACTGTATTCAAACAGGCGGGCGGCACAGGCGAGATAGGACACATCGGTGGCCACCTTGCGGGTGAACACCGGGAAATCATCATATCCGCCAACCTGGCTCAGCTTGATTTCCGTGTCCCAATATGCGCCTTTGACCAACCGCACAAAGAAGCGGCGGTTGTTGCGCCGGGCAAGCTTTGCGGCCCAATCGCACAATGGCACGCCGCGTTTCTGATAGGCTTGGATGGCCAGGCCGAACCCTTGCCATTGCGATCCATCGGGCCGGAGGAAAAGGGCGTCGTCCGATGCCAGCTCTTCGATGATATCCATCGACAGCTCAAGCCGTTCGGCTTCTTCGGCATCAATCGTGAAATGAATGTCGGCATCGCGCGCTTTGATCGCAAGATCGCGGACGATCGGCACCAGTTCAGTCCGCGCCTGGTCTGCATGCAGGAAATTGTACTTCGGGTGCAGCGCAGAGAGCTTCACTGAAATTCCTGGCGAATTGGCAACGCCGCCCGCAGCCTCGCTAGAAAGGCGATCAAGCGCTCGATGATAGGCCTGCGCATAGCGGCCTGCATCGGCATAGGTCATGGCGGCTTCGCCCAGCATATCGAAGCTGTGCGTAAGCCCCATCTTGCGTTCAGGCTTCGCACGGTCGAGCGCTTCGTCGATGGTGCGACCAAACACGAATTGCCCGCCCAGGATCTTCATCGCCTGAAGCGTTGCCTTGCGCACAACTGGCTCGCCCAGACGGTTCATCGTGCGCTTCAACGTCGCGCCCATGCCGCGTTGCTTCGCTTCAGGGGGATCGAGCACTTCGCCGGTTAGCATAAGCGAGAATGTCGCGGCGTTGACGAAGGTGGATGAGCTTTCGCCTAGATGTTCACCCCAGTCTATCTCGCTCAGCTTGTCGCGGATCAGGAGGTCTGCAGTCTCTGCATCGGGCACGCGTAGCAATGCCTCTGCAAGGCACATCAGAGCGATGCCTTCTTCAGTGTCCAGCCCATATTGATGCAGGAACGCATCGATGCCGCTCGCCTTGGTCTTGCGCGCATCCGTAATCAGCTTGGCGGCCAGCTCTCCTGCCTCAGCATGCAACGCAGAGGCAGGTTGAGCTTGTTTGAGCCGTTCGTTGACACAGACTTCTTCCGTTTCGCGATAGGCGCGACGAATAGCGGAACGGTCAATCAGATCGTGCGAGGACACGGCAGCGCGACTCCTGCGAAATTGGCGTTAGGGAGATCGCCCTTGGACCCGGTTTCATATGTAATCAAGTTTTGTGAACACGCCCGGGTGCGCTACAAGCTTGCAGTTCTGGGCGCACAACCGCTAGTCGCAAACCATGAGTTGAAAGGCACCCGATACAGGACTTTTCGCAGGCGATCTGTTCGGCGAAGTCTATCAGGCCGAATTGGTTACGAAGCCACAGCGCGTAACGCTGCATGGCAAAATGGTGGTCAATCGCAGCAAGCTGCCCGCGCCAATCGATTTCGTGATCTGATCCAAGGTCGGAAGATCAAAGAAACTCTCCCACTGCGCTGCAAACCCGCTACGATGGCTGAATGAAGCTTTTTGCATTTTACTGCCGGGATGGTGAACACAGTGCGATGTTCCGCGAGCATGGCTATCAGGCTTTGCTCGACCATTTCGACAAGCATGGCGATGATTTTGCGGTTGCGGGACCGATGGTGTCAGGCGAGAAAATCGTTGGTTCGCTGCTCGTCATCAAAGCCGAGGACGAAGCCGCGGCGCGAGAGAAACTGGAAGCGATCCCCTATTTCGAGATTGGCGTTTGGCAATCGATCCGCGCCGACGAGTTCCAACCACGCTTCGGTGACTGGTCAAAACATCTGAGCGATTAAGGCTTGAGAATGGTCGAGCCTGTGGTTCGGCGCGCTTCCAGATCGATATGCGCTTGGGCCGCATCCCTCAGCGCGTAAGTCTGACCTATTGTGACTTTGACCTTCCCGCTGCCCAACATGTCCCAAACGCGCGCGATTCCCGCGCTTCGATCTTCCGGCGTCATGTAGTAATGCATCAAAGTCGGGCGCGTGACGAACAATGACCCCTTCTGCGCCAATATGCCAAGGTTCACTCCGTCTACCGGGCCAGAAGCGTTGCCAAAGCTGACAAGCAAGCCGCGCGGGCTCATGCTATCGAGCGAGGCTTCAAAGGTATCTTTGCCCACTCCGTCAAATACCACAGGCACGCCTGCACCATGGGTGAATTCGCGCACCAGCGGAGCGATTTCTTCCTGGTCATAGCGGATCACAAGGTAACAGCCGGCATTGCGGGCAAGCTTCTCTTTGGTGTCCGAAGACACTGTGCCGATTACGCGCACCCCCTTGGCCTTGAGCCATTGCACCATGATCAGGCCCACACCGCCCGCCGCTGCATGCACAAGCATTGTGTCACCCGGCTTTACATCGGCACATCGCTCGACAAGCCCCTCTGTGGTCGCGGCTTTCAGGATGGCTGCTGCGGCGATGTCGTCAGATACGTCATCAGGAAGTTTGAACATCGCATCGGCGGGCATCACGCGGTGCGTGGCATAAGCACCAAGCCCCGGCCCCATATAGGCAACGCGATCTCCCTCGTCATAGCCGCTCACGCCTTCGCCGATCGCGATGATGCGTCCGGCCGCTTCAAGCCCCAGACCGCTGGGCAGTTCAATCGGATACAGCCCGCCGCGATGATAGGTATCAATGAAATTGAGACCTATCGCTGTATGTTCGATCAGGACTTCACCGGGGCCAGGAGAAGGCACGTCGCCCTCGACCCATTCGATCACTTCGGGACCGCCCAGCTGTGTGATCCGTGCGCTGATAAAATTCATTTGGTGTCTCTCAATCCAGGTCAGGTGCCCAGCACCTATGCGCTACCCGCTTGGTGATGACCACTGGCTATTGCACTGAGGTGTTACGCTGTCGAAGTTCAGCCCTGGCTAAGCAAACGACCGGCTACCGCATCCAGCTTTGCGATCAGGTTCGCATCATGTTTGTCGGGTGCAGTAATCACGGCATCTTCCAGTGCATAGTCGATGGGAGATGACTGGCGGCCCTCTGGCAATGCATTGATGAAACGCACAACTGCATCGCGCGCGACCTGGCTGTTGATCTGCATTTGCGCGACAACCTGACCAACATCCACTGCTTCGCCGTCACGCCAGCAATCATAGTCTGTCACCATGCCGATCAACGCGTAAGGCAGTTCGGCTTCACGCGCGAGCTTGGCCTCAGGCATGGCGGTCATGCCGATCACATCGGCACCCCATTCTCGGTACATCCGGCTTTCCGCTCGGGTGGAGAATTGCGGTCCTTCCATTGCCAGATAGGTCGCACCGGTCGCAAGTTTGCCCTTGGCCCCCTTGACGGCTGCGGCTGCCATTTCGGACAAGCGCGGACAGACCGGATCGGCCATCGAGACATGCGCCACCAGACCGCTACCGAAAAAGCTGTTCGGCTTGCGGTTGGAGCGGTCAATGAATTGTTCGACAATCGCAAAGCGGCCGGGTTCGATTTCCTCGCGCAGTGACCCTACCGCTGAAATCGCGAGAATATCGGTGCAGCCAGCACGCTTCAACACGTCAATATTGGCGCGCGAATTGAGCTCGTCCGGGCCGATCGGATGGCCACGGCCGTGGCGCGGAAGGAACCGCACGCGCACATCCCCGATGCGCCCGCATAGCACTTCGTCAGACGGCTTGCCCCACGGGCTTTCGATCGCGATCCACTGCGCGTCTTCAAGCCCTTCGATGGCATAAAGCCCCGATCCGCCGATGATCCCGATTGTCCACGGGCTGGTCATTTAGTCTCCCCCTGCACGCCTTGGCATATGGTTTAAGGCGCTATGCCGCGCGAAGGCAAAGATAAAGTTAGCAAACGCCTCTCAGGCGATATCAAAGGGTTCAGGCACCGCTTTCCGGATGAAAGCTTCAGCCTTTGCGAAAGGACGGGCAATCGACTCGCGCGCGCGCATGCGCTTCTGATGCGCTGCCAGCGCGGGATAGCTATCGAGCGGGGCATTGGCAGCAAGGTCGATCTGCATCAAACAGGTCGTAACTGTGATGTCCGCGATCGATAGTGCGTCTCCGGCATGGAACTCACCATCGCCCAATGCGCCGTCAAGATAGGCCAGGATGGGCGGCATCTTTTCCGCCCAGGTTGCGCGCGCTTTGTCGAGGTCAGGCTCTTTCCCGTTCATTGCGGCAAAGGCAATCGCGCGAAAAATGCCCAATCCACCGGTTGCAGCCAAATGGCTGTCGGCATACTCTTCTATCCATAGTGCGCGGCCATAGGCATAAGGCTCAGCCGGGTACATCGGAACGTCCGGATGCTTTTTCTCGATATAGCCGCAGATTGCGGAGCTATCGGCGATCGTGCCAGGGATGCCCTCTTCAGCGATAGAGCGGTCGCGCAGCACCGGGATGCGCTTCATAGGCGAAATCTCGCGGAACCAGTCCGGCGGATCGAACACATTCACCGATTCGAGTTCGAAATCGACGCCCTTCTCTATGCAAAACGCTGCGGCCTTGCGGACAAAGGGTGAAACGGGGCTGCCGTGAAGGACGAGATCGGCCATCGAAAAATTCCTCTCTTGCTCTACTGCGTGATAGCTTCCCTGCGACATTCAGTTGCATAGCGCAATCGATAGGCGCGCGACGCCAAGTCTCGTTCTATATTCTCACAGAATTCGATTGCCCTTGGGACCGTTGCGCCCCATCTTGGCGGCTCGAGAGTTTTCAAATCAGACTGGAGAGAGGCCTACTCATGGCGACCCAATATAAAAACCTGATCAACGGACAGATGATCGACACTGGCGAATGGTGCGACGTCGTCAATCCCGCGACGGAAGAAGTGATCGGTCAGGTGCCATCTTGCGGTGCGGCCGAGCTGGACCAAGCAGTCGCGGCAGCGCGCGCAGCATTCAAGACCTGGTCCAAGACCCCGATTGAAGAGCGCCGCGCGACGATTCAGGCCGTGGCGAAAGTCATCCAGGACAATCACGAAGAGCTCTACCGTTTGCTCACCGCTGAGCAGGGCAAGCCGCATGAGCAAGCCAAGGGCGAGATCATGGGCGCGGCCTATATGGCTGGCAGCCAGGCTACGCTTCAGCTGGACGATGTGATCAACGAAGATTCCGATCAGCGCCTCAGCCGCACGCGCCGCGTCCCCGTGGGCGTGGTCGGCGGCATTGTGCCGTGGAATTTCCCGGTCATGATGGCGATGCAGAAAATCGCGCCGGCAATGCTGTCTGGTTGCACCATTGTGCTCAAGCCTTCGCCGTTCACGCCGCTCACCACGCTGCGTCTGGCAGAGCTGATCAAGGACGTGGTTCCTGCTGGCGTGGTCAACATTATCACTGGCGAAGATTCGCTTGGCCCGTTGATTACATCGCATCCTGATATTGACAAGATCACCTTCACCGGCTCGACCGCGACCGGCAAGAAGATAATGGAGGGCGCTTCGAAAGATCTGAAGCGCATCACGCTGGAACTGGGCGGTAATGACGCGTCAATCGTTCTGCCTGATGCCGATCCGAAGAAGGTGGCGGAGCAATTGTTCTGGTCCAGCTTCTCCAACGCAGGCCAGATCTGCGTTGCGGCAAAGCGCATCTATATCCATGAGGATATCTATGATGAACTGGCCGCCGCGCTGGTCGAATATGCCAAGACCGTGGTTGTGGGCGATGGCGCGCAGCAAGGTACCGGTGTCGGCCCGATCCAGAACAAGAAGCAGTATGAGCGTGTGCTCGAGCTGATCCAGGACGCCAAGGATAATGGCTATAACTTCCTGATTGGCGGTGATGCCGATCCATCGGGCACAGGCTACTACGTGCCGATCACGATCATGGACAATCCGCCGGAAGATGCGCGGATCGTTGCAGAGGAACAGTTCGGGCCGGTTATGCCGCTGATGAAATTCTCTTCCGAGGAAGAGGTGATCGCGCGTGCCAACAATTCCGAATATGGCCTTGCCGGCGCTGTGTGGACCAGCAACCCTGAAAAGGGTGTCGAGATCGCAGAGCAGCTCGAGACCGGCACAGTTTGGATCAACGAATATCTGCACCTCTCGCCCTTCGCGCCGTTCGGCGGACACAAGCAATCGGGCTTTGGCGCGGAATACGGGCAGGAGGGCTTGAAAGAGTTCACCTATCCGCAGGTTATCACGGTCAAGAAAGACGCCGTCGTGGCTTGATCTTTGGGCCTGATCTGTGGGTGACGTTACTGCAGAAGAACTGAATGAAGGGCTGGCCCGTGCATGTGCGCGGGTCGGCCTTTCTGCACCTGAAGGCCTGACGCGGCTCACCGGCGGCGCGACGATGGAAAGCTGGCGGTTTTCCAGTGGCGGAGACGGCTTCGTGCTGCGCCGCGCACCTAGCCTCGCCTTTATGGAAGGTCGCCCGTTCGGTCATGCGACCGAGGCCGCAATCATCGAATCCGCGCGCAAGGCTGGGGTTACCGCGCCGGAAGTGCTGACCGTGCTTGAGCCCGATGACGGTATCGGCAGCGGCTTCATCATGCGCGCGCTGCCCGGAACGCCGAACCCGAGGGAAATCCTCGCGATGGAGGGCGCGGACACGATCCTGCGCGAGGCCGCGCGCGATCTTGCCCGCATCCATTTGCTCAAGCGCGAAGACTTGCCCAGAGATGTGCCGGTGATGGACTATCGCGCGGCAATTGCGGACTTGCGCGCGCAGTTTGAGGAAGCAGGCGGCGATCGCCCGATCATCGCGCTCGGCCTCAAATGGATGGAGGACAATTGCCCCGATCCTTGCGCGCCAGTGCTCAATCATGGCGATTATCGCATGGGTAATGTGCTCGCCGCAGACGGGCATCTAACGGGCGTGCTCGACTGGGAGTTGGCGCATTTCGGCGACCCGCACGAAGACCTGGCGTTCGGTTGCATGGCGGTGTGGCGCTTTGCGCGATATGACCGGCCCGCGCTGGGGCTGGGCTCGCTGGAGGATTATTTCGCCGCGTATGAGGCGGAATCAGGCCGCACAGTTGATCGCGAGCGTTTCCGTTACTGGCTGATCCACCGCACGGTGTGGTGGGCGATGGGTTGCCTCAAATGCGCGAAGGTGTGGCGCGATGGATCGGACCGGATGCTCGAGCGCGTGGTGATCTCGCGCCGTACCAGCGAGCAGGAATTGGACCTGCTGATGCTGCTGGAGAAGGATGCGCCCGAAGAAGAGCGGGCACTGCCAGCGGAACCACTGATCGAGCCTGATGAAAACCACGGTGAAGCAACAAACGGAGAGATTGCCGCTGCGGTTTCCGAATGGCTCGAAACCCTCAAGCCGCTCATGCAAGGACACAACCGCTTCCAGCTGGCGGTTGCGCGCAATGCGCTAGGCATGATCACGCGGGAAGACGATGTTGCGCCGCGTGTAACAGAGCCTGACCTGGCGCAAGCGATACTGGATGGTGCGGAGACACTCGCCAGTCCCGGCCTGCTGCGCGAAATGAAGGAAGCCGCGCTAGAGAAGGTTTCGGCAGACGTTCCCAAATACGCCGCACTCGCTGTCGCTCGAAAAAAATGGACCGGAGAGGAATAGGAAATGGATTTCACCATCCCGCAGGGGCTCGAAGACTACTACGCCCAGTTAGAGAAATTCATCGCGGATGAGATCACTCCGCTTGAACAGCAGGATGACAATATCCGCTTCTTCGACCACCGGCGCGAATATGCGCGCACCGATTTCGAGGCGGGCGGCTTGCCGCGTGAAGAATGGGAAGAGTTACTGTGGGAAGCGAAAAAACGCGCGGACAAGGCGGGGCATTGGCGCTTCACCGCGCCGAAGAAATATGGCGGCAAGGATGGCAGCAACCTCTGGATGGCAGTGATCCGTGATCGGTTTGCGCAGCGCGGACTGGGGCTGCACAACGATCTGCAGAACGAGCACAGCATTGTCGGAAATTTCCCCTTCGTCGAAATGTTCGAACAGTGGGGGACAGAGGAACAGAAACAGGAATTCATCCTGGGCGGGTTCGAAGGTACGCGCCGCGTTGCCTTTGGCCTCACCGAACCTGACCACGGCTCTGACGCGACGCATATGGAAACTCGCGCGGTGCGCGAAACGCGCGACGGGGTCGACGGCTGGCTCATCAATGGCGATAAGATGTGGATCACCGGCATGCATGTGGCCACCCATTGCGCGATGTTCTGCCGCACCAGTGGCGAAGATGGCGATGCCAGCGGGATCACCTGTCTGCTCGTGCCCAACCCGACCGAAGGGCTGGAGATCGAAGAGTGGATGTGGACCTTCAACATGCCCACCGATCACCCGCGCCTTTCAGTGAACAACGTGTGGGTGCCTGAAGGTGCGATGCTGGGCGTCGAAGGGCGCGGGCTGTCGTTGGCGCAGAGCTTCGTCCACCAGAACCGCATCCGGCAGGCGGCAAGCTCGCTTGGTGCGGCGCAATTCTGCGTCAATGAAAGCGTCAAGTATGCGCGCCAGCGCAAGCCGTTCGGGGAGGAGCTCGCGAAGAATCAGGCGATCCAGTTCCCGCTTGTAGAGCTTGCGACGCAATGCGAAATGTTGCGCCTGCTGATCTACAAGACCGCGTGGGAAATGGACAATATGCCGCATGAGGAGATCGAGAAGACGATCTCTGACAAGGTTTCGATGTGCAATTACTGGGCGAACCGGCTGGTGTGCCAGGCGGCGGACCGCGCGATGCAGGTGCATGGCGGGATCGGTTATTCGCGGCATAAGCCGTTTGAACATATCTATCGTCACCACCGCCGCTATCGCATCACCGAAGGCGCAGAGGAAATCCAGATGCGCAAGGTCGCGGCGTATTTGTTCGGCTATCTGGGCCCTAAACGCGGCCAGTTAGGTTAGGAGCTAACCCACAAAGCGCGTTGCCTCGCCTTCGCGTGTATTGGCCCTTGCGAGGAAATAGAGCAGCGTTCCCACGCCCGCCAGAAGCCCGGTCGACAGTGCGGCGTTGATCGGCACTTGCACGGTCAGCCAGATCGTCAGCACAATTGCCGTACCGATGATCGCGAGCCAGCGCGGCCCCATCGTCTGCGCTACGCGCCCTTCGCCGCGCCGCCACAATATGATCAGCGCGAGAATGCATGCGGCGATAAAAATCTGCTCTGCCGCAACCAGCATCGTCCCCAAAGTCATTGTCATGCTGTCAACTTCCCCTTGCCGCGCAAAGTGACAGGAACATTCGCCGAGTCAATCAAGTGCTTGGTGGACCAGCGCTAGCATAATTGACCCGCCTTGCTAAAGTCGCGCGCAATTCAACAGGGGACCCTTCAATGCAACATCACACCACCACGACCCGCACTCTTGCCGCCGCGCTGCTCGCCGGAGCCGCGATGATTGCCAGCCCGCTGACCGCGCAGGACGATGCCGAAGCTGGTGGTGATGACGGGAAATGGGATATCGAAGCGCCCAAGGGAGCGACGATCCAGCAGGTGGCGATCCAGACGGACGAAGGCACATGGATGGATGTCGATGTCTCGCCCGATGGCAGCACCATCGCTTTCACGCTGCTGGGTGACATTTACACCATGCCGATATCAGGCGGCACCCCGACGCGGATTTCCGAAGGTATGGCGTGGGAAGTGCACCCGCGCTTCTCACCCGATGGCAGCCGCATCGCCTTCACGTCTGACCGTGGGGGCGCAGACAATATCTGGGTGATGAATGCCGATGGCTCGGACAAGCGCCAGGTGACGAAAGAAGACTTTCGCCTGCTCAACCAGCCGACATGGTCGCCGGACGGAAAGTTCATCGTCGCGAAGAAGCACTTCACAACCGGACGCTCGCTCGGCACGGGCGAGATCTGGATGTACCACGTCTCTGGTGGCGGAGGTGTGCAATTGGTCAAGCGTGCCAGCGAAGCGTTGCAGAAGGAATTGGGCGAGCCGATCTACGCGCCTGATGGCAGCGCGATCTACTACACGCGCAACACCACGCCAGGGAACACCTTCATCTACGCGCAGGATTCGAACAGCGGCATCTTTGCCATTGAGCGCTATGATATTGCGACAGGCGAAGTGACCACAGCGGTCGATGGTTATGGCGGCGCGGTGCGCCCGGCACCTTCGCCCGACGGCAAGGAAATCGCCTTTGTCCGGCGCGACAAGGATAAGAGCCAGCTGTGGGTCAAGAACATCGCCAGCGGCGAAGAACGCATGATCTATGGCGAGCTGGACATGGACATGCAGGAAACCTGGGCGGTGACGGGAGTCTATCCGAACATGGACTGGACACCGGATGGCAATTCCATTGTATTCTGGGCTGGCGGCAAGATCCGCCGGGTCAATGCAGACGGCAGCGGCGCTGCGGTGATCCCTTTCGCGATCAATGATACGCGCGGCATAGCCGATGCGCCGCATCCTGCGATCGAAGTGTCTCCAGACCGGTTCGCCACCACTATGCCGCGTTTTGCCACGATCAGCCCTGACGGCGGCCGTGTGGTCTTCGAAAGCCTGGGCAAACTCTACACCAAGAGCTTCCGCGGGCGCGATTACCCAACCCGATTAACCGGCGAGAGCGGTGACAAGCTTGAGTTATGGCCTGCTTATAGCCGCGATGGCAGCAAGCTTGCCTATGTCCGCTGGAGCGATGAAGGGCTGGGCGAGATTGTGGTCGCGGAGGCCAATGGCCGTAACCCGCGCGTGATCACAAGCCAGCCCGGCCACTATGCCGTGCCGCGCTTCAGCCGCGATGGACGCACCATTGCGTTTGAGAAGCGCAGCGGCGGCTATTTGACGGCACCCGAATATTCGGAAAACCCCGGCATTTATGTGGTCAGCGCCAGCGGCGGCACGCCAACGCTGGTCACCCGCAGCGGGTCTGATCCGCAATTCGGCGATTCCAGTGACCGGTTGTTCGTCACCCGCTTTGGCGGTGACAAGCTGTCGCTCGTCTCGATGGATCTTGATGGTGAGGACGAGCGCACCCATGCCGAGGGCGATCTGGCCAGTGAATTTCGCGTATCGCCCGACGGGCAGACTGTAGCATTTCGCCAGAACTACGAAGTCTTCGCCATGCCGCTGATGCCGGGTGGTAAGCCCGTCAGCGTCAACGAAAAGGGCGGCTTTGTTCCGGTTACCAAGGTCAGCGAAGGCGGTGCAGACTACATCGGCTGGTCACGCGATGGCGCGATGATCAACTGGTCCATCGGTCCAATGCTCAAGACCGCGCAAGTGGCGGACCTGTTCCCCAACGCGCCCAAGGGGGAAGAGGACGATAGCGAAGGCTTCACGCCGCCAGAGATCGGTGTCTCGCTCGCCCTGACAGTTGATGCCGCCAAGCCGAGCGGTACCGTGGCGCTTACCGGTGCGCGTGTTCTCACTATGGCCGGCGATGGTGTAGGTGCGATCGATAACGCCACGATTGTCATCAGCGGTGACCGGATCCGCGCGGTTGGCCCGGCTGGAGAAACCGCGATTCCGGATGGCGCGACAGTGGTCGATGTGACGGGCAAGGTGATCATGCCCGGCCTCGTCGATGCGCATGCGCACGGTCCCTATGGCACGGACGATCTGATCCCGCAGCAGAACTGGACCTTGCTTCAGGATCTGGCGATGGGGGTCACCACGATCCACAACCCATCCTCCAGCGCCAGCATGGTCTTCGCCGCGGCAGAGCGCCAGCAGGCGGGCCTGATTACGGCTCCGCGCATCTTCTCGACCGGCGAAGTTATCTATGGCGCAAAGGCCCCTGGCTTCTTCGCCCGGATTGATACCTATGATGACGCGCTGGCCCATGTTCGCCGGATCAAGGCGCAAGGGGGCATTTCAGTGAAGAACTACAACCAGCCACGCCGCGAGCAGCGCCAGATGGTGGCGCGCGCCGCGGCAGAAGAAGGCATGCTGGTGGTGGCCGAAGGCGGTTCGCTGTTCGGCATGGATATGAACCTTGTGGCGGACGGCAACTCGACCGTCGAACACAATGTGCCGGGCGAGTTTTTCTACGAAGATGTGCTGCAGTTCTTTGGCCAGTCACAGTCAAACTACACTCCTACTCTAGGCGTGACCTATGGCGGTCTGGCAGGCGATCCCTATTGGCGACAGGCGACAGATGTGTTTGCCAATCCGCTGATGGTGCACACTCCGCCCAAGCAATTGCTGGCAGCAACTGCGCGCCGGACCAAGGCGCCCGACTGGGCCTTTGTTGATGATGATGCCGCGCGTGAAGCAGCCAAGCTGGCAAAGCGCGGTGTACGGGTCAGCATCGGTGCGCATGGTCAGCAGGCCGGGATCGCGGCTCATTGGGAACTATGGAGCTTTGCCCGCGGCGGAATGACCGCGGTTGAGGCCTTGCGGGCCGGCACGATCGAGCCGGCGCATTCGCTGGGCATGGCCGATGACATCGGCTCAATCGAAGCAGGCAAGCTGGCGGATCTGGTGGTGCTGAGTGCCGATCCCAGCGAGGACATCGCCAATTCGGACAAGATCGACCAGGTGATGCTCGGCGGGCGGCTGTATGATGCAGCGACGATGAAAGAGGTCGAGACGGGGAATATCGAGCGACGGAAATACTGGTGGGAGTGAAGACACTCCCGCCACAAAACAAAATTAGTTTCCTTTGTAACTTTCTTGCCTGTGCTATATGACGTTCCTCGAACGTCATCCGAGTCTGTTTGAGAGGTTCCCCCATGCTCGTCGGTGTCCCTAAGGAAATCAAGAACCACGAATACCGCGTCGGTCTGACGCCGGAAGCTGCGCGAGAGTACATCGTGTGCGGTCACTCGGTCATCGTCGAAAGCGGTGCGGGGCTGGGCATCACCAAGACCGACGATGACTATCGCGCCATCGGGGCCGAAATTGTCGATACGGCGGAAGAAATATTCGCGCGCGCAGAGATGGTGGTGAAGGTCAAGGAACCGCAACCGAACGAGTGGGTGCAACTGCGCGAAGGCCAGATCCTGTTCACCTATCTGCATCTTGCGCCCGATCCGGAGCAAGCCAAAGGGCTGATGGAAAGTGGCGTTTCAGCGGTCGCATATGAAACCGTGACCGATCGTGACGGCGGCTTGCCGCTGCTCGCGCCGATGAGCGAAGTCGCCGGGCGACTCTCGATCGAAGCGAGTGCGCAGGCGAGCCACAAGGTCAATGGCGGGCGCGGTATCCTGATGGGCGGCGTGCCGGGCGTGCTTCCAGCAAAGGTTGTTGTGATCGGCGGCGGTGTTGTTGGAACGCAAGCCGCGCGCATGGCGGCGGGGCTCGGTGCGAATGTCGAGATTCTCGACCGCTCGCTGCCGCGCATTCGCGAGCTTGACGATATGTTCCAGGGCCGCGTCACAACACGCTATTCCAACGCCGGCACAATCGAGAACGCGATCACCGACGCAGACGTAGTTGTGGGCGCTGTGCTGATCCCCGGTGCAAGCGCACCGAAGCTGGTGACTCGCGACATGCTTGGCCTGATGCAGCATCGCGCAGTGTTGGTCGATGTAGCAATCGATCAGGGTGGCTGCTTCGAAACTTCGAAGCCGACCACGCACGAAGACCCGACCTATCTGGTTGATCACATCATCCACTATTGCGTGGCAAATATGCCAGGCGCGGTGCCGCATACGTCCAGCTATGCGCTCAACAACGCGACTTTGCCTTTTGGCCTTGCGCTCGCAAACAAGGGTATTGCGGCGTGTGACGCAGATCCGCATCTCAAGCCGGGCCTGAATGTTCACGGCGGACGGATCGTGAACGAGGCAGTGGCAGAAAGCCTCGGTTTCAGTTGACTATGTGGGCAGGGCGGCAAGCGCTGCTTGGGCAGCTGCTAGCTGGACTCTATTTACAGATATAAAAGAATCTTTATATCCATGGTTTCGATGCAGACCGAAACCATCATAAAGGCGCTGGCGGACCCTACGCGGCTGCGCATCATGCGCTTGCTCGCCGCGATGGAGCTGGCGGTTGGTGAGCTGGCGCAAGTGCTCCAGCAGAGCCAGCCGCGCGTCTCGCGCCACGTCGGCATTTTGTGCGATGCAGGTTTGGCTGAGCGTCGGCGTGAAGGCAGCTGGGTATTCCTGCATGCGCTAAGCACCTCGGGTGAGCATGCGCCGCTGACGCGCGCTATCATCGGGCTGCTTGAAACAGCCGAGCGGGAAGATCCGGTATTTGCGCGTCAATGCCTCGATGATCGTCGCAAGCTCTCCGCGATCCGCTCTGCCCGCGAAGACGCAGCGCAGGCTTACTTCAAACGGCACGCCGGTGAATGGGACGAGCTTCGCCAATTGCACAGCCCGGACAAGCAAGTGGAGCAAGCGCTTGCGACAGCGTTAGGCGATGCGCCGGTGGGTGACCTGCTCGATATCGGGACGGGGACCGGCCGGGTTGCCGAACTGCTTGCCGATCACGCATCGCGTGTGGTGGCCCTCGACAAGAGTCTGGAGATGCTCAAGCTGGCGCGCGCAAAGCTGCAGCATTTGCCGACAGACAAGATCGAGCTGGTTCAAGGGGACTTCACTGACTTGCCGTTCGGCGAAGCGCAGTTTGACACGGTATTGCTGCATCAAGTGCTGCATTTCGCGCAAGAGCCGGAGCTTGTGTTGCAGGAGGCCGCGCGGGTCACGCGTCCCGGCGGACGGATCGCGATTGTCGACTTTGCTGCGCACAGCCGCGAAGAACTGCGCACCCGACATGCCCACGCGCGGCTTGGCTTTGCAGATGGCCAGCTCAGGCAGATGCTTCGCGATGCGGGCTACACAGCAAAGCCGCCGGTGGCGCTTGAAGGCGGGGAACTGGTTGTCAAAATCTGGATTGGTGATCGCAAAGGCGCGCCGGCAGGCCAATCGAAAACGAAGGAATCTCTGGCATGAGCCCGACGCTCGATCAAATGCACGAAGCGCGCACCGCGCTCGACAGCCCGCTGTTCAAAAGGTTGCCAGGCGATATCGAAGTGTCGTTCGAATTCTTTCCGCCCAAGACGGAGAAGATGGGCGAAACGCTATGGCAGAGTGTTGAAACGCTGAAGCCGCTTGGTCCGCGGTTCGCGTCGGTCACTTATGGCGCAGGCGGGTCGACCCGCACCCGCACGCATGAGCAAGTCGTACGACTTCAGAACGAAGCAGGCATTCCCGCTGCTGCGCACCTCACTTGCGTCGCCGCGACCAAGGAAGAGGTCAACGAAGTCGCACGCCATTATTGGGAGAGCGGTATCCGCCATATCGTCGCGCTACGCGGCGATTCGCCCGAGGGTGGCGGACATTATACCCCGCATCCTGGCGGCTATGCCAATGCAGTGGAACTGATCGCAGGTCTGAAGGAAGTGGCCGATTTCGAGATTTCGGTAGCGGCTTACCCCGAAGTTCACCCGGACAGCCCCGATGCGCAAAGCGACCTTGACAATCTGAAGGCCAAGTTTGATGCGGGTGCGACCCGCGCGATCACGCAGTTCTTCTTCAACACGCGCTGTTTCTTCGAATTTCGTGACAAGACAGCTGCTGCTGGCATCAATGGCGAAATCGTGCCCGGCATCATGCCCGTAGTCAGCTTTGCCGCTGTCCAGCGGATGAGTGGCCTTTGCGGCACCGAGATCCCGCATTGGATGGAGGGACTTTTCGAAGGGCTGGATGACCGGCCCGAAGCGCGCCAGCTGGTGAGCGCAACCATCGCCGCTGAACTGTGCCGCCGGCTTTATGCGGGCGGCGTGCGCCAGTTCCATTTCTACACATTGAACCGGGCAGAGCTAAGCTATGCGATCTGCCACATGCTGGGCATGCGCCCTAAAGGCGGTTCATGATGGCCAGCGCGCGCGAGAAGTTGCAGACAGCTGCGGCGGAAAGCATCCTGATCAAGGATGGCCCCTATGGCACGGCGATCCAGAACGCGAAGCTCACGGCAGAAAAATACGCAGGCAACACCGGACTGACGCAGGACCAGAAGGGCAATAATGACCTTGTGAACCTGACACAGCCGCAAGTGATTCGTTCGATCTGTGATCAATATATCGCTGCTGGTGCAACCGTGCTCGCGACGAATACATTCAACGCCAATCGCATCAGCCAGGCGGACTATGGCGCGGAAGGCCTAGTTCGCGAGATCAATATCTCTGCCGCAAGGATCATCCGCGAAACCTGTGATGAGGCGACGGCAAAGGACGGCAAGCCACGCTTTGTGTGCGGCGCAATGGGGCCGACCAACAAGACCCTGTCGCTCTCGCCCAATGTCGAAGACCCGGGCTTTCGCGAAGTCACCTTTGACGAAGTGAAGGACGTCTACCGTGAACAGGCCGCTGCACTGATCGAAGGTGGCGCGGACTTTATCCTGATCGAGACGGTTTTCGACACGCTCAACTGCAAAGCCGCGATCATGGCGTTGAAAGAGCTGGAGGCAGAGCGCGGCGAAGACATACCGCTGATGATTTCGCTCACGCTGACAGACCTGTCCGGACGCAACCTGTCGGGGCACACGGTAGAGGCATTCTGGTATGCGGTGCGGCACGCAAAGCCTGTGACAATTGGCCTCAATTGCAGCTTCGGCGCTGAACAGTTGCGCCCGCATGTGAAGCTGTTGTCCGGCATCGCAGATACGCTTCTAATGGCTTATCCCAATGCGGGCTTGCCTAATGAGCTGGGCGAATATGACGAGCTTCCTGACACAACCGCCAGCCTCGTTCGCCAATGGGCCGACAGCGGCCAGGTCAACATTCTTGGCGGTTGTTGCGGGAATACGCCTCAACATATCGGCGCCATGGCGAAGGCGGTTGAAGGGCTGGCCCCGCGCGAAGTGCCTAAGCTTAAGTCCGAAATGCGCCTTGCCGGCCTTGAACCTTTTACGATTGCTGCCTGATGACTGAAATCACAACCGCCCGTTTCGTCAATATCGGCGAACGCACCAATGTGACCGGCTCTGCCCGGTTCAAGAAGCTGATCATGGCGGGCGATTACACCTCCGCCGTGGAGGTGGCGCGCCAGCAGGTGGAGAACGGCGCGCAAGTGATCGACGTTAACATGGACGAAGGCCTGCTCGACGCGACCCTCGCCATGACAACTTTCCTCAAGTTGATCTCTGCCGAACCGGATATCGCGCGGGTGCCGGTCATGGTCGACAGTTCCAAATGGGAAGTGATCGAGGCGGGCCTCAAATGCGTGTCAGGCAAGCCGATCGTCAACTCGATTTCGATGAAGGAAGGCGAGGAGGAATTTCTCAAACATGCACGGCTGTGCATGGCATATGGTGCCGCGGCGGTTGTGATGGCCTTCGACGAAACGGGGCAGGCCGATACCAAGGATCGCAAGGTCGAGATTTGCTCGCGTGCCTATAAACTGTTGACCGGGATAGGTTTTCCGCCGGAAGATATCATCTTTGACCCGAATATCTTCGCGGTCGCAACGGGCATTGAGGAGCATGACCGCTACGGCCTCGATTTCATTGAAGCTGTGCAGGAAATCAAGGCCAATTGCCCACATGCGAAGACGTCTGGCGGGCTATCGAACCTGTCGTTCAGCTTCCGTGGCAATGAGACTGTGCGTCGCGCGATGCATTCGGTCTTCCTTTATCACGCGATCCCCGCCGGGCTCGACATGGCGATCGTCAATGCGGGCCAGCTCGATATCTATGATGATATCGACGCGGAACTGCGCGAGGCATGCGAAGACGTGATCCTGATGCGCAGGCCGGACGCAACCGAGCGGTTGATCGACCTTGCGGAGAGCTACAAGGGCAAGTCTGTCGCCGATGAAAAGGCGGCAGAAGAATGGCGCGGTTGGCCGGTCGAGAGGCGGCTTGAGCATGCGCTGGTCAAGGGCATTGATGCGCATGTCGTCGACGACACCGAGGAAGCGCGCGCCGCGCTAGCGGCCAATGGTGGCCGCCCGATCGAAGTGATCGAAGGCCCGCTGATGGACGGAATGAATGTCGTCGGTGACCTGTTCGGCAGCGGCAAGATGTTCCTGCCGCAGGTGGTCAAATCAGCCCGCGTGATGAAGAAAGCGGTCGCGCATCTCATCCCCTTTATCGAGGCGGAGAAGGATTTGCTGCCCGAGGAGGAACGCAAGGCCAAGGGCAAGATCGTGATGGCGACGGTAAAGGGCGACGTTCACGATATCGGCAAGAACATCGTCGGCGTGGTATTGCAGTGCAATGGCTATGACGTGATTGATCTTGGCGTGATGGTGCCATGGCAAGACATTCTGAAATCGGCCAATGACAACAAGGCTGATATGATCGGTCTGTCGGGCCTGATCACGCCTTCGCTTGATGAAATGGTGACAGTTGCGGAAGAGATGAGCCGTAGCGAGTTCACCATGCCGCTTCTGATCGGCGGTGCGACCACCAGCAAGGTGCATACCGCGCTGCGGATTGATCCAGCCTATCCGGGCCCGGTCATCCACGTGCTCGACGCGAGCCGCGCGGTGGGCGTGGCATCAAAGCTGCTGTCCGACACGCAGCGCGATGAATTCGTTGATGAAACCGCGAAAGAATACACCAGGGTGCGCGATGCGCGCGCTGGCAAAACGCCCAGTGTTCTGCTGAGTCTGGAGGAGGCGCGCGCGAATTATTACGATGCCTATTTGAGCGATAAGCCAGCGCCCCCACTGCAGCCGGGCGTACATGTTTTCGACGATTGGGACCTGGCGGATCTGCGCGAGTATATCGACTGGACGCCGTTCTTTCGCGCATGGGAATTGCATGGCAATTATCCTGCCATCCTCGACGATGATGTGGTGGGCGAGACCGCGCGACAACTAAAGGCCGATGCGGATGCCATGCTCGACAAGATCGTGGCTGAGAAATGGCTGACCGCGCGCGGCGTTGCAGGATTCTGGCCCTGCGCAAGGGATGGTGACGACGTTACGATCCACCTGGTCAACCGTAAAGAGCATGTCGTGCTGCCTTTCCTGCGCCAGCAAGTGAAGAAGAGCCGTGACCGGGCGAACATGTGCCTGGCAGACTTTATCGATCCGGCGGGCGACTGGATTGGCGGCTTTGCGGTTGGCATTCACGGGATCGAGCCGCATTCGCAGCGCTTCCTTGCCGACAAGGACGATTATTCGGATATACTGCTGAAGGCTTTGGCAGACCGTTTTGCAGAAGCCTTTGCCGAGCGGCTGCATAAGCACACTCGCACCGATTTGTGGGGCTATGCACCGGATGAGCAGCTTGGCAATGAGGCATTGATCAAGGAACAATATCGCGGCATTCGCCCGGCGCCGGGGTATCCGGCGTGTCCGGATCACTCTTTGAAGCCGATTCTGTTCGAACTGCTTGATGCAGAGGAAAATGTCGGCCTGACGCTGACGGAAAACTTCGCCATGTATCCGACTGCGGCGGTAAGCGGCTTCTACTTTGGACACCCCGAAGCCGAGTATTTCGGGGTCGCGCGGATCGGTCGCGATCAGTTGGAGGACTATGCGAAGCGGAGCGGGGTCGATATGGCGACAGCCGAACGATGGCTACGCCCGAACCTCGATTAAATACTGTCCAGCCAACGCTGGCGCACAGTTCGCGGCTGGCGATTGTCGGCGGCACATTGCTGGCAGCGTTATATGTGCTGGTCTGGTTGCTGCTTGAGACCAACCCAGCGCTCCTAACACAGCTGTGGTTCCTGCCGGGTGTCGGGGTGGTGGGCGCAATCATCGCCAATGCCAGCGGGACAGGCGGCGGGGTAGTGTTCGTCCCTGTATTCAACGCGATGCGCGATCTGGGCGCAATGGATCTCGATCCTTTGCGAGTCACAGCGGTTTCGATGGGCATTCAGGCATTCGGGATGAGCGTGGGCGCGCTGCGCTGGACCGACCGCCTCTATCACCAGAAGCCTCCCTCCGAGCTAGAAGCTCAAACCCGCATGCGCGATTACTGGCTCGTATGTGGACTTGTTCTGCTCCTGTCTGTCCCCGCTCTGCTCGCTACGCAGCGCCTGTTTTCATTCGACGGGCAAGCGGTTTTGCTGGGCTACAAGAGCTTCTCGATCGTGCTGGGGGTCGCGCTCCTGATCGCGACGTGGACATTTAATCGCGACATCCCAGAGCGCACCCGGTTAGAGCCCGTCGATATCGCGATGCTTGCGCTGATCTCGATCCCTGGCGGCGCGATAACTGCGCTGTTCTCGGTCGGCATAGGCGAGCTGGTGGCGTTCTACCTTTTCCTGCGCCACTACCCCATTCTGCTAAGCGTCGGCACGGCCTGTGTGATCTCTGCAATCAGCGTCGCGGCAGGTCTTATTTGGCATGTCGATGCGGGCACTGTCCAATGGGAAGTCGTACTGCTCGCCGCACCGGGCGCGATGTTTGGCGCCTTCCTCGCGCGGCCAATTGCGCTGTGGCTGGGGCCCCGCAAGCTGAAGACCTTAGGCGCAATCTGGATCGTCGGCTCAGCACTATATCTGCTCTGGCTGAATTGGTAAGGGACTGACCATGTTCAGGAAAATCCTCGCAACTCCGCTTGTCGCACTGGCAACTTGTGCCAGCGCTCAAGAAGCTCTTCCGCCAGCACCAGCCACTGTGGTTGTCGCCTTTGACCGCGACAGCATCCGTCCGCTCATCGTCGAAGGCGAGGTGGATCGCGAGACAGGTCGCGCGGTCGAAGCGAATGATCCGGTGCGGATCGCCAGCATTTCCAAACTGATCATGGCGTTGGCGACATTGCGGCTGGTCGACGAGGGCAAGGTCGATCTGAACGCGGACGTCTCGGACTATTTGGGATGGCACCTACGCTCTCCAAATTTCCCCGATGCTAAGGTCACGCTTGCCCAATTGCTCAGCCACCGCTCCGGCCTGCGTGACAATGCAGGCTATGTGATTCCGCTGGGAGAGAGCCTGCAGGCAAAGCTGAGCGATCCCGAGGCTTGGTACGCCGACGCGCCGCCCGGCGAAGCGCCGTTCGAATATGCCAATCTGGGCTCGCCAGTGGTGGCAACAGTGCTCGAAGCGGCGACAGGCGAACGCTTTGATCATATCATGGAGCGCACGATCTTCGCCCCGTTGGGGGTCGAGGCTTGCCTTAACTGGATCGGATGCAGCGAAGAGCAAATCGCGCGAGCCGTCGTGCTTTATCGCGACACCGGCGAAGTCGCGCGCGATGATGCGGCCGACCTGCCGCCCAATTGTACGATCCCGGTGGCGGAGGGCGTGAAATGCAGTCTCGACAATTACATGCCAGGTACCAATGGCTCGATCTTCTCGCCGCAAGGCGGAGTTCGGATCGGGATGATGGACCTGGCGAAGATTGGGCAGGCCTTTCTGCCACTCAACTCGGAATTTCTCTCGGAATCGGCGCAGCATGAGATCGCCATGCACATTGTTTTCAATGCTCCAGTGAGACAGGAATTTTTTTGCGAATACGGCCTTGCAATGCACCAGATTGAGGTGTCGGACGTAGAGTGTCAGGACAGGCTATTCAGCGATGGACTTGCACGCATTGGTCATGCCGGCGAAGCTTATGGGTTGCGATCCGGACTGTGGTATTCGCGGGCTACCAACAAAGGCTTTGCCTATTTCACCACTGCCGTTCCCCCGCGCCAGTCGGCCGAGGATGAAGGCGGGTTCGACCCCCGCGAAATCGAGCTGATGGCCAAAGCGCAAGAGCTGATTGAAGCTGGCCGGTGAAAAACGCTGCACCGCACAATTGTGCGATTGACGCTCCCAAAGGAATCGCGCAGACCAATCGTGCTGCTGCAGAAGCGATTCTGTAGACACACCAGCGGGAGAGTTCGTGAAGCCCCTCAGGGCCAATCGGCGCCGAAGGAGCAACCACCCCGGAAACTCTCAGGCCCACGGACCGCAGTGTGATCGGCACTCTGGAAAGCGTTTCTGCGAGTTGCGGAAACCACCGAAGGGGAAGGCTCGGCAACAGCCGAGCTAAGCTCTCAGGTCACCCGACAGAGGGGGTGTGGAACATCGCTTCGTCTCGGAGCGTTGCACCTTCTGTGCGGGGACTGATTTTGAGCGAAGACGAAACATTCGAAGAATTGCCTTTGGAAAAGCTGCCGCTCGACGCCTGGCATCGTGCGCAGGGCGTGCGCATGGTGCCGTTCGCTGGCTATGAAATGCCGATCCAGTACACCGGCCCGTTCGGGGGCATCGTTGCGGAACATAATTGGACGCGGGAAAGCGCCAGTCTGTTCGATGTCTTCCATATGGGCCAGCTGACCGTCAGTGGCGAAAATGCCGGTGAAGAGCTGGAAAAGCTGCTGCCCGGCGCGATCACCAGCCTGAAAGACGGGCGTATGCGGTATTCTCTGCTGTTGAATGAGGATGGCGGGATCATTGACGATCTGATGGTCACGAATACCGGCCCGCATTTTGCGCTGGTGGTGAATGGCGCGTGCAAATGGGATGATATCGCGCATCTGCGCGAGTATCTGCCTGATGAGATCACGCTGACCCATCACGATGATTATGGTTTGCTGGCTTTACAGGGACCCAAGGCTGGCGAAGTTCTTGAAGCGCTGCTGCCCGGCACAGGTGCGCTCACCTTCATGACGGCCGGACTGTTCGAATGGGAAGGTACCTACCTCTGGGTTAGCCGCGCGGGCTATACTGGCGAGGATGGCTTCGAAATTTCCGTGCCTGCGACACATGTCGAGCAGCTTGCAGATGCGCTTGTTGCGGATGAACGCGTTAAGCCGGCAGGGCTGGGCGCGCGGGACTCTTTACGGCTGGAGGCGGGCCTGCCGCTTTATGGGCATGATCTGACCACTCAAACTGATCCGGTCAGTGCCGATCTGATCTTTGCGTTGACCAAGAAGCGTCGCGAGGCCGGCGGCTGGATGGGGCACGAAGCGCTTGTGCCGGTACTCGACGATGGCCCGGCAACCAAGCGCGTCGGGCTGAAGCTTGATGGCCGCATGCCCGCGCGCGAAGGCGCGGAAGTTTATTCCGGCGAAACCAAAGTCGGCACAGTCACCAGCGGCGGTTTTTCGCCCACGCTGGGGCAACCGATTGCGATGGCTTATGTCGATATCGCGCAGGCTGCTGAAGGCACCGTGCTCGAAATCGAAGTGCGGGGCAAGCGTTTGCCCGCGACCGTTTCACCCATGCCTTTTGTGCCGCATAATTACTACCGAGGGAGCTGATAGATGCCGCGTTATTTCACTGATGAACACGAATGGATCGACATCGAAGGCGACACCGCCACCGTCGGCATTACCGATTATGCTCAGGAACAGTTGGGTGACATTGTTTTCGTCGAACTGCCCGATGTGGGCGCGATGCTGGACAAGGCGGGCGATGCAGCCGTGGTCGAAAGTGTGAAAGCGGCAAGCGATGTCTACGCTCCGATCACCGGCGAAGTGACAGAAACCAATGGCGCGCTGGAAGATGATCCTGCGCTGGTCAATACCTCGCCAGAGGAAGACGGCTGGTTCTTCCGCATGACCATTGGCGACAAGTCCGAGCTTGAAGGGCTGATGGATGACAAGGGCTATAAGGCGTTTGTCGACGGCCTCTAAACCCCAAACGGGAAATGAATAGATGCGTTACCTACCCCTGACCGACGCCGATCGCGGCGAAATGCTTGCCAAAATTGGCGCGGGCACCATCGATGATCTGTTTGTCGATGTGCCAGAAGAAGCGCGGCTCGATGGCCCTATTCGCGGCTTGCCGATGCATGCCAGCGAAATGGCGGTCGAAAAGCATATGCGCAAATTGTCGAAGAAGAACCTGGCGGCAGCGGACGCGCCATTCTTCCTCGGGGCAGGGGCCTATCGCCACCACGTGCCATCCAGCGTCGATCAAATCATCCAGCGCGGCGAATTCCTGACGGCCTATACACCCTACCAGCCGGAAATCGCGCAAGGCACGCTGCAGATGCTGTTTGAATTTCAAACGCAGGTAGCGCGGCTGTATGGCTGTGCAGTGGCCAATGCGTCACTTTATGATGGATCGACGGCATGCTGGGAAGCGGTTGCGATGGCGAGCCGCATCACTCGCCGCGACCATGTGGTCCTGTCAGGCGCGCTGCACCCGCATTACGCCGAAGTCGTCAAGACGATGGCGAAGTTCACCAGTGACGAGATCGCCGGAGCAGAACCTGCGATCCAGTCCACTCCGGACAACGCGGGGCTGATATCGCGCATTGATGATCAGACCAGCTGCGTGGTGGTGCAATATCCCGATATTCTGGGCCGCATCACGGATTTGTCTGAAGTAGCCGAAGCCGCGCACGCGAAGGGCGCTTTGCTGGTGGTCGTGAATACAGAACCGGTTGCTCTGGGTGCGATCAAGTCACCTGGAGAGATGGGCGCAGACATCGTTGTCGGTGAAGGTCAGGCGCTGGGCGTAGGGTTACAGTTCGGCGGGCCCTATCTGGGCCTCTTCGCCGTGCGCGATCCCAAACATGTGCGCCAGATGCCGGGGCGCCTGTGCGGTGAAACCGTTGATGCAGAGGGCAAGCGCGGGTTCGTGCTGACGCTCTCGACGCGTGAGCAGCACATCCGGCGCGAGAAAGCGACGTCCAACATTTGCACTAACTCTGGCCTGTGCGCGCTGGCATTCAATGTTCATATGACGTTGCTGGGTGAGAAGGGCCTGCGCCAACTGGCTGCGGAAAATCACCGGCTTGCCTGCCAGGCGGCTGACCGCTTGGCCAAGGTTCCCGGCGTGTCCGTGCTCAACGACAATTACTTCAACGAATTCACGCTGATGGTGGGGCAGGATGCGCGTGAAGTGGTGCACAAGCTGGCAGCCAAGGGTGTGCTGGGCGGCGTGTCGCTTGGGCGGCTTTATCCGGGCGTAGACCGCTTGTCCGAAGGCCTGCTGGTGGCAGTGACGGAGACCACGAGCGAGGAGGATATCGAGGCCCTGGCCAATGCTCTTGAGGAGGTGTTGTCATGAACGCGACCACCAAAACCCCCAATGCATCGGGCTGGAAGCCTGAAATGACGCCAGCGAGCGAAGACGGGCTGCACGCCAAAGGTTATTGGGGCCCAGCAACGGCTACCGGAAATCGCGCCTTGATGCTGGAAGAACCGCTGCTGTTTGAAATCGGCCGCACCAATGTGACCGGCGTTGATCTGCCGGAAGTGAACACGGATGCGCCAAACCGTTTGGGCGGTCTGGAGCGTGCAGAACCGATTGGTCTGCCCGGTCTGACAGAACCGGAAACCGTGCGACATTACACGCGCCTCAGCCGCCAGAATTACGGCATCGATCTGGGCTTCTTCCCGCTGGGCAGCTGCACGATGAAGCACAACCCGCGGCTGAATGAGAAAGTGGCGCGGATGCCCGGCTTTGCGGATGTCCATCCGTTGCAACCGCGCGAAACGGTGCAAGGTGCGTTCGAAGTCATCAACGAGTTGGCACATTGGCTGATCACGCTCACGGGTATGCATGGCGTGGCGATGAGCCCAAAGGCAGGCGCGCATGGCGAATTGTGCGGCATCCTGTGTATCCGTGCCGCGCTGGAAGCACGTGGCGATGCGCGTGAAGTGGTGCTGGTGCCGGAAAGCGCGCATGGCACCAATCCGGCGACAGCTGCCTTTGCCGGGTACCGGGTAGAGAATATCCCCGCGACGGATGAAGGCCGGGTGGATCTGGAGGCGCTCAAGGCGCGGCTTGGCCCTGATGTGGCCGCGGTGATGATCACCAATCCGAATACTTGCGGCTTGTTCGAACGCGACATGAAGAAGATTTCTGACGCAGTCCATGAAGCGGGCGGCTTCGTTTATTGCGACGGTGCAAACTTCAATGCGATCGTTGGGAAGGTGCGCCCGGGCGATCTTGGCGTCGATGCGATGCACATCAATTTGCACAAGACATTCTCCACCCCGCATGGCGGCGGCGGACCAGGCTCAGGCCCGGTGGTCTTGTCAGAGGCGCTCAGCCCCTTCGGCCCGCTCCCTTACACAGCGCGCACCGCAGACGGCGTGGTGCATCTGGTCGAGGAAGAAAGCGCAGACGCGTTTTCCAAAGAACATTTCGGCGGGGTGATGCAAAGCTTTGGCCGGATGACTGCGTTTCACGGCCAGATGGGCATGTTCACGCGCGCGCTGACCTATATGCTCAGCCACGGTGCAGACGGTTTGCGGCAGGTGGCAGAAGACGCCGTGCTCAACGCCAACTACATTCTGCGCAGCATGGAAGACATCCTCCATGCGCCTTACGCGGCAAGTGGGCCCTGCATGCATGAAGCATTGTTCGGAGACAGAGATTTTGGCGGCGATCTATCAACGCTTGATCTCGCGAAATCCATGATCGATGAAGGGTATCACCCGATGACGGTGTATTTCCCGCTTGTATTGCACGGCGCCATGCTGGTCGAACCAACCGAGACTGAAAGCAAGGCAACGCTGGATCAGTTCATCGCGGCCTTCCGTTCGCTGGTCGAACGCGCGAACGCGGGCGACGAGGCAATGAAACAAGCGCCTTACTATGCGCCGCGCCGCAGGCTTGATGAAACGCAGGCTGCGCGCAAACCCAAGTTGGCGTGGGCAGAACCTGAAGACGATTGATCAGTCGCGTAGCACAGCGGGAGTGCTTGTCGCGGCCTCTGGCGGCGGCACAGTTTCCTCCGGGTGCGGATCAATCCGGATGCGGATCTGCTGAAGGTTGAGGATCGTAACGTAGAAGCCGATCACAGCAAGCGAGCTAGACCCCAGCACCGCCATGGCAGCACCCTTCGCGCCATTCCAGTCGATCGCTGCATCAAGCAGAACCAGCGCCAACACCGTCGGCACTGCCCGCACGAGAAAGGCGGTATGCGCCTTGCCAGCGCTGACCAGCAGCGATTCCAGGCTCGCGCCGACCAGTTCAACCGCACCTGCGATCGCGAGGATTACCATCGCCCAATAAAAGCCCGCGAACTCAGCCCCCGCTATTGCCGTAAGGCCCCAACGACCAGCGAACAGCGCCACCATCACGGCAAGAAACCCGCCGATCAGTGCGATGTTCGCCATTCGGCGGGCCATCTGCAGGGCTTCGTCCTTTGCATGTACCAGCTCGGGATAGATCGCTTTGGATACAGTTTGCGCAAGCACAACCAAAGCCTGGCCCAACTGGCTTGCGACGCGGAAGCCACCAGCAAGTGCCTCGCCGCCTATGGAGCCAACCATCAGGATCATGACTTGCTTTCCGGCGATGGACAGAGAGCCGGACATATTGGTCGACCAGACAAAGCGCCATGCATCGGGATGCGCGGAAGGAATGCGTCTAAGGCTAACGCGCGACAGGTCGATCTTCTCGTCGCGTGCAGCAATTATCCAGAGTGCCAGCGCAACTGCCACTTCGGATGCAGCCCAGGCGAGCACAAACCCTGTTACATTCGGCATGAAGAACAAAGCCAGGATCGCGCCGGCCGCCCGGATTGCTGGCTGCACTGCTTCGGCTGCGGTCGCTTTGGCAAATTTGAACCTTAGGCGCAGCAACCCGGTGGGCGTCGTGCGGATAGAAAGGAGCGAGATGACACAATAGCCGAAAGTTAGCCACAGCAGTTCATCGGGCAGGGGCAGCCACAACTGCGCCGTCCAGACCAGTATCGCGGCCGCCACTGTACCCATCACGACGGACATCAGATCAAGCGCGATGGCAAACCCGGTTGCATCTGCAGGCCCGCTGCCATTCGCTCCCCACCTGACAACAAATTGCCAGGTCTGGAAATTGGCGAGACCTGTGACTGTCTGTCCCAATGCGATGATAATCGCGAAGTAGCCAAAGCCCTCTAGTCCAAGTGTGCGTGTGGCTATAGCGAGATAGACAAGGCTCATCACGGCGTTGAAGCCGCGCCCGCCCAGTAACCAGCCAATATTCTGCCAGAGACGTTTCATAATGCGCGCCGGGCCTAACCCGCGGCGCCTTCGCGTTTTTTCAGCAGCCGTTCGGTCACTTCGAATGTACGCTCATTGTCGACATCGATCGCGAATTCGCCGTTGGACATGACAATCGGCACCAGCTTGAAGCCAAAACGGTTGGAGACCTGCTCGAAAATCTTCTCTTTGCTGCCCCAACCGAAGTAAAACCGGATCAGGTTCATCAGGCCGAACGCCTTGGCGATGCGTTTAGGGAACTTTACGAACTGTCCGCCTTCGCGCATGATCTCTGCTGCGCTAAGCGCCTCCTCGCTGCCCATCCAATAGGTGTTGCAGTTGGAATAGCCGCCGTCAGTGAATTCGTAGAATTTCTTCTGGCCTTCGGGATCGGCCGCTTGCACATCCTGCTTGCGCGCAAGCGCAGCTGCTGCACCCGCATCCGCCGCCAGCGCCTTGTCGATGAACTCTGCATAGCCGTCTGACGTAACCAGGCAATTGTCCGCGGTTGTAATCATCAGCGGGAAGCTGGCGCCTTCCGCCCCTGAGAACACGCTGTCGACGATGTTGAACTTGCCTTCTTTGAAGTGCAGCCTGCCTTCCGCGGTCAGCATTTGCGCGGTGGGCAAAGCTTTGATCTCGTCTGCTTCGTGCGCAACGATATGGATCGCGCCGATCCGGTCACATCCGGCAACCTCTTTCAGCACGCGCTCGACCATGGGTACGCCCAGCACAGGCGCGACACACTTTTGCGATACGCCGGCCCGGGTCGCCAAGGGGTCCATAATGCCGGAACGCTTGCCGGCCATGATAAGTGCTGTGATTTTTCCGTCCATGGGCAGGCAAATAGTCCCGAATTGCCAGAACGCAAACTCTTGTCATGCGAAGATGAGCCGTGCAGCAGGTGAAGCGATGCGCATTATCTTCTCTCGCAAGGGTTTTGACAGCGGCTCGGGAGGTGGCCCGTCGCCGATTGTAGCCGGTCGACCTGTGACATTGCCGATTCCTGCGGGGGCTGCTTCACGTACTACCTACGGGGATCTAGGCTTGGGCGAACATGCCGCTCGCTCAAGTCGGGGGAAGCTTGGTGCGGATGACCCATGTCATCACGATCCGATGTTCACTGACGCGGGAGAGTGCCTGTTCGGGCAATGCGGTGCGGCGCAAACGCATCTGGAACGCCAAGGCGTGGGTTTAGGCGATGTGTTCCTGTTTTTCGGGCTATTCCGAGACTGGGAGCAGGGCGGCAAGCCGCATCACCGCATCTTCGCCTATCTTGAAGTCGAAGAGGTAATCCCGCTTGCCGACGGCCCACCGCGAAAGCTCGCTGATCTGGCGCATCCCCACGCGTTGGCGATGCATCACAAAAACGATGTGATCTATCGCGGGCCGGGTGTGCTGGCATCGCGCGCATGCGATGCCTTGCAGCTAACCGTTCCCGGCGGTCCGGTGACGCTGTGGGACAGGCCCGAATGGCTCAAGCGCGGCGGGCTAAGTTACCACGACAGGCCCGATCGCTGGTTGCGTGGCGGCAAGTTGCGCAGTGTCGCGCGCGGTCAGGAATTCGTCGCCGATATCGGGCGCAGATCTGCACCGCGCGAATGGCTCGCGCGAATTCTCGAAGAGATCAGAGCGTCTTGATCACACCCGAGAAATCCAGACCGCCGTTCTGCTCGGCAAAGGCTTCGTAGATTTCTTTGGCATGGCGGCCCAGCGCGGTGGTTGCACCTGCGCTTTCCGCCGCTTCCATCGCCAGCTTCAGGTCTTTCAGCATCAGCGCGGTAGCAAACCCGCCCTGATAGTCATTGTCGCTCGGGCTCTGCGGGCCGACGCCGGGTACCGGGCAATAGCTGGTCATTGACCAGTTCTGGCCCGAAGATACGCTGGAAATGTCATAGAAAGTCTGTGCGTCAAGGCCCAGTTTCTCCGCCATGGCGAAGGCTTCACACGTGCCGATCATATGGATCGCGAGCAGCATGTTGTTGCAGATTTTCGCGGCCTGACCATTGCCGATACCGCCAGCATGGATCACGGCCTTACCCATCGCTTCGAGCACCGGCTTGGCTGCCTCAAAGGCGTGGATTTCTCCGCCGACCATGAAGGTCAGCGTGCCGGCATTCGCCGCCGCGATGCCGCCAGAAACGGGTGCATCGACAATCTTGTAGCCTTCTGCGTGTGCCGCATCGGCAACTTCGCGCGCGGTGGCGACATCGATGGTCGAACAATCGATCAGCGTTGCGGCATGCGGCGTGTGGCCGATAACGTCGCTGGTGTAGACCGATTTTACGATGGCCCCGTTGGGCAGCATGGAGACAACCGCTTCGGCGTCTTTCACAGCATCGCGGACATTGGTGAAGGTTTCGCAGCCAGCTTCCTTGGCGCGGGCCAGCGCATCCTCGGACAGATCGAACGCGCGGACGTGGTGCCCGGCTTTCACAAGATTTGCGGCCATCCCGCCGCCCATATTGCCGAGGCCAATAAATGCGATTTTCATGTGTCTCTCCTTTGGGGGCTTGGTTCAATCCAAGACTAGCGCCCCTTCCACTGGCCTTCGCGCTTCTCGATAAAGGCGGCCATGCCTTCGGCCTTGTCTTCGCTCGCGGTCAGGATCTGGAAGATACGGCGCTCAACAATCAGCCCCTGATCCAGCGTCATTTCGAAGGCCGAATTGACCATTTCCTTGTTCGCGATGGTTGCCATTGGCGGCATGCTGGCAATGGTCGCGGCGGTCTTGAGCACGTCTGCGATCAAATCCGCCTGAGGCACAACACGCACGATCAGGTTCGACCGCTCGGCTTCCTCGGCGCTCATCATCCGGCCGGTCAGACACATTTCCATGCTCTTTGACTTGCCGATGGCGCGGGTCAGGCGCTGCGAACCGCCCATGCCGGGGGCTACGCCCAGTTTGATTTCAGGCTGGCCGAATTTGGCATTGTCCGATGCGATGATGAAGTCTGCCATCATCGCGAGCTCGCACCCGCCGCCCAGTGCAAAGCCATTGACCGCAGCAATCCACGGCTTGCGGGTCTTGTTCACGATCTCGCTGGTCCAGGGCGAAAAGAAATCGTCGAGATAGAAATCGGCCGCCGCTTTCTCGCTCATTTCCTTGATGTCCGCGCCTGCCGCGAAGGCTTTCTCGCCGGAGCCTGTCAGGATGGCGCAAAGCTGGCTGTCGTCTGCCTGATAATCGGCGAATGCTTCGATCAGCTCTTCCAGTACCTTGGAATTGAGCGCGTTCAGTGCCTGCGGACGGTTGATCGTCAACAGCGTGACACCTTTGGTGCCGTGGGCATCTTTTTCGGCGGTGATAGTTTCGTAGGTCATAGGGGTTTCCATTCCTTATCGGCAGGCAAGGGCGCGAAAATCTGATCGATCAGCTCGTCACTCACGCCTTCAGGAGTAGCGGGATCCCATTTGGGATCGTGCGTTTTCTCAACAATTACCGCGCGCACGCCTTCAGCAAAATCGGGGCGGGTCAGCACGCGCGAAGCGATACGATATTCCATCGCCATATTGTCCGCGAAATCATCCAGCTTTTCGCTTTGAGCCAATTGGCGCAGTGCGACCTTGCAGGTTTGCGGGCTTTTGGTGTCCAGCGTGCCGCGTTCCTTCGCCGCCCAATCGCTTTCATCGGCGTCTAGAGAAGCAAGTATGTCTTCATAGCGGTCCGACGCGAAATGTTTGGCGATCTTGTCCGCATTGCCAGCGATACGTGCGTCCGGTGTTGGTGCGGATAACTCGCCGAGTATCCCGGCGATGCGTTCGGGATGTTCTGCGATCCGGGCCTTGGCTTCTTCCAGCTTTTCGCTTGGCAGGTAATGGGTCGCGAGGCCGGTCCAAAGGCATTCTGCCCCATCCAGCCGTGCACCGGTGATCGCCAGGAACTGTCCCAAACGCCCCCCCAGTCGCGAGAGATACCAGCCGCCGCCAACGTCGGGGAACAGGCCGATGCCCGTTTCCGGCATGGCGAAACGCGTGTTCTCCGTCGCGACACGGAATTTGCAGGGCTGTGAAATGCCAACACCGCCGCCCATGGTGATGCCGTCCATGAACGCCACGATCGGCTTTTCATAGGTGAACATCTGATGGTTCAATTGATACTCGTCATGGAAGAACTTGCGGCCCGAAACTCCACCATCATTCAAAGCGCTTTCGCGCAGCAGGTTGATATCGCCACCCGCGCAAAACCCGCGCCCCTCGGCATGGTCGAGGATCACAGCTTTCACCGCTTCGTCGCTCGCCCACGCGGTTAGCGCCGAGCTCATCGCATGGCACATATCCAGAGTGAGCGAATGCAGCGCCTTGGGGCGATTGAGGGACAGTTTTCCTGCCGCCCCTTCAATAGATGTCAGCAATTCTTGAGTCATTGGTGTGTCAGATCCCGTCCTACGATCATCCGCATGACCTGATTGGTGCCCTCCAGGATCGAATGCACGCGCAAATCGCGCCAGAAGCGTTCGATCGGATATTCCTTCAGATAGCCATAACCGCCGAACAGTTGCAGCGCGTTGTTGACCACGTTGCTGCCGCTATCAGTCGCGAGCCGCTTGGCCATGGCGGAAAAGCGCGTCTTGTCCGGCGCATTCTCGGTCACTTTCGCCGCCGCGAGATAGAGCAGCGCGCGCGCCGCCTCCAGCTCGGTCGCCATGTCGGCCAGCATGAATTGTGTGTTCTGGAAATCGGCCACAGGCGTATCGAACTGCTTGCGTTCCTTGGTGTATTTCACCGCTTCGTCCAGGCAGCGTTGCGCGCCGCCCAGCGAACATGCGCCGATATTGATGCGCCCGCCATCCAATCCGGCCATGGCAAAGCGGAAGCCTTCGCCCTCTGCGCCAACGCGGTTGGCAACCGGAACGCGGCAATCCTCGAATATCAGCTGCGCTGTGGGCGAAGCATTCCAGCCAAGCTTCTTTTCAGGCTTGCCGAAGCTGAGGCCCGGCGTGTCTTTCTCGATCACAAGGCAGGTGATGCCCTTTGACTTGTGCTCTCCGGTGCGGACCATGACGACATAGATGTCGTTGAAGCCGCTGCCCGAGATAAATTGCTTGGTGCCATTTAGGACATAGTGGTCGCCGTCCAGCACGGCGCTGGTCTTAAGGCCCGCTGCGTCCGAGCCTGAGCCGGGTTCCGTCAGCGCATAGCTGGCGATGTGTTCCATCGTCACCAGCTTTGGCAGGTAGCGTGCTTTCAGCTCGTCTCCGCCGAAGCGGTCGATCATCCATGCGGCCATATTGTGGATCGAGATATAGGCGCTGGTCGCGGGGCAGCCATAGGCCATGGCTTCCATGATCAGTGCGGCTTCAAGCCGGCCGAGGTTGATCCCGCCCGATTCCTCGGAAACGTAGATCGCGCCAAAGCCCAGTTCGCCCGTCTGCTGGATTACATCGCGCGGAAAGTGGCTCTTCTCGTCCCATTCGCCCGCGAAGGGTGTGATATTGTCTGCAGTGAAACGCTGCGCCATTTCCTGAATGGCGAGTTGGTCGTCAGTTAATGCAAATTGTCCTGTCATGGCGTGCGCAATAGCCCCTCTTGATCGCTTGGCAAAGCGTCCTGATTCATAACGCTGCTTACCCGCAGCTGACTTCGGTTATCTTCATGTTGTCGTCATAGCGCACATTCACGCGATCCTGGCGATAATCCATCGTCCATGCGGTACGCGGGGGACCCCATCGCAGTGTGCGTGACCCGCTTTCGCGCAGAATGGCCGCGCCCATTTCCGCAGTCGCATCGTGGCCAACGTGATACTCCGCAGGCGCTACATCGCAGACATATTCTGCTGGCGCTGTGGTAACCGCTGGCGCGGGAGGCGCTGGTTCCGGGTCAGCATATCCAGCACAGGCAACCAACGGCAGAGCGAATAGTGGAGTCGCAATCAGTCTCATAGTTTCATCCCCTACTTCACCCCATCGTTGGAATGACAAAGGCATTCGATCCATCGCCCCCGCCATCGGGCCAGCGCTGAGTAATCTTCTTGTTCTTGGTCCAGAACTTCAGGCCTTCCATGCCGTACTGATCGATGTCGCCAAAGCCGGAGCGTTTCCACCCGCCGAAGCTGTGATAGCTGACCGGTACAGGGATCGGCACGTTCACGCCGACCATGCCCACGTTCACCCGGCTGGCGAATTCGCGCGCGGCGTGTCCGTTGCGCGTAAAGATCGCAACGCCATTGCCGTACTGATGCTCGCTTGGCAGTCGAACCGCGTCTTCGAAGTCGTTGGCGCGCACGATCTGCAGCACAGGGCCGAAAATCTCTTCCTTGTAGCTTTCCATCCGCGGCGTAACGCGGTCGATCAGGGTCGGACCGACGAAGAAGCCGTTCTCATGCCCTTGCAGTGTGAACCCGCGGCCATCGATCACGATTTCTGCACCTTCGGCTTCAGCCGTATCGATCCAGCCTTCGACCCGCGCTTTGTGCTCGGGCGTTACAACCGGGCCGTAATGCGCGTCCGGATCGTTCGACACACCAATGCGCAATGCGTTGATTGCCGGGATCAGCTTTTCGCGCAAACGATTGGCGGTGTCTTCGCCAACCGGTACGACGACAGGCAATGCCATGCACCGCTCGCCTGCGCTGCCAAATGCCGCGCCTGCCAGATCATTGACCACTTGATCCAGATCCGCGTCAGGCATCACAATGCCGTGGTTTTTCGCGCCGCCGAATGCCTGTATGCGCTTTGCATTCGCACTGCCGCGTGAGTAGATATATTGCGCGATGTCAGAGCTGCCGACAAAGCTGATCGCGGGGATATCCGGATGGTCAAGGATCGCGTCGACCATTTCCTTGTCGCCGTGAACCACTTGCAGCAAACCGTCTGGCGCACCTGCTTCCAGAAACAGCTCCGCGAGGCGGACGGGGACTGAGGGATCGCGCTCTGACGGCTTCAGAATAAAGGCATTTCCGGCCGCACATGCCATGCCGAACATCCACATCGGGATCATCGCTGGGAAGTTGAACGGTGTGATGCCTGCACCGATGCCGAGCGGCTGACGCATGGAATAGACATCGATACCCGGCCCGGCGCCTTGGGTGTACTCGCCCTTGAGAGCCTGCGGGATACCGCAAGCATATTCGATCACTTCCAGCCCGCGTTGAACGTCGCCTTTCGCATCGTCGATCACCTTGCCGTGCTCGGAGCTAAGCAGTTCGGCAAGCTCCTGCATGTTATGTTCGATCAATTCCTTGAACTTGAACATCACACGTGCGCGCTTTTGCGGATTGGTCGCCGCCCAGCCGGGCTGGACCGCCTTTGCTGTCGCCACCGCTTTATCGAGCAGAGCCGCATCGCCCAGGGCAACTTCGGCCTGAACTTCGCCGGTTGAGGGATTCCAGATCTGGTGCTTGCGTGTAGAGGGAACGCTCTCCCCTCCGGCTAGAAAATGATCAACTTGCCGCATCATTATTCCTCTCGAACCTTCGAATCTTTCGCGCGCTCTACCTCTTCGCAGTTGCGAATCCAAGCCAAGCCGCGTTCATGTGTGTGATACTAGCCGCGCATGTCCGCTTCACCTATCTGATTGACCATCTTTGGCCTTTGCGGCAATGCGCGAGCCCGGATCGGGGTGCGGGTGTAGCTCAATGGTAGAGCAGCAGCTTCCCAAGCTGACGACGAGGGTTCGATTCCCTTCACCCGCTCCAGATTAGGGATAGAACGCCGGGCGCTTCGCCATCATTGCCGCAACGCTTTCACCGAATTCGGGCGATTGCAGCTGGTTTGCGAAATGCACGCTTTCGGCCATCATGCGATCTGTGATCTCGGCATTGCGGTTTCGGACCAGCGCCTTTGCATGGCGCATCGCATTGGGCGCGGCATTCGCGACAACCATGGCAAGTTCGCGCGCGCGGGCGTCAAATTCAGCGTCATCAAACATGCGGGAGATCAGCCCCATGCGCAGCGCCTCTTCCGAAGTCAGCGTGCGCCCGGTCATGAACACGTCCATCGCCGCGGCCATGCCGATAGCTTCTGGCAGCAGCAGAGAAGAGGCTGCTTCTGGCACCAATCCCAACTTCACAAAAGGCGCGCTGAACGTCGCCGATTGTGCGGCATAAACCAGATCGCAATGCAGTGTCAGCGTAAGGCCCACACCAATAGCTGGCCCATTCACCGCAGCGATCAAAGGTTTGGGGCAATCCTTGATCGCGTGGAGAAACTGGATGACCGGCGGATTGTTCTCACCGCGCGGACCCATGGCAAAATCCTGCAAATCATTGCCAGCGGTGAAATATGCCCCGTCACCGGCGCCGTCCGCTGTAATCATAAGCGCGCGGTTTTCATCATCCACGGCATAGGCATTCACCGCATCGGTCATCGCTTGATACATGTCTTGAGTGATTGCGTTGCGCTTCTCTGGGCGGTTGAACGCAACCGTGATCAGGCGGTCGCTTTGCTCGATGCGGATATGGTCAGTCATAAAGGGGGGTCCTCAAGTTTCTTTGAGGCTGCCCATATCGATGACGAAGCGATATTTCACGTCACTTTTTTCCATCCGGTCATAGGCATCGTTCACTTCCTGCATGCGGATGATCTCGATCTCTGGCAGCACATCATGCTCTGCGCAGAAATCGAGCATTTCCTGCGTCTCTGCCAATCCGCCAATCCCGCTGCCGGTCAACACCTTGCGGCCCAGTAGAATACCGGAATGCATTTCCGGCAACATATCGATCACGCCTACCAGAACTTGCACGCCATCGATCTTCAGCAGGTGCAGGTATGGGGTAATGTCATGGCGCACCGGGATAGTGTTCAGGACCATGTCAAAGTAGCCGGCCTTGGCTTTCATCGCGTCCTTGTCTGACGTGTTGAGAAATGCGTGCGCGCCTAGCTTTTCGGCATCCTCACGCTTGCTTTCACTGCGGCTCAGCACGGTAACTTCCGCGCCCATCGCGGCAGCCAGCTTCACACCCATATGGCCGAGCCCGCCCAACCCCGCGACGGCGACCTTGCTGCCCGGGCCGATCTTCCAGGTGCGCAATGGCGAGTATGTGGTGATGCCCGCGCACAGAAGCGGCGCAGCCTCAGCCATCGGCATCGCGTCCGGAACTTTGAGCACAAACTCTTCGCGGCAAACGATCCGCTCGGAATAGCCGCCAAAGGTGGGCGTGCCGTCTCGCAAATCCTTGCCGTTATAGGTGCCGACCATCCCGTTGACGCAGTATTGTTCCAGATCCTGATCACAGTGCCGGCATTCCATGCAGCTATCGACCATGCAGCCGATGGCAACGCGATCACCTACCTCGTGCCGGGTCACGTTCTCGCCAATGGCCGCAATCGTGCCGACAATCTCGTGCCCAGGCACGACAGGATAAGTCGTGCGGCCCCAATCGTTACGCGCCGTGTGCAGGTCCGAATGGCAGATGCCGCAATGAGTGATGTCGATCAGAACATCATCTTCGCGAAGGCCGCGGCGCGTGATGTCCATCGGCCCGACAGGAGAATCCGGAGCGGAAGTGCCATAGGCCTTGGTCGGATATTCATTGGTGGCTGTTGCCATGTTGTCTCTCCTATTTGGGCGGCATTCTGATCGCGCCATCGAGGCGGAACTGGTGCCCGTTTATGTAGCTGTTACGGGCGATCTCGCAGATCAGCGATGCGAATTCCTCTGGATGGCCGAGCCGCTTGGGGAAAGGTACGCTGGCGTTTAGTTGCGCCCACATGGCCGGATTGCGATCTTTCATCCCCAGCATCAACGGGGTCGCAAAAATGCCCGGCATTACAGAATTCACACGGATGCCGATGTCCATCAAGTCGCGCGCCATCGGTAGCACCAGACCGTTCACGCCTGACTTGCAACTGCCGTAGATGACTTGTCCGATCTGCCCGTCTTGTGCCGCGACACTGGCGGTCAGTGTGATGCAACCGCGCTCACCATCTTCATTTAGCGGTTCGCTGTTGGCCATGCCCAGGGCGGAGATACTAGCGATGCGATAGCTTGCGATCAGGATACCTTCTGCGCCAAAGGCGTAATCCTCTGTCGGCAAGCGCTTGTACCGGCCGTTTTCCTTGTCCCAGCCCAGCGTCTTGCCGCGCCTGCTGGCCATGGCGCAATGCACGGTCACGCGTTCCTGGCCGTTTGCTTCGCGCGCTGCGGCGAAGCCGTCTTCAACCGACTGCTCATCCATGATGTCGACACGGTGGAAAGTGCCGCCAATCGCCTTGGCATGCGCTTCGCCGTCTTCGTCATTGATATCGAAGATCGCGACTTTCAGCCCTTGATCGGCCAGCGCCTGCGCGCTTGCACGCCCCAGTCCCGATGCGCCGCCGGTTACCACTGCCGCCATTCCGCTTTCGAGTTTCATGTCCTGCTCCCGCTGAATTGTTCATTGAGATCTCTTCTGGCTCAAATGATGGCTTAATTCCCCTCCCCAAATGGTGCATGGCCGCGCAATGGACTTGCCGCTGATCATCATGTTCGCTTGCTTCTTGGCAACTATGGGCGGCGGTGCGCAGCAGATCGTTAGTGGCTTGGCTGGCACATTGCCCAATTCCCCGATCCTCCCAAGCCTGATGGTTTTGACGAGCGTTTTGACAGCGTTTGCCATGGCCTATCTCGGTCTCTGGCTGTCTGCACATTTCATCGGGTTACCACGCGCACTGCTTGTGGCGGGTGGGTTGCTGCTTGCTGCGATCACTCTGTTTCGGAGTGAGCCATTCGTGCCCATCCGCGAACCAACCCGCTCTATAGGGGCAATCTTCATGGCGCTTTCAGGCAAGCAGGCTTTGGACGCGCCGCGCTGGCTGGCTTTCGCGGCAGGGGCAGCCATCACTGAGCCGCTTGGCATTGCCCTCGGCGCAACTTTCGGCTCTGCTGCGACATTGTTGAGTGCATGGATCGCTCCAGAAATGGGCCGACACACCTCCAAATTGCGCATACTCAGGATCGGGCTGGCAATGTTGGCATTGGCTGTTGCCGCGTTCGTTTTGTGGGTTGGCATAGCGGCTGGTCGTTAGCCATTGGGCTATGCATACTAAGTTTTACATTTTAGCACGCGCTTTTCGCTATTTAGTGGCCGGTGCTATGGCTATGGTTGGATCATGAAAGTGGTTGATGTGATAGAAAGTGTGGGCGCCGGCGTGATTGCCGATTGGCTTGATGCGTGCATCTCTAGCGCGCTGGAAGCCAACGAAGGTGTGGTCGCCATTACAGTGCCCGGTGGATCGACGCCTTTTCCGATCATGCAGCAATTGGTGATGAGTGATCTGGATTGGTCGCGCCTGGAAGTCTGGCCGGGCGATGACCGTATTGTGCCCGAAGATCACGAATCTTCGAATACAGGCAAAGTTCGCGCACTGTTCGAGCCTGTGGGTGCAAAGGTTCAGGCATTGGACCAGCATGTTCCGTCGCCACATTTCGCAATGGCATGGCTGGGCATGGGAGACGATGGCCACATTGCGTCGCTGTTTCCTAACACCGATCCGCAAGTTGATGATCCTCAGCTGGTTCGCAGGTTGACGCCGGATCCGCTTCCGCCGCATGCGCCCTTTGACAGGATTACACTGACCATCCCGGCATTGCTCAAGTCAGATGCGCTCCTCTTTACGCTAGGCGGAAACCCGGACAAACGGCAGGTATTCGATGCCGCCATCCGCGCCGATCATGACCTGCCAATCGCTCGGCTTCTTAGCGCTGCTACCCAACCGGTCACATGCTTCGCTTGATCGAGCGGATGCTGCCTGCACCTTTGCATCGGCTCGCGCTGAGGATCATTTTTCCGCTGCGAAATCAGTGGCGAAGATGGCGCAAAGTGCCGATTGTCGGTTGCAACATCATTTTGACCGATTTCGAGGGTGACCTCTTGCTGCTCAAGCACAGTTACGGGCCGCAGGACTGGCTCTTGCCCGGTGGAGGTGTTGATCGTGGCGAACACCCAGCAGATGCCGCAAGCCGAGAACTGAAGGAAGAATTGGGCCTCGAGACTAAGAAGCTGACGCCGATCGGGGAGCTTGAACGTGAAATTTCGGGCTCACCACATACCATGTATCTCTTTGCTGCCGTGATCGACAAACAGCCTCGACCAGATAATCGCGAGGTCACAGAAGCGCGATTTTTCCCGACGCATTCGCTGCCTCAACCTCTTGGTGTTTCGACAAGGCGTGCACTTTCACATTGGAAGGAAGGGCGCGGGCGTACTTAGAGCAGTGATAACTGCGCATCGTCGCGCGGCGCGGCTTGCTTGGCACCGCTTTCGCCTTCCAGTTTCGAAAGCGTCAACCCCATAAGCCTGATCGGTAAAGGCAACGGCAGCAATTCATCGAGCAGTGCGCGCGAAATCCGCGCGAATTCCTGCTTGTCCGCGACCGGATGATCGACTGTTTGGGCGCGGGTGACATTTTGAAAATCGCTGTATTTCATCTTGAGCGTTACCGTGCGCCCCTTGGCCTCTGATCGCTCGATACTGTCCCACACAATGTCGATGATATTGTCGAGTGTTTCGCGTAGCGCTGGCCCAGAGGAGATATCCTCGCTGAAGGTACGCTCGCCCCCGACAGACTTGCGAACCCTGTGTGCACTGACCCTGCGCAGATCAATGCCGCGGGCGGCTCGATAGAGATAGTCGCCCATGCTCCCGAAATTGGCCCGCAGGAACTCAATGTCTTTCGCCGCAAGATCGGCTCCGGTTGCTATCCCAAGCTTCGCCATCTTCTCCGCTCCCTTTGGCCCAACGCCATGAAAACGGCGCACCGGAAGGCCTGCGACAAAATCCGCGCCTTCGCCAGGTCGGATCACGCATATGCCGTCGGGCTTGTTCTGGTCGCTGGCGATCTTGGCGAGGAACTTGTTGTAGGAAACCCCGGCGCTGGCCGTCAGCCGCGTCTTCGCTTTGATTTCCTGCCTGATCAGTTCGGCAATGCGCGTGGCAGAGCCGATGCCCAGCAAATCATTGGTCACATCCAGATAGGCTTCGTCCAGGCTCAGCGGTTCGACATGCGGCGTATAATGCTCAAATATCTTTCGGATCGTCCGGCTAGCTTCTTTATACGCATCGAAGCGATGGCGCACGAAAACCAGGTCGGGGCAGAGCCGCTTGGCGGTGACGGATGGCATCGCGCTGCGCACGCCGAATTTGCGGGCTTCATAGCTTGCAGCGGCCACCACGCCTCGCCCGCCCGCACCGCCCACTGCAACCGGCTTGCCGCGCAGATCGGGGTTGTCGCGCTGTTCGACGCTGGCAAAAAAGGCATCCATATCGACATGGATGATCTTGCGCAGGCCACGCGAATCCCCGCCGCTCTCGCTCTCATCACTGTCAGGTGATTCCGCCATATCGCTAGCCTTACGCCCAGCGGCGGTGCAGCGAAAGCACGCACAGGCGAAAATGCATCACTGGCCAAATTGCTGCTTTCTTTCACGCATCTATCGGGCCAAGAGCATGGCCATGAAGATGACGGCCGCCTCTGCATCATCCAAATTGGGTGAACGTGAACTTGTCACACTGATGGCACTGTTGATGAGCTTGCAGGCGTTCGGGATCGATTCCATGCTGCCCGCGCTTGGCGTGATGGCAGAGGAACTGGGCGCAGCCGGGAATGACCGGCAATATGTTATCAGCAGCTACTTCCTCGGTGCAGGCCTGGGTGCATTCTTCCCTGGTGCGTTTGCAGACAAGTTTGGAAGGCGTCCTGTGCTGTTTGTGGGACTTGCCTCTTACATACTCTTGTCACTCGCCTGCGCGATTGTGACCGATTTCTGGTGGCTGATCGGCTTGCGGCTTATCCAGGGAATCTCCTGCGCGGGCCTTAGCGTGGTGCCCGCTGCGATCGTGCGCGATCATGTGGACGGAGACCGGATGGCGCGGTTGATGAGCCTGATCATGATGGTGTTCTTGGTCGTGCCTATCGTCGCACCTGCGATCGGGCAGTTGATCCTGATGGTGGCAGATTGGCGCGTGATATTCGTTGCGATGGCCGTCATGGGGTTGGGTATCGGGCTATGGGTGTGGCTGCGCCTGCCCGAAACGTTGACCGAAGCGAACGAGCAAGACATCAAGCCGATCACGATCCTGCGCAATATGAAAGAGGCGCTCGCGAAGCGCGAATCCGTTGGCTATGTCATCGGCAGCGCGCTGGTGTTCGGATCATTGTTCGGTTTCCTCAATTCCTCGCAACAATTGATCGCAGAGAGCTTCGGCGCGGGCGACTATTTCGCGCTGATCTTTGGCGCTTCGATCATCGGCATGGTGCTGGCAAACTTTCTCAATTCACGGATTGTCGAGAAATATGGCGCGCGGCGCGTGGGCCATGCGGCGCTGATCGGTTTTCTGCTGGTCAGTCTGGTGCAATTGTGGTCGGCCAGAAGCGGGGAACAGACGCTTTGGGAGTTCGTCCCGCTACTCAGCATGTCGATGGCGTGCCTTGGCTTTGTTGGCGCGAATTTCAGCTCGGTTGCGATGCAGCCGTTCCAGCATATCGCCGGCGCCGCATCATCGATCCAGACCAGCATTCGCATGACCACTGGTGCGGTGATGGGGGCTCTGATCGGCCAGGCTTATGATGGCACGGCGGGGCCATTGGCGACAGCGATGGTGATCTGTTCCTGCCTTGGCTTGGCCTGCATCCTCTATAGCGAGCGTGGCAAGCTGTTCCGCGCGCCAGGAGAGGCGCGGCGTTACATGCAGATGCATAAGAATTATTAGAGATTCACGCTTCTGACTTCAGCTTCCGCCAAGCCAGATCTGCAAATTCGCATAGCAAAGGCCGCGTGTCGCGCGGGTCGATGATATCCTCGACATTGAAGCGTTCAGCGCTCCGAAACGGTGACGTTACCTTGTTTAGCCGTTGCTTGATCTCATCGAGCAGCGCCTCTGGATCATCGGCCGCTTCCAGCTCTGACTTGTAAGCGACCTCCAGTCCGCCAGCTATTGGCAGACTGCCCCAATCGCCCGAAGGCCAGCAGAAACGGTATTGGTAGAGGTCCGCATTGCTCATCGCGCTGCCTGCGATGCCATAGGCGCGCCGCAATACGATGCTCGCCAGTGGCACAGTCGCTTTGTAGATCGCGTTCATGGCCTGCACGCCATAGCGGATCGTGCCCGCCATCTCTGCCTCGCGGCCGATCATGAAGCCGGGATTGTCGACCAGATGGACGATCGGCAGGCGGAACTGGTCCGCGAGTTTGACAAAACGCTCCACCTTTTCGCTGGTCTTCGCATCCCAAGAACCTCCCAGGAAGCTGGGATCGCTCGCGACCACGGCGACCGGCCATCCGTCGAGCCTTGCCAGCGCCGTGATCGCGGCGCGGCCCCACATCTTGCCGATTTCGAACACAGTGCCTTGGTCGAACACCATGTCCATGCAGCGGCGCATCGAATAGACTTGCTTCTCTTCGCGCGGGACGAGGGAGAGCAAGGCTTCTTCGCGGCGGTGAACCGGATCGGTGCAGTTGGAACGGCGCGCCAGTTGCCCGACATGTTCGGGCATGAAGGCGAGGAAGTGTCGCGCGCGGGCAAAGGCTTCAGCTTCAATTGCGACTTCATCATCGACCACGCCATTGCGCGTGTGGATGTCGCTGCCGCCCAGTTCTTCCTTGGCGCGGGCATGATCGTCAGAACCCTTGAAGCTTTCGCCCAATCCATCGACCACGGCGGGGCCAGCGGCGAAAATCTGGCTGAGACCGCGTACCATGATTGAATAGTGGCTGGCGGCGACCCGCGCGGCGCCAAGACCCGCGGTCGGCCCCAGCGCCAACGCAACCACCGGTACGGTGTCGAGGTTTTTGACTGTATCGCCCCACCCGGGAACCGCGGGAATATAGGTCGCGCCGATCATTTCCAGCGTTTTGACCGATCCGCCGCCGCCCGTGCCATCGATCATCTTGATGATCGGCAGCTTCAGTTCATGCGCCATCTGCTCGGCCTGTACCATTTTGCGTTTGATGCCTGCATCCGCTGCCCCGCCGCGGATAGTGAAATCGTCGGCGGTTGCCACCACTGGGCGGCCGTGCACGGTCGCCTTGCCGAACAGGAAGGGTGCGGGAAGCACGCTGACCAGATCGCCGTTCTCGTCATATGTCGCGTTGCCGGCGATCTTGCCGATTTCACGGAAAGAGCCTTCGTCGCAGATCGCGTTCAGCCGCGCGCGGGCGTCCATCTTGCCGCGACCATGCTGCCGCGCAACCTTGTCCGGCCCGCCCATCTCTTCGGCGAGCGCCTCGCGCTTGCGCAGTTCCTCGAGTTCTTTTGCCCAGGTCATACCAGTTCCCACTTCCCTTCAGGGGAGGGGGTTAGGGGGTGGGGGCGAGCCAAGCGAGCGCTTGCAGGCCCCACCCCGCTGCGACTAGCCAGCAAGCTGGCAAGTCTCACTGCCCCTCCTCTGAAGGGGGGGGGATGGAAGTGGCAGGCTCCACTACGCACAGCACCGCCTCGACCTGCACCTGTCCGCCTTCGCTGGCGGAAAGCTCGGTCACGGTCCCGTCGAACGGGGCGGTGAGCGCGTGCTCCATCTTCATCGCCTCGAGCACCATCAGCCGCTGGCCAGCGGCTACGGTGTCGCCCTCGGCCACATCGACCACGATGACCTTCCCCGGCATGGGGGCGAGAATAGCGCCGTCGGCGGCGGAGGCTGTTCCACCTCCATCGAACCGAGTGGTCAAGAAGTAGGTTTGACCGCGATCAACGACCAGCATCCCATCTGCCCTGTCCCATGTAAGCCGCTCGAACTGTTTCTGACGAAGATAGTCCGTAGCTTCTCCCTCGACTACTTCACCCGAGGCGTCGCGGAAGGCGATCGATCGGACGGGGGCGTTATTCAGTCGAAAGCCAGTGAGACCGCGTGAAAGATATTCGGGGAAGATATCGTCTTCGTGTTCCGCAGTTAGAATGGCGGCGCTAGCTGCAACTCCGATGGCTTCTTTGCTTGGTGAAATCGGCGGAAGAAGCGCTCCTTCTTCGCGCTCAATAATGCCGGTGTCCAAATCCGCTTCTTGGAATTGGCGACTCTCGAGACAGCGCCAGAGGAATCCCGCATTGGACTTAACAGGATAGACGAGAGTGTCGTCTAGCGTCTCTTGCAGGTCTTCAATTGCGGTCTGTCTCGAGTTTGAATGAACGACAATCTTTGCGATCATGGGGTCGTAGAACGGTGAAACTTCGCTACCTTCCTCAACACCAGTTTCGATGCGTTGTCCGTTGCTGGGGATGACGAAATTCTCCAACCGTCCCGTACTCGGCAAAAACCCTTTCGCCGGGTCTTCCGCATAGAGCCGCGCTTCGATGGCCCAGCCGTTGATGCTCAGCTCGTCCTGCTTCAGCGGGATCGCCTCGCCGCTCGCCACGCGCAGCTGCCATTCGACCAGATCGACGCCGGTGATCTCCTCGGTCACCGGGTGTTCCACCTGAAGTCGCGTGTTCATCTCCATGAAGAAGATGCGGTCGGCGTGCAGGCCCTCACTGGCATCGGCGATGAATTCGATCGTGCCTGCGCCCTCGTAATCGACCGCTTTGGCGGCGCGCACGGCGGCGGCGCAGATTGCCTCGCGCGTTTCCTCGTCCATGCCGGGGGCGGGGGCTTCCTCGATCACCTTCTGGTGGCGGCGCTGGAGCGAACAGTCGCGCTCAAACAAATGGACGACATTGCCGTGGCTATCGCCGAACACCTGCACCTCGATATGGCGCGGCGAGGTGATCCATTTTTCCAGTAACACTTCGTCATTGCCGAAGCTCGCCTTGGCCTCGCGCTTGCAGCTTTCCAGCGCGGCTTCAAAGTCGGCCGGGGCATCGACCTTGCGCATGCCCTTGCCGCCGCCGCCCGCGACCGCTTTGATCAGCACCGGATAGCCGATGGCCTCGGCTTCTTTGGTGAGCCGCTCAACCGACTGGTCTTCACCGAGATAACCCGGCGTCACAGGGACACCGGCGGCGATCATCCGCTCTTTCGCCGCATCTTTCAGGCCCATCGCTTCGATGCTGGACGGCTTCGGCCCAACCCAGATCAGCCCGGTGTCGATCACAGCCTGAGCAAAGCCCGCATTCTCAGACAAGAATCCATAGCCCGGGTGGATCGCCTCAGCGCCGGTTTCCTTGGCAGCGGCGATGATTTTCTCGCCCACGAGATAACTCTCCGCAGCGGGCGAGGGGCCGATATGCACCGCCTCGTCAGCGGAGCGCACATGCAGCGCCTTGCCATCGGCGTCAGAATAAACTGCAACCGTCGCGATCTCCATCGCGCGCGCGGTGCGGATGATGCGGCATGCGATCTCGCCACGATTGGCAATGAGAAGCTTTGAAATCATGTGCTCAGCGCTACGCGCTGGCGGCATTCTCTGCAAGATCGGAACGCCGCCACCGTGGCTCGTCGTCAAGCTGCGGCGGACGGTTGACCAATGCTTCGGCGAACGCGGCGAGCGCGTGCCCGATCTTTTGTACTTTGGATGTGTAGACCCTGTGGTCCCATGCAGCGGGGCCTTTGGCCAGTACTTCGCGGCCAATCGCAGTGTAGATGCGCGCCGCGGAAAGTATTGCCCAACGGCAGCGGAACGGCAATCTTGCCGCACCGATCCGTGAAGAGGCCGCATGCACCTGCATCCGCCGGACAAGCCGCGCCGCCATATCGGCAAGCTCCTGCCGATAGTGCGGTTTGGCGTGCTGACCGGGCTCGATATCTTCCTCTACCAGCCAGATTGCCGGTAGATAGCAACGCCCCGCGGCGTCATCTTCCATGACATCACGTGCAATATTCGCCAGCTGAAACGCGAGGCCCAGATCACAAGCGCGATCCAGCGTGTCCGCATCTTCGCGCTTCACGCCCATTACTAGCGCCATCATCACGCCAACCGCGCCCGCGACATGCCAGCAATAGCGCATCAGATCGGCTTCGGTGCGTGGGCGCCAGTCTTCCGCATCAAGCTGGAAACCTGCGATTACGGCTTCGGCATCGTCAATTGTCAGCCCGACCTCGTTGGCAACCTGTCCGAAAGCGTCGAACGCAATGTCGCCGGTTTCCTCACCTGCAAGGGCTTTGGCGGTCAATGAGCGGATAAGCTCGACCTTGGCCGCGATATCGGATTGGTCACCCAGTTCACCGCCCATATCCTGCGCATCGGTCAAGTCATCGCAGCGGCGGCACCATGCGTAGAGCATCCAAACTCGCTCTCGCGTGGTACGGTCGAACAAGCGGCTGGCAGCGGAGAAGCTCTTCGAACCTCGCTTGATTGCAAGGCGGCTTGCTTCGACTAGTTCAGGACGGGTCATGGTGGACCCGCTGCCTGGCCAGCCCGTACCCTCCACCCTTCCACCCGGATGGTATCCCGGTCGGCTCCGGGTGGAAGGGTGGAGGGTGCAGGCGGCGCGGACATCAAACAAGAACGCCTTTTCACAGATCCTCGGCTTTCATGCGAAAGATAGGCGTGTGGGGTTCATACGCGGTCATCTTGTTAATCAGGCCGCCTATAGTCGTATCGTGGATCAGGATGTTCTGATGCGCCGGGCGAACAAAGCCGACTTCCGCCATCTTTTCATTGAAGGCGATCAGATGATCGAAAAACGCCATCGTGTTGAGCAGGCCTACAGGCTTGGAGTGATATCCAAGCTGCGCCCAGCTCATCGCTTCCCAAAGTTCGTCCATGGTGCCGACCCCGCCGGGTATCGTGACGAAACCGTCCGACAGATCGGCGAAGCGCTGTTTGCGCTCATGCATGCCGGAAACAGTGTAGAGCTCTGTGCAATCGTGATTGGCGACCTCTGAATTAAACAGCGCTTCGGGGATCACGCCGATCACTGCGCCGCCTGCATCGAGCGCACCGCGAGCAACCGCGCCCATCAGGCCCAGCCGCCCGCCGCCATAAACGACGCCAATCTCGCGCAAGGCCAGCGAGCGGCCAACGTCAGTGGCTAGTTCGATATAGCGTGCATCATCCGGCGTGGCGGAGCCGCAATAAACAGCTAGGCGGTTCAGTTTTTGAGTCACGCAGGCGTCTTTACGCCCAAGTCTTCCAGCATCAAGCCCGCAGTTGCTTTTGCGCTGCCGACAACGCCGGGAATGCCTGCACCCGGATGCGTGCCTGCGCCCACAAGATAGAAATTGTCGATCAAATCGTCGCGGTTGTGACCACGCAGATAAGCGCTCTGCCACAGCACCGGCTCAAGGCTGAAAGCGCTGCCCAGATGGGCGTTCAGGTCATGCGCAAAATCCTTTGGTGCATAGCTGAACTTGGTCACGATCCGGTCATGGATGTCAGGGATCAGACGACGCCCGATTTCATCCAGAATGCGCTTTTCAAGCATGGGGCCGACTTCGTCCCAATCCACCGCCAGTTTGCCCATATGAGCGACCGGGACCAGCGCGTAGAAGGTGCTCTTGCCCTTGGGCGCCATGCTGGGATCAGTCACCGTGGGATGGTGCAGATAGATGCTAAAATCCTGCGGCAGCACACCTTGCTTGTAGATATCATCCAGCAGGCCTTTGTAGCGCGGTCCGAACAGGATCATGTGATGGGGGATACCAGGCCATGTGCCTTCAAGCCCGAAATGCACCACAAACAGTCCGGGGCTGAAGCTTTTGCGCGATAAAGACTTCGCATAATCCTTGCCGCGCTTGGTGCCTTTCAGCAGGTCACGATAGGAATGCATAATGTCCGCATTCGAAGCGACCGCGTCAAAACGTTGTTTCCACCCGCTGGCGGTTTCGACTTCGCTCGCCTTGTTGCCGATGGTGTGAACCTGCGTCACGGCATCGCCCACGCGCATCGTACCGCCTAGTCGCTCGAAGTGGCGCACCATTCCGGCGATCAAGCGGTTGGTGCCGCCGCGTGTCCACCACACGCCGCCATCTTTTTCCAGCTTGTGAATCAGCGCGTAAATCGCACTGGTGTTCATCGGATTGCCGCCAACCAGCAGCGTGTGGAACGACAGCGCTTCGCGTAGCTTCTCACTTTTTACATAGCTTGAAACCATGGAATAAACGCTGCGCCAGGCCTGTTTCTTGATCAGCGCGGGCGCGGCTTTCAGCATGCTTTTGAAATCGAGGAAGGGCACGGTGCCGAGTTTCAGATAACCTTCCTCGTATACGCCGGCGGCATATTCCAAGAATTCCGCATAGCCTGCGATATCGGCAGGGTCGAGCTTTGCGATTTCTGCATTCAGGCTCTCTTCGTCATTCGAATAATCGAAGTTCGTGCCGTCGGGCCAGTTGAGCCGGTAGAACGGCATTACCTTCATCAGCTCCACATCTTCGGCCATGTCGTGGCCGGTGATTTCCCAAAGCTCTTTCAGGCAAGGGGGGTCAGTGACAACTGTTGGCCCACCATCGAAAATAAAGCCGTCCTTTTCCCAGAAATAGGCCCGCCCGCCGGGTTTATCGCGGGATTCAATAACGGTCGTTGCGATGCCAGCTGATTGCAGCCGGATCGCAAGTGCCATCCCGCCAAATCCGGATCCGATCACGCAGGCCGTCTTCCCTTCATATTTGGCAGGATCGGCTATTTGCGGTGCGCGGACCAGCGGTGTAACTGGCGTGGAGGCGGCGTTCATTCGGTTTTCTCCATGATCAAGGGATCCCCCTTGCTCGCAAGCGCGCGGATTGCACGCGAAATAGGTACAGGCGGCTTGCCAGTGAAGATACGGAACTTGTCAGGCAAGGTCGTGTGGCAGGCATAGAATCGCTCAATCAGATCTTGTGGGAGCCGATAGAACTTTTGAAAAATGTCCACACGGAGTTCTGGTTCCGCAGCTTTGAAAAGCATTCGGCCCAGCGCGCGGTAAATCGACGTCTTACGCCAATGTTTATTGGCACGTTCACGGACGAAATGCGCCAGCAGCGGGCCGGACAAGTGGGCATGAGAGGCGATCGCCAATGCGTTCTCGACAGCGATCGGCATAGTGTAGCTGGTTAGCGGGTGGCTGAACCCGCCACGCGCACCCGCCATGGCAACCCCCGGGATGTCGATGCTGGCCCGATAGGCGTCGAAATTGCCGCCAGTGATGACGGGCAAAATGCCTTTCTCACGGCCTATCTCGACCCCATTGCGGAAACCCATTTCTGCTGCATATTCATCGATCCGACGACTTAGCAAATCCTCGTCAAGTACCCGGGTCTCGTCATAGTAGGTGTCTTCCAAGAACAGCTCATCCTTGGCCAGCGGCAGCACATACATAAAACGATAGGCGCTATGATTGCCTGCTGGCGTATGCTGATCGACACTCGCATCCATTATCACCGGCTGCGACAGCCCATGGGGCTGATCATATTTGAAATGACGTCCGGTGAAGATCTGCCAGCCGCCCAGCAAATGTTTTGAAGGCGGGACACTGCGAGAATCAATAACTGCGCGGGCAGCAACGCGTTCGCCGTTTTCTAGCGTAACACCGGTCGCTTCGAGCTGATTAACTTTGCAGTCAATGCGCAGGGACTGATTAGGCAAGAGGTCGCGCAAAGCAGCGTCGAAGTCAACCGAGGAAAGCGAGCGGTATCCTGCCTCCATTGACCGATGATAATCAGGGAAAGCGACTTTATAGCCATTATTCCATTCGGTTTTGGTAAAGCCATCCAGCAGCGAGTTCCCTTCGTCAGAAAGATCGCTGCCAAACCAGCTCCAGCGGTGATGCCCGCCAAGCGCCTTGCCCGCCTCTATCAGCTGGAATCGAATTTCGGGATGTGCGCGATGCAGCGCCAGCGCGATCAGCCCGCCGGCGAGTCCGCCGCCCACAATTGCTACATCGGTTTCGCGCCCATTCATTGTGGCAGAACCCCTACGCTAGCATCGATGCGGCGGCAATGGCGTGGCGCGCAATCCCTAGAGACTGTCTGCGGTTTCCTTGCATGCGCTGCAGCCATGCCTGTTACTTGGATCATAGAAAACTGATCCACAGCCGCAAGGCGATTCTTGCCTCCGCCGCGATCTCAATCGTAGCGGTGTTCATCTTGCTAGATATGGACCGTCCGTCGACCTACGGATGCGCCTTTCACTTCGCGGCGCGGCGAAGCTGATCAGTTTACTGCCATATTCGGCGTGGCCTGTGTTTTCTGGATAGCTTAGTGGTTCTCTAAAAAGAAAGGGCCGCCCGATAGCGCCCCTTCCTCGATTTTAGTCGTGCAGAGACGCTCTATTCGCCACCGTCTGCTGCGGCGCCTTTGGCACCATCCGCTAACTGCGGGCGCGGGCCGGGCATTTCGGCCTTGCGGTCGCCGGTTTTGAGATAGGTTTCGAACCATTCCATCATACGCAGATTGTAGTCATAGCGGCTGCCAGCCATGCGATTGCCGTGACCTTCGCCCGGATAGAACACCAAGCGCACCGGTACGTCAGGCTTGCGAACCTTCAGCGCGCGATAAAGCTCCAGGCTTTGGCCCGGATCGACGCGCGTATCTTCCTCGCCATGCATGATCAGTGTTGGCGTGTTGGCCTTGTCGACGTGATAGACAGGTGACACTTCGAGCATCTTCATCCAGTCATCCCACGGCCAAGCGCGGCTATGAACATTGTACATCTCGTAAGGGATGTCGCCGGTGCCGAACTTGCTGACCTGATTGGAAATGCCAACGAACATCACAGACGCCGCGTATTCAGCAGAATGATAAGTCGCGCCCCATGCCGATGCATAACCACCATAGGATCCGCCGGTAATGCCGGTGCGGTCAGAATCGGTAATGCCTTCGGCGACTAGCGCCCGCTTCGCATCTACGATGTCGGCAAATTCAGGATCGGTGTAATTGCCCTGATGCTGTCTAGAGAATGCGGTGCCGTAACCGGTTGAGCCGCGATAGTTGGGCAGGAACACGGCATAGCCTTGGCCAGCGGCAACCTGCCCCGGCTTCGAATAGGCTGTAATCCAGCCGTTCGATTCGTGCGCCTCAGGACCGCCATGGACATTCATGATGGTGGGTGCACCGCCCTCGGGAATACCGCCGACTGGCAGCACCAGTACGCCTTGAACCTGTTGTCCGTCGCGCGCGGTATAGGTGTAGATACGCTGCTCACCGAAGGTGATCTCGCTCAGCCACGGGTTGTGTGACGTCCACCGCTCGAATGCGTTTGCGCGCAAGCGCGGGTTCCATACGAACAACTCGGTAGGGTGCTTGGGGGAGTTGGCGGAAACCGCAACCTTGCCGCCGGCGGATTCGACGCTGGTCAGTATCAACGAACCTGGATCGACTTCTCGGTGCACGCTGCCATCGGCGTTGTAGATGCGCAGAACGCTTTGCGCGCCGACATGCACGATGGTTGCGAGGCGGCCATTGGCCATCCATTCTGCATCAACTGTTGCTTCAGCAGCGCCTTCGTTGAGCGCGCGGTAATTGCCGGTTGCGACATCGACCAGATGCAGCGTAGTTTCCGCCGGATCGTGCTTATCGACGCCAGCTATAATTGAGAGTTGGGTGCCGTCAGGTGACACTTCCACGTCGCCTAGCTTCCCCGGCGTCGGTACGACAGCTTTCACACTGCCATCGGCTAGGTCGATGATGTGGATGCGCAATGATGTGTAAGTATCGTCGATCTGCGGGGTCGGCTTGCTCTGCACGATGCCGGTCTTGCCATCGGGTGTGATGTCGAAACCGGTCACGTAGGCAGTGACAGGAATCTGGCGTGGTTCCGCGTCCACTTCTTCGCCAACCTTGGCTTCGAACAGGCGGCGCAGGCGTGCCTCTTCTTCATAGACGACAGAATTGAAACCAGCTTTACGTTGCTCGGTGCGCTGTTTGTCTTCTTCGGCGGTGGCCAGCATGAAGATGCTGTTGCCATTCGGGCCCCACACATAAGACAGGACATCGCTATCAGCGATTTCTGCAAGTTTGCGATAGGTACCGCCGGCTACTGGCACGCCCCATACGGCGTTATCTTCACCTTCAGCGCTCCAGGTGAAGCTGACCATGCTACCATCGGGGCTGAATTGAACGCCACTCGGGCTGACATCTTCCGGCAGATATACTGTTGACGTGTTCGGGCCGGTTGCAACTTTCAGGACTTGCTCGAAGCCGCCATTGTCTTCGCCTTCGCTTACATCAGGCAGGCTGGCGGTAGTGTAAGCGATGCGTGTTCCATCAGGCGACACAGCGATAGCGCCGATGCTTTCGATCTTGGCGACATCTTCCGGCGTCATCGGGCGGGCTGAAGCGGTCGCCGCAATAGAGACAGATGCGAGCAGAGTCGCAGCACTCAAAGCTATGCGATTCATAAGAAAATTGTCCTCTCGTGATTGACTGTTGCGCGCCTGATAGCGGCAATGCGGGGAAATTCAAATGACGGAACGGGCAAATCCGCCGCTTGTATCCTCAATGCAGAACGCGCAACACAGGTCCCGAAAGGGAGATAAATATGCGTGTTTTCTCGGTACTGATGGCAGCAGCAGTGGCTTTAATGAGCAGCCCGGCGCTGGCCGACACTACAATTATCCATGCAGGGGCAGTGCTAACCGATGCGGATAGCCGGCCAAGCGGGCCGGCCACGATCACGGTGACTGACGGAAAAATCGTCAGCATTATGGATGGCTTTTCGCCAACGCCAGAAGGCGCCGCTATGGTGCATCTTGATGAACACACTGTCATGCCCGGTCTGATCGACCTGCATACGCATCTATCCGGCGATCCGGGTGGTGATTTTCGCGACGCTGCTGTCAATCCGGCGGAATGGTATTCATTTGTTGCGGCCAAGAATGCGCGCATCACAGCGCTTGCCGGATTTACCACCATTCGCGATCTGGGCGCGCGCAGCGATCAGGTGATGCAGTCTTTGCGCCGTGCAACCGCTCAAGGTTTTGTGCCTGGTCCGCGCATTATTGCCTCTACGCGTACGATCGCAATTGTTGGCGGACACGGAGACACCAACGGCTTTAATGAGCATGTGAATGATGCGCTGGACAATGACTTTTCCTGCACTGGCCCCATTGAGTGTTCAGAGAAAGTGCGGCTGGCATCGAAATATGGCGCTGACCTGATCAAGATCACCGCGACCGGCGGTGTATTGTCGCAGCAAGGCCGCGGGCTGGAAGCGCATTTTACCGACGCAGAGATGCGCGCGATTGTAGAGACGGCAAATTCATTGGGACTGGAGGTTGCGGCCCACGCACACGGCGCGCGCGGGATCGAAGCGGCGGCAAAGGCCGGTGTGCAGACTATCGAGCATGGCACCTATATTGATGAAGCGGCAGGCAAGGCGATGCGCGAGAACGGGACTGTTCTGATCCCTACGTTGATGGCGTTCCAGGGCATCAAGCAAAGGCTTGGCAAGGGCATTTATACGCCAGTCGTGGAAGACAAGGTACAGCAGGTTGCCGCCTTTGCTGAAAGCATCATCGAGCGCGCAATCATGTATGACGTGAAAGTGGCCTTTGGCACGGACGCTGGTGTATTCTCGCACGGCTTGAATGCAGGCGAACTGGCCTTGATGCGCAATGGTGGCATGTCGGATAGGGAAGTGCTTGCCAGCGCGACCACAGGTGCCGCTGAAGTGCTCGGCATGGAAGACGAGATCGGTCGCATCGCCCCAGGCTTCTCTGCCGATATCATCGCAGTGAAAGGCAATCCGCTTGAAGATGTGAGCGTGCTGGAAAATGTCGATTGGGTGATGGTGCGTGGTCGGGTGATGGAGTAATTGGCGGACCTTTCGCGCAACAGGTTCAAACCGCTTCCGCAACCTCGGCGCGTGGCGACGCGCTGACACCGGTTGCGCGCTTCTTGCCGCGCTCGATTTCTTTGAGCAAGTCGCGCACGTAGTCGTCAAAGTCGAGCTGGATCGTGTGCCGCCGCGCGGCGTAATATTGCCCTGTGTGATAGGCTTCGTCCGCTGCTATAATGTCATACATTTCCGCTGAGGAAGGGCGCGCATATTCGCCCGCCAGATAGGCTGCGACCAGCTTTGACTGTTGCTCGGCAAAGTTGACCAATGTCGGAAGTGGCTGAGCGAGACCCATATAAAACAGGTCTGGCGCATCGGGTTTCATAATCCGCTTGAAAAGCGGCGGTGGGCGATTGTCGCTGTCAGCAGTGAATTGGGGATCGTCGAAGAACGGGAATTTGATGTCATAACCCGTCGCCCAGATGATCACATCCACCTGTTCGCGCGAGCCATCAGTGAAAACTACGCTATCGCCGTCCAGCCGCTCGATCCCCGGTTTCATCGCGATGTCACCTGAGCCCGCGCGCAGCAGGAATTCGCCCGATACCGTCGCGTGGCTCTCAAACGGGCCGATTTCGGGGTCTGGCAAGCCATAATCGCTCATCTTGCCTACCAGCTTCTTGATGAACCGCGTGCCGAGCCATTGGCGCACAGACTTTGGCATCCAGGCAGGCGCCGGATTCTTGTCGAGCGGCTGGCCGTTATAATATTTGGGCAGCACCCACACACCGCGCCGCGCGGATACAAACAGCCGCTCAGCAATCGGGCGCTGCGACAGCTCGCTAGCGATGTCCATCGCGGAATTGCCCATGCCCACCACCAGCACGCGTTTACCAACACAATCAGCGGGTTCGAACGGGCTGCGATAGCTGTGTGAATGGAATTGCTCGGCAGTAAACTCGCCCGGATAGTCTGGAATCCGCGCAGCCCAGTGGTGGCCGTTTGCAACCGCCAAGGCGTCATACTGCCGCGTCTCACCGTTCGAGAGCGTGATATCCCAGCCGCCACCCTCGCGCCGCTGTGCCTTCTCGACTCGCGTGTTGAATGCGATGTGTTCGCGCAAGCCAAAATGATCGACGTAGTCGTGAAAGTACTTCAGCAGCTGCGCGTGATGCGGATAGTCCGGCCAATCATGGGGCACAGGAAAATCTTCAAACGCCAGCCGCCACTTCGACGTGTCGATGTGCAAGCTTTTGTAGCAGGCCGACATCCCGTTGGGGTTGTCGTAGTACCAGGTTCCGCCGATATCGTCAGAGGCTTCGAATACATCGAAGGGTATGCCGTAATCCTTCAGCCGTTTGGCAGTGGTGAAACCGCTGCAACCCGCACCGACTATGCAGACCTTGGGCGAACCGTTCATTCGAGCGCTCCCGCCAGATTCTCGTAACCCGCAACGAAATCCTGTTTGAAATCCTGCACAACCTGTCCGGCGGAGGTGACTTCGCGAACCAGCCCCACGCCTTGCCCGACGAAGTAAGAGCACAGCTCTTGCGCCTTCGGATTGCCATTCACCGCGGCCTTGTCGATGGTGCGAAGTGCGGGTTCTGACAGCAACATCATCAACGGCATCGGCAGTGCGGGTAAGCCTGCCTCTTCCCACATGGCGTGCCAGCCGCTGCGCAATTGCCGCGAATATTTGCCGGTGCGATGCTTTGAACGGATCGTGTCGCGACTGGTCGCCTGAACCATCTTCTCGCGGAAGATCTCGTGCGTTTCGGCTTCGGTGGTGGCGAGCCACACACTGCCGCACCATGCGCCCGCTGCGCCCATCGTCATCATGCCCGCCATTTGCCGCCCGTTCATGATGCCGCCCGCGGCCAGCACAGGTATATCCGCGCCAGCATCTTCGATTGCCTGCAAGACTTCGGGGATCAGCACGATCGTGCTGACTTCGCCGCAATGTCCGCCGCCTTCGCCGCCCTGCGCTACGATGATATCTACACCCGCGTCGATCTGCTTCATGGCGTGTTCTTTGGCTCCCACCAGCGCTGCGACAGGAATGCCGTGCTTCTTTCCTGCCTCGATCATCTGCGGCGGTGCCGTGCCCAGCGCATTGGCGATAAGTCGCACAGGGTGGTTGAAGCTGACCTCAAGCAGTTCCTGCCCTAGAGAGGTATTGGGCTGTTGCGCGCCGCCTAGCGGCGTTGCGCTGCCCTCATCGAGCCCCGCCTCGCGCAGGATCTGGCGCGTGAAGTCGCGATATTGCTGCGGGATTGCGGCGACAACTTCGTCAGCCGTGACTGAGTGATCGACCGCTTGCACTTCCGGGATCAGCACATCCACGCCGTATGGCATGCCGTCGATATTGTCGTCGATCCACTTAAGCTCGGTTTCCAGCTGTTCGGGTGTGAAGCTGACCGCGCCCAGCACGCCGAAGCCGCCGGCCCGGCTGACCGCTGCGACAACGTCGCGGCAATGCGAAAAGGCAAACAGCGGGAATTCACATCCCACCATATCTGACATGCGAAACGGCATTTATCTCTCCCTTGGATCATAGCACTAGCGCGCGAATTCAAGCTTGCCGAGTCGCGCATTTGAGAGGGTTGTGTGCGCGCAAAAAAAGCGGGCTGACCAGCGTGATCACCCGCCAGTCAGCCCGTCGACACACAGCTGCATCGCTTAGTAGTCACCGTCGCCCGGTGACTGAAATTCCCCCGGCCGGGTCGTGTGGCCGGGAGCGATTACCTTGCGCTGCGCAGTATCGATCGGCGGATGCTGCGCGATGAAATTGGGGAAATCGATATCGCCTACACCATCTGCGATCGTGATATTGCCCTTCTGCCAGGATGAAGACCAAGTCTCATGATCCAGTTCGATTTGCTGGATAAGGTCATGCGTGACGGCAGACCAATAAGCGCCAAAGGGGCTTTCCGGCATGTAGCTGAGCGGCGCGATACGGCGTAGCTCGGCAAAGGGGGCGTGCCAGCGGTTATTAATATAAAGAGCATTCTAGCTTAGATCGATCGGAGCGATTGGGCGGTTATCCGCCTTTGCCGTTGTCGCTATTTTTCAGAGTCTCTCCCAGGCCACGCTTTACTGCGAGCTTGCAGAGGTATAAACTCAATTCATCCCCGGGGAGCCAGCACAAATGGCTGAGAGGTGTGGGTATGCTCCACACGACTCGTTGAACCTGAACCGATTAGCATCGGCGGAGGGAGCGGAGGGCAACCTGCCTGAAGTCCCCACTCCGTCAGTAGGAGAGACTTCGCATGGCCGATATCAACAGTAAGCTGGAAATAGGCGTAACGACAGGGCCAATTCGGGGCAGCCGTAAAATCCACGTGGGCGCGCGCACCGGCTCCGGCATCCGCGTTGCGATGCGCGAGATTGACCTTGAGGGCGGCGAACCTAGCTTGCGGGTGTACGATACCTCCGGCCCATACACAGACCAGGAAGCCAATATTGACATTCAGGCTGGCCTGCCTGGGCTGAGACGTGACTGGATCATGGCACGCGGTGATGTGGAGGAATATGACGGCCGCGAAGTAAGGCCGGAAGATAATGGGCAGCTCGGCCCTGATCGCAGCGGCGGTGTGCCAGCCTTCCCAAATGTGGTTAAGCGCCCGCTGCGCGCTAAGGCCGGTATGAACGTCAGCCAGATGCACTATGCCCGCCGCGGCATTATCACGCCCGAAATGGAATATGTCGCCGAGCGGGAGAGTCTGGGCCGCGAAATGGCCGCAGAGCTGATTGCCGCCAACCGCGCTGGCGCGCAGAGCTGGGGTGCGAGCATTCCGGAACTGATCACGCCGGAATTCGTGCGCGATGAAGTGGCGCGCGGCCGCGCGATCATCCCCAACAACATCAACCACCCCGAAACCGAACCGATGGCGATCGGGCGCAATTTTCTGGTAAAGATCAACGCCAATATCGGCAACTCCGCCGTCGCGTCAGACGTCGCGAACGAAGTCGACAAGATGGTCTGGTCGATCCGTTGGGGCGCGGACACGGTGATGGACCTGTCAACGGGCCGCAACATTCACGACACGCGCGAATGGATCATCCGCAACAGCCCCGTGCCCATCGGCACTGTCCCGATTTATCAGGCGCTGGAGAAAGTCGGCGGCATTGCCGAGGAACTGACCTGGGAAATCTTCCGAGACACGCTGATCGAACAGGCAGAGCAAGGTGTCGACTATTTCACCATCCATGCGGGTGTGCGCCTGCCCTATGTCCCGCTCGCCGCAAACCGCGTGACCGGCATCGTCAGCCGCGGCGGATCAATCATGGCGAAATGGTGCCTTGCGCACCACAAGGAGAGCTTCCTTTACGAGCATTTCGACGAAATCACAGAGATCATGAAGGCCTATGACATCGCCTATTCACTGGGCGACGGCCTGCGCCCCGGCTCCATCGCGGACGCCAATGACAAAGCGCAATTCGCAGAACTCTACACTCTGGGCGAGCTGACCCACCGCGCGTGGAAGGAAGACGTGCAGGTCATGATCGAAGGGCCGGGCCATGTGCCCATGAACAAGATCAAGGAGAATATGGACAAGCAGCTGGAGGTGTGCGGCGAAGCACCCTTCTACACGCTCGGGCCGCTCGTCACCGATATTGCGCCGGGGTATGACCACATCACCAGCGGCATCGGCGCAGCGCAAATCGGCTGGTACGGCACAGCGATGCTTTGCTACGTCACGCCGAAGGAACACCTTGGCCTGCCCGATCGGGACGATGTGAAGGTCGGCGTGATCACTTACAAGCTCGCCGCGCACGCGGCAGATTTGGCGAAGGGGCATCCGGCGGCAAAGGTGCGCGATGATGCATTGAGCAAGGCGCGGTTCGAGTTCCGCTGGCGTGACCAGTTCAACCTGTCGCTCGATCCCGAAACGGCCGAGCAATATCACGATCAGACCCTACCGGCAGAGGGCGCGAAGACCGCCCATTTCTGCTCCATGTGCGGGCCGAAATTCTGCTCGATGAAGATCAGCCAGGAAGTGCGCGAGTTCGCAGGGCGGCAGAATCAGGGCGCGGACAGCTTCCTTGAAAGCGGGCAATCCGGCGCGGAAGCGGCAGAGGCGAGCAAGCAGGCTGCGCTCAAAGGCATGGCGGAGATGAGCGCCAAGTATAAGGACATGGGCCAGAAGCTGTATTTGCCGGAGGGCGAAGCCTGATGCGCAGGCTGGCACTGGCCTTTGGCCATGTCATTTCCAATAAGGGCGGAATGCCCCGCACCCGTCCTACGCCTGTTTTCCGGATAACACGCATGAATTCGGCAAACTGTTCTGCCTGCGCGCGGAAGATCAGCCCGCCGGTTGCTGTGTCAGGCGCACGAGACTCCAGTCATACCCCAATTCCTTGACCCGCGCTTCCAGCAGCGCGCGCAGCTCTGCATCGGGTTGTGGCTCTCGTGTCAGCATCCACAAATACCGCCCGCTAGGCTCGCCCACGATGGACCAGTCATACAGCCCGTCTGCGCCTGGCTCCCCGCGATCCAGCACCCAGTAATCGCCGTAGAATGGGCCGAAGAAGCTCACTTTGAGCTTCGCGCCGTACGAGCCTTCGACCACCTTGGCCTTGCCGGTCGACTGATCAAACTCGCCATCAAGCGCGCCTTTGCGGCACGAATTGACCACTTTGATCTTCTCATCATCGCGCAGCGAATATTCCGCCGTCACGGCTTCGCAGCCCTCTTGAAACGGTGCTTCATAGCGCCCGTATTCGTACCATTTGCCGAGATATTTGCTCAGGCTGACGGGCTTGGCCGGTTCGGGCACGCTGGCATTGCCAACCGGACCGGGCGAGCCGACGCAGGCTGACAGCAACAAGGATGCAGCGGCGAATGCGCCGCCGAATAGGGCTTGACGTGATGTCCGGTGATCCATGCCTTTATAATCCGTGAGGGCGGCGCTAGTTCCGCGCGAGTTTCACCAGCACATTGTCCAATTCTTGCAGGAAACGGCTGCGGTCTGCCTTGTTGAAGGGTGGCGGGCCGCCTCCGATGCTTCCATCCATTCCGGCCATCCCGGCGCGCAAATCCTCCATGATCGCGCGGGTCGCAATTGCGCTGCCGATGGAGCTGGCGTCAAACCGCTGGCCATTGTGCTTGAGCACGCTCGCGCCTGCCTTCAGGCAGCGCTCGGCCAGCAATATGTCGGCGGTGACAACCACGCTCTGCGCGTTCGCATTTTCCGCAATCCAGTCATCCGCTGCGTCGAAGCCATCGCTCACGACCACCCGCTTCACCCGATCGCTCACCGGCACGCGGAAGGGGGAGTTGCTGACCACGCGCACCTCGGCTTTGAACCGGTCGGCCACGCGGTAAACCTCCTCTTTCACCGGGCAGGCATCGGCATCGACGAGGATGGTGATCGGCCCGGGGATTGGAAGGTTCATGGCGCGCGCTAGCATCAAATCCGGCTTATTCAGCGGCCGGGCTGTCCCGCCAGATCAACAGAAGCAGGGCCATGATGATGAAAATCGCGCAGCCAGACAGCAGCCATGGGTTGATGTACCACTGCTCACCCCATTCGAATTCGCCTGCGGAAATTCGTGCCCAGCCGCGAAAGTGCTGCGTCGATCCCACCACAAGGCCGAACACCGCGAAGATCGCGGCGAGGTAGCGGCTCAGCCAATGGCGATACCATGGCAACAGGATGATCAGCCCTAACAGGCCGATGACGGTGCGCTGCGCGCGGCAAAACGGGCATTCATAGACCAATTCAGTGAGGTCAAGTGCCCATGTGGCAGCGCAAACGATCAAGGCAAGTATGCCCAGAACTATGCGGTAACGCAGCAAGGTATCAGGTAAATTGGTGATCACTGTTTAAGCCCCCCTATCAGCTTGCGACCAGCGTTAGCCATTGGCCCGCAATCACGCAATGGAGCGGCGTCTCCGGGGATGCGCCGGCTTTCCTACTCGCGCGAAATTTGCCCATATGCGGGCGTGACTCTTGCTACGTCATTTCTTTGCGAACCGCTTGCAATAGGCTTGCTGTGGCGGCCCGTTCCCTCTCGTGCGGGCGGAAAGCTTTCTGCGCTCTGGACAGTGTTCCAAGTGTTCCATGTTGTTGGATTGGAGATTGGGTCCGCGCCGCCGAAATCGCTGGAAACCGGCGCGCTTCATACCCGTATCTATAAGATTGGGGCAGTTAGAGAGAGGAACGCAAGATAATGCAATTTTAGTTCAATTCGGACAGTTCCGTAATGGGTACAGACAACGTCGCAGAGCGGATCGAAAATCAGGTACGGGCTAAACTCGCGCGGTTTGAAGAACGGTTAACCCGGGTCGAGGTGCATGTGTCGGATGAAAACGGCCGAAAAGGCGGCGCAGATGAGAAGACATGCACGATCGAAGTGCGTCCGCGCGGTGACCGGCCAATTGGTGTCACCGAGCATGCGGCCGATGTGGATACGGCTGCGCGCAAGGCGGCCAATACGATGGCACAGCGGCTGGAACGTGTGCTGGGCCGGGAAGAACGCCACAAGCATGATCCGCGCCCAGACAAGGTGATATAACGATCAGTCGAAGGTAAAACCGGCCTCTTTCGCTTCAGCAATCAGCTCTGGCCCGGTCCTGCGGGTCGTCTCTTGCGCGAAGGAATAATAGTCGGGCTGTTCGTCGACAAAGATCTCTGCACCCAGCGTCATGTCGCCAAGATCGTCAAACAAACCGGCCAGGAAGGAATAGCTGCCCGTTGGGGTAAAGCAGTAGAACAGGTTGCTGCCGCACTTGCTGCAGAAACCGCGCTCTGCCCAGTTTGACGATTTGAAGCGGGTAATATGCTCCTCGCCTGAGAAGCGCGGCGCGGTGTCGCTTTGTACGGCCAGATAGGCGCTGCCGCACCAGCGACGGCACATTTCGCAATGGCATGCCTCCAGATGCGGCTTGGCGGGCGTGGCGGTGACTGTAACTGCGCCGCAAAGACAGTGGCCTGTGATTTGTTCGTGAGTGCCTGACATTGCCTTTGTTCCTTTCTGTTCAACGAAAGGATAGTCCATTGATCAAGCTTCGAAAAGTTCCAATTGCCGCGCAGCCACACCCGCCTCGCGCATCGCTTTGTACATGATCTTCTTCACGCCAAAAAACCCGGCTTTGGCGTGTGGCCAGGTCGCCCGTTCAAGCGCGGAGGTAAGCTGGATGAGACTCCCTTTGTCAGCGAGTGGAGCGAGTTCTGGCCAGAGTGCGTCGCGTGTCCATCCCATCGGGAGATAGGATGTGACGATGTGGTTGAGCTTTGTATCGGCCAGTATGTTTGCGAGTGAATTGCCGGACTGCCAGCCGACATGTGGGCAGCCAAATGTTTCTGCCGCGGCTTCACCACCATGCTGAACGGATTGCATCGCAAAGTCTCGAACCAGCCCGCCGATCTGTCTTGGAGAACGGTCATCAGGCCTAGCCGCGGAGATGACTAGTGCGGGTGGATGCGGAAGATCGAAGGGCACATGGCTAGCGGCTTCATCGTGCAGCAACAGCGCATAGGTTTGCGGAATCGTATTCGCGCCCGGAGGAAGCGCGAGAGGCCTGCGCGCGTGCTCTTCAGGTTCGGTGAGTGGTGGCGCGTCTTGAGCAAGGCCGCGGGCCAATAGCGGCCCGTCGGGATGGCTCTGCGTGTACTGCGCGATATTATCCGGCCTAGCTAGGTACGTCTTTCCTTTGGTGTGCAATCCCGCGATCCAGCGCCAGCTCAGCGTATTTGAAGCCGCATCACCATCGATCAAATGGCGCAGGAAGAAGTCCGCACCCAAAGTCCAGTCGAGCTTCAGTGTGAATATCCAGATGCTGGCGAACCACATACGCGCATGGTTATGCAGATACCCTGTCTCGCCGAGCTCGCGTGCCCAATTGTCAAAGGCTTCTATGCCGGTCTGGCCGCTTGTTGCTTGCTCAAACAAACCATGCGTGACCGGATCCGATTCAAAGCAACTGAGGGCCGCATCGCGCTGATCACAAAAGGCGCGCCAAATGCTTGGCCGCTGCTCAAGATATCCTTTGAAATAGATCCGCCAGAACACTTCCGCTATGAACTTCTCAGCGGCCTCTAGGTTATGCTGGCCAAGTGCGGCCTGCAGCACCTCAGCTTCGCTCACAACGCCAGCATGCAACCAGGGGGAAAGCCGCGACACATTGCCACCAGCTTTGCCTTCATCATGGTTGCGCCGATTGGCATAGCGCCGCCCCATGTTCGGTGTGAACCTTGCCAATTGCGACAATGCGGCGTCTCTCTGAGGGTTCCATTCCATATCAAAAGCAACGGGCCGGTGCGAGTGTGGTTCCGTTAAGGTGCCCAAGCCATGTGGGAAAGCGAAAGGCAGGCGTGACATGGCTGTTCCCTCTGACTATCATTTCGCGTCGGAAGGGGGAGATAACCGATGATACGCAATGAACTTGGCAAGCGCTTGTTGGTTGCTGTGGTCGGTTCGCTCGGGCTCTATGCATGCTTTGGAGGTTCGGAAGAGGCTCCGGGAGAAGTGCCCACCTTCGATGAAGTTTCGGAAAGTGAAGTTATCACTGCGCTCGGCAATGAGCCATTCTGGAATGCAGAAATCGAAGCGGATACGCTTACCTATTCAACTCCTGAAAACATCGCCGGGCAGGTGATTACAGTGACCCGATTTGCAGGAAACGGAGGGTTGGGTTTCTCGGGAGAGCTGAACGGTGAGCCGTTCAACCTGGCGGTCACTCCAGGCGAATGCTTGGACACGATGAGTGATCGCAGCTATCCCTTTACCGTCACATTGACCATTGGCGACGAGCTGCGCAATGGCTGTGCCTATACCGATATCCAGATGTTCACTGGCGAAGGAGCGAATTGAATATGTCGAACGAAACGGGCGCGAGACGGGGTTGGACGTGGTTCTTCTGGATCGCAGCAATCTTCAACTTTCTCGTCGGCATTGCTGTGATTCTCGGGCCATCCGCGCCGATTGATACGCGCCTGGTTGGCATATTGGTTTTCGCATTCGGGCTTGTATATGCCGTCGTCGCTCTGGACCCTGATCGCTACGCTGATGTGATTTGGGCCGGTGTGTTCGGCAAAGTCGCCGTTGTTGCCTTGTTGGTTACAGCAGAAATGAACCAATCGGGTGGCGACGCTCCTACCGCAGTCTTGGCGATCGACGTGCTGTTTGCCACAGGGTTCCTAATCTTCCTTCTGACAAGGGGTGAAACGAGCGTCAGCTACGGTGAAAGTGGCGGTACAGATTAGGAGAAGACGATGGGACTGACCGGCGGATGCCTGTGCGGTAAAGTGCGCTATGAATTGACGACCGATCCGCTGATGTGCGTGACCTGTCATTGCAAGAACTGCCAACGTCAGGCGGGCAGCGCGCTTTCGATCATCGTTGGCGTGCCGGAAGGGTCGGTAAACGTCGTCGGCGAAGTCAAAACCTACAATGACAAGGGTGACAGCGGCGCAACTGTGCGGCGACAGTTTTGCGGCGATTGCGGTTCGCCTGTCTTCACGCTGGTCGAACACCCGCCAGGCGTGATGTTCATTAAAGCGGGAACGCTGGATGATACCAGCGGTCTGAAGCCAGCTTTCCATTGCTACACGAAAAGCGCGCAAGACTGGGTCGAGCTCGGTGATATCCAAGGGTTTGAGACAGTTCCAGACGCGCTTTAATCTGCGACGCCCGCACGCTCCAGCTCTGCCTTGAGGCCGCCGCTCAGCCACAGCCACCACATGCGGAAGTCGGCGAAAAGAGACCAAAGCGGATAGGTGAAGGTTGCGGGTCTATTCTTCTCGATTGTGAAATGCGCCAGCCAAGCGAAGAAGTAACCCGCCAACGGCAGCGCGATTAGCCATAGCCACTCACCCATCAACAGCGCATAGCCAGCCAAAGCGACGACCAGCGACGTGCCGACATAGTGCAAGGCTCGTGTAGCTGGTTTGCTGTGCTCACGCAGATAGAACGGCCAGAATTCAGCGAAAGTAGTATAGGTTTTGGTCATTTTCTAAAACAATCCAGGGATTTGATACTGAGCTGCATTTGGCCGCACAGGTTGCAACAGTTCGCGCCCACCAGTGCTTTGCGCTGAACGAAGGTCACCACCCGAAATCGCGGTGCAGCTGCTCCCAGCCAGAAAATCAAGCGCAGTCGCGATTGATGCCTCTGCCGGATCACCCAGCTGCCTGAATATGTCGTCATTCGCCCGGCAGGTGTTGGGCACGACGCCGGCAAGACCGCTGAAGTATTCACCTTCATCATTAGCGTTGGTGGTCTTGAAGGCGACAGCTCGCAAGCGATCGTCACACTCAGTGCGGTCGAAGCCGAACTGGCCAACCGGTTTGCCAAATGTATTGGTCCCGATCAGTGCGACATTGTTGCCCAGATAGGGGAGCATGGAATTGATCACGAGCTCGCTGGCAGATGCTGTTCCGCCGCGGCCGATAAAGGCAACCTTGGTTGGTGCAATCGCTTGCGAAGCGGTTCGGATGTTGGTTGTAGAGTTCTCGCTCGATTTGGAGTCACGCAGCACGGTTTTTGACCAGACTTGGCCGACATTGCCCGCTCCCATCAGGTCCCCCATTAAATCAGCAATGCGGACAAGACCGCCGCCGTTGTAGCGGAAATCGATGATCAGCTCTGTCACGCCTTGATCTTTGAACGTCTCGAATGCGTCACGCAGATCTGCATCCGCGCTGCCAACAATGAAAGTTCGCAAGTTGAGATAGCCGACCTTTTTACCGAGATCATCTATGATACGAACACCATAGCGGTCCGAGACGGGATCTAGCGCATAGTCAGCCTTTACGATGTTTTCAGCGCCGCTCGCGCCGGTCGCAGTGCGATAACCAATATAGCGAGTGACGCCGGGATCCGACGGGCCAAGCGCATCAATAACAGCGCCGGGGCCGCCAGATGCCATCAATGAAGACACGCTTTGTGTATTTGTGCTGCTGGTGCCGATTTCTAGCAACTCGGTCCCGCGATCGAGCCCTGCGGCCAGGCCCGGTGCTCCCTCGAAGGCTTCGATCACAAACACGCGGTTGTTGACTGTGTCATAGCCCAAGCGGATGCCGAAACCCGCGCTGGAGCCTGAATTGATCAGTGCATCTTCTTCGCTCGCAGACGTGATATATGTGAACCCGCGATCCTTTTCTTGCGTACGGGCAGGGGCGACCAATGCGTCAAGGTAGGATTGCACGTCAGAATATCCGGCCGGATTAACTGATGTATCCAGCAGGTCGGGGAACAGATACCATTCATTGAGTACGGCAAGCGACCAATCCTGCCGATCGCGAACAGAACATTGTGATGGGGTCGGCGTTCCGCCGCCGCCGGCGATTGGTCCGGTCCCAGATTGACTATCGCCGCCGCCGCATGCAGCCGATGCCAGAGCCAATGATGATGCCAAGGCTACGCGACCAAGTCCCATGTTCAGTCCTTCCGAATTCTCGTTTTTCAAGCAGCGAAGTTATATGAAACCAACTCTGTGTAGGCGGTGAACAAACAGAATGACGCCTTTGTTCACCACGGGCAAACTCTAAGTTTGGCAGAGTTTGGCGCAATGAAATTCTCTCCGAGATACGCAAAATCCTGTGTCAAACACGAATTACCCACAGATTACGGGGCAAAATGGGCTCATTTTCGTGCCTGCCGCCTCGTCATGCCCTCGGGAAAGCCCTAGTTTTGTGCCTGGCAAATGAGAGAGGGGTCCCGAGTTCGTGTCTGAAGTTCCTGCCTGGTTAAACACCGTTTTGCCTCCCGCAGCCCGTCATGCGGGACTGGCGATTGCGAAGCATGGCAGTGAGCGCAATTTCGGGCGTGGCGGGTTCAAGCTGATTAGCCCGGCGTTTCAATCGGGCGGTGAACTGGACCCATGCTTTACAGCCGACGAGGAAGACGCAGTCGCCCCGCCGCTCGAATGGACAGCACCCCCGCCGGGCGCGATGGAAATGGTCGTCATCGTAGAAGATGCGAACGACGCCAGCGCTGCGCCTCGTTGCCACTGGCTGGTATGGGGCATCCCGGGCAAAAAAGGCATGATCCTTGAGGGCGAAGTTCCGCCGCGTACCGGCAAGAATTCGCTTGGCAACTCAGAATGGCTTTTGCCTGACCTTCCGGTTGCTGAAACCCATCATTTCGTATTCCAGTTGTTTGCGCTCGAACTACCGCTGACCCTGATGCCAGGGGCTACGCGGGAGGACCTGCTCGCTGCAATGGATGGGCAAGTCGTCGCCAGCACTGCGCTGGTTGCCCAATATACCCGGTCGCAGGAGGACGAGGAGGACTGGGGCGATGACGAAATTGATTTGTAACGGACACCTATTGGAAAGGAATTAATTATGGCTGGAAACGCGCTTCAAAAACCCGTCACACTTTCGGGCGATCTTGAGAATGTTATCGGCAAAGGTCCGATGACCCGTGCTCAAGTGACATCGAAGGTTTGGGAATACATCAAGGCAAACGGTCTGCAGGACAGCAAAGACAAGCGCCAGATCAATCCAGACGCCAAGCTTGGTGCTGTGATCGGCAATGCGCAGATCTCTATGTTCAAAATGACTGCTGCTGTGTCCAAGCACCTCAGCTAAATTATTGAAAACGGATCAGGCGGCGTGGCCCGGATTTGGGCTGCGTCGCCTTTTTTGTGCCTAGCTGACATCTGGAACATAATTGCTAGTCATCATGGGCATCTCTGTCTTAAGACTGCGAGCAGATAATCCAGCCAATACCGGAGATAATTCGATGAGATCTGTATGCATGATCGCTGCTGTGGCTTTGTTGAGCCTGCCGGGCGTAGCAATGGCGCAATCAGCTGAAGAGATTGCGGCGGCGGCGCTCGAAGCTGCACCGGTCATGGATGGCCACAATGATGTGCCGATCCAGCTGCGCTCGCGTTTCGGCAATCAAATCAACGATTTCGACTTTTCGGATACGACCGGCACCGCGCAGGAACAGCCGGCCCGCAACGCCATGCACACTGACATCGCGCGACTTCGGCAGGGCAAGGTCGGCACACAATACTGGTCAGTCTATGTTCCAGCATCGCTCGATGAGCCTGAAGCGGTGCAAATGACGATTGAACAGATTGATGTGACCAAACGCTTGATCGCCGCCAATCCGGACGATCTGCAGCTAGCCCTGACCGCAGACGAAATCGAGGCTGCACTGGCAGATGGCAAGATCGCTTCTCTTTTGGGGATGGAGGGTGGCCACTCGATCGGTTCGAGCCTGGCTGTCCTGCGCCAGATGTACGATCTTGGCGCCCGCTACATGACGCTTACACACTCGCGCAATGTGCCATGGGCGGATAGCGCGACTGATACACCAGAGCACAATGGTCTGACCGATTTCGGCCGCGACGTGATCCGCGAAATGAACCGGATCGGCATGCAGGTTGATCTGAGCCACGTCAGCGAGAAAGTGATGCACAACGTGCTGGATATCGCGCAAGCCCCGGTGATTTTCAGCCATTCCAGCGCGCGCTCGATGAATGGTCATGCGCGAAATGTGCCGGACAGTGTGCTGCAGCGCCTCCCGGCTAATGGAGGCGTAGTGATGATCACTTTCGTACCCGGTTTTCTCAGCGAGCCTGCGCGTCAATGGAACGCCAATCGCGAAGCCGAAGAGGCCCGGCTGAAAGCGTTATGGCAAGGCCAACCTGAAAAGGTCACGCAGGCATTGCGGTTGTGGGATGATACAAATCCCCTGCCTCAATCCTCGATCCGCGAAGTGGCGGACCACATCGATCACGTCCGTGCTGTATCTGGCATCGATTCGATCGGAATTGGCGGCGACTATGATGGCATCCCGTTTGCGCCACCGGGACTGGAAGATGTGACGGGCTATCCCGCGCTGTTCACAGAACTCGCGAAGCGCGGATACAGTCAGGAAGATCTTGAAAAGATCTCTATGCGCAACGCCATGCGGGCGCTGCGAGCTGCCGAGGCGTTTGCGGTCAGCCAGGTGGGCGAACCGCCGATCGAAACGCTGATCGAGCGTGCCGAGTAGCGCTTAGGGAGCCAGCGCCGGGACAATCCAGACGAGGCTCATCACCACAATCGCAAGCAGCAATCCGATGGCCAGAACCCATCGCATCGCGCCGGTCTTTACGGCTCCTGTCGCATCATCGTCCTCTATGTGAATGGCTTGGTCGTTTTGATCTTCCATGTGCTTGCCTTTCCGCACTGATGCCATGCATATCATCAATCGATGAGGCGTCGCATTTTTCCTGAGTGCGCGGCTCGGCTGGGAAGATCAATCGCGCAAAAGATCATTGATGCCCGTCTTGGAGCGGGTTTTCGCATCGACTGTCTTAACGATCACCGCGCAATAGAGCGAAGGCCCCGGGCTCCCATCGGGTAGCGGCTTGCCGGGCATCGAACCCGGCACAACAACGGCATATGGCGGAACTTCGCCCATGTGAATTTCGCCGGTGGCGCGGTCAACAATCTTGGTCGATGCACCGAGATAGACGCCCATCGACAAGACAGCGCCTTCGCCGACGCGAACGCCCTCTGCCACTTCGGCCCTTGCGCCGATGAATGCCCCGTCACCGATGATGACCGGCTCTGCCTGCAAAGGCTCAAGCACGCCGCCAATTCCGGCTCCGCCAGAAATATGCACGTTCTTGCCTATTTGTGCGCATGAGCCGACGGTGGCCCATGTATCGATCATTGCACCTTCATCCACGAAAGCGCCGATATTCACGAAGCTGGGCATCAGAACCACGCCCTTGCCGATGTGGCTGCCGCGGCGGACAATTGCGCCCGGCACAACGCGAAAGCCGGCTTCGCTGAAGCGATTGTCACCCCAGCCGGCAAATTTGCTGGGCACCTTGTCATACGCTGAGGCACCGGCTGAACCATGCTCGATAACGCGGTTGTTGTGCACGCGAAATGACAGCAACACCGCCTTCTTCAGCCATTGATTGACGGTCCATTTGCCGGCCCCATCTGGATCTGCCACGCGCGCTTCGCCGCTATCGAGCAACGAGATCGCTTGGTCGACGATCCCGCGTACATCCTGATCGGCGGGCGTTATGTCGCTGCGCCGTTCCCAAGCATCTTCGATTGCGGTAGAAAGTTCATGGCTCATAAAGAGGCTCCGGTGAATAGTGCTGCAGCGCTGCTAGCCGCGCCGTCTTGCCGCTGCAAGGGGGGATTGCGGTCTGAAATGGCGGGTCCGGTAACACAAAGTTT
>Ga0255756_1000167_pt1 | contig 77465 bp, 88 predicted proteins | sample 011ome_20_FD_179956 | JGI IMG/M metagenome (GOLD analysis project Ga0255756, IMG submission 179956) | Coastal salt marsh microbial communities from the Groves Creek Marsh, Skidaway Island, Georgia - 011509CT metaG (version 2) | ecosystem: Environmental > Aquatic > Marine > Intertidal zone > Salt... | reverse complement strand
ATAAATTAGGAGAAATATTATGAGCAATATATCAGGAATCGCATTAGGGATGATTGAGACTAGAGGTCTTGTACCAGCTATTGAAGCGGCAGATGCTATGACTAAAGCGGCAGAAGTTCGTTTAGTAGGTCGTGAATTTGTTGGCGGTGGTTATGTAACAGTTCTAGTACGTGGTGAAACTGGTGCGGTAAACGCAGCAGTACGTGCTGGTGCTGACGCTTGTGAGCGTGTAGGTGATGGACTGGTTGCAGCCCACATCATTGCACGTGTTCATGGTGAAGTAGAAAACATTCTACCTTCAGCATAAGCCATAAGCGTAAATGAATATTTCTTATATAGGTGAATTTTCACCTATATAAGATTGACTATATAAATTAGGAGAAATATTATGAGCAATATATCAGGAATCGCATTAGGGATGATTGAGACTAGAGGTCTTGTACCAGCTATTGAAGCGGCAGATGCTATGACTAAAGCGGCAGAAGTTCGTTTAGTAGGTCGTGAATTTGTTGGCGGTGGTTATGTAACAGTTCTAGTACGTGGTGAAACTGGTGCGGTAAACGCAGCAGTACGTGCTGGTGCTGACGCTTGTGAGCGTGTAGGTGATGGACTGGTTGCAGCCCACATCATTGCACGTGTTCATGGTGAAGTAGAAAACATTCTACCTTCAACTACTGAAGCGTAATTCAGTTATTAAAATGGATGTCATTTATGGTCATTCATTTTAAATATAACAAAAAACATAGATTTCGATTTTTTTAATATTAAATATTAAAAAAATTATTAGATTGATTATTAAAGGTATTTAATATGATAAATTCAACAGAGAAACTTACTGGACGTGAGCGCTCTAAGCTTAGACGACAGCAGATGTCTAAAACTGGCTCTGCTGGCATGAAACAGTCTGGTGGCCGTGTTCGTCCAGGACGAAAAACAGCTGCCACGGAAAATATCCAGCCAGTTCAATCGAATTCAACTTTGAATTCTAACTCGACTGATCAAGAGCTAGCTAACTCCACGATCCACGATACTAGTCATGATAACCATGAGTATTGTTGTGACGATTGTAAAGAAAAGGGTTTGAAAGAAACGTGTAGCACATGTGATACTGCTAATGTAGCATCTGATAGCAATGAGGCAGTTGATGCATTGTGTGAGCTAGTTAATTCTGCACAGTCTGATGCTCCGAGTACTGTACGAGCATTTTGTAGAGATAGACGCAAGCAACTCTCAAAAACTGGAAAGCAAGCTTTACCAGGAAACATTGGTAGAGAAGCACGTAGAGCTCGAGTTAATAATAATAAAAACTCTTTGTCGGGCAGAGATCTTGCTAAATTAAAGCGTGAAGAGAGATGCTCTGTTGGTAGAGGTTCTAGTGAGTCTTGCAGGCCAAGTGGTCGAATTAGACCTGGAAAGGCTCCTTCAAAAGTTGAAATTGGAACTACTCTTTCTGGGCAATCAGTAAGTGGTACTTTGGTTGAGCAAACTTCGAAGACTACAGGTAGTGAATCTGGTACATGCAAAACAGTAACAGGTACAGAGTATCTAGGAACAGAACAATATCAAGAGTTATGTTCAACTGCTCCCGCCCCAAAACAGCCTAAAGTCAACGAATCTACGACTTCTAATGGTCAGACAATGACTGGATCTTTAGTAGAGTCAACTTCAAAGGTTACAGGTACAGAGTCGGGCTCTTGTAGTGCTATTACTGGAAGTGAATATTTGAGTTATGATCATTTTTCGAATAGTTGTTCGAATCAAGGTAGTGTAAATTCTCCTGCTAAAGTGGTTGAATCTTCTTCAAAAAAAAACTTAGTAATAACTGGAGCAGACGAAACTAGGGCCAATGCAACAACTGGTTCTGAGTCTAAATCCAATGGCATTGTAACCGGATCAGACTATTCGGTTGCTCCTTATAGCAAGTCTAATGGACCAACTAAAGTAGATGTTAATCATACAAATCGTGGCTCTGTAATTTCTGGTGGTGAGCACTCATCGTTACTTAGCGTTACAGGAGATCCACAAGACTCCTGTAAGCATGTTACTGGCACTGAGTATGTTTCAAATGAGCGTTTCGTGGCAAATTGTGGCGATAGAGCTCCATTGACACCTAGTAAGGTTTCTGTTGACTCAACTCGCAAGGGTATGGCCATTACTGGAAACATGATGGACAGAGATGAAAAAGTATCAGGTAATGAGTCTGGAACATGTCAAAAATTAACAGGAAGTCAGTACGATAGCTCTGCTAATAGAGCTATGTGTGATCAACGTTCTAACAAGGTTAATCATACACATACGATTACCGGTAATCATGTTTCTGGAAGTGAGGTAAGTGGCTCCCCAAAGCTAACAGGTGACGACTATGGCATGTGCCTGGGCGTCACCGGTAATGAGTATGTAAGCAAAGAAAGCTTTGAACAGAGATGTAGTTCTGTCCCTATGGCTGCTGCATATAAGAATAGAGTTAGTGATACGTGGAATAATCAACAATTATCAGGCAACCAACTCGGACAATCCGAATTAGTTAGTGGCGATGAAGTTGGTACTTGTAATACAATTTCAGGTAGTAGCTATCGCTCAAGAGAAGAAATGAGTCAATATTGTGATAGAGCTTCTATTGAAGCTAGTGAGAGAGTTATGAGAACATCCCATACAGCGCAACAAGTGAGTGGCAATGTGCCTTCTTCTGATCCTAGATTTTCAGGTAACTTTAATAAAGGATTTGATCAAAATTTGAGTGGCTCAGCCTATACTAATAACCAGTTTGAAACTGAGAAGTATGATTCTGATTTTACTGTCCAGACTCCAGCTCGATCAGCTTATCAAAATAGGTCTGAAAGAGTCCATAGTAGTGTTTTTGGAACTAATTCACGTATTACTGGACCAATCTCCAAAGCTCAAGGTGTAATGACTGGCACCCCAGAATTTAGACATTCTTTTGAAGAACAACCAGTAGAGCCTGTAGAGGTACCGACTAAAGTTATTACCGGTGAAGGTAATGAATTTGGGCGAGGAATCACAGGTGATGATTGGTCTAGAAGTGGCCATATAACTGGTACTGAGGGTATGTTTGCTGCGAATAGAAATGAAACCCAAAGAGGTGGTTTGGCTAATGAACGACTAATTGGGGCACATGCTCTAAAAGATCGTGAAGTTGTAATTGTCGAAGGTCCTGAAATCACCAATGGTAATGGTGGCGGAAGTGGCACAGATGGTGGTTCGTCTAGGATTACATTATCCGGTGGCGCAAGAGGGTAATTCAATACCATGAATACTAGAAATGCATATAAGATCAGAGCCTTTAGAAGTTCTGGTCTTAATAGAACTGCGCCGGTAGGTATGGCTCAAGCTAACAAGACTCAAAGTGTCTCTGCTCAAAATAGCGATGACTTGTCTACCGCTTATACCTCTCCAGTGTGCAATTCAATGCCTGAACGAATTTGTAGGCACCCTCTTACAAATATGAAGCAAAATGCGCATTTGGCTAGATGTGAAGAATCTATAACCAATCGCTTTGACTTTATTACGCCTGTTTTAAAACGACTTGGAAATATACAGCATGATGAAAACTTTGTTGCACTTGCGAATTCTATTACAACTAAAGAGTTAGACTTTGTTTTTCCTCTAAAGTTTTTAGAGTCTGCATGGATTAGCGGTTTAGATATGAAACTGTTATATGCAAAATCAATTTTTAATGCGATTAATAGCTCTGTAACTCAATTTTCCGAAGACTTAGGTAGAAATGAAGACTCCAGAGTCGATACTAGTAGTTTCTTTCTTGATTGTGGCTACCATAGCGTTGATATTACACCTTGCTCTGATGGCAGGTTAAAAGGATTGTCTAAATACATACTGAGACTGCCTTTATCTGCAATTACAGTTCGTAGCTCCTACGCTGGCGCATTATTAAATGTTGAATCTAATGTCCATGATTGGGAAAAAATTGAATTATCCAGAGTGCGTAATTTAAACGCCCTAGATAATAATTCGCGTTATTTAAAAATTGTTGTTTACCATCGCAGTAGCTCAGACCCTCTGCACCAAGGTTGTGCTGCTCATGGCAGTAACGATAAGTTAGCTGCTGAAGCTGGATTAGAAAAACTAAAAGAATTTCATAGTGCGGTTGAAAACACTTACAGCTGTGGATCTCAAGTTGACATATTGTTATTAGGTGTTGATACTGACAATGACTCTATAAGAGTCCATGTTCCTGATTCTACTGGTGAGTTGAGTATTCATAGATATGTTGATAGTGCAGAATTATACAATCAGTCATTAAATTTAAGTGCTGATCAAGCGCGTGTAGCATTGTTTAATTCCATTGACAAGTGTAGCGATATGTCTGGTTGGGGAAAGGGTGAAGGCAAGCCTTCTGAAGGTATGAGAAAAGTCATTTCAAATTTACTTGAATATAATCTTTCTCAAATAGAGTATGTGGCTGATTTGTATGGTGGCGCATATCCAGATCTTGGTCATGCAGAACGTTATATTAGTGTTGGAGATGGTTTTCAAGAGATTCAATTAAGAAATATCGCATACTATGCACATCTGGATACTGTTGAAGAGGGTTCTGATGATTTAGATATTGGTGTTAAAATATTTTCAGGGCTTAATATAAAAAAAGGCCTCCCTATACCCATTGCAATTCATTATCGTTATGACTCAAAAGTACCAGGATCTAGAGACAGAGCTGTTCAGAAGTCACATCGTGTTAAGAGTGCAATATTGAATAGGTATAAAGAATTAGCCGCTGGAAATAATTTATTTTTTCAGCTTAGTGTTCAAGATTTGCCTTTAGGCAGCGATCTTGAGGTTATAGATAAGGAAGAATTATGAGAATAATGCAAGTTGACAAGACTTTGGTTTCTACAAATCGAATTAAAACGCTTGGCATGAGGCCTTTGCTAGTTGTGAGAGATAAGCCGAATGGCACGCCTCTTGTGGCAGTTGATGCGGTTGGCTGTATTCCAGGAGACTGGGTTATATGTGTTGGTAGTTCAGCAGCAAGAGAATCAGCAGGTAGTAAAGAGTACCCAAGCGATTTGACAATTGTTGGCATTATTGATTACTGGGACAAAGGCCAAGAAGGCTAGCTAGAGCTATGGAGATTATGCAGGTTCAAGAAGATCTTGTTTGTACTCGATCTGTCAAAAATCTTGAAGGTATTTCATTAAGAGTAATGAAAGATCTTAAAGGTAATGTATTGTGCGCATCTGATCCTGTTGGAGTAGGAATTGGGAAATGGGTTGTAACTACAAGCGGTTCTGCCGCTAGATGGGCGATGCCAAATTATGCCTCCATCACCGATCTTACTATTATTGGTATTATTGATAATTGGGAGTAATTTCTTTTAATCAAGGGCTGATTTGAAACGCCAAATATATTTTAAGATGGTGCAAATAAAATGAATCAATTATTATATCATTTTGTATATTTGAAATTGCAGTTGCAATGCAGGGATCGGTAAAGAATGCTCGCTAACTCTAAACTTAGCTGGTATTTGCGAAGAGCGCTAGACCATGAAATGTCAGCGATTCAATATTACCTAACTCAATCTAATCTTTGCACACTTTGGGGGTTAGAGAAAGAAGCCTTAAAATTCTCAGAAGAGGCTAATGAAGAGTTTGAACACGCGTCAAGAATTATCAGTTTTATGTTAAAACTAGGGTTGAATGCGACATCAACCCAACTTAAAGCAATACCTAAAACTAGAACACTAAAGGATATTTTAATAGTTGATTGGCAGCTTGAAAAAGATGTTGTAGAGCTATATAAAGATGCTAGTTTTTTTTGTCAAAAACAAGGCTTATTAGAAGCTTACGAATTATTTCATACGCTCCTTCAAGATGAAATAAGCCATTTAAGCTCTATTGAAAAATGGATCTCTGAATTAAATAAATAATAGTTATGGAAAACCCAATTGAACAGCTAATAAGTCAAACTTCTGAATCAGGCTGGAAAGTGCAAAAGCGAGCTTTGCTTATGACTAAACGTTTTGATTATGCTAGCTATGATGACATGCGTGATTTTTTAGATGATTTGCAGAAGCTATCGGAAGAGGATGATTTTTACCCAGATTTGACTTTTAGTCGTGTTCACGTTAATGTCTCGATTAAATCAAGAGAAGATGATAAATTTACTGGGGTTGATTTTGACTTTGCTAAAAAAGTAGATTTATTAGCAAAAAGCGCTATAACAGTTATCGAAGGGGGATGAAGTGGCAAAATTAAAAATTGCAATAGCAAATCTTAAGGGCGGATGTGGAAAGTCAACCTTATCTTTAAATCTAGCTTCTGGTTTAATGTCTAGGGGTAGTACAGCTTTGCTAGATGCTGATCCGCAAGGCACATTAGAACACTGGCTAAAAGCCTCAGTTGAAGGTATGCCTAGCGTTGTTAACGCTTCTAAGGATGTCAAGCAAGCAATAAATACTGCTGAGAATGATTTTGAATTTATTGTTGTAGATTGTCCGCCAAGTTTAGAAAGTGGACACACAAAACAAGTGTTGCAAATGGTTGATATTTTATTAATTCCAGTTTTGCCGTCTCCTCCTGATCTGTGGAGCAGTGTGCATATGGTTGATGCCGTTAAAGAAGCGCAGCAAACTAACAGTCAGCTACAATCTTATCTTGTTCGTAATCAAGTTGAGAGTAGAAGTGCACTTTCAAAAGCTATGAAGCAAGCGATAGAGTTTTGTGGCTTGCCCGCACTTAAAAGTTCATTGAGTAGGCGAGCTTCGTATCGATGGGCTGCTCTAGAAGGTATTAGTGTTTATCAATTTGGTGCTCGCGGTGCGACAGCTGTTGACGATATAGAAGCGGTGATAAAAGAAGTGGTAAAAGTAAAGTGATAGCTAAATTAGCTATTGTTATTGAATAAATTTAAACTATAAATAAAAGGGGTGCTTGATGAGTTCATTAGAAGATAAATTACTAGGTAGTATTAACAAGCCTGAAAAGGATGCTACTGACACAGCAGCAAAACCTGCAGCAAAACCTGCAGCAAAAAAACCAGCAGCTAAGAAACCAGCAGCTAAGAAACCTGCAGCAAAAAAACCAGCAGCAAAAAAACCAGCAGCTAAGAAACCTGCAGCAAAAAAACCAGCAGCTAAAAACATTACTCAGTCTCAGCGCGTTTGGCCAGATTAATATAATTCTAATCAAGTCAATTATTTATGTCAGTTCAGTTATCAGATTTTGAAGGTCTTCTAGAGGAGTTAGGAGAGCAATCCGGTGAAGTGTTGGAAGCAAACTGGCATGAGGCAACGCGTGTTTTTAGCCCGCGAGGGTTGCAGTCTTATCTAGAGGCCGCACTTGGATTAAAATCTTTAGGCCGTGGCGTTGATTTGGTAATTTCATTTATTGAAAGCGCTCCAATTGTTGCTAAAGAAATTGGAGAGCAAGCAGTTCCAGATTTGCATTCTATTGCTATCAAAATGTATTCTAGAACTAGCTCAGAGGTTATTGCATTGGTTTTTTCTACGGCACCAACTGCTGCTAATCGACTTGGTGAAATCGATTTGTTTAAGGCTTATCTTGGCTTGTTAAATAATTTGGTTGCCAAAGCGCCAAGAGCTATCAGACCTTTTTTAGAAAGCCTTGATGTTTTGCTTGGGCAGCTAACTCTTGGAGGTCTGAGACGTTGGACAACTTGGGGTGTATCAGCCTATCGCGATGATTTTGAGGCCCAAACTGAATATTTCAGTTTACAAAGTGAGCAAGCCAAGGCGATCTTAAAACAAGAGCAAAGAGGCGTTCTCTTTGTCAATGTTCAGCGTAGATTGAACATGTATCTTAGGTCGTTATGGGGTCGCGATTTTTTTATCCGACCAACCTCAGGTGATTATGAAACTCGCGAAGGTTATCGCCCATATATCGAGCATTACTTTATTCATCTACCAGATGCGTTTGATGACTATAAGCCAACAGAAGATGCGGATGAAGATTCAATCGTTCCTGGTATGGATGTTTATAGGGCAAGCTCCGCTCATGCAGCGGCACATATTGTTTTTTCATCTTATGATGAAAATGGCAACGAAGAGTTGAGCAACCTCCAAAGACTTATAATTGGCGTTATTGAAGATGCGCGCGTGGAACAATTGGCCATTGAAAAGTTTCCAGGAATGAAGTCGTTGTGGATTAAATTGTTGCCAGCAGATGTGAGTTTGAATGATGGACTTCAGCCTATCCTGGATCGTATGGCTAGGGCTCTGTTGGACGATTCATATATAGATGATCATTTCTTAGTAGTTGAAGCTAAAAAACAATTCTTTGCAGTCAAAGACCGAATGCTAGATTCAGATATGTCTAGAGAAATAGGGCTTAATTTATCTCAGAAAATTCTCGATTCGGATATTGTTCTTAATTCTAGTAATGATAAGTACAGCAATGTTTATCGGGATGACAATCGTTGTTTATGGCAATCACCTGACTATATTGAAGAGGGACATGAACTTCTTCCTGGCGAAGTCCAACAAGTTCGTAAATATGTGAGCCTAATGGAAATGGTTAATGAAGTTGAAGTTCCAAATGCGGGTGATGATGCTCAGGAGATATGGGTGTTAAATACAGAATTTTTTCCTTATGAGGATGAAGGTATTTCCTGGAATGAAATGGAGGGTAAGGAGCCTATTTCCTCTCCTGTTCATTATCATGAATGGGATTACCAAACCCAATTAGAAAGGCCCGGCTGGGTAACGCTATTAGAGAAGCGACCGAAATCGGGCAATACTGAAGTTATTGATGAAATTTTAGAGCGCCATAAGCCACTTGTTAGACGTCTAAAAACTCTTATTGAGGCGGTTCAACCTCAAGGTCTAGTCAGGCAAAGAAAGGTTGAAGATGGAGATGAGATCGATCTTAACGAAGCTATTAATGCTATGATTGATATTCGTCGTGGAATCCAGCCAGATACTCGTATTGGAATTCGCACCACGCTACAAATTAGAGATCTTTCAGTGATACTTTTAATTGACCTTTCTGAGTCAACTAATGACCCGCTTCCAACAGCCAAATCAGATTTTTCTGCAAATTTTGATAAAAAAATAAAGTCAGAGTCGGACTTGGAAGAAGATAATCAGCCAACAATATTAGACTTATCTAGAGAGGCAGCAGCTTTAATGGCAGATGCTATGGATAAAATTGGAGATCCGTTTGCAATTCATGGCTTTGATTCAAATGGACGACATGATGTTGAATATTATCGTTTTAAGGATTTTGACGAAGATTATGACGATAATGCTAAAGCGCATCTGGCCGGAATGACCGGTCAGCTATCGACCAGAATGGGTGCGGCAATTCGTCATGCAGGATCTTTACTTAATGAGCGCGGAACTAGTAAGAAAATATTGTTTTTATTGACTGATGGTGAACCGGCAGATAATGATGAAAATGATCCTCAGTATTTACGTTTTGATACTAAGCGCGCTGTTGAAGAATTAGCAAGAGAAGGGGTTAATACTTTTTGTTTAACTCTTGATCCGCATGCTGATGAGTATGTTTCAAGAATATTTGGTGCACAGAATTTTTTAGTGCTAGACCATGTTGCTCGGTTGCCGGAAAAGCTGCCAGAGCTATATTTATCGTTAACAAAATAAATAGTTAGGTAAAATACATTCTAACATTGATATAAATTAATTTAAGGGAAGTAAGATGATAGACACGAGTCAATATATGATAACAAAAGAACCATACTATCATAAAGTTGGGCAAGAGGTTGAGCGTTATGAAGCAGCATATTCTGCCAGAATGCCTGTTTTGATTAAAGGCCCAACAGGCTGTGGAAAATCAAGATTTGTTGAGTATATGGCTTGGAAATTACAAAAGCCTTTGATTAGTGTTGCTTGTAATGAAGATATGACCGCATCAGATTTGGTCGGACGATTTTTGCTTGATGCTAATGGTACTCAGTGGCAGGACGGCCCATTAACTACTGCAGCACGTATTGGCGCTATTTGTTATCTTGATGAAGTTGTTGAAGCCCGTCAAGATACTACGGTTGTTATTCATCCTTTGACTGATCATCGTCGTCAATTACCGCTTGAGAAAAAAGGCGAGCAAGTTGATGCGCATCCAGATTTTCAAATTGTTATTTCATATAACCCAGGCTACCAGTCAATGATGAAGGATTTAAAACAATCCACTAAACAACGTTTTGGTGGCATGTCTTTTGATTATCCGCCTAGTGAAACAGAGGTTTCTATTGTTGCACATGAAACTGGAATTGACAGAGAGACAGCTGAAAAGCTAGTGCAAATAGCGCAGCGTTCTCGTAACTTAAAGGGACATGGGCTTGATGAAGGTATGTCTACTCGCTTGTTGATTTATGCAGGTCAGCTTATTTCAAAAGGTATTAGCCCTGAGGATGCTTGTCATATGGCATTAGTGGAACCACTAACAGATGATATCGATATGAGAGATACATTGGGCGCCGCTGTTGGTACTTTTTTTGCATAACATTATTTTTATAAGCATACTTAAGGCGACTAACTGATGGCGATAGACCCAGTTGTATTATTCTTTATTTTGGGATTGACTGCTGGATTAATGCGTGCGGAAATGCGCTTGCCCTCTGCAATCTATGAATTTTTAAGTGTTATACTTCTTATTGCTATTGGTTTAAAAGGGGGTATAGAGTTATCAAAACAGCCTTTTGTTGATTTATTGCCAGATATTACTGCAGTTTTAGCAATGGGTTTTATATTGCCCCTCTTGGCCTTTCCAATTCTATATTATCTTGGTCGCTTTAAAAAAGCCGATGCTGCGTCAATTGCAGGGCATTATGGATCAGTTAGTGTTGGTACTTATGCTGTAGCAGCTTCTTATTTGGCCTCATTAGGAATTGCTTATGAAGCGCATATGCCACTTTTTCTAGTGGTGCTTGAAATTCCTGCAATTATTGTTGCAATTGTATTGGTGAGGGGTATTTCTAAAAAAACGAAGTGGGGGCAATTGTCCCATGAGATTTTTTTAGGAAAAAGTATTGTCTTATTGATTGGTGGTCTTGCCATAGGCTGGATTGCAGGAGAAGAGAGTATCAAGTCAATCTCTGGTATGTTCTTTGATCCTTTTAAGGGTGTCTTAGCTTTATTCCTCTTGGAAATGGGATTAATTGCAGCGAGTCAAGTTGGTGCTTTAAAACGCTATGGTTTTTTCTTGCTAGGTTTCGGTATTATTTTCCCAATAATTTCATCAGTTGTTGGAATTGCTGCAGCTCTGTTTTTAGAATTATCAATTGGTGGCGCTGTGATGCTTGCTACCTTGGCTGCTAGTGCATCTTATATTGCAGTTCCAGCAGCAATGAGAATTGCATTGCCAGAATCGAACCCAACATTATCTTTGACTGCTTCACTAGGCATAACATTTCCATTTAACATTATTTTAGGTGTTCCACTTTACCATCAGATAGCAACAGCATTATATTAAGGTACGATAGATATGAAACAATATTCAATGAAGCTGGTTACAATTGTAACCGAATCGATTCTAGAGCATCACCTAGAAGATGATTTGGATAAATTAGGCATTCATGGCTATACAATTGTTGATGCTCGAGGTAAAGGTAGTGAAGGCATGAGAGATGACTTTTGGTCTAACCAAGGAAACATTCGAATTGAAATTGTCTGTGATGAAAAAACTAGCGATACAGTAACAGAATTTCTTTACAAGCATTACTATAGCGATTATGCTATGATGCTTTATGTTAGTGACGTTAGTGTTTTGAGAGGTAAAAAATTTTAATACAGTGTCTTAGACATTTGTAACATCCTATAAACTAGCATGCATAGACTATGAGTATGTTATAATTTACTTATATGAATCAGATTTTCATCTTATTAAACTTCTATGGTTTATAAGCTTCTAACACTGGTTAACTAGATTAAAGAATACACGCTATTCTTAAAAATTACTCATGGTCAAGTTAATCTTTTATTGTACAGATAGACTAAGTCATGAATAAATTTGCAAAATATTTGCCTTTTTTGGCATGGATACACGAGCTCAAAGATAAGAAAGTCTTAAGAGCAGATATGGTGGCTGGATTAACGGTTGCATTGGTATTGGTGCCGCAGTCAATGGCTTATGCGCAACTAGCAGGGTTGGCGCCGCAGTACGGTCTCTACTCTTCATTCTTACCAGTCATGATAGCTGCATTAATGGGTTCATCACGTCAACTAGGCACTGGTCCTGTTGCGATTGTTTCTTTGTTAACGGCAGCAGCGATACCAATGGTAGTTCCAGAAGGGGCTGATATGGTGACTTATGCCGCCTATGCTTCTTTACTAGCGATAATGGTTGGTTTTTTTCGATTTGCCATGGGCGCGTTAAAGCTTGGATTTGTCATTAACTTTTTATCTCATCCGGTTGTTGTAGGCTTTACCAATGCGGCTGCTATTATTATTGCAACATCGCAATTAAATAAAATTTTTGGTGTTTCAAAAGGCTCGGGTGAGCAAAGTTATGAACAAGTTTGGGGAACTATAGTTAATGCTGTTAATGATGCCCATATTCTGACATTAATAATTGCTATATTTGCCGCCAGCATTATTATAGTTATTAGAAAATATCAGCCTAAGTTGCCAGGCGTGTTGATTGCTGTTGCAATTACGACATACATCTCTTATTTAATAGACTTTGGAAAATCAGTCGAAGAAGGTGGTTATGGGGGTGCAATTGTTGGCAAAATTCCAGAAGGTTTACCTAGTCTAATGGTACCAGATTTTGACTTTTCAGCAATGAGCGGAATGATGGTTGTTGCTATTACTATTGCGCTGATTGGATTTATGGAAGCGATTGCAATTGCCAAGGTAATGCAAGCCAAAACAAAGCAGAGATTGGATATTAATCAGGAGTTAATGGGCCAGGGTTTGGCTAATTTTGCCGCCGGAGTTTTTCAAGGCTATCCTATTTCCGGTTCTTTTTCACGATCAGCAGTAAACATTTCAGCAGGCGCCGTGACAGGATTTTCTTCAGTTGTTACCGCTATTTTAGTAGGCTTTACGTTATTATGGCTAACACCATTGTTGTATCACATTCCTCAAGCGGCATTGGCAGCTGTCATTATGACAGCAGTACTTAATTTGATTAAAATCGAACCAATAAAACAAGCTTGGAAGGTTGAAAAGCATGATGCAGTGGTTGCGGTTGTTACTTTTGTTTTAACAATAATAGCTGCACCGCATTTGGAAGATGGAATTTTGATTGGGATAATACTGTCTTTGGGATTATTCCTTTATCGCACGATGGAGCCAAGATTTACAGAGCTTTCTGCACATGATGGCTCGAACATGTTGGTTGATGCATTGGAAAATAAATTAGAGCGCTGTGAAGTGGTTTCTATTGTTAAGTATTCAGGCTCACTTTATTTTGCTAATGCAGGCTATTTTGAAGATAAGATCCTTGATTTAATCTCATCAAAACAAAAATGTTTAAAGTATATTATTGTAGATATGGCTGGAATTAATTGGATTGATGCAAGTGGCGAAGATATGCTGACTAGATTACTAGATCGTTGTTCTTCCAATGGTGTTGAGATTTTATTTGCTCGGACTGAAGGCATTGAGAAGGTTCTTAAGCGTGCAGGATTTATGGATAGATATGGCGAAAATCGTTTTTATGACCGACGAACTGATGCCCTTCGCTATGCATGGCGTGAACTCGGTGATGAAGATGCTGCATCAAAAAGCCCTTTAAAGCATTTGATTTCATAGGTCTTTTTTTTTAATTTAAACTCATTACGACTATGTCAAATATTAAAATTATTGCAGGTATTGTTTTCGCACTTTTTGCATTATTTTTATCAATAATCACCCCAACAGTTGCCATTGCTTGGATGCTAGCTATTTTACTATTAACGATCTATCTGTTTGCATTTGAGGTAGTTGATGTAGATGAAGCAGCCATCACAATTATGGTAATTTTAGGTTTGACTTCATTGCCATTAATTTATTCAATGATGGGTTTAGAGGAGGGACTGGTTGATAACAATAGATTGTTTGATGGCTTTTCTTCTAATGCCGTCATGTCCATTATTGCAGTAATGATAATCGGATCTGGCTTGGATAAAACAGGATTAATGACTAAAGTTGCAAGTTTTATTCTTAATAATGGTGGAAAATCAGAGACTAAAATTATTCCGATTGTCTCGTCAACAGTTGGAATTATTTCCTCATTTATGCAAAATGTGGGTGCTGCTGCATTATTCATTCCAGTTGTAAGTCGAATTTCGTCAAAGTCAGGCGTGCCAATGTCAAGGCTGCTCATGCCAATGGGGTTTACTGCGATTTTAGGCGGTACAATGACCATGGTAGGCTCGAGTCCACTGATTCTATTAAACGACTTAATTCTAGCTACTAACCAAGGTTTGCCTGTTGAAAATCAAATGGATACTTGGAGTTTGTTCTCGGTGACACCAATCGGTATTGCGCTAGTTGCAACGGGCATTATTTATTTTGTGGTAGCTGGCAAGTTTGTACTGCCAATGGTTAAAGAAGATCAATCAGAGTCGGTTTCTGCAGTTGAGCACTTTCAAGAAGTTTATAAAATTAATTATGACCTATTTGAGGTTAGCGTGCCAGCAACTAGTAATTTAGTGGGTATGAAGCTTGATGATATTGAAACCATTTCACGCATTAGAATTGTCGCTATTCAAGATAATAACAATAATAGCTTGGTCGGACATGATTCAGTTGATCGTAGTACCTCTATTGAGGCTAATATGACCCTTGGACTGCTAACTTCTAAAGAGGATTTAGATAATTTTGTTGATGGTTTTAAGCTAAATTTGTCAGACAAGATTGAAAAATTTTCAGATCTTTTGTCAACGCAAAATTGTGGTACTGCGGAATTGGTTATTCCGCCAAACTCAACACTCATTGGGAAAACTGCACGCGATGTTTGGCTCAGAAAGACTTATGGATTAGCAATGGTGGCTTTGCATCGTGGCGGTGAAACTCTAAAAGAGGGAGAAGGAATTCGAGATCTGCCTTTTCAATCTGGAGATACTTTGGTCGCACATGTTTGTTGGGAGGATTTAGAGCGTCTACAAAACAATACTGATTTTATTGTTGTTACGTCAGAATATCCCAAACAAGAAGAAACCAGACCTGAAAAAGTAAAGTGGGCAGGTATCTTCTTTGGTATTGCATTATTCTTAATATTGTTTACTGATATTCAGCTGTCCATTGCATTAATGACTGGTGCATTGGGCATGATTTTAACCAATGTTCTTAAAATTGAAGAAGCCTATAGGGCAGTCTCTTGGAAAACGGTATTTTTACTTGCTAGCTTGATTCCATTGGGCTTAGCAGTCTCTAAAACCGGCACAGCGCTCTGGATTGCTCAGGAGACGGTAAAAGTTGTAGGTGATATGGCGCCTTGGATTATCCTTGCATCGATTGCTATACTTGCCACTTTCTTTACCTTGGTTATGTCTAATGTAGGCGCCACTATTCTTCTAGTGCCGATTGCGGTTAATATTGCCATTCAAGTAGGCGCAGATCCTGCTATTTATGCATTGACAGTTGCCATTGCAACATCCAACTCATTTTTAATTCCAACACACCAGGTGAATGCTTTGATTATGGGTCCAGGCGGCTATAAAGTAGCTGATTTTATTAAAGCTGGCGGTATTATGACTATCTTGTTCTTGGTTGTCATGTTAACAATGATAAACATCGTATTTTAAATTAGTAGAACGCTTTGACAAAATATAAGCCTTGAGGCTGAGCTGTTGCGCCAGCCTCTTTTCTTTGTTTTGATGCTAATACTGTCTGTACCCATTCAGCACAACGCTCGCCTCTGCCTACCATAAGTAGCGTACCAACTATATTTCTAACCATATGATGTAAAAATGCATTGGCTTTAATGTCGAGCAAAATTTCATCATTATCTTGGCTTAAGCGAATGAACTCAATGGTCTTAATGGGTGATTTTGCCTGGCATAGGCTTCCTCTAAAAGCTGAAAAATCATGCTTGCCTAGTAAGTATTGGGCAGCTTTATTCATTGCATCAACATTTAGAACTCGAGGCTCCCAAAGTGAGTGCCGACCAATAATAGCAGAACGTACCGGGGTGTTGTGAATCTTATAATGGTAGCGTCTGGCGTATGCATTAAAGCGAGCATGAAAGTCATCATTAACACGCTTTGCCCAGATAAAGTTAACATCATGAGGCAAGTTGACATTGCCACCAAAAAGCCAAGCTTTGTCTTCACGCTCGACCTGAGTTTCAAAATGAATAACTTGTTCAATTGCATGCACACCAGCGTCAGTTCGGCCTGAGCAAAACACCCGAACAGGATGATCGGCAATTTTTGAAAGTGCCTTTTCAACAACTAGCTGTACTGTGCGAATGCCTGATTTTTGCAATTGCCATCCATGAAAATCAGTGCCCATGTATTCAACGCCTAATGCTATTTTCATAATTAAACTTGTGTGTAAAATTGATTTAACTATTTTAACTACTTAATGAGCCATTCGTGAAAAATGAAGCTATTGGTCTAGAAAGAATTTTTAACGCGTTTAAATTTTCAATCAAAGGGCTAAAAACTTGTTATCAGTCTGAAGCTGCTTTTCGACAAGAGGTTTGGTTGGCAATCATTTTGGTGCCACTAGCATTGATATTAGATATTTCCTCATTAGAAAAATTCGCACTCATTGTCGTTGTTTTTTTGGTGCTCATTGTAGAGGTGCTTAACTCAGCCATTGAGTCGGTGGTGGACCGTATCGGTGACGAGTATCATGTGTTGTCAGGAGCGGCTAAAGATATGGGTTCAGCGGCAGTATGGCTTTCATTGATGTTGCTGATTATCACATGGCTAATTATTCTCATTTAGTCGATCAAATAAGCGCTTCAGTTGAGTGCTTTGTTTTTGACTCTATAGCGAGCACGAATGATTACTTATCGACTTTAGAATTTTCAAAAACTACCCAAATCTGTATTACTAAAGAACAAACTCAAGGCAAGGGTCAATACGATCGCACCTGGTTGAGTCAAAAAGACAATAGCATACTGCTATCGGTTCGCCATGTATTTGCTGCAGATTTTTCATTGAATGGTTTAAGCTTGGTTATTGGGCTTTCTATTATTGATACATTAGAGGCATTTGGTATTAATCAAGCCAAGCTTAAATGGCCAAATGATGTACTCATTAATGACCAAAAGTTAGCAGGTATTTTGATCGAAAATATACTGCAAGGCCGGTATCAATCTGTTGTGATCGGGCTGGGTTTAAATTATGATTTGAGGCAAAATTTTGAATGCCATTCGCCTTGGGTTGATTTGAAAAGTATCATGCAAAATCCGCCAGCTATTGAAGATTTGGCAGCTCTATTGATTAACAATCTTTTAAAAAATTGCCAATTATTTGAGCTGCATGGTCTTTCCCATTTTTTGCAGTCATGGCAACAGGTGGATTATTTAAAAAACAGGCAAGTAGAGTTGGATTTTAATAATCAACTATTTGTTGGTATAGTCAAAGGAATTAATGCACAAGGAATGTTAATGGTGGCGGTGAATGACCAGTTGATCGAAGTCTGTAGCTCCAAACAAATCCGCCTTATTTAGGGTAAGATATCCAATAGAAAATAAATCAGCTTATCATGTCTTCAAGTACACTTACTGTTACCAATATCTCTAAAAAATACGCGCGACGAGAAGTGGTGTCTGATGTTTCATTTGACGTCAAGTCAGGTGAAATTGTTGGTCTTTTGGGCCCCAATGGTGCAGGCAAGACCACGTGTTTTTATATTGCATGCGGATTGGTTCGAGCCGATCATGGCCAGGTTTTTATTGATGAAGTTAAAGTGAGTAAAATGCCTATGCATAAGCGTTCTAAATTAGGCTTAGGGTATTTGCCACAAGAGCCTTCGATTTTTCGAAAGCTTTCAGTAGAAGATAATATTTTAGCTGTCTTGGAGCTAAATAATAACCTAGACACAGCGCAAAGAAAACATCGTCTAGAAGAGTTGTTATCCGAATTTCATATTGAACATATTCGTCATATTGACGGGTTAAGTCTTTCAGGTGGAGAAAGGCGTCGAGTTGAGATTGCCAGAGCACTGGCAATGGATCCAAAATTTGTTTTATTAGATGAGCCGTTTGCAGGTGTAGACCCAATTTCTGTGGGCGATATTCAACAAATTATTTATCATTTAAAAGATAAAGGCATTGGTGTATTAATTACTGATCATAACTATCGAGAGATGCTTGATACTTGCGATCATTCTTATGTTTTACATGCCGGAAGTATTATTGCCATGGGAGACAAGCAAGCCATCCTTGATAATTCTGAGGTAAAAAAAGTTTATTTGGGAGAGCCTAGTGTCAGACGTTAAACCGTTTATTACGTTAGGGATTGAAAGCTCTTGCGATGAAACAGGCATTGGTTTGTATCATAGTGAAAAAGGCTTAATTGGCCATCAACTGTTTTCTCAGGTAGATATTCACAGTGAGTATGGCGGCGTTGTGCCTGAGCTAGCTTCTCGTGACCATATTCAGCGTGCCTTGCCTTTAATCAAATCAGTACTTGCAGATGCAGAAATCACATTAAATGATATTAGCGCCATAGCCTATACAGCTGGGCCTGGTCTTGCCGGAGCTTTATTGGTTGGTAGTGCTGTGGCAAAATCTTTAGCCTGGAGTCTTAAAATTCCTTCTCTTGGAGTGCATCATATGGAGGGACATTTATTAGCGCCTTTGCTAGAGGAAAAAGTACCTAACTTTCCTTTTGTAGCTTTATTAGTATCGGGCGGGCATACTATGTTGATTGATGTTGAGGCAATTGGTAAGTACAAGATCTTAGGAGAATCTTTAGATGATGCAGTTGGTGAAGCGTTTGACAAAACAGCTAAAATTTTAGGTTTAGGATATCCAGGCGGTCCAGCTTTAGCTAAGCTTGCTAAGCAAGGAAATTTAGGTGCTTTTAAATTTCCCAGGCCTATGACTGATCGTCCAGGTCTAGATTTTAGTTTTAGTGGTCTTAAAACATTTGCACGCAACATGTTTGCTAAGCATCCTGAGAAAAAAGCTGATATTGCTAAGGCTTTTGAAGTGGCAGCAACCTCAACACTGATGATTAAGTGTCGTCGTGCTTTAGAGCAGACACATAGAGCAACATTAGTAGTAGCTGGAGGAGTTAGTGCTAATTTATCATTGCGCCAAGAGTTGGATGCAATGGGTTTAAAACAAGGTATTCAAGTATTCTACCCGCGCCAAGAGTTTTGTACAGATAATGGCGCAATGATTGCGCTTGCAGGACACTTTCGTTTAAGTCAAGGGCAAAAAACAGCAGGTGGTGAAATTACCATTCAACCTAGATGGAGTTTGGAGGATTTAGAAGCGGTATGAGCCAGCTGGCTAAAATTTTTACACGCGCTTCAACAGGACTTGATGCACCAGTTGTTACAGTCGAGGTTCATATTTCTGGCGGCTTGCCAGGATTTTCTATTGTTGGCTTGCCTGAAGGTGCGCTTAAAGAAAGTAAAGATCGAGTTCGATCTGCTTTAATCAATTCACACTTTAAATTTCCTAAAGGACGTATTACCGTTAGCTTGGCGCCTGCTAATTTGCCTAAGCGTGGTGGACGCTACGACCTACCTATTGCACTTGGAATTTTGTTAGCCTCTGAGCAAATTAAGCCTCATGCTGATATGGCCCAAATTGAATTTTATGGAGAACTGGGTTTAGACGGTTTGCTGCATACAACTGAAGGCTTGCTGCCAGCCATTATTGAAGCGCATAATGAACAACATACATTGGTAATACCCGCTGATGATTACGAGCAATGCGCACTACTTGAACAGGCTAAAATATTTCCAGCAAAGCATTTATTGCAAGTTTGTGAATTTTTAGCAGGTATTGGCAAGCCTGAGCCTTGTTCAATTCAAACGAAAAGCCAAGCGACTTATGTCAATGATTTTTCACAAGTTAAGGGTCAATATCAAGCTAAGCGCGCGTTAGAGGTTGCCGCAAGTGGCCAGCATAATATATTATTGCGCGGTACACCGGGCTCTGGGAAGACTATGCTGGCAGAAAGATTGCCTTCAATTATGCCACCTTTGAGTGCAGAAAAGGCCCTGCAAAGAGCTTCTATTTATTCTATCTCTGGCAAGGTTCTTGATCGTGCCCAAATGTATATTCGAGCATTTCGCTCACCTCACCATTCGTCATCAGCTGTATCGCTCGTTGGCGGCGGTTCTTACCCTAAGCCAGGTGAAATTTCTCTTGCACATGAAGGTGTCTTGTTTTTGGATGAGTTGCCCGAATTTCCGCGCCATGTATTAGAAACTCTAAGACAACCTTTGGAAAGTGGCGAAGTTCACCTCTCACGAGCGCAGCAGCAAGTCACTTTTCCAGCTAATTTTCAACTAGTCGCAGCAATGAATCCTTGTCCATGCGGATATCATGGTGATGGCACTAGCAAGTGTCATTGTACGCAAGACCAAATTCATAAATATCAACTTAAGATCTCTGGGCCATTATTAGACCGTATTGATATGGTATTAGACGTGCCACCTTTGCCAAAAAAAATCTTATTAGATCAAAAAAATAAGCCAATAGAAAACAGCGAAACCATTAGAAATCGCGTATTAGATTGTTATAATGTACAGCTAAATAGACAAGGTAAATCAAATGATCGTCTGAGCCCAGATGAGGTTGATGACTTAGTTGTTCTGGATAAAAATAATAGGCAATTGTTAGAAAGTGTGATTGATAAGCTGCATCTTTCGGCAAGAGCGTATCATCGAATTTTAAAAGTCGCTAGAACTATTGCCGATTTGGATCATGCTCAAGCAGTTGAGCAACAGCATTTAATTGAGGCAATTGGATATCGACGACATAATGGATAAATAATAAATGGTAATTATTCCCGCAATTGATTTAAAAGATGGACAATGCGTACGTCTCAGACAAGGTTTAATGGAGGATACGACTGTGTTTTCTAATAATCCTACTGAGATGGCTGCCCAATGGGTTAATCAAGGTGCAAAACGTTTGCATTTGGTAGATTTAAATGGTGCTTTTGAAGGTAAGCCTGTTAACGCTGCCAGCGTGACGGAAATTACTAAAACGTTTCCTGATTTACCAGTGCAAATTGGTGGCGGTATTCGTAATATGCAAATTGCTAACACGTATATCGAAGCGGGTATTAGTTATTTAATTATTGGCACGATGGCTGTTACTCACCCTGAATTTGTTGCTGAGCTGTGTCGAGAATTCCCAGGCAAAATCATTGTGGGTCTAGATGCCAATAATGGGTTAGTTGCAACAGAAGGCTGGGCTAAACAAACAGATCTACATGTGGTTGAACTGTCTAAGAAATTTGAGCAAGACGGTGTTAGTTCAATTGTTTATACTGATATTGCACGTGACGGTATGATGCAGGGTGTCAATGTTGAAGCGACAGCCGATCTAGCCAAGCAAACTTCGATTGATATTATTGCTTCTGGCGGAATTACTAACATGGACGACATTACCAATTTATTGACCGTGGCGCATCACGGTATTGGTGGGGCGATCACTGGACGTGCTATTTATGAAGGCACGTTGGATTTTGCTAAAGCGCAACGCTTGTGTGATCAAAAAAATTAATGCAGATTGAAGTTGCCTACGCCTTAGAAAGCAAACAAACACTATTAAAAATAGAGGTTGAAGCAGGCACAACGCTAAAACAAGCGATTGAGCTTTCAGGCATACTAGTGCTATATCCTCAAATTGATTTAACAAAAGATAAAACAGGCATCTTTGGAAAAATTGCCAAATTAAACACTATTTTGCGTGAAAAAGACCGTGTTGAAATATATAGACCACTTATTGCGGATCCCAAGCAAGTGCGTAAAGAGCGTGCAGCCCAAGGCAAAAATATGCGTAGTGGTAAAAAATCTTAATTTTTGGTAAAATACTCCTTTAACTTGAAGCCTTTATACATGTTTGACGACCAACCTCCCTCGACACAGTCTTTTTTAAAACGATTGATTAAGAAATTTTTTCATACGCCCCTAAGCTCAAATAACGAACTTGTACAAGCGCTAAAAGAGGCTGAAGAAAGTCATATTATTGATTCTCATAGTCGAGGTATTATTGAAGGCACGATGCAGCTGGAGAATATGGAAGTGCGTGATGTTATGGTGCCAAAATCAAAAATGGTCACTATTGAGCATAATGCCGATACCAAAGATTTGCTAGATATTATGATCAAATCTGCGCATTCTCGTTTTCCTATTATTAATTCTAAGCGTCATAAGATTCGAGGCGTTATTTTAGCCAAAGATTTACTGAGCTACTTAGCAGGCGATAAGCGTGCTGAATTTAATTACAAAGAATACCTACGCAGCGCTATATTGGTGCCTGAAAGCAAAACACTGGGTGCGCTATTAAGACTGTTTCAGCAAAAAAAATCACATATGGCTATAGTGATGGATGAATATGGTGAAATTGCAGGCTTAGTAACGCTCGAAGATGTGCTGGAACAAATTGTGGGTGAGATCGAAGATGAGCATGATTTTGAGGAAGACAATATAATTGATTTTGGTGATGGTCGTTTTTTATTAAAAGCTAACACGCCAATTGAAGAATTTGAAGCGTTTTTTGAAACCAAGCTAATTGCTGAGAATATTGATACGATTGCTGGTGTTGTTATTTCTGAATTTACCCGCTTGCCAAATCAAATGGATGAGATTATCTGTCAAGGATTTAAATTTAAAGTTTTAAAAACTGATTCACGCCGCATTCATCTGCTTGAAGTTGAGCGTTTAACAAGTCAAAATGCTGATTAATGGATATTCTGATTAGCGTATTTTTAATGGGCTTCTTAGGCGGTATTCATTGTTTAGGTATGTGTGGTGGTGTCGTCGGAATGCTAACAGCAGGCCTTGCTCCAGACGTGAAATCAAGTCCTAAAAAAGTGGCGCTTTTCCACCTTAACTACAATCTTGGTCGAATACTTAGCTATATTTTAATGGGTATCGTATTTGGTTTGTTAGGTGCTGTATTAGCGCAAACTTTGCAAATGAATCTATTTGATAAACTCCTAAGAATCTTTTCGGGAGTGTTAATGCTAATGGTGGGTTTGTATATTGGTGGCTGGTCATCAGGTATTCAAGTATTAGAAAAAATAGGGGCAAGGTTTTGGGCGTTGTTACAGCCATTAACCCAGCGATTTTTACCTATTAAAGATTTAAAATCTGCCTTTTTCACGGGCCTATTGTGGGGTGGCATTCCTTGTGGATTAGTATATGGCGCCTTGAGTTTTGCAATTGTGTCAGGGTCAGCTGCCCAAGGCGGGCTGATTATGCTGGCATTTGGCCTTGGTACGTTGCCTAGTTTATTGTTAATGGCCAGCTTATCTAATCAGCTAACACATTTGGTGCAAAATCCTTGGGTTAGAAAAACATCAGGATTATTAATTATAGGCCTAGGTGTGGCAGCTTTATGGATGCCGGTTCAATCAATAATAAACGTCAGTTCGCATGAGAGTAATGAGCTGCAATTGCATAAAACAAATCTACAACAGCCACAAAGCATTAACATCTTTAAACAGCCCACTGATTTAGATTACCTAACCTAGCCTTAGCCTATGATGTCGTTAGAACAAACCGCACAACAAGTGATCCAAATGCTTAAGCGCCATAAGGTGAGCGATTATGAAATTTCCTTAAGTGCCAGTTCAGGGGTTTCGACTGCTGTGCGCCTAGGCAAGGTTGAAACGTTAGAATATCATCTTGATAAATCCCTAGATATTAATGTTTATATGGGCCAGGCTAAGGGCCATGCATCTAGCGTTGATTTAAGTGAAAATGGCATCTTAAAAACTGTTGAATCTGCTTGTCTTATTGCTAAATATACTCAGAACGATCCATTTAACGGCTTGGCACCAAAAGAATTAATGGCCTTTGAAGTGCCTGATTTAGATTTGTATCATCCTTGGGAGCTAGATCCTAGTCACAGCATTGATCTAGCTATGCGTTGTGAGGCGCAAGCGCTAGAGCATAGCGGGATTGATAACTCGGACGGTGCTGAAGTGTCCAGCTATCAAGGCGAAGGTTTATATGCCAATTCAAATGATATGATGAGCGTACAAAAGGGCGCCAAGCATTCGCTGAGTTGCAGCGTGATTGCTAAGCGAGACAAAGACATGCAAACCGCTTATGAATTTACAGCAGCGCTAGATGCACAAGATTTGCAAACCCCAGAATGGGTGGGCGATGGCGTTGCAAAACTAGCTAAAAGTAAGCTTGGCGCTAGATCTTTAAGCTCGCAGAAGTGTCCTGTTATATTTTCACCACGAGTATCTGGTGGGCTTTTTTCACAGCTAATTAGTGCATTGGGTGGCTCTCGTCAGTATAAAAAATCGACTTTTTTATTAAACAGTCTAGATCAATTGGTGCTACCAGAAAACATCTCTATTTTGGAAAATCCATTTGCCAAAAAAACCATTGGATCCAAGGCTTTTGATCGAGATGGCGTGCTTAAAAGGACACAGTATTTTGTCAAAGATGGGCGTGTACAAAGCTATGTCCTTAGTCAATATTCAGCTAACCAATTAAAATTAAAAACTACTGCTAATGCAGGCGGTGTAAATAATCTCATTATTGAACATCAATTTGATGGCACTTTAGATGAAATGACCAGACTCATGGATAAAGGGCTGATAGTGACAGAATTGATGGGCCAAGGTGTTAATGCGACAACAGGCGATTATTCTCGAGGGGCTACTGGATTTTGGGTAGAAAATGGTGAGATTCAACATCCAGTTTCTGGCATCACTATTGCAGGCAATCTTAAAGATATGCTTTTGGGCATTGAACATATTGGCTCTGATATTGATCATCGCAATAATATCAAGGTAGGCTCTATCATGATTAATCAAATGACCATTGCTGGAGATAGTGAATGAACTACGATATTGTTATTGTAGGCGGCGGTATGGTTGGGCAGGCTTTTGCTTTATCTATGGCAAACACAGAGTACAAAATTGCTATTATTGAGCCTAATAATTCTAATCCAGAGCTGCAAGCTGATTTTCACACACGCGTTAGTGCAATCACTCCGACATCGGAAAAACTTCTTAAAACGATTGGTGCTTGGGATTTAATCAAACGCAAACATGCCTTTAGCCATACAAGCGTGTGGGATCAAAATTCTCACGGTACTCTTGATTTTCACGCTCAAGATGAAGGTCTTGATCATCTAGGTCATATTATTGAAAATAATGCCATTCAGTCGGCTTTGTTTAAGGCTTTAGAAAAAACAAGGGTCGAATTCATCAACGCTAAGCTTAATAGTATTGCAAAAACCTCTACTGGTTATCAAGCTCAGCTAGAGAATCATGACACACTTGCTTGTCAGCTACTAATCGGTGCAGACGGCGCTAGATCAAGGGTGCGGGATTTAGCAGATATCGAGTTTAGCGAAAATAACTACCAACAAAAAGCCGTTGTTTGTAATATCAAAGCACCGCAAGAATTTAAAAACACTACTTGGCAGCGGTTTTTGTCGGATAGTATTATTGCCTTATTGCCTTTAGGCGATAATCAAGCGTCTATTGTTTGGTCAGCAGAAAACGCTTTGGCAGAAGAGTTAATGCAATTATCTAAAGAAGATTTCGCTAAACGTTTGTCAGCAGGTGTTGAGTATCGATTTGGCGAGTTTGAAGTAATTAGTGATATTCAAGCCTTTCCACTAATTGAGCGCAGTGCCAAGGATTATGTGCAAGAAAATTTAGCGTTAATTGGCGATGCAGCGCATAATATTCACCCGCTTGCTGGCCAAGGTGTTAATCTTGGTTTTTCAGATGTTATCGAACTATCGGCACAATTAAATGCTAAATTAAAGCCATTAGGTGATTATTCTGTACTAAGAAAATATGCTAGAGCTAGAAGACGCGATAATGAGCTGATGGCAAAAACTATGACAGGGCTTAACTGGATTTATAAAGAAAATAATGAGCCGCTCAGATGGTTACGCGGTTTTGGTATGAATGTTATTAACGACTCTCCAACTTTAAAATCTTTTCTTCAAAAGCACGCGTTAGGTTATAGTAGCAACGAATGAATATGGATTTTAAAAGTATCGATAAGAGCGCACAAAGGGAAGTAACAGAGCTTTTTTCATCTACTTTTAGCGCATCTGAAGGCGAGAGCGAAGGCCAACTAATTCGTACTCTTGTCTTAAATCTATCTTCAAATATAGATAATCAAGAAATAATTTGTTTTGGCGCATATGTGAATGAAATTATTATTGGGTCAATTTTCTTTACACGGCTTAAAATTGAAGAACCTATTTGTATTTACATGCTTGCCCCAGTTGCAGTTAGCAATAAGCATCAGGGTAAGGGGGTTGGACAAGCTTTGATTAATTATGGTCTTAAAGAGTTAAAAAATCGCAATGTAGATGTAGCCATTACATATGGCGATCCTTCCTTTTATTCGAAAGTAGGGTTTGACTCGTTATCAGAAGATACAATTCAAGCCCCATTTAAGTTGTCAATGCCACTAGGTTGGATGGGGCAGTCTTTAACTGAAAAACAAATTCCGGTCATTGAAGGGCATCCTGCGTGTGTTAAGGAATTTAACGATCCTGTGTATTGGTAAATCTAAAAAAAAGCATAAAAAGCTATTAACTTGAATAGCTAAAAGAACTCTAGTTTACTGCGCTATATTTTAATTTTTAGTTATGGGAAATTAATAAATTTTGCTTGGGGTTATAATGCCGTCGAGTGGCACGTCCCAGTCTTGCGCTTCTAACTGCTCGATTTGTTGACAGTCAAAAGCCAGGCCAATTAGTTTGGGATTTTTGAAACTTGGTTGTTGTTTTTTAAAAGATAAGGTGCGATCATAAAAGCCACCACCCATACCTAGTCTGTTTTTGTTTTGATCAAAGCCAACTAGTGGCATAAATAGAATATCGAGCTGATTTGCGTTAATAATGTCAGTAGAAATAGGCTCTTTAATGCCAAATCTGTTTTTTCTAAAATTTTTACCAATTTTTGCAAATTTAAGACTTTTATCGTCTAATATAGGCAAATAAGTGCTAATGCCTTCATTTTTTAGGAATTTTTCAATGTATTTTGGGTTAATTTCACCATTATTAGGCAAATAAAGAGCAACTTTTTGCCCATTCTCAAAATTTACGATATTTTGTGCTTGAAGTAATAGTTGTTTGGCAAATTTGACACGATCAGAAGGGCTGATGTCGAGTCTTTTTTGTCGAAGAAGTTGGCGTAGCGCTTTCATATTTGCATTATAGCCGAAGAAATTAAAATCCGTTGTGCCGTGATGGCATAAAACCTGAACCAGTAAGGTTCAAGGCGGAAATTCGAAGTCTACCGCAGGCTTCCCACTTCTCGGTGGGCTTGCACAATAGTAGCCTATCTCATATCCTTAGTTGTTTATTTATCGGCTCAGGGGACGTAGCCAAACACAAACACAACAGACAATTATTATTATCACCTCTTACGCTGTCTATAGGATACTTTTTTGTTGTAATAAAGACATATGTACAGCTTGAATAGGTGTAATATTGTTGAGTTAAATCTTGAATTAAAAGAGATAGGAGTTGTGTCATGGTGTTAATGCGTCAAATTTTTGTATTGATTAGTATGCTGGTTTGTACTAATGCTTATAGTGATTCTGGCAAAGTGACTGGAGGCGTGCCTTATGATGTGCCTAGCTGGTTTACTGATAGTTTTTTGGATGTGGCTGAAGACGCACAAGATGCACTCAATGAAAACAAAACAGTGTTGCTATACTTTCATTTAGATGGTTGCCCGTATTGTGACGCCATGTTGACACAAAATTTTAAAGGTGGAGAGAATTTAGCATTTATTAAAAAACACTTTTCAGTGATTGCGGTGAATATCAAAGGGTCGAGAGAAATTACCATGAGCGAATCTGAAAGTATGACTGAACAAGAACTTAGTGAAAAGTTAGCGGTCAAATATACACCAACCATTGTTTTTTTAGGTGAAGATGGCAAGCAAGCTTTTAGAACGAATGGCTATCGTAATGAGTTAGCCTTTAGGCATGTGCTTGAATATGTCGCCAGCAAGTCTTATAAACGTACCACGTTATCAAATTATGTGGAGGCTCAGCAAAATGCCGACCAGAGCTATACTTTTATTGATCATCCAAATTTACAGGTTGTAGATGATTTTCAAGCAATTGATCGTCCAGTCGCCTTGTTATTTGAAGACAAAGATTGCACGGCTTGTAAGGATTTTCATCAAAATCTGATTAATCGAGTGGACGTGAAAGCAGAACTGGATAAATATTTATTTGTACGCCTTGATGCGTATTCTGATCAGAAAATAATTGATTTTAATGGCAAGGCTACCTCGCCAAGACAAATGGTTAAAGACTTTGATTTAAATTATCGTCCGGGTATTTTGCTATTTGATCAAGGTGAGCATATTGCCAAAATTGATGGCAAACTCTATAGCTTTCATTTTAATACGGTGTTGAAATATGCCAGTGAAAAGCATTACCAGCAGTACCAATCGTTTAGTGGTTATTTGCGTGCTAGACAAGCGCAGTTGTTAGAGCAAGGTATTGATATTAGCATTGTGGATTAAGAAGTTTTGCAGACTTTGGTGAGTGCGTCTTTAATTAGAGTTTAGTGTGTAAAATACAGCACATATTCATTTCAGCATAGCATTGTGAGTACATCAGATTTTTCTTCATTAAAACTACATCCTGATCTATTAAAAAATCTAGGTAGTCTGGGTTATGAATCAATGACACCTATTCAGGCTTTGAGTCTACCTGCTATTTTGGATGGTAAGGATGTGATTGGCCAAGGTAAAACTGGCTCTGGAAAAACCGCTGCTTTTGGTTTGGGTCTTTTGCATAAGCTGAATGTTAAGTCATATAAAGTTCAATCTATGGTGTTGTGCCCAACTCGAGAGCTGGCTGATCAGGTGGCTGCTGAGATTCGGAAATTAGCCAGAGCTATTCATAATATCAAAATCCTAACACTATGTGGTGGTGCGCCATTTGGTCCGCAAATTGGCTCGCTAGAACACGGTGCGCATATTGTAGTGGGTACGCCTGGGCGCATTGAAGAGCATTTGCGTAAGCGTACTTTAAAATTGGAGCATGTGGAGATGCTGGTGCTTGATGAGGCGGATCGTATGCTGGATATGGGTTTTCAGGATGCAATTGATAATATTGTTGAGAAAGTTCCTGCTAATCGACAAACTTTGTTATTTAGTGCCACTTATCCGCAAGAAATCGAAGATATTGCTATGCGTGTGATGCATAACCCTATTACAGTGAATGCACCTGAAGCGCACGAAGCTTCCACCATTAAGCAATGTTTTTATCAAGCCAATACGGATGACGAACGCATGAGTGCTTTGCGCATATTGCTAGCCAAGCATAAGCCTGATTCAGCCTTGGTATTTTGTAATACTAAGCTTGATACGCAAGATGTGGCGGATGAGCTTGTGCATTACGGTTTTTATGCGTTAGCCATTCATGGTGATTTGGACCAGCGAGAACGCGATCAAGCGTTAATTCGCTTTGCTAATAAAAGTGTTTCAGTTTTAGTAGCCACCGATGTGGCAGCTCGCGGGTTAGATATCGATGCACTTGATTTGGTGGTGAATTTTAATGTTGCTCATGATCCAGAAGTGCATGTACATCGTATTGGTCGCACTGGGCGAGCGGGTCGTAGTGGTATAGCTGTGACTTTGTTTAGCGACAGGGAAACTAGAAAGCTTGAAGCGTTAGAACTTGATGTGGTTGCAGATGTACTGCCGAGTGATACTTATCTTGATAAACCGATTAAAAGACCAACAATGACAACGCTTAAAATAGATGGTGGTAAGAAGCAAAAACTTCGTCCAGGTGATATTGTGGGCGGCTTAACAGGTCAAGGAGGAATTCCTGGTGATAAAATTGGCAAAATAACTGTTTCCAGCAATTGGTCTTATGTTGCTGTGGAATCAGGCTTGGTTAAAACTGCCTTAAAGAAGATTCAAAATGATAAGCTTAAAGGTAAGACTTTTAGAGTGAGGATTTTGTCTTAATCTTGAAGTATTACTCTTTAGTATCAGTAATATTTAAAATTTCCCAAGTTTCTGAGTCGTACTCTACTTCATAGCCAACCAAAGCCTTTTCCACCTGATCTCTAAGTGTTAAGGGCAATTCCCAGACACGTGTACAGCCAAGATAGCCATTAATCTCATGATAGGTATTGTCTGCGATGGTAATCTGTCGACTAAGCCCCATTTGTGCAAAACTACCCATCACATCTTCAATAAATTCAGGTTTTTTTAACGGATAGAAGTTAATTCTTTCATACATTCGAACGGTGGCAATGGACTCTAATAAGTTCGCCCTAACACCCTCTGCATCGTTAATATCTTGCACCAGCTCAGTGACCAGGTCGTTTTCTTTATCAATGGTAATTGAATGAATCATGGGAAAAACATTCATAATTTCTGTAGGCATAATAACTCCTAGTGCTTGAAATGACGCATGCCGGTAAATACCATGGCAATACCGTGTTCATTGGCTGCTGCAATTACTTCGTCATCGCGCATTGAGCCACCTGGTTGAATGATGGCTTTAATGCCAGCTGCCGCTGCAGCGTCAATGCCGTCTCTAAAAGGAAAGAACGCGTCTGATGCCATGACTGACCCTTCAACCACAAGTCCCTCATCTGCTGCTTTAATGCCGGCAATTTTGGCGGAATAAACACGTGACATTTGGCCAGCGCCAACGCCAATCGTCATTTCATTTTTAACATAGACAATCGCATTGGATTTAACTGTTTTGGCTACTTTCCAGGCAAATAATAAATCTTTGATTTGTTCCGCAGTTGGCTGGATGTCACTCACGCATTTGATATCGTTCTCGCTAATAACTCCAAGATCTTTATCCTGGACTAACAAGCCACCTGTAACGCGTTTATAGTCGAGCGATGGCTTTGCTTTGGATAGGTCGCCACACTCTAGCACTCGCACGTTTTTCTTGGTTGATAAAGCTGCTTTGGCATCATCATCAACACTTGGTGCAATGATAACCTCAACAAATTGACGATCAATAATTGCTTGCGCAGTTTGCTTGTCTAAGTTGCGGTTAAAGGCAATAATGCCACCAAAAGCTGAAGTAGGATCTGTTTTAAAAGCATCGTCATAAGCATCAAAAATATTGGCTCGAACAGCTACACCACAAGGGTTGGCATGCTTAACAATCACACAAGCGGGTTCATCGAAGCTACGTACACATTCTAGTGCGGCGTCTGCATCTGCCATATTGTTAAAAGACATTTCTTTACCTTGGAACTGTGTACTTGAAGCGACGCAAGCTTCAGAGATATTGTTCTCGACATAGAATGCGGCGGACTGATGTGGGTTTTCACCGTAACGCATGGACTGGGTTTTGTGAAATTGCAAGTTCATGGTATTAGAAAATCCATCCTCACCTTTGCCTAGATAGTTAGCGATAGCGCCATCATATTGCGCGGTATGTTCAAAGGTTTTAAGGGCAAGTTTTGTGCGTGTTTCTAGCGTCGTATTGCCATTAGTATTAATCTCATCGATAACCGTTTGATAATCTGCAGCGTCTACTAAAACAGTGACCGATGCATGATTTTTAGCACTTGAGCGTAACATCGCTGGACCGCCAATATCGATATTTTCAATCGCATCCTCTAGTGTGCAATCAGGATTGGCAATGGTTGCTTGAAAAGGGTAAAGGTTAACAACGACTAAATCAATTGGATTAATATCGTTTTGTTTCATGACCGCTTCATCTAATCCACGACGTGCCAAGATGCCACCATGAATCTTCGGATTTAGCGTTTTGACGCGCCCTGCCATCATTTCAGGAAAGCCGGTATAGTCTGATACTTCGATGACTGGAATGTTATTATCTGCTAAAAGCTTGGCTGTGCCGCCTGTTGAGAGGATTTCAATATTTTTGCTAGCTAGTGTTTGGGCTAATTCAAGAATACCGGTTTTATCAGAAACACTGATTAAAGCTCGTTGTATAGACATTTTATTCCTTTGAAATGTTGGGGTTTAGTAACAAAGGTTATTATAAAGTTTTAGAGCTTATAGAGTTCGATTTTTTTCTTGAGTGTGCCACGATTAATGCCTAATACGCGAGAAGCCTCGCTCTGATTATTGCTAACTAATTCTAAAACAAACTTAATAACTACAGGCTCTACCTCGTTGATCACCATTTTATGAACGCCAGATGCTTGCTCTTTATCTAATTGCTCGAAGTAGCGTTTTAATTTTGCATTAATACAGGCAGGTAAATCGGTAGAGCTCATAGCTGGTTTAAATAGTCCTTAAAAAGTTTAAATTGTTGCTCACGATCAGTAATTTTGTTAATCGTTGGCCAAAAATAACGCATGCTATTTTTGTCAAGGTGCGTAGCATACCAAAGAATGTGCTTCCTGGCGAGCCTCAATCCCAAAAAATCACCATAAAAAGCATGAATTTGTTGAATATGCTTCAAAATTGTGGATTTTTTCTCTTCAATTGGGATGTAATCCAAGTTTTTCCCAGTACTCAGGTAATGGTTAACTTCAGAAAAAATCCAAGGATTGCCTTGAGCGGCACGTCCAATCATTACGCCTGGAGCGCCCGTATAGTCTAAAACTTGCTGTGCTTTTTTGGCGCTAGTAATATCGCCATTTGCAATAACAGGAATACCGACCTGATTCACAACAGCTTGAATGGTGTTATATTCAGCCATGCCATTGTACTTATCTGCTTTGGTACGTCCGTGCACACTCAACATTTGAATACCAGATTGTTCGGCGATTTGAGCAACGACAGATGCGTTTTTATTATCAGCATCCCAGCCAGTACGTATTTTTAGGGTTACGGGAATATCAACTGCCGAAACCACCGCCTCTAAAATATTTTTGACCAGTGCTTCATCTTGCATCAATGCTGATCCAGAGGCTTTATTGCAGACTTTTTTAGCAGGGCATCCCATATTAATATCAATAATATTGGCGCCAAATTCAACCGCCTTTTGTGCAGATAGAGCTAGTTCTTGCGGTTCTGATCCGGCTATCTGAATACTAATTGGTGTTTCTTCACCTGCAAAATCAAGGCGGTATTTAGATTTATTAGTATTGAGTAAATGCGCTTGTATAACCACCATTTCTGAGGTGGTTAGCCCTGCACCTAACGATCTGCAAAGCATTCTAAAAGGCTTATCACTTGTACCCGCCATAGGGGCTAATAGTGCAATAGAGCTAAGTTTATAAGGGCCGATCTGGATTGACACGAGTCGCGTTACTTTTGAGCTTTTCTAGTTTTTTCAAGTAGGCGTCTTTGTTTGAGCTTGGAGAGGTGATCTACAAATAAAATGCCGTCTAGGTGGTCAATTTCATGCTGAATGCATACGCCTAATAAGTCTTGCGCCTCAAGTTCGAATCGCTCACCTTTTTCATTGAGCGCTTGAACTTTGATATGGTTTGCACGTGTTACACATTCATAATAATTTGGCACTGAGAGGCAACCTTCATCCCATTCAAGTTCGCCATCTTTTTCAATAATCTCAGGATTGATTAGGCACAGTGGCTGAGTTTTTTCTTCTGAAGTGTCGATTACAATTAGACGAATGTGGTGATTGACTTGTGTTGCAGCAAGTCCAATCCCTGGGGCGTCATACATGGTTTCAAACATATCTTTGACGAGCGAGCGAATAGTGTCATCAACCGTTTCAATTGGTTGAGCTTTGGTTCGAAGACGCTTATCTGGATAATGAAGAATTGGCAATAACATAATTATATTATAGTGTTTTTTATACGCTCAGATTGCTCAGGATGGTCTTCGTTAAAGTGCAAGCCTCGACTTTCTTTTCTGGCAAGCGCAGATTTAATGATAATTTGCGCAGTTTTGACTAAATTCCTCAATTCAATTAAATCACTTGAGATGAGGTATAAGCTGTAATATTCATCAACTTCTTTTTCAATTTGTTCAAGTCTGTGTTGGGCATAATTTAGGCGTCTATCAGAGCGCACAATACCAACAAAATTCCACATAATTAAACGCACCTCGTCCCATAGGTGTGTCACCACCACTTTCTCTTTAGAAGGGGCGACTCGAGAGGCATCCCAAGGATCAAATTGACAGTATGTGTGTTGTATAGTCTGTTGATTAATGTCTTGAGCACAAGACTTGGCAAAAACAATACATTCTAAAAGAGAATTACTTGCCATGCGATTAGCGCCATGTACTCGTGTATGAGCCACCTCGCCAATGGCATATAGACTTGCAATATTAGTTGAGCCTTGGAGATTGGTGTCAATGCCGCCACAGGTATAGTGTGCTGCTGGAACGACAGGAATAGAAGCTTTAGAGATATCTATGCCGAATGTTAGGCATTTTTCATAAATAGTGGGAAAGTGTTGCTTGATCCAGCTTTTTCCTTTAAAAGAAATGTCTAAATATACACAGTCCAAGCCACCAGATTTCATCTCTGAATCAATCGCTCTAGCAACAATATCTCTAGGTGCTAGCTCACCTCGATCATCATATTTTTGCATAAAAGCTTCGCCATTAGGCAAGTGTAGCCTGCCACCTTCTCCGCGAATAGCTTCTGAAATTAGAAAAGATTTTGCATGTGGATGGTACAGACAAGTGGGATGAAACTGAGTAAATTCCATGTTCATAATGTTACATCCTGCACGACTAGCCATGGCGATGCCGTCGCCAGTTGAAGTATCTGGATTAGAGGTATAAAGATAAGCTTTAGATGCGCCCCCTGTTGCTAATATGGTTTTATGAGCGATAAAACTTTCCACTTCATGAGTGGCCTTATTTAAGATGTAGGCACCACAACACTGCTCATCTTGAATAAGTAGGTCAATAGCAATATAATTTTCAAATAATGTAATATTATCCTGCTGTTTGACACTACCCAAAAGATTTATCTGGATCGATTGCCCTGTTTTATCTGCAACGTGGGCGACACGTCTATGTGTATGACCGCCTTCGGTTGTGAGATGATAATGCTCACTATCTTTAGTGAAGCAAACACCTGAGCGCTCTAATGAAGAAATGGCATCAGGTGCATTTTCCACCATAAATTTTACCGCTGTTTTTTCAGCCAAACCAGCAGCTGTGTCAAGTGTATCAGCGACATGCTTATCAAAATTATCATGCGCATCTAATACAGCAGAAATGCCACCTTGTGCATAAAAAGAACTCCCCTCTAGCACCTCATCTTTGGCAATAAGTGCAACGGATAGGTGCTGAGATAATTGAAGTGCGCTCATCAGTCCAGCGCTTCCTGTGCCAATGATTAAAACGTCAAATTGATGTTGCATGCAAACTGAGATAAAAAGTTAGATTTTAGGCTTAAACATTAGTATTAATTTAGGGAGCAATGTTAAGTTTGCGAGCAGTGCACTCAACATGGCAATGGCTGTGAATACACCAAAATAAATACTCGGAATGAAATTAGACAAGGCGAGGACTAAAAATCCAAGTGTTACAGTGATTGAGGTGTAGAACATCGCCAATCCAATACTAGCATGAGAGCGGTACATAGTTTTAATGTAGTCGCCATCTTTTTGAAATTCAGCCTTAAATCGATGAATATAATGAATAGCATTATCAACACCAATACCAATGGCAATAGCGGAAATAGTGATTGTCATTAAGTCTAATGGTATGCCAGCCAAGCCCATAATGCCCAAGATAAATAAAGAAGGCAATGTGTTTGGAATTAAAGCAAGAATGGATAGACTAATCGACTTAAAAATAAATAAAAACATAATAAAAATCATAGCAAATACAACTGCAATGGTTTTGATTTGCGAGTCAAATAAGCTTTGCAACATGTTGTTGTAAAGCACCAACATACCGCTTAGGCGAAAACTCTCAGGTTTAAAGCCGAGTTCATTAGAAATGTATTGGTTAATTTCAGCAATCAACGCTCCACGCTCGAGCTCTTTATTGGTTTCACGAATGCGAATAACCATGCGTAACTGACCGCTATCTTCTGAAATATAGGGGTCTAATATGTGCTGTTTGGCAGAGTCTGGAATTTGACCACGAACAATGTTTAAGAAGAATCCATTTAAGGCTTCACCATTATTTGCTTGAGTAAGAATACTCATAAGAGTATCAACAGAAAGCACTTTTCCTGTTTCCTCTAGTGAATCAAGATAAGTATGAATTTCGTGTATTTCTGCGCGTAAATCTTCATCAAACCAATAATCTTGTGCCAAATCTTCAAAGATTATTTCTAAAGGAATGGTGCCACCTAACTCTTGGTCAATCAAGGTTAAGCCTTGATTGATTTCAGTACTTTCTTTGAAGTAGTCAATAAATCTATTTTCGACACTTAGTTTATTAATACCAATACCTGAACCAATCACAAAGACAATTAGAGCGACCAATAAATGATTGCCAAAGCGTTCAACAAATTTAGCCAATGAAGTAGTAAAGCCTAGCTCTGTTTTGTGGGCTGTTATTTTAGCTTTAGGCAGTAGTGCCATTACCATAGGGAATGCTAAAAATGATAGTAGTAGGGCAATAGTAACGCCGATAGACATCATCCAGCCAAAATCGATAACAGGGCGAATGCCACTAATTAACAAAGAGCTAAATGCTGCAAAGGTTGTTAGTGTTGTAAACAAGCAAGGTTTAAACATTTGAGACAAGGTATCTTTAATCAGTATTGGTGATTCTAGGTCAGGGTTGAGTTGTGATAATTCTCGATACCTAACAACCAAATGAATAATAACTGAAAGTGTCATTACAAGGAGTAATGAGAAAAAATTACTCGAAATAACAGTTACCTTCCACTCTAAAAATGCTAATAGGCCGGTCATGATTAGCGCGCCAGATATGCTAATAATGATTGGCATAACCACCCAGCGCAACCCTTTAAAAATGATTGCCAGAATAACGCTCATCAGCCCAATGACTGCCAAGCTAAACACAATTAAGTCGCTGTTAATATAGCTAACAATATCAGTGGTAATCATAGGCAGACCACCTAAGAATAAGCTAGCTTGATCGGAATATTTAATAATCTGAGTGCGAATTTTGGCAATGGTTTGGGCTTGTAATTCACTTTGAGCGCTAGCATTGCGCAAGACTTGCTTTTCAATACTTTTTAGTTTTAAGAGTTGTGTTTTATCGAGGGTATTGTTAAGCCGATCAAGACGCATTTGGTCGCGAGTTTCACGCAGTTCTTGAAACCTTTCGTTGTCTTTTAAAGTGACTAAAATAGCTGTTGTTTTTCCATCTTTACTGACTAAGTTATTAGCATACAAAGGCGATGTGATAAATTCATTGGCAGCGAGCACTAGATTTGCATTACCTTGCTCAATCGTGATGTTTTCATCAGCCAAATTAACCAATGATAAAGGAGGTGATCGGAATAATGGCACATCTAAGATACTAGTAACAGATTTAACTTGATCAATGCTTTTTAGCTCTTGTTTAAACCGAGATAAGTGGTTTAGCTGTTTTGGGTTAAGTAGATCGCCGCTTACCTGATAAGAGATAACCAGGTAATCGTCAGAGCCATAATTTTTTTTAACACGCTGATAAAAAGCAAGATTTTCATCCCCTTCAAGTACTAAAGAATCAGAAGAGGCATCTAGTTGAAAGTTGGGTATTTGGGCAATAAAAAACCCTACTATGATGAATAATAGGGTTAGGCCTAAAATAGATTTTTTTAGAACAAAATTAAAAAATGCGTTCATAAACTATTGTTTTTTTTAAAAGATTAAAATTCAAACTCGGCAGATTTTTCTAAACCTTGCATGACATCTAGTTGAGTTTCAAATAAAGATTTGGTCGTCCATTTGTGCTCGCTAAGACGAGTAATCACTTTAGCACTCATGGCTTTTCCAGAACCCTCAACTACAAAAATACGCCCACCAACATTTAGTAGGTGAAAAAATCTTCCAGTGATTTTTGGCACAGAAGTGCTAATAACAACAACATCAAAAAAGTCTGTTGATCGCCTCCAGCCTTTAGATGCATCGCCAACCTCAAGTGTGGCATTTTTGATATTAAGGCTATTTAGTTTTTCTTGCGCGCCTTGACTTAAGGTTTCATCAATTTCAATACTGGTTACTGATTGACATAATTTTGACAAAACGGCAGTTAGATAGCCACTTCCTGTACCTACTTCTAAAACAGTTTCATTTTTTTGAATTTTAAGCGCATCTAAAAGACGACCTTCTACCTTTGGTGAAAGCATTTTCGCTTTGTCTGTTAGTGGTATTTCGATATCAGCAAAAGCAAGATTTTTATAATGCTCAGGCACAAACTCTTCTCTAGGAATAGATCTTAACGCATTGTTAGCGATGTAATCTAGACCACCCCAAGGACGAATTTGATTGTCAATAGAATTTTTTTTTGCTTGTTTGATATCCATTATGCTTATCGTTTTTTTGGTGGTAATAAGTCAGTGATTGTGCCTTCAGCCATTTCAACGGAAAAAGCAGTCGTTTCACTTAAGGTCGGGTGAGCATGAATGGTAAGAGCAATATCTGACATATCACAACCCATTTCAATAGCTAATGTTGCCTCTGCAATTAGCTCTCCAGCATTTGTTCCACAAATTCCCATGCCTAAAATTTTGCCAGTTTTTGTATCGAATAGGCTTTTTGTAACACCTTCGGTGCGTCCAATGCTTAAGCTTCTGCCACTTGCGGCCCATGGAAAAACACCTTTTTCATAGTCTATACCTTCCGCCTTTAGCTCTTTTTCAGTTTTTCCTGCCCAGGCTACCTCAGGGTCTGTGTAGGCGACTGAAGGAATAGTTAGTGCATCAAAGCCAGATTTATGTCCACAAATGACTTCAGCGGCAACTTTAGCTTCATGTACTGCTTTGTGCGCCAACATCGGCTGACCCACAATATCGCCAATCGCATATATATTTTCCACATTGGTTTTCATTTGCTTATCAACTTGAATAAAACCCCAGTCGTCTACTTCTACACCTGCTTTCTCAGCATCAATTAGCTTACCATTTGCTGAGCGACCAATAGAAACCAAGACTTTATCAAAAGTGTCAAATTCTGGCGCTTTTTTTCCTTCAAATTTTACTTTAATGCCTTCATCCAAGGCTTCCATGCTGGCTACTTTGGTATTCAAGAAGATATTAGCATAACGTTTTTTAATGTGTTTAAATAACGGATTAACGATATCTTTATCAGCGCTAGCAATAAGCTGCTCAGATAGCTCTACAACAGTGATTTCACTACCTAGTGATTCATAAACAGTTGCCATTTCTAAACCGATAATGCCACCACCAACAATTAGTAAACGTTTTGGTACATCAGCCAGTTCGAGTGCATCTGTTGAATCCATCACACGTGGGTCATCAAGTGGAAAATCTGGAATTTTAGTTACTCGAGATCCTGCGGCGATAATGCACTGTTCAAATTCAATGATTTCATCGCTGTTAGCAATAGCAATTTGGTTGTTAGAAATAAATTTTCCATAGCCTTTAACAACGTTCACCTTTCTTGCTTTGGCTAAAGCTTTAATACCGCCGGTTAGCTTGCCAACAATATTTTCTTTATTACTGCGAACGCCATCGATATCAATAGTTGGCTCGTTAAAAGTGACGCCTAAATGTGAGGCTTCTTTCGCTTCGTTGATCACTTGAGCGGTATGTAGCAATGCTTTAGAAGGAATACAGCCAACATTTAAACATACACCACCAAGTGCATCATAACGCTCAATCAGAGTTACTTGCTTGCCAAGATCAGCCGCTCTAAATGCTGCAGTATAGCCGCCTGGACCTGAGCCAATAACAACAACCTGAGTTTTGGTAATCATAATAAAATCTCTCTAATATCGCTCAATATTGAATTTAAATCTGCCATGAAGCGTCCACCCTGAGCGCCATCAATAACGCGATGATCGTATGATAGGGCGAGTGGCAGAGTTAAAGTTGGGATGAAATTTTTACCATCCCATATAGGCTTGGTTTGTGCACGCGATACGCCTAGGATAGCGACTTCTGGTGAATTTACAATTGGTGTAAATTGTGTTCCACCAATGCCACCCAGGCTAGAAATTGTAAAACCTGCGCCTTGCATATCCCCAGGCTTGAGCTTGCCGTCACGTGCTTTAGCTGAAGTCTCTGCTAGTTCTGTTGCGAGTTCAGTTAATGATTTTTTCTCAACATTTTTAATAACTGGAACTACTAGACCATTTGGTGTATCCATAGCAATACCTAAATTAAAGTATTTTTTAAGAATTAGGTTTTCTTCTGATTCATCTAAAGAGGCGTTCAATCGTGGGTGCTTTTTGAGCGCTTGAATAACCGCCTTCATAATAAATACTAGTGGCGTTAGCTTGATACCTTTGTTTTTTTGCTCTTGTCTGAAAGCTTCCATTTGATCAATATTGACCTCATCAAATTGAGTGACATGCGGAATATTAAGCCAACAAGCGCTCAAGTGTTTACCCGATAGTTTGTTTATTCGAGATAAGGCAACGGTTTCGACCTCTCCAAATTTAGAGAAGTCAATCACTGGGGTTTTAGGTAAGGAAGCGCCACTGCCAGAGGTAAGAATCTGTTTAACATAACCCTTAAGGTCTATGTCTAGGATTCTTCCTTTTTGTCCAGTTCCAGTAACACGGCTTAAATCAACACCGATTTCTCTAGCCATTTTTCGAATTGAAGGTGAGGCGTGAGATTCGCTTGATGGTAAAGTAGAAATAGATTGATCTAAAGTAGGCTTGCTGGCTGGTGATGGCGCAACTGCTAAGGGTGCTGTTTCTGGTTTAGCTGGTGCTATTGGTGTTGTGTCTGTTGTTTTTTCTGACACACTGTCACCAGTGGTTTCTATATTAAGAATTAAATCGCCTAAGCTGAGCTTATCTCCTAATTTGACGTTAATATCGGTCACTTTTCCAGAAACTGGTGTTGGAATCTCCATAGAAGCCTTATCACTTTCTAGTGTGATAATACTATCTTCTTCAGAAACATTATCACCAACAGCGGTTAATATTTCAATGACTTCTACTTCGTCAAAATCACCAATATCAGGGACATTAACAGCGACTATTTGAGTGTTTAATTGCTTAGATTCGTTTGTTTTTTTAGCGGTTGGCTTAGGAGTTTTTTTGTCTTCCTCGCTATTTTCTAGCTCAATAACTACATCGCCTTGCTTGATTTTGTCACCAATGCTCACATTGATATTGGCAACCACACCCGCTTGAGGGGTTGGAATTTCCATAGATGCTTTATCGCTTTCTAGAGTTATTATGCTGTCATCAGCTGCGATTGTGTCGCCAATGTTAACTAAGATCTCAATAACTTCTACTTCGTCAAAGTCGCCAATATCAGGCAATTCTATATTTTTTATCGCAGACATAGTGCAAATTTCATCAATCATTTAAAGGTGATAATTATCGCAAAAACGACCGAGAAAAGGGGATAAATGTTAAAATACTTTTAAATCATTGGCCTGATTATCTTATTTGTATTTTTTTCTTGGATCTGTACTGTATGTCAGAAGCGCTTTTAATTTCTAATTTAACTAAAACATATGCTAATAATTTGCAGGCTTTGTCGCAGATTAATTTAAGAATTGAGCAGGGTGATTTTTTTGCATTGCTAGGTAGTAATGGTGCAGGTAAAACCACTATGATCGGCATTATTTGTTCCTTATTAAATAAATCCTCGGGTAAGGTTGAGGTTTTGGGCAGAGATCAGTCGACGCATTTGAATGAAGTTAAACGGTTAATAGGATTAATGCCACAAGAATTTAATTTTAATCCTTTTGAGCCTATTGAAGAGATTTTGATTAATCAAGCTGGATATTATGGCATTAAGCGATCTCAAGCTAAAGTTCAAGCAGAGGCTTTATTAAAGCGTATGGAGTTGTGGCCTAAGCGCTTAGAAATGGCAAAGTCTTTGTCAGGTGGCATGAAAAGAAGACTAATGTTAGCCAGAGCGCTTATTCATCAGCCAAAAATTCTTATTCTAGATGAACCGAGCGCGGGCGTAGATGTAGAGATTCGCCGATCAATGTGGCGTTTTTTGCGTGAGCTTAATGCACAGGGGATGACGATTATCTTGACCACTCATTACTTAGAAGAAGCTGAGTCCTTATGTCGTAATATCGCCATTTTAGACAAAGGAGAAATTATTGAGAAAACTAGTATGAAAAAATTGCTAGCACGTGTTTCTCAACAAGTTTTAATCTTGGAAAGTAATGAGCAGTTGCCAGCTCAGTTACCTGAGCTTGATTTTAAGATAAAGCGATTAGACGAATATTCAGTGCAAGTTATTTTAGATGGTGTGACTATTACTCAAGCGCTTGGCGCATTGAGCGCTAAGGGAATTGAAATTGAACATGTGAGAAGTGCGCAAAATCGATTAGAAACTTTATTTTTACGCCTAACTTCAAAAGTAGATTAATTATGTGGATTGCTTATAAAACCATTGTTATTAAAGAAATTCTGAGATTTTCTCGTATTTGGGTGCAAACTATTTTTCCACCGATTATTACAACCTCACTTTACTTGCTGATTTTTGGCGGTTTAATGGGTGAGCGTATTGGCGACATGCAAGGAGTAAATTATTTGCACTTTATTATTCCAGGTATTATTTTAATGACAGTTATTCAAAACTCTTATGCTAATACCGTTTCCTCATTTTTCTTAGCTAAATTTAATCATAGTATTGAGGAGTTATTAATTTCGCCAGTGTCTTATTGGGTGATTTTAATGGGCTATGTTTCTGGCGGAATTGCGCGCGGATTTACAGTGGGGCTTGGCGTATTTATAGCTGTTTCGTTTTTTGTTGAGCTACAGATATATAGTGTTTTTATTGTTTTCACAACCTTTTTACTGACCGCTATTTTGTTTTCATTGGCTGGATTTATTAATGCAGTTTTTGCTCAATCTTTCGATGATATTTCTATCGTTCCTACATTTATTTTGATGCCAATGACTTATCTAGGTGGTATGTTTTATAGCATTGAAATATTGCCAGAATTTTGGCAATATTTGAGTAAATTTAATCCGATATATTACATGGTAGATAGTTTTAGAATGGGCTTTCTAGGTAGTTCAACAACAGATTTTTGGGTGTCAATGACTGTCTTATCTTCTATGATTGTTATACTCGCTATAGTAGCTTTTTATTTACTTAAAAAAGGTGTTAATATCAAGACTTGATAGAATCTTCTTCTCCAGATAATAGGCGCTTAATATTACTCTTGTGTGTGTAAAAAATCCAAAAACATATTAACCCAACGATATAAGTTGCCTCAATATTTTTCATCATAAGGTAAAAATATAGTGGTGTTAATAAGGTGGCAATCAATGCCGATAAGGATGAAATTTTGAGCACTTTGGCGACAAATAGCCAAGTTGCAATAAAAGCCAAGCCTACAAAATAGTTAAGTGCTAACAAAGCTCCAATAAAGGTAGCCACTCCTTTACCGCCTTTAAAACTAAAAAATACAGGATAAACATGACCTAAAAAGGCGCTTAGAGCAATCAGAGAGACTGTTTGAATATCTAGCCCAAGATATTGGCCAATAGCTACTGGAATAAAACCTTTTAGCCCATCAGCAAGAAGTGTTGCTGCCGCTGCTTTTTTGCCACCAATTCTAAGCACATTGGTTGCACCTGGATTATTAGATCCTTGTGTTCTGGGGTCGGGCAAATCAAGAATCTTGCAAATGATAATAGCCATAGAAATTGAACCAATTAGATAGGCAGAAATGATGAGCAAGGGTAGCATATAATTTTAAATATTATTATTTAGGAATTAATTTAAGCATGGATATTGTATTTATACAAGGGTTAAAAATAGATTGTGTGATTGGTATTTACGATTGGGAGCGTGAAATTCGTCAAGATATTACTTTGGATATTGAGATGGGGTTTGATATTTTGCCAGCGAGTAAGACTGATCATATTGATCAAACACTTGATTACAAAGCGGTTTCGAAACGTTTGATAGGTTTTGTTAAAAAAAGTGAATTTCAGTTGGTAGAAACACTCGCTGAACAAATTTGCCAAATTATTCTCAATGAGTTTGGCGTTGAACAAGTCAAGTTGACGTTGAACAAAGGTAAGGCAGTTACCGGCGCTCAGGGTGTTGGTGTGATAATTAATCGATCTAAAAATGGCTAAAATTCATATAAATATCGGTTCAAACCAAAATCGTGAAGCAAATATTGCGAGCGCCATAGATTACTTGCGGTTAAATTTTACCATTGTCAAAATTTCCGATATTTTTGAGTCGCCTGCTGAAGGTTTTGAGGGCGATAATTTTTACAATATGGGTGTTAATGCCACCACCAAGCTCAGCGTAGAAGATGTGAATGCCGTTTTAAAAAATATCGAAAAAACTTTTGGTCGAGATCGTACACAACCTAAGTTTTCTTCTCGGCTGATTGATTTAGACTTGGTTATTTATGATGATCTTGTAGATTTAAACGCTAACCTTCCTAGAGATGATATTTTAAAATATGCTTTTGTATTAGCACCTTTGGCACAGTTAAGTGGTGATGAGATTCACCCACTAACAAAGCAGACGTACCAGCAACTATGGCGGTCTTTTCAAACAGACAATCGATTTGAATTATCGCAGTATAATATTGAAGAAATTCTTCCATAATTCAGAGAAATTTATGCCAAAAATAAGATTAATTTTATCGATACTTTTACTCAGTTTTTCTACAACTATTTTTGCCGAAACCTACGAAGAAGGAAAGCATTATGTCACTCTTGATAAACCGGTTAAGACCACAACAGGCGATAAGGTCGAGGTGCGAGAATTGTTTTGGTATTATTGCCCTCATTGTTTTAATGTAGAGCCTGCGTTAAATAGTTGGGTAAAAAAATTACCAAGCAATACAGCTTTTATTCGTCAGCCCGCTGTTTTTTCAGACCGTTGGATAAATGGCGCTATTTTTTATTACGTACTAGAACAATTGGATGAAGTGGCGCGCTTGCATGGACAATTATTTAAAGCTATTCATTTGCATAAGATGGCTTTTACCGATCAATCTGATTTTGTTGATTGGTTGGTTGATCAGGATGTTGATAAAGCTAAAGCAAATGCCGCGTTTAAATCTTTTTCAGTGCGCATTAAAGTTAATAAATCAAAAGTTAATACAGTGAAATATCGAACCTCAGGTGTGCCAGCGTTGGTTATTAATGGCAAGTATTGGACGGATGCTTCTCATGCAGGTGGCGAGCTTGAAATGTTTAAAGTGGCCGACTATTTAATCGCTAAAGAATCAAAATAAATCAGGTGCTTGATCGTGTTTTGGTTTTATCAGGTCTAGACCCATCTGGCGGCGCAGGTATTGCCGCTGATATTGAAACTATTAATCAATTTGGCGTTACACCATTGCCTGTTGTAACTACGTTGACTGTGCAAAACACACAGTGTGTTAGTGAGCTGCAAGCTGTGGATTATCAATTCATTGTCAAACAATTGAAGTCGCTGACAGAAGATATTGATATTAAAGTTGTAAAAATTGGACTATTATCATCTGTCGAACAAGTGCAAATAATCGCCGAATGGCTGAATGAGAGTCATACGGTGGTACTGGATCCTATTATTAAGGCCAGTACTACGGACGAATTATTAGTGCAAGAGACAGTTGACAAGCTCAAACAAAAACTCTTGCCTAAGGTTTTTTTGCTAACACCAAATATGTCAGAGTTAGAAAGACTAGCGCCAGGTTTAAAAGAGCAAGAGGCCGTTCAATCTTTGCCTTGTGATTGGGTGTTGCTAACCACAACAGATATCTCCGAGAAGAGGATTGAGCATCGCCTATATCACCAAGGCGAGTTGTTTGAACGTTTTTCGTATCATAAATTGCCTGGCAATTATCATGGGTCTGGTTGCACATTGGCCAGTGCAATTAGTGCACTGATTGCCGCTAATCTTGATGTGGATGTTGCTGTTAAGCGCGCATTAGACTACAGTTACCAAACTTTGTTAAACGCTAAGCGAATAGGTAAAATGCAATATCATCCTAATAGAATAAACCCTTAACATGAGTTTTATAGAAAAATGGCTAAGAGCTGACATTCGGGCGATTAATGCCTATCACGTACCAAGTGCTAATAAGATGGTTAAACTTGATGCAATGGAGTCGCCTTTTGCGCTGCCTGACGAGCTGATTGAGCAATATTTGGCTTATTTGGCCGATGCGCAGCTTAATCGCTATCCGAGTCCTAGTGCAGATGAGCTGAATCAAACACTTAGAGATTTGATGAATATTCCTGATGATTTTGGCGTTTTATTGGGTAATGGATCCGATGAACTTATTCAGCTACTAGCGCTTGCTTGTGAGACGAATGATACAATTTTGAGTGTTGAGCCGAGTTTTGTGATGTATGACATGATTGCGAAATTTACACGATTGAATTACCAAGGTGTGGCCCTAACGCAAGATTATCAGCTTGATTTAAGCAAAATGTTAGAGGCAATTGATACGCACAAGCCTAAGCTTATTTTTATCGCCTATCCTAACAATCCAACAGGTAATACATTTGATCGAAAATCAATTGAAATGATTATTCGCGCAACCGATGCCATGGTTATTTTGGACGAGGCGTATTATGCTTATGCGGGGGATAGTTTTTTGATGGATATTAAAAAATATCCTAATTTAGTAGTGTTACGCACTGTATCTAAAATTGGCTTTGCAGGGTTGCGTTTAGGCTTGTTGATTGGTGCTCAATCAACAGTTGTAGAGCTAGATAAATTACGTCTACCTTATAATATCAACATCTTAACGCAAGTGAGTGCGAATTTCTTGTTAAAGGAAAAAACAGAAATTGATCAAAACGCTGCCATTATTATCGAGCAGCGTCAGCAGTTATTGAGCGACTTAGGCGCCATTGTTGATTTAACGGTATATCCATCTCAGGCCAACTTTATTTTATTTAAAGCGTTGAGAGCTCAAGCACTATTTGACTTTTTAAAAGAGAACGGCATTTTGATTAAAAACTTATGTGGTGCACCAAATCTAACTGATTGCTTACGTGTAACGGTAGGTGATCATGAGCAAAATCAATTGTTTTTACAGGCTGTCAAAAAATTCTATGGTCAATAATACTATTCTTGAAAAATATTTATCAGAGTACTTAAATGTCTCTAAATTCTCTGATTATTGCCCAAATGGCTTGCAAGTTGAAGGAAAGTCAGATATTTGTAAAATCATTTCTGGTGTTAGCGCCAATCAAGATTTGATTGATCAAGCTATTGAAGAGCAAGCAGATGCATTACTGGTGCATCATGGATTTTTTTGGAAGAATGAAAACGCAGTCATTACAGGCATTAAAAAAAATAGAATTAAAGCCTTACTGGATAATCATATTAATCTTTTTGCCTACCACCTGCCTTTAGACGCTCACCCAGTTATAGGCAATAACATTCAGTTGGCCCTACGTTTTAATATTCAAAACCCCCAGCCAATTGGCGAGACGCTCGTATGGCAGGGCGAAGTTGATGCCTCTTTGCATGAGGTGGTTCAATCAGTGATAAATGTAACTTCTCGCGCACCTTTGGCATTTGGCAATAAAGATAAAAAAATCAAGAAAATCACTTGGTGTAGTGGTGGTGCGCAAAGCTATATTGAACACGCGATTAATATTGGGGCAGATTGTTTTATAACTGGTGAAGTGTCAGAGCAGATTCCAGCTATTTGTAAAGAAAATGACATTGCTTTTATTTCAGCGGGACATCATGCCACTGAGCGTTACGGAGTCCAGGCGTTAGGCCAGCATATTAGTCAAAAGTTCGAGCTTGATTGTCAATATGTTGATATTGATAATATTGTGTAGATAAAGACCAGACTGGTAGCTGTTTCAAGCGTGAAAGCATTTGCTAAAATCACGTATAATACTGGTTTTTATTTTTTGATTTTATTCCGATACTTATGAGTAAGAAATTTAACGTTGCCGTTGTTGGTGCAACAGGCGCTGTGGGCGAAACCATTCTTTCAATTTTAGAACAACGTGATTTTCCGATTGATAATCTTTATCCACTAGCTAGTGCTAATTCTGCAGGTAAGAAAGTATTTTGCCAAGGTAAAAGCTGGACAGTTCAGGATTTGGATACATTTGATTTTTCTCAAGCTCAAGTCGGGTTGTTTTCAGCAGGCGGAAACATTTCTGAAAAATATGCACCTATTGCAGCGGAAGCTGGCTGTGTAGTAATTGATAATACAGCACATTTCAGACGTGATAAAGATATTCCTTTAGTTGTGCCTGAGGTTAATCCCCATGCAATTGCTGGCTATACACAGCGAAATATTATTGCAAATCCTAATTGTTCAACCATTCAAATGTTGGTGGCATTAAAGCCAATTTATGACGCAGTGGGTATTGAGCGTATTAATGTTGCTACTTATCAAGCAGTATCAGGCTCAGGCAAAGAGGCAATTTCTGAACTTATTGATCAAACTACAAAACTATTGGGTGGAAATACCGAGGTAGATGTTGAAGTTTATCCTAAGCAGATTGCTTTTAATGTGATTCCACATATTGATGTTTTTCAAGAGAACGGTTACACCAAAGAAGAAATGAAAATGGTGTGGGAAACTCAAAAAATCTTTGAGGATGAGAGTATTTTGGTTAACCCAACTGCTGTTCGTGTGCCAGTTATTTATGGCCACTCTGAGGCGATTAATATTGAAACTAAGAAAAAAATTACCGTCAAGGAAGCAACTAAGATTTTGTCAGAAGCGAACGGTGTAACAGTGATGGATAGGCGCGAAGATGGTGGTTATGCTACGCCATTTATCGAGGCAACAAATCATGACGATACGTTTGTAAGCCGTATTCGTGAAGATATTTCTCATGAGAAAGGTTTAAACTTATGGGTAGTTTCTGATAATATTCGTAAGGGAGCGGCGCTGAACACCATTCAGATTGCTGAAATTTTAATCGAAGAGTATTTATAAACAACTATAAGCATGATTAACGTATCAAGAAAGACCAATGAAACAGATATTCAAGTTGAGCTAAACTTGTACGGTACCGGCCAAGCAAATATTGATACTGGCGTAGCATTTTTAGATCATATGTTGGACCAAGTGGCGCGTCATGGACTGATGGATTTAACCATTAAATGTGATGGCGATACTCAAATTGATGATCATCACAGCGTGGAAGATATTGGCATTACCTTAGGCCAGGCTTTTTCACAGGCAGTTGGTGACAAAGCTGGACTTACTCGTTATGGACACTCTTATGTTCCTTTGGACGAGGCCTTGTCTCGAGTTGTGCTAGATCTTTCTGGACGTCCAGGTCTAGAGCTTAATGTGAGTTTTACACGTGCTTTAATTGGTACATTTGATGTTGATTTATTTTCAGAGTTCTTCACTGGATTTGTGAATCATGCATTGGTAACTTTGCATATTGATAATTTAAAAGGGGTTAATTCGCATCACCAGGCGGAAACCATCTTTAAGGCATTTGGACGTGCACTGAGAATGGCGATTACACCTGACGAACGTCAAGCGGGTGTCATTCCTTCAACCAAAGGCTCTCTTTAGGTCAGCACCCAAAAAAATGCAAAGTATTGCGATTATTGATTACGGCATGGGCAATGTGCGTAGCGTACAAAAAGCTATTGAGCACGTTGCGCCAAACGATACAGTCTTAATTACAGATAATGCTGAATTAATTAATGAAGCAGATCGAATTGTTTTTCCTGGTCAAGGGGCAATGGGTGCATGCATGCAAGCGCTTAATGAACATGGCTTGACTGATATTATTAAACGCTCTGCCCACGAAAAACCATTTTTGGGAATTTGCTTAGGCATGCAATTGCTCTTTGATCATTCTCAGGAAAATGGCGGCACAGAAGGATTATCAATTATTTCTGGTAATGTGGTTAAATTTGATAAAAGTGAACTAAAAATCCCACATATGGGATGGAATACTGTAAAACAATCATCTGATCATCCACTTTGGCATAATATTGACGATAATTCGCGCTTTTATAGTGTGCATAGTTATTATGTTTCACAAGCAGATGCCTCAACAGTTGCTGGTACTACTCACTACGGTATAGATTTTACGTGCGCTGTTGCTAAAGATAACATGTTTGCTGTGCAGTTTCATCCTGAAAAATCTCAGCATGATGGACTGCAAATGTTAACTAATTTTGTTCATTGGCAAATTTAAAGCTTTTTGTAATTATCTAGTTCTATAATAAGTCTGGCCTTATCATTTCGAGCAGCATCAATCTAACTTCTGTTTGTCAATGCACCCTCTAATGCATACAAAGAACAAAGGTGCAGTTTTTTAATTTAATATAGGCGCCAATCGCACGGATCTCTTGTAAGTCTTTTCTTGAATAAATATTGATTGAATTTAACTGAGATTCAGATAAAGCCCTAGGCTTTAAAATTGTGTTAATTATCCTATCGTAAGGCATTGTAACAGCGCATTACATGTTGATGATAACCGCTACCAAAGATATTCAAATGATTAAGATAATGATAAAGCATGTACAGTGGCTTTCTGTCATTAAAGCTTTTGCTTAGTGGATAAGTTTTATTATAGCTCTCATAAAATTCACTTGAAAAGCCGCCAAACATAAAAGTAAGGGCAAAATCTATTTCTCTGTGCCCATAGTAACTGGCAGAATCAATAAAATAAGGATTATCTTCTCCACTTAAAACATTGCCAGACCAAAGATCGCCATGTAGCAGGGTAGGCTTAATATCATCATCCAATAATTTCGGCAAGAGGGTTTTGATGCTTAATAGTTGTTGATATTCTTCCTCGCTAATTAGCTGATTGTCTTTTGCTAGATTGATTTGATATTGCAGTCGATATTGCCAATAAAATTGTGCCCAATTATCAATCTTTTCTCCAACTGCATTGGGTTGTGGTGTTTGTCCAATTTTGTTGTCAAAATCAAAGCCAAAAAACGGTTGTGTGTTTTGATGCAATTGGGCTAGCTCAATCCCCATTTGTGATTGTAAGTTTGGATTATGTTTGACTTCAATCCATTCTAATATTAAGCAGTGTTCATCACTGGCTAGCACTTTTGGAGCATGAATGATTTTTCCTAATAAGTTCAATTCCTGACCTTCGAGAATAAGCTGTTGGTTTTTTCGAGATTGGTGTTTAACAAAAACAGTTTGATTGTTATCTAACAATACCTTGTCTGCTAAAAACAACCCAGTGCCGACTGACTGTTTGCGAACTACTGCTTGCTTAAGATGCTGTTTAATGTAAGCTTCAACAGACATGTTTAAACGCTATTCTGATTGTTGTTTTAAGCAGCGAATATAGGCTTGATGATCCATTGCTGTGTTGTTTTTTTGTGATGAGAAAATCATCTGTGCAATACAATCCATCATCAGGTGTTCAACTTGATGTGGGTCTTTAACTTTGCTTAGAATCTTTTGATAATAGTCATTAATACCAAGAGGTTGATTAATTGAGAGCTGCTCTCTTAAAGACAAGTGCAAATTAATATGTAAAAAAGGATTAACCTCACCACTTTCTGGAAAATAATCAGACTCCACATTGCTGATTAGCGAATGATACTCTGGGTGCAGTTCAATAATTTTGGTCAGTTGGCCTTCTAATGGATCAAGTGGTTTTTTGTCTAAAAACTTTTTCCAAGCATTGGCTAGAAACTTGCGTTGCTCTGTTCTATCTTGAGTGTAGAGCACCGCTTAGACTATAGGTTTTTTTCTTCGTATTCACACAAATCAAGCAAAATGCATTCAGTGCATAATGGTGATCTCGCTTTACATGTGTAGCGACCGTGCAGAATCATTAAGTGGTGTGCAGGTACACGGTGCTCGTCAGGAATAAATTTAACTAATTTCTTTTCAACCTCAAGTACTGTCTTGCCGCTGGCAATAGCAGTACGATTAGCAACGCGGTAAATATGAGTGTCAACTGCGATAGTAGGGTGTCCAAATGCTGTATTTAAAACAACATTTGCTGTTTTGCGACCAACACCTGGTAGTGCTTCTAGTTCTTTACGAGTTTCAGGTACGTTGGAATCGTACTTATCGATTAGAATTTTACAAGCTTGGATAATATGCTTAGCTTTTGAATTGAACAGGCCAATGGTTTTAATGGTGTCTCTTAGTGTGTCTTCACCTAGCTCAAAAATCGATTCAGGTGTATTGGCAATAGGGAATAGCTTATCAGTAACTTTATTGACACTTTTGTCAGTTGCTTGAGCAGATAAAGTGACCGCCACCAATAATTCAAACGGAGTTGAGTAGTTTAATTCTGTTGTCGGATTAGGTATTTTTTTCAATAACCTTTCAAACATTTCAAAACGAGTCTCAGCGTTCATTTTCTTCTCTGCATTAATTACTCAATAGCCAAATATTATACCCGATATCTGATTTAATAGCAAAAAGAGCGAGATAACAACTCAATTGGTATGGATATTTAAGATTAGAAGAATGACTCTCCATAGCTTTCAAGCTGCTGCCAGAGACTTTCTTTTTCTGGATGTTGCTCTCGCATGGCATGGATGCGTTGAAAATATGCATCAATTGATAAATAACCGTTTTCACCAGCTTGTACTCTACCTTGCACGGTTTCAAACCAATTTTCAGCTTCATCCTCTGTTAAAGATTCTGGGTAGTTTCTTGCTTTAAAATATATGAGTAAATCTGAGAGTTTCTCATCTTTAAATTTTGGGTGAAAATTTTGAAGCTCTTCTGCGCTTAATGTCTGAATTTGTTCAGCAATGCGCTTGTCGGCATTGTCCATAAAGCCGTTATAAAGCGATTGATCAACATCACTATTTCCAGAAAATTCTTGATCATTTTGATATAAATTTTGTACGACTTTTTCTAGGCTAGCCTGATTATCTTTAATAAAGGATAAATGTTGCATGCAGCGCTCCATATTGATTTGAAGTTGCTCAACTACTTTAGGTTCAATTTTATAAACATTAGGCACAAACATAGGGCTTTTGTTAAAAATCAAATCTTTAATTTGTAAGCGCTCTACACCTTCTGGCAATTCTGATTGTTTGGTAAACATTAAGGTTTTAAGCTCATCAGTACTTAGCTCTAGTAATATAGTAGGGTCTTGATCTAAGTTAAATACAATTACCCGATCTTTATAAGCTGGATGATAGGCCAAGGCAACTGATAGACGAGTGCAAGATAATGTGGCTGGATACATACCTGAAGTATGCAGCATTGGCTCAAAAAGATTGATTTGAGATTCTACAAATTTTTTCTCTCGCAATTTAAACGCATAGTCAAAGAGTTGAGGCTGTGTGTTTTTAATAATTTTAGCAATGGCGATAGTGGCCCGCACATCGGCTAAAGCATCATGCGCATTAGCATGCTCAATGCCGTTTGCAGGGGAAAGTTGATCAAGTTTAAAAATCGGCTTGTCGTTTCCGTCATAAACCCATTCTAGACTAGCATCTTTTTTGAGTGCATAACATAGGCGCACAACATCTAAAATATCCCAACGGGTGTTGCCATTTTGCCAATGCCATGCATATGGATCGAGAAAGTTTCGATAAAGTGTATAGCGAGTAAACTCATCATCAAAACGAATTGAGTTGTAGCCAACAATACAGGTGTTTGGTGTTGCAAATTCGGCTAATATTTTTTGAATAAAAACATGCTCAATATCACCTTTTTGATCACACAATTGAGGGGTAATTCCAGTTACATTACAAGCTTCGGGCGATGGCAGGCAGTCATTAGTTGGCTTGCAATAAAACATTTGTTCATCAAGGATATTGAGGTTTTCATCTGTTCGAATGCCTGCAAATTGAGAAATTCTGTCTGTTTTTGGGCTAATACCAAACGTTTCGTAGTCGTACCAATAGAATGTTTTCATGAGTTTATTTTAACGAATTTTTGGCAATAAAAAACCCAGCGTTTAAGCTGGGTTTTTTATATCAATAATTTAAAGAAATTATTGTGGAACTACGTTAGCCGCTTGAGGACCTTTAGCGCCATCTTCTAAGTCAAATTCTACCTCTTGACCTTCTTCTAGTGATTTGTAGCCGTCGCCTTGGATAGCACGGAAGTGTACGAATACATCGTCACCACTTTCTTGCTCAATAAAACCAAAACCTTTTTTAGCGTCAAACCACTTTACTTTTCCTGTTGTAGACATGATGTCTCCTATAAGTTTAAAAAAAATACCGAAAAAATAGACCACATTTATAACTTAGAAAAGATGAAAACATCAGTCAAACAATATAAATAGCAGCTGTATACTTTACCAGCAAGTGTATTTTAACGTAGTTTTAATCCTTGAAAAAGGTTAAATTAGCCTAGGGTTTATTTTTTGGGTTTTGAGCGGGAGAATTTCGGCTTGCGATTTCCTCTATCATCTCTACTGCCTTTGCTTCTGCCTTTGCCACCATCTTTAGAGCCTTTATAGCCACCTTTTAAGTCTTTAGAAAACTTTTTACGACCAAAATTGCGTTTACCTTTTTGAGATCCACCAATAGTAGCTTTATTGTTTTTCTCAGTTAGTTCAACAATGTTTAAGCGATTGCCGTTAACAATAGTTTTTTGCAACACCTCAAAAGTTTCTTTGGGCATTTCATCAGGTAGATCTACTGTCGAGAAGTTGTCAAAGATTTGAATTGAGCCAATAAATTCGCTATCCATGTCGGCTTCATTGGCAATAGCACCAAGAATATTGCCTGGTTTAATATTGTTATTGTTGCCCACTGCAATTTTGTATCTACGCATTGGGATCTGCGGGTTATTTTTGAGAGGGTTTGCCTGTACAGGCACCACTTTTTCTTCACCAGGTTTTTGGTCTCTGCCAAAACTTGGCTCTTTTTCAGACAGTAATAAAGGCTCATTGCCTTGTGCAATGAGTGCTAACGCTGCTGCAATTTTGGTGGTTGATAGCTCTTCATTTGCCGCTTGAAACTCACCTACTAATTTTTCAAAAATACCCAAATCTTGGTTATTAATGGTTTCAGTAATTTTCTTTTTAAAGGTATCAACACGCTTTTCATTGATGATTTTTGCAGTTGGCAATTCAATAGGTGTGATTTTTTGACGAGTTACGCGCTCAATGTTGTTTAGCATACGTCGCTCTCGATGTGACACAAATAAAATCGCTTCGCCTTCGCGCCCTGCACGACCTGTACGTCCAATACGGTGTACATAAGTTTCAGCGTCTTGAGGAATATCATAGTTAACCACGTGAGAGATACGTGGCACATCTAGTCCACGCGCGGCAACGTCAGTAGCAACCAAAATATCAATACTACCTTTTTTATACTTGTTAATAATTTTCTCTCGCTGACTTTGCTGGATATCACCATTAATCGCCTCAACAGCAAACCCTCTAGCAGAAAGCTTTTCAGATAGTTCAACAGTCAGTGTTTTTGTTCTAGCAAAGATAATCATTGCATCAAATTCAGTTACTTCTAGAATTCGAGTTAGCGCGTCTAATTTTTGGCTTAATCCACCCACTAAGCAGTATTTTTGCGTAATGGTTGTAGCAGTTTCTGTTTTGGTCTTAACTTTAACAACTTTAGGCTTGTTTAAAAACTCTTCAGCAACACGCTTAATAACAGCTGGCATAGTAGCTGAGAAAAGCGCAATCTGGCGCTGCTCAGGTATACGCTCCATAACCCATTTGATATCATCAATAAAACCCATTTTTAACATTTCATCGGCTTCATCTAAAACAAACGACTTTAGATTTTCAAGTTTTAAAGTTCCTTTTTTAATATGATCCATCACACGGCCTGGCGTACCAACCACACAATGAACGCCCCGCTTTAACGGGCGTAGCTGTATGTCGTATGATTGACCACCATAGATTGGCAATACATGAAAGCCCTTCATGCCACGTGCATAAGTTTGCACTGCTTCTGAAACTTGAATAGCCAACTCACGTGTTGGCGCTAAAATTAACAGCTGAGGTGCATTAAGGTTGAGATCAATATTGTCTAATAATGGCAGTGCAAAGGCGGCTGTTTTTCCAGTACCTGTTTGTGCTTGACCGATAATGTCTTCACCATTTAAAAGATGCGTAATACATTGTTCTTGAATAGGGGAAGGTGTCTCATAACCAATTGATTCTAGCACGCCTAGAATTGAATCAGAGAGGCCTAAATCACTAAATTTTGGTGATTGATTATCGGTGTTTTGTTCAGACATGGAGGAATTATAAGACAAGCAAAGGCCGCAATTATACCCATTAAGCGCTTGTTATTCTTAAATAATACATTAGTGGCTGATGATGCCCACTTAATACCATTTAATTGAGCAGCCCATGGACGGAACTTGTTCTAAAGGTCCCTGACCGGTTTCTACTACCTGAGTCATGGCATCAAATAAGTCGCGTTTAACATTGCTTGGCGCACTTTCTTTTCTTGAAGCGTCAAGACGCCCTCGATATTGTAATTTTAATTTACTATTGTAACCAAAGAAATCTGGCGTACAAACGGCACCATAGGATTTGGCAACCTCTTGCGTCTCATCGATTAGGTAAGGAAAAGGAAAGTTCATTTCTTTAGCGATTTTTTGCATATTTTCAAATGAATCCTCTTCGTACTCATCGGGATTGTTGGACATGATGGCAACCGTATTTAAGCCCATTGCTTTTAGTTCACTAGTGTCACGAATGATTCGATCAACAATCGCTTTTACATAAGGACAATGATTACAAATAAACATAATTAACAGGCCTTTTTCGCCTCGACAACTATCAAGCGTGTGTATTTTTCCATCGACACCTTTAAGACTGAAGTTAAGCGCTGGGGTATTAAAATCGCAGATTGGGGTTTGAGTGCTAATCATAGTTTACCTTTTTTTCAAAATTCTAGTCAAAACGACAGCTTATTTAATTAAGATTTTAATATGGTTTGGACAATGTGTCCCGCCATCATTAATCCAAAAATATTAGGCATATAGGAGATTGCCCCATTGACAGCTCTTGGTCTACCTGCGGGTGCTGTATCAGTTGCAGTAACTTCTTGGTGGGGCAGGGCTTTGATTGGTAGTTCGGTTGAATGCACTACAGGAAATCTCATGCTTGCTCGAATATTTCTGAGCTGTTTGCGCATCTCTCTTGCTAAGGCGCAATTTTGCGTTTTATCCATACGTGAAATTTTTACCTGAGTTGGATCGAGTCTGCCACCTGCACCCATACTAGAGATAATTGCTTTCCCAGATTTATTGCAGCTGTCAATAAGTACAGTTTTATAGGCAATAGCATCAATACAATCAGCCACAAAATCAAATTCATTGCTAATGGCAATCGCCTCAGCTTTTGCTCTATCAATAAATTCATCGCGTTTGATGATAACTGTATCTGGATTAATGTCATGCAGTCTAGCTGCCAATGCATCTACTTTTTTAAGTCCTAAAGTTGAGTGAAGGGCGATGATCTGGCGATTTAAATCGGTTTTTTCAACTACATCAAAATCTATCAAGGTGAGTGAGCCGACACCCGCTCGACACAAGCTTTCTGCACAAGCGCCACCTACGCCACCAAGCCCGGCAATAACCACATGAGATTCAGCTAATCGAGCCAACCCTTGTTGACCTAATAAGATTTCAGTACGCGCACAACTTCCAGCCATTATTTTAAGTTGAAAAGAGAAATAGCATTATTATCACATTGAGTGATGACAGTGTCTATTGGTATTTCCTTTAGTTTAGAAATTTCTTCTGCCACCCGCTGGAGATCGTTCGGATTTTGATGATCATCAGTTTCAATTAAGATAAACTCTAGCGGGCAATTTTTAACAATTTGTCGAATTTTAGTTGATTTTTGATTCAGAATTTGTAGGCCAAAGCCAAGATAAAATCCTAAATTAGTTAATTGTTGAGCTTGGGATTCGCTGCCAGAAAATCCATGAATTTCCCCTTTTGTTTGGGGATGTTGTTTAACTAAAAAGAGAACATCGTCAGTTGCTTTAACGCTATGAATAATGATCGGTAGACTGTATCTATCAGCAAGTTCTAATTGAAATTTGAAGACATGTAATTGTATATCTTTATTAATATCTTTAAGATAATCAAGGCCACATTCGCCAATTGCCACTGGATTATTACACTTAATTAAATATTCTAAATAATCAAGATCGTCCTGTGAATGAGACTCGACCATCCATGGATGAATACCCAAAGCAAAATAAGGATACATTTGCACATCAATCCAATTTTGCTTACCAATACTAGGTACGATAGCAACCGCATTTTCTGCAACCGCTTCCATATTGTCAAAATCTAAATGTGCATGTGAATTAATCATTTTTTATAACTACAATTGGTAATTGTACTAATATAATAACCTTCATTTTTTATTTACTTCATCACTAATGGGTTTTTTACAGAAAATTTCAACAACGAGAATCGTATTAATCGTTGCGGCATTCTTAACACTTACCGGCAATACAAAATTCTTTTCTGAGACTCTCGTTGTTTACCCTTGGTCGGAAAACGCATTCTTTATTATTTCTTTATCAATTTGGCTTTTCTCATTTCTAGCTGTTCTATTATTAATTGTTAGCTATCGGTATAGTGTTAAGCCAATATTAATTACGCTACTTCTAGTGTCATCGATTGTTAGTTATTTTGCTAATAACTACGGCATTGTCATTGATGATAGTATGATTATTAACACCCTAGAAACGAATACGACAGAAACCATGGATTTGTTTACCATGAAGTTAGCCTTTTATTTTTTAGTTTTAGGTATTTTGCCTTCTTATTGGGTTTATAAAGCACAAATTACATCTTCAAAATTGTTACAGCAAATTTGGTCTAAGTTAAAAGCGATTATCATCTTGATTATTGTGTTTGTTTTAGTGACGCTTGCCTTTTCTAAGTCGTACGCCTCACTTGCTAGAGAAAACAAACATCTACGCTTGTATATTAATCCCAGTTATTATCTATATTCTGTTGGGAAGTATATTAACAGCCAGTTTCAGGTCTCGTCAATACCTTTTAATATTATAGGTCAGGATGCCAAGGTTGTACATGAGCAGGCTGAAGAAGTAGACCGAGAGATAGTCATTTTAGTTGTTGGTGAAACAGCGCGAGCAGATAGATTTTCCCTAAATGGATATCATAGGAAAACTAACCCTTTGTTAGAGAAAGAAGATGTCGTAAGTTTTACTAATTTTTATGCATGTGGTACATCTACAGCGGTCTCAGTGCCCTGCATGTTTTCATACTACAATAAGGAAAATTACGACCGAGATTTAATTAATAATTCCTCGAATATTTTAGACACTTTACATAACACTGGTGTAATTAGTGTTTTATGGCGAGATAATAATACCGGCTCTAAAGGTGTGGCAGATCGGATAAATTTTCAAGACTTTTCAGCACATGGTGTCAATACTATTTGTGATACTGAGTGTAGAGATGAAGGGATGCTAGTAGGCCTACAAGAGTATATAGATAAATCTAAAAATAAGGATATCTTAATTGTTTTACATATGATGGGGAGCCATGGCCCAGCCTATTACAAACGCTACCCTAAGGATTTTGAAAAATACAAACCTGTATGTGAAACCAGTCAATTAAACGAGTGCAGCAAAGAAGAAATTAACAACGCTTATGATAATACCATCTTATATACAGATTATTTTTTATCCAAGGTTGTCAAATTTTTGAAAAAAAATGCAAGCAAAGGGTCTGAAGCAATAATGATTTATATGAGTGATCATGGTGAATCACTCGGAGAACATGGTTTGTATTTGCATGGGGCACCGGATTTTATAGCACCAGATGAACAAATACACGTTCCATTTATTTTGTGGGCTTCTGGTGGGGATGTTAAGCAAGATATTAGTTACAATGATATAAAGAAGAAAACTAATGTTCGCTTTAGTCATCAACAACTATTTCATATTTTGCTAGACTTTTTTGAAGTTGAAACCAAATTATTTAATTATGATAGTTCTCTTAGGAGTGGGCGATATTCTAGCGAGTAATAAAAACCAATATTGATATGCATTTAACAACTAAAGGTTACTATAGTTCTAGATGGTTTAGTTTACCAATGACATTGGTCTATTTGGTATTAGCAGTTATTTTTTTCGAATGGAGTACCCTTGATTCTTTAGTTCAAAATTATTTTTATAATGCTAAGACCCTGACTTGGATGGTTGATCGTAATGAACCTATTTTGCATTTTTTGCTATATAGTGGCATTAAAAAACTGTTTATCGCAATTGTTTTATTTTTATTATTTGCATTGATTTTCTTACGTAAGAACGATTGGGTCAAACATAACGTCAAAGGTTTGGTTATTGTTGTGTTATCTTGTCTTATTATTCCATTAACAGTGGGCGCACTTAAAAATAACACTAATATGCCTTGTCCTAATCAATTAGTTCAGTTTGGCGGGCAATATGATTCAATAGGTTTATTTGAAAAACTTGGCGCAGATAGTCAAAGACCAATCACTCGTTGTTACCCTGCGGGACATGCAAGTGGTGGCTTTGCATTGTTATCATTGCTGTTTTTGTTTAGAACTAAAAAATCAAGAAATAATGCGTTAATTGGCGTTATGTTGCTTGGCTGGAGCACTGCAACATATAAAATGGCCATTGGCGATCATTTTCTTGGACATAGTGTCGTTACTATGATTCTAGCGTGGTTGATTATTTTAATGATAGTGGCCGGGGTTGAAAAAATAAAGACTATATTGATTAACAATAATATTAGTCGATAAGCTAACATCGCAACTTAAAAATGATTATAATAGTCCGATTATTCTGATTGAAGATAGACACGCATTATTATGAAAACATTTAGCGCTAAAGCACACGAAGTAAAAAGAGATTGGTTTTTAGTAGACGCCAATGGTAAGACGTTAGGTCGCTTGGCAACAGAAGTTGCATCTCGCCTTCGTGGCAAGCATAAGGCTGAGTACACGCCGCATACAGACACTGGTGATTATATTGTTATTGTTAACGCTGAAAAAGTTAAGGTAACAGGCAAGAAGTTTGATGACAAAATGTATCATCATCACACAGGCTATGTAGGTAACTTGAAGTCAGTTGCATTTAAAGATTTACAAGCTAAAAAACCAGAAGAAATTATCAACAAAGCTGTGAAAGGCATGTTGCCAAAAGGTCCTCTAGGCAGGGATATGTTTAGAAAAATGAAAGTATTTGCAGGTTCTGAGCACACACATGGTGCACAACAGCCGCAAGTTTTAGATATTTAAGGTAAGAATTATTATGGCAAAAACAGAAACATTTTACGCAACAGGTAGAAGAAAAACATCAGTAGCTCGTGTTTACATGACTAAAGGTAAAGGTGTATTTACAGTTAATAAGCGCCCAATGAATGAATATTTTGGACGTGAAACTTCTTCAATGATTATTAACCAGCCATTAGATACTGTTGAAATGAGAGACAAGTTCGATTTTAACATTATGGTTACTGGTGGTGGCGATACAGGTCAAGCGGGTGCAATTCGTTTGGGTGTTACTCGTGCATTAATGGAATATAACAACGACCTAAGATCTGATTTACGCAAGGCAGGCTTTGTAACTCGTGATGCTAGAATTGTTGAACGTAAGAAAGTTGGCCGTAAGAAGGCTCGTAAGAGCGAGCAGTTCTCAAAGCGTTAAAACTTTTTCAACAGACAATAAAAAACCCGCCATTTGCGGGTTTTTTATTGTCTAAGATTGTAGTCGTATTTTGATAATTTATTATAACGAATGATAGATTGTACGGTTTCAACATATTCATAGCCAATTTCTGCATAATCTTCCAATCCTTCTGCAAGTGCAATTCCACTAATTTTATCGCGCTGATCGCGCTTGTTTTTACGAATTTTTCTTAGAGTGGTATAGGCAGAATTACGATTAATAGAGCGCATATAATATTCAATGCCCTTACTGAGTGACGAAAACTTAGCAACTTCATGGGTTGCTTTTTTATTACGTTTTAATGGAATAACGCCGCAGCCTTTTTCAAAACACCAAAGACCAAAAAAATTATGATAATATTTGGCAAAGCGTGATCTGCCCCAATTGGATTCATAAGCACCTTGTGCTAGTACTAAAGAAGCGGGCACAATATCAATATGAGTCAACAGCATATCGATATCACCTGGTTTGACACGATAGTCGTGGTAGATTGTTTGTAACTCAAACGAATTGATATTGTTTGTTTTAATGTTATGTCTAAGCTGAATAATTTTCTGATTTTGTCGATTAACGGCTGGCAATAAATATTTAAAAAAGGCTTGTTTGCGCTCGTCAATATTTTGAATTTTTTCAAAATCTGGCGTTTTTAATGAATTCATCCACGATTCAAGCCCCCAATATTCATCCGCTTGAGTGGAGGAATTGATCAGTAGCAATGTTAGCAATAAAGATTTAAATTTCAAAATTTTCACAAGAAGCGCTAAGAACTTCTATTGTAAACATTTTTTCAATGGGTAAGTTGAGAAGGTGGGATTTAATGACACGTATCACCCCAGCATGAGCAATTATCAATATCGATCCGTAGTTTTTATCGATGATTAAATCAAAGGCTGTTAAGACTCGATGCTGAAAATCATAGAGATTTTCAGCATTTGGAGGTGGATTTTTAATAGGATCTTTTTTAAAATTATCAACCAACTCTTGCCCAATAGTAGCTGCGCTTAAGCCTTGCCAGTCTCCAAATCCTAATTCTGAAAAATGATCTACAATATCTAATGATGATTTTTGCTTTGCGTGAAGATATTGGGCAAAAGCTTGACAGCGTTGTAGAGGTGAGCTAGCAATTAAATCCCATGATTGGTGTTGAGTGGAATTATGCATTTGTTGCCAGCCAAGATCAGTTAGCGGGTCATCTTGATTGCCACGATAAATGCGTCCACCAATAGGCTCTCCGTGGCGAAGAAGGCTAAGCTTCATTCATCAATTTGTTCTCGTGACATAAGGTAGTTGACAGCTTCAGTAGGGCTAGCCTTGCCTTGAGTAACGTAAGAAACCTGCTCACAGATAGGCATTTCCACTTGTTGTTCGCTGGCAATCGAGAGAATTAAGTCTAATGTATTGAGTCCTTCAACAGTTGCACCTACATTGGTTAGTGCCAACTCTATATCATGTCCTTTGGCCAGTTCTTTGCCAAAGCGCCTATTTCTAGATAAGTCATCCGAACAAGTGAGAACCAAATCTCCAAGTCCAGAGAGCCCAACAAAAGTAGATTTATCAGCACCTAGGCTTACGCCTAAACGAGTCATTTCTGCCAAACCTCTTGTAATGAGTGCTGCTTGTGTATTAATGCCGTAGCCTAATCCTGATGCTATACCAGCGGCGATAGCTAGTATATTTTTAACACTACCACCCACTTCAACGCCAATAATATCTTTATTGGTATAGGCACGCAAAGTTTTGGTTTGAATTAAATCAGCCCAATGATGTCGAGTGTCTTGGTCTTTTGAGGCAGAAACTAAAGCGGTCGGTTTTTGACTGGCTACTTCAAATGCAAAGCTAGGTCCGGACAAAACACAGCCGTGATAATCAGATAATATACGCTCAAAACTTTCATATAAAAAACACTGGGCGACAGTATCAAAACCTTTAGTTGCCCAAGCAATTTGTTGCTCATTGTTCAGTAAAGGTTTTAAAGCTTGTAAGACTTCACTAAAAGCATAACTTGGTGTGGCAATTAAAATGTTGCGACATTGCGATAGCTCGCTATAGCCATTCACAATTTGAATATTATTGCTATAAGGCTGAGGCAGTGTAGGATGCTGGGACTTTAATGAGGCTGATTCAACCGCTGTATGCGCATGCAAGTAAATGGTATCAAACTTATCGCTAAGAGCGATAGCCAGAGCACTCCCCCAGGCACCCGCACCAATAATACTTAGATTGTTACTCATTACTGGGCTAATATTTTGTCTAATTTTCCTGATTGGTCAGCAGCACTTAAATCGTCAAAGCCACCTACATGAATACCATTGATAAACACTTGAGGCACGGTACTTCTATTTGTTAATTCCATCACCTCATCCCAATCGCTTGAGCTTTTGACATAGTGCTTTGTAAAGGGAATGCCGCGTTTCTCTAGAAGCTGATAAGCTCGCTGACAAAAAGGACAGGCATCAGAGCAATAAATTTTATTTTTTTTCATTTCTTATTTCCTTAGAATTAGATTTTTATAGGTAGTTTAGCTCTTTTCCAGGCTTGAAATCCACCTTTTAAGTTATAGACTTTATCGTATTCATTACGGCTAAGAAGTCCGGCAATATGAGAAGAGCGAGAGCCACTTCGACAATAAACTAGAATTGTTTTATTCTTATCAAGCTGAGCTAATTGAGATTTTACTTGGCTAAGAGGAATATGAATATCATGATCAATATAACCAGATTTTCGTTCTTTTTTCTCTCTCACATCTAAAATAATAAGATTGTCATCATCCATTAAAGAAGTTGCAGCATTGGCATCAATATCTTCATATTTTTTAAGTTTATCAGTGACAATATTGCCAATTAGTAGGGCAATTAAGACAAGCAGAGTGATGGTTGTGAACAGTTGTTCGTCAGCAAATAAAAAATCGATAATTTCCATGGTCATAGTGTTTTTCCTTGTAAAAAGTTATTTAACATTTCATGACCTTGTTCGGTCAAGATAGATTCAGGATGAAACTGCACACCTTCTAGTGCAAATTCTTTGTGGCGAATACCCATAATTTCATCAATATGACTTTCATCATCTTTTGTCCATGCAGTGATTTCAAAACAATCCGGCAAGGTGGTTTGATCGGCGACCAAAGAATGATAACGCGTTGCATCAAGTGGGTTTTTTAAATCAGTAAACATGCCTTTATTGGTGTGATGCACCTTTGAGACTTTACCATGCATAATCTGTTTTGCACCTACTACATCACCACCAAAAGCCTGAACCATCGCTTGAAATCCAAGACAAACACCCATTATTGGAATTTTGCCGCTAAAGCGCTTAATAGCGTCAATTGAAATGCCGGCCTCATTTGGTGTACAAGGGCCGGGAGAGATTACCAAAAACTCAGGTGCGAGCGCTTCAATTTCATCAAGTGTTATTTCATCATTTCGGTGCACTTCAACTGTTTGTCCAAGCTCGCCAAAATACTGCACCAGGTTATAGGTAAAGGAATCGTAATTGTCAATCATGAGTAACATAGTGAGGCTTATTTTACCGCTAAAAAGCATGCAAAGTTAAGACACTGAAAATGACAGGTATAGGTGTGAAATCCTGCTAGATGCATGCGATTAAAGTGCGTTTCTTGACTGTCAGTTATTAATACATTTTCGATTGATTGACGTTTAGCAGCGATTTCAAGCTCGCTGTAGCCATTGGCGCGCTTAAAATCTAGGTGTAGTTTTGTCATGAGCTGCTGCTGTTGTGAGTCATCAAAATGAATTTTTTCAGAAATAATGAGTGCACCACCTGGGTTTAAGCCACGGTAAATTTTATTAATCAAAGCTTGCCTATTTTCTGGCGCTATAAACTGTAGTGTTAAATTAAGCACAACCAGCGATGCATTTTGAATATCAAGTGTTTCGACATCAGCACACACAACCTGAACGTTGCCTACTTTGCCTGCTAGTTTTTTACTGCATTTAGATACCATACTAGGGGAGTTATCTACTGCGATGATTTGTGTATTTTGATGAGTATCGTTCAGACTTAGTGCCATTGAGGTGGCGCCGGTTGAAGCGCCTAAATCATAGTAGTTAGTGTTATCTTGGCCATAAGTTTTAACACACAAGCCAACTAACTCAATCATCGATTGATAACCAGGCACACTGCGCCTAACCATATCATCAAAAACATTGGCAACATTGGCATCAAAAGTAAAGTCAACTAAGTCATGAGCCTGGCTAAAAATTTGATCACGCATATAATTCTTCCATAAAAAACTCACTGACTAGCAAGGGTGTTTTGCCAATGGTAAAAGTAGATCTTCTGCCCCAAATATTGCCAATCTGGGTGATTTGCATAGCCCCTCGCTTGATATTTGGATTATTAAACAAAACTTCACCCAGCGGTTTAGAACCAATCTTTAAAATCTCTTTAGTGTCATCACTAAGAGGGATTAATGAGCGTGCAAAAACTACTACTTTACCCTTTCCTAAGAGTTCAACCTCACGAACCATACAAGTTTTAGAGGTGTTAATAACGCTCACCTCATGTGCATGAGGTGAGGCTTGTTGTTGGGATATTACGCGTACTGAAAAATCTGGAAATTTTTGTTTAAGTTTGGCTGTTAACGACGTACTATCATCTAGCCAAAGTTGGACGATAGCCGGCGCTTTTTTGCTGAACGCTAAATCTTGCCAAATGAGTGTTTTAGTATCAATCATGCTGCTATTTTAAGCTAAGTATTGGCGTATTTTGACTTGTCATGTGTAATCCAGCGATGGATAAGTAGTTGTTGTTTATCATCATCAAGGTCTAAAAGTTTAGCGGTGTAATAACTAACCTGCTTAAGCAGATAACCATCACGCACAATATTGGCAATTTTCATATCTGCAATACCAGTTTGCTGGGTACCCAATATCTCTCCCGGACCGCGCAATTCTAGATCCTTGTTGGCAATTTTAAAACCATCATTAGTCTGCCTTAAAATATCTAGACGCTCAATGGCATTATTACTAAGTGGTGCTTGATACATAAGAATACAGATGCTCGCATCAGATCCACGACCAACACGACCGCGGAGTTGATGTAGTTGGGCCAGTCCCAATCTTTCTGCATTTTCGATTACCATTAGAGATGCATTGGGCACATTCACACCCACTTCAATCACTGTGGTTGCTACCAAAACATTGATTTCACCGGCACTAAAGCGCTGCATAATAGCGCTTTTTTCTTGCTTGTTCATTCTTCCGTGAATCAGTACAATGCAGAGATTAGGTAGATTTTCTTCTAAATATAATTGTGTATCTGTTGCCGATTGGGCACGCAATACTTCAGATTCTTCAATTAAGGTACAAACCCAATAAACTTGATTACCCTCATGGCAAACTTGTCTAATTTTATCAAGTACTTTGTCTTTTTTGTCATTGGCCAGTGCCACCGTTTGAATAGGGCTTCTACCAGGTGGCAACTCATCAATTATGGAGGAGTCCAGATCAGCGTAGGCACTCATAGTTAGCGACCTAGGGATGGGTGTCGCGGTCATCACTAGTTGGTGTGGCGTATTATGAGCTTTTTGCGTTAGCGATAATCTTTGATGCACACCAAATTTATGTTGCTCGTCAATAATAACTAAGCCAAGATTTTTAAATATCACCGCCTCTTGGAAAAGTGCATGTGTACCAATGACAATTTGGGCATTACCAGAGCGAACAAGTTCTAACTGTTCTTGTCGTTGTTGGCTGTTTTGTGAGCCAGTTAAAAAAGCGATTTGTATTCCTAGCGGCTTTAAATAATCGCTAAATCCATGCAAGTGCTGGTTGGCCAATATTTCTGTGGGTGCCATAATGGCTGTTTGAAAACCATTTTCAACAGCTTGTAAGCAGGCAAATACTGCAACAATAGTTTTCCCAGAGCCGACATCACCTTGTAGGAGTCTGAGCATTGGCTGGCTAGATGTTAAATCTGCATTAATTTCATCAATGCTTCGTTGTTGAGCGGTTGTTAGATCAAAGCCTAATTTAGCGGCTAATTGGGTAGGTAAAAAATCAGAAATTTTGAAAATATTGGAAATCGCTTGTTTTCGCTGATGTTTTAGCTTTAATAAGCTGAGTTGTTGGGCACAAAGCTCTTCAATAATGAGTCTTTGTTGCGAAATATGCCTAAAATTGGCAATTTGATCGATATTATCGGTAATTTGCGGATGATGTAGCGTGTTTAATGCCTGTTTTAAGGTCGGCATAGAATTATTTGCCAAATTTTCAAAATGGTCGAATAAGTCTGTTTTTTTCAAGGTTTCTAAGGCGATATTAACCCATTTTTTAATTTGGGGTTGGTGAATATTGCCCGTTAAAGGGTAAACCGGGCTCAGTGTTTTTTCAATAAGAGTGGGCTGGCCTTTGGAGATTAGCCGATATTCTGGATGATGCATTTCCAAGCCATCGCGACCAATTTTCACCTCGCCAAAACACTGAATTAGCTCACCCCGAGTGAGTTGTTGCTTTTGCTGTTGATTGAAATGAAAAAAACGCAACAATAAAGTTCGATTGTCATCATCAGACAAATGACATAGCAATTGACGTTGGCGTGTCGGTACTTCTTCAATGCGAATAATGGTGAGCTCAGTTAATATGTCTGAGCCAACTTGCGCTTGATTAAGTGGCGTGAATTTAGTTTTATCTTGATAACGATTGGGCAGATGAAATAAAAAATCCCCCAAATTGTAAAGACCGATTGAGTTCAGTTTTTCTTGTGCCTTTGGCCCGAGCCCATTTAGACTTATAATCGGGTCGGACAACTGACGCATAATTAAGCTGTGCTATGAATGATTTGTCTCAATAACCATTATCCCATCCATTTCCACTTCTGCACCTTTAGGCAATTCTTTAATACCAACAGCGGCGCGAGCAGGATAAGGCTTGTCAAAGTATTGCGCCATAATTTCATTCACGACTGGAAAATTACTAAGGTCTGTTAAAAAGATATTAAGCTTAACAATATCATTAAGACTGCCACCTGATTTTTCACAAACAGCAGTTAAATTTTTAAATACCTGATTAATCTGCTCACTAATGCCGCCCTTAATCATTTCCATGGTTTCAGGTATTAATGGAATTTGACCTGATAGATAAATGGTTGAGCCGCCGGTTACGCAAACTGCTTGAGAATAGGTACCAATGGCTTGTGGTGCTTGGTCAGTCGAGATAATTTGTTTTTGCATAATATTTTTTAAGTTTGTTTGTATTTATAGATTATACGAAATAATTAATTAAACTGTGGCAAATAACCAAAGGCAATTGGCAATATCAAGATGAGCAGCTATATTGTGATATTCCGCCAATATTAAATAATTCAGCAGGTTTTAATTGATAATATTTATCGCTAATTTCGCTTGTTTGTTCTGCATAAGGTTGCGTCATAACAGCTTGAAGATCGCGTAAAGCCTGGTAATTTTGATTGGCTGCTTGTTGGTAAGCAGGCATTAAAAACCACTCTCTTAATATATATTTTGGATTAACCTTGTTCATATTGTCTGATAACTCATCGAGTGATTTAACGCCTAATGTGTTTAAGTTATCTTTTTCAGATGCAATTAATCGCCATTTTTTTAACCAGTTTGACCAAAGTTGAATAACTTGCTCTGATAGATTGTCTTTATAAAAGCTGCTCTTAATCGATTCAGTATTGTTAGGCAGTGTTGAAAGCTCACGAAAGAAGAGGGTGTAATCAACTTGGCTATGGTGCATAAGAGCAACCAATTCCCTAAATAATTCATCATCATAGTATGCAAGACCTAATTTAGAGGCCCACATTTTTTCCATCTTATCTCTCATGGCTTTTGGAAAATTACTTTTAATTTCATTAAGTTTATTAAGTGCTTTTGGCTGATCAGCGACTAATGGCTCAATGGATTTGCAAAACATTTGGAAATTTTTCTCTGCGGCAATTGGTTGATTAAAAAAAGCAAAATGATCACCACCACCTGTCCATGATTGAAATCCTGGATTAAATTCATCGCAAAATCCAAAGGGACCATAGTCCAGGGTAAAGCCACCAGCAGCACAATTATCACTATTAAAGTTTCCTTGACAATAGCCCACTCTAATCCAGTTAGCCACTAGTGATGTTAGTCGTTTTTGAAACGCCTCAGCAAGTTGTAATAGCTTCTCGTCTAATGGTGATTCTAGAGTAATTACATTGGCATATTCTCTATCAATCAAGTGTGTAAAAATCATTTCCAGCTCTTTTAAAGCATTTGGGTGTTCTTTTTTACGAGCACGCCTTGCGAATAGCTCTAATTGCCCAACTCGAATAAATGATGGTGCAACTCGAGTTGAGATGGCTACTGGATCTGATAGTGTAATATCAGGATCTTTTGAATGTGAATCCATAGAGTACCAAGGTCGATTGACTCTTTGAGTTTTAGAGACATATAAGCATAATGATCTTGAAGTTGGCACGCCAAGTGCATGCATATGTTCTTGCGCCAAAAACTCTCGAACACTAGACCTTAGAACTGCTCGACCATCTCCGCCACGACAATATGGTGTGCGCCCACTCCCTTTTAGCTGCATTTCCCAGCGCTGGTTGTTAATGACCGCCTCGAGTACTGATATTGCCCGCCCATCACCATAACCGTTGCCATTCTGAAACGGACATTGCTGAAAATATTCAGTGCCAAATATGGATAATGCATAGCCTGTTGCCCAGCCATAAGTATGCATTGGTTTTGGCACACTAGAGGCATCGCCAGAAAATAGCTTTATAAAACCATTATCGTTAACTAACTTATCTGATAAGCCAAGCTCATTAAACAAAATGCTGCTATGCGCGATATACTCAGGGTTGTTAATCGGTGTCGGATTAACTGCAACATAATGACCACTTGAAACTTGCCTTGGATCATGATCAATGCCGTTTTCTTTTGATTCTGGATCACGATTTAATGTTTTAATAAATGAGTAATCGACGAATTTAGAAAGCTCATCAAGTGTTGAAATTTTTTGTTGAATATTATCATTTTTCATAATCAATATTTTATCGTAAGATAATAGTGATTAGATTTGAAGAAAGACCTAACTTTATAAGGTTTTTGAGAAAAAAAAAGACTTCAAAAGAAGTCTTTTTTTAAGAAGATGGTGCCCGGGGCCGGAATCGAACCGGCACGCCCGTGAAGGCGCAGGATTTTAAGTCCTGTGTGTCTACCAATTTCACCACCCGGGCAGAAATTGTGTAATTATTATTAGACACATTAAAAAGAAGCAATTATATACTAAGCATTGGTAAAATTCTATTTTTTTAAGGTCGGATTTTATGGGAATTATTAAACTAATTATTATTGTTTTGATTGTTTGGCTGGGCATTAGTGTGTGGCGGAAATTTAGAAAAACACCCAATAACAATCTTGCTCAACCGACAACTAATAAGATGCTTTCTTGTGATGTCTGCAAAACGCATATTCCTGAAAATGAAGCGATTATTCAAAATGGACAGGTTTTTTGTTCTAAAAAATGTTTAAGGTAGTTTATGAAATTTTTACTTGATTTTTTCCCAATTGCGCTGTTTTTCATTGTTTACAAGACCATGGGTCTTTATGCGGCTATTTATGCCATGATTGGCGCAACTGCAATACAAATGGCTATTTCTCGTTTGCAAACGGGAAAGTTTGAAAAATCACATATTATTACTTTTGGCTTGTTGGTAGTGTTTGGTGGTATTACATTAGCTGTTAAAGATCCTGCATTTATTATGTGGAAGGTTAGCGTGCTGTATGTTGTCTTTGCCTTAGTATTAATATTTAGTATGTGGATTGGCGAAAAGACCTTACTTCAGCGTATGCTGGGAAAGGAGTTGGAGTTGCCATCTCAAGTTTGGAATCAGTTGACGTGGCTTTGGGGACTCGGGTTTGTTGGTATCGCCATAGTTAACTCTTATTATGTTGACGCTGCATTAAAGACAAGAGAGGCTTTATTTGGTGCAACTGAATTAGATCCAAAAATTGAATTAACAGAGCTAGATTGCGTAACCACCTCTGCAGAACAGCTTTGTTTTATCGCACAACAAACTGAAGAATCATGGGTGAATTTCAAATTATTTGGCACGATGGGCCTTACTTTTATTCTGATCATTGTTACAGTAATCATGATCAGTAAATATAGCAAACAAGAGCACTAGGAGAGTTTTATGAAACATACCCCTTTATTTCAGGCGCACGTTGATGCAGGTGGAAAAATGGTAGATTTTGGTGGCTGGGAAATGCCACTTAATTACGGCTCTCAAATTGAAGAGCATCACCAAGTTCGACAGAATGTAGGTATGTTTGACGTCTCTCATATGACGGTTGTTGATTTTAAGGGCGTTCAAGCTAAAGCGTTTTTGCAAATATTGATCGCTAATGATGTAGACAAGCTAAAGACCGAGGGTAAAGCGTTGTACAGCTGCATGTTAAATGAGACTGGTGGCGTGGTTGATGATTTGATTGTTTATTATTTAAATGAACAAGATTATCGTATGGTTATTAACGCAGGCACCACTGAGAAAGATATTGCCTGGATTAACACTCAAGCGCAAGGTTTTGATGTGAGTGTTGAGCCTAAGTTTGATTTGGCAATGATCGCCGTTCAAGGGCCAAATGCACGCGAAAAAGTTTTCGAAGCGATGCCGGGCGTTGAGGAACTGGCTGGTGAATTAAAGCCCTTTAATGCGGCTAGTTTAGGCGGGTTATTTATTGCTCGTACAGGCTATACAGGTGAAGATGGATTTGAGATTATGTTGCCTGAAAAGTCAGCAGAATTCACGTGGAAAATGTTACTTGAAGCAGGCGTTAAGCCTTGTGGACTTGGTGCTCGTGATACTTTGCGTCTAGAAGCGGGTATGAGTTTGTATGGTTCAGAAATGAATGAAAATATATCGCCACTTGAGGCGGCACTCACTTGGACAGTGGATTTATCCAATGAAGAGAGACGTTTTGTTGGTCGCGATGCACTAGAGGCATTAAGAGATGAAGGTGTTAAGCAAACCATTGTTGGCTTGATATTAGAAGGCAAAGGTGTGATTCGTGATCATCAGAAAGTGGTGACTAGCTTAGGCAATGGCGAGGTAACTTCAGGATCTTTTTCACCGACAATGGGCAAGGCGATTGCCTTGGCAAGGGTGCCAATGGGTGCAACAGGATCGTGTGAAATTGAGATACGAAATAAATTGGTTTCAGCTAAAATAGTTAAACCACCATTTGTCAGAAATGGCAAAGTTTTAGTTTAGAAAAATATTATTAATTAACAGGAGTTTGCAAGTATTTTTCTTTTCTACAAGGCAAATTTTCAAAAATACGAAAGCGTGTAGCTGATTTACATAACTGAGTATTTTGAAAATTTAACGCAGTAGAAAGGGGAATGATGCAGTAAAGAGGATGAGTGAAGTAAGAGACGACAGACAATATACCGAGACCCACGAGTGGATTTTAGATAACGGTGACGGCACTTATACGATGGGTGTTACTGATCATGCTCAGGCACTATTGGGCGATATGGTTTTTGTAGAGTTGCCAGGTGCAGGCGACGAAGCTTCTCAAGAGGATGAGTTTTGTGTAGTTGAATCAGTTAAAGCGGCGAGTGGTGTGTATGCTCCTGCTGATCTTGAAGTTGTTGAAGTTAATGAAGTGTTAGAAGACGAGCCTGAATTGGTTAACTCTAGTTGTTATGATGATGGCTGGTTGGTTAAATTTAAAGCAGATAATATTGAAGATTTAATGTCTGCTGAAGATTACACTGAAATACTAGATTAATCCTTACTAGCCTTGGTTAATTCACTGGTTGCCTATAAAGGCAAACCTGCGCGCATAGTTAGTGTCACGACTCACAAATTTGATTTAGAATTTGCAGACGGCACCACACGCAAAGTCAGGGAAAAAGATTTCCGTTTTATTCATCCTGAGTTTGCTTCGGTGAATGAAACCTGCGCGCAAGCAGATGTCAGCGTACTCGATGAATTTCAAGAAGAAATCTTAGATTTGCAAGAAATTACTGAGTGGCTATTTGACGAGTACACTGCTCAAAGCGCTTGGTGCACCAGCCTTTTAGTAGAAGAAGGTTTGTATTTTTACTGGCAAAAAGATCAAGTCTTTGTGCGTCCGAGCGCACAAGTACAAGGTATTTTAGATAAGCGTATGGCGGAGAAATTAGCTGCTGAAAGCCTCCAGCATTGTATCGATAACCTTAACAACAACACTTTTGACGAGCAAGACATTCCATACTTGCAGGAAGCGGCTAAAGTGGCGCTCAATCAATCTAAGCACGCCAAAATTTTAGATCATGTAGGTGTTGAAAATAATGAAGAAGCAGCGTATAAATTCCTGCTAAAGATTAATTATTTCACTGATAGTTTTAATCCTTATCCAGCACGTTTTAGCATTCCAGAAGATCAAGAAATGGATGTTTGTTTGCCAGAAGTTGAGCGTGTTGATTTAACACACATGATCTGTTACGCCATTGATAACGAAGGCTCTAACGATGCAGATGATGCTATTAGTGTTGATGGCGACAAACTGTGGATTCATATTGCAGATGTAGCTACCATTGTAGATTCAGGCTCTGAGCTAGATGAATACGCTCGTGAACGCGGCTCTAATTTATACTTGCCAGAGCAAATTATTCATATGCTGCCCACTTCGATTACCAAAGCACTGGCACTTGGAGAGCATGCGACTTCGCCTGCTTTGTCGATTGGCCTTAATATGAATGAAGGGTTGATTAGCAACATTGAAGTTGTGCATAGTACTATTAAAGTGACTAATACCACGTATGAAGCAGTCGATAAAGAATTAGATATTAATCCGGATTTTATTAAAATCCAAACTTTTGTTGATCAGCATAAAGCGTTTCGTGAAAAAAGTGGCTCAATCAGTCTAAATCTGCCAAATGTTGATGTTAGATATATTAATGAAAAGGTACAAATCGAGCCGCAGAAAACTAGTCCGAGTCGAGATTTTGTTGCAGAAGTAATGATTACTGCAGGGCGAGCGATTTCACAATTTGCACAAGAAAATGATATTGTGATGCCGTATGCTTTGCAAGATGAAGGAGATTTCCCACAAGAAGTTTTAGACAAAAAAGACAATTTAAGTACAGCTGAATCGTTTAAAGCGATTAAATTTTTTAAACGCTCCGCAACCTCTATTAAGCCATTGCCACATTATGGTTTAGGCTTGAATTCGTACTTAAGAATCACTTCGCCATTAAGACGTTATTATGATTTATTAGCACATCAGCAATTGTCAAATTTTATTGCTAATAAGCCAATACTTGATAAGAAACGCGTTAAAGAGATTATTGGCATTAACAACAATGCACTAGCCAGTGTTGGTCGAGTCACTAGGTTTAGTAATGATCATTACAAGTGCTTATTTTTAAAGCAAAACCCTAGCTGGACAGGCGAGGGTATTGTTGTGGATATTCGTGGCGATAAAGCTTTATTTATGATTCCTGAAGTTGGGCTGATGACGCAAATCAAATTCAAGGAAGGTCAAATCCCTAAAGAAGACGATAAAATTATGCTTCAAGTGACACGTGTTGATATGATGGAGCGTTCAGCGAATTTCAAGCCGGTTTAGCTGATCTGTAATCTCAATCGCATTACCTTGAGTGTCAGACCAATCCCCTAAAACGTAGCGAGTAAATGTTTTTTCCACGTGAGTATTAAGTCGATGTGTATGTCCATGCACTAAATCTGAACTTGGGTATTTTTTCATCAACTCATTGACCGCACTCGGATTAACATCCATAATCTCTTTGGTTTTATTTTGTTGGGCTTTAATGCTTTTTTGACGCAGTTGGCCGCTTAATTTTAAGCGCCACCTTTTAGGTAGGCGTACAAAAATAGCCTTTGTAATTGGATGTTGTAAGATGGATTTCATCTGCTGATAAGATTGATCATCCGTACATAGTTCATCGCCATGGGTGAGTACATATTGATGATCATTGGTTTCTAGCAGATAAGGCGAATCAATTAACTGACAGCCGGTTTGACGCTCAAAATCTTGTGCCAGCAAAAAATCACGATTGCCAGTCATTATCAAAACTGATGTTTTTTGACTTAAATTTTTAAGTAATGTGATAATTTTTACGTAGTGAGGCATGGATAAATCATCCCCCAACCAAGTGTTGAATAAATCACCTAAGATAAAGACTTGATCAGCATTTTGAGCCTGCTGACAAAACTGCTCAAACAGCTGATTTTTCTCCGCCTCGTTTGCAACAAGGTGAAGGTCCGCTATGATTAGCGAACGCTGCATATAATTATTTGATGTAGGCTTTAGTCACAACAACTGCATCAACTGGCACGTCGCCATGGCCTGCTTTGTTGCCTGTTGCCACTTCGTTGATTTTATCAACCACATCAAACCCATCGACCACTTCGCCAAATACACAATAGCCCCAGCCGTCTTGACCTGGGTAATCTAAAAAAGCGTTGTCTTTGGTGTTAATGAAAAATTGTGAGCTAGCAGAATGAGGCGCAGCAGTGCGCGCCATAGATAAAGAATACTTATTATTCTTTAGACCGTTTTTAGCTTCGTTTTCAATTTCTGCATTGGTTGGTTTTTGCATCATATCTTGCGTAAAGCCACCACCTTGAATCATAAAGTTTTTGATCACGCGGTGAAAGATAGTGTCATTAAAAAAGCCTGCTTCAACATAGTCTGTGAAGTTTTTAGCACTAATTGGTGCATTCTCAGCGTCTACTGTTATATGAATCTCACCCATGTTTGTTTCAAAAATAATCATCGTTCACTCTTCCGCAATAAATAAAAATACAAATTATACTTAAAACTATCTTTCATAAATATGTTCAAAGGCGTATAATTGCCTCTTTTTACGAATTCACATTTAGGTTTGATTATGTACGCAGTTATTAAAACAGGTGGCCAGCAGTTTAGAGTAGCTGAAGGCACGACACTTAAGGTTGAAAAATTAGAAGTTGAGCCAGGCAAAAAAGTTACTTTTAAAGAAGTGCTAATGGTTGCGGATGGTGACAACGTTCAAGTTGGCGCGCCTTTGGTTGCTAAAGCTACGGTTGAAGCGAAAGTTATTTCACAAGGTAAGGGTAAAAAAGTAACTATCTTGAAATTCCGTCGTCGTAAGCATTCTATGAAGACTCAAGGTCACAGACAACTGTTTACTGAAATTGAAATTACAAAAATTAAGGCATAGGAGAATAACCCATGGCACATAAAAAAGCAGGCGGTAGTACTAATAACGGACGCGACTCCCAATCAAAACGTCTAGGCGTTAAAAGATTCGGTGGTCAGGTTGTATTGGCAGGTAATATTTTAGTTCGTCAAAGAGGCACTAAAGTTCACCCAGGTACTAACGTACGTAAAGGTAAAGACGATACATTGTTTGCAACAGCTGACGGTAAAGTGGTTTTTGCTAAAAAAGGTAAATTCATGCGTCAGACAGTTTCAATCGAAGCAGTCTAGTTTCTGTTTAAGAATTATCTTAAAAAGCGCCTTACAGGCGCTTTTTTATTAATTAAAATAAGGCCATTTCACCCATTAAAATTTTTATGAAATATGCAATTGTTTTTCCAGGTCAAGGCTCACAATCACTAGGTATGCTCTCAGAACTTGCTGAGAAATTTCCCATTGTTAAAGAGACTTTTTCTGAGGCAAGTGACACACTCGGCTTTGACTTATGGGCGCTTACGCAGGAAGATCAAGAGGGGCTCAACCAGACTCAAAATACACAACCAGCCATGTTGGCCGCTGGTGTGGCTACTTATCGTGCACTAACGAGTGCAGCTGACTTATCACCCATTTGCATGGCAGGACACTCATTAGGCGAATACACCGCACTAGTTGCTTCAGGTTCGTTGGGTTTTGGTGACGGTATTAAATTAGTACGCAAACGTGCAGAACTAATGCAATCTGCTGTACCAGCTG
>Ga0255756_1000154_pt1 | contig 79433 bp, 87 predicted proteins | sample 011ome_20_FD_179956 | JGI IMG/M metagenome (GOLD analysis project Ga0255756, IMG submission 179956) | Coastal salt marsh microbial communities from the Groves Creek Marsh, Skidaway Island, Georgia - 011509CT metaG (version 2) | ecosystem: Environmental > Aquatic > Marine > Intertidal zone > Salt... | reverse complement strand
CACTCAGCTTTAGGATACAGACCGCCAGCACCAGAAAGCATCATCCCCTTGAAGGAAAAGCGGATGATGCACTAACATTCAAACTGGACCAGTCAACGGGGGCAGGTCAGATTCGCCGAGCCAGAGCTCAAGGCATTACTAAATCAAGTGCGCTATCTGACCGGAAAGATCGATATGGGCGGTGGTATATAATGTTTGATTTTATTGCCCCTCAATCCACGAGTCATGATACTATCATTGGATTCGAAGATTTACCGCTCGTTAACCTTAGCAGGATATCTTAAGCCATGGCTGATGATGATTACGGCGTACAAAGCGACGGTTCCCCTAGTGAGATGGAAGCAGTTCTCAATGTAAAACTTGAGGTCTCCGCCGTTTTGGGCACTGCCGATATGCCAATCAGTCAGATTTTGAAATTGGGTCGAGGCGCGGTTGTCGAGCTGGACCGAACAGTTGGTGAGGATATAGAAATCCATGCCAACAACCAGCTAGTCGCAAGGGGTGAAGTCATTGTTGTTGAAGATCGTTTAGGGGTCACCATCAGCGATGTTATCAAAAGCCCTTCTCGCATCATTTCAGGATCATAGTCGGATCAAAAATGATAGATTTGGTTGATGAGATGAGCAGTTCTTCTGAGGTTTACAAAACCGCAACGCTACTAATTGACGAATATGGCGAGTTCGCACAGACCGGGGCGTTCATCAAAGCAGATGAGATGGCCGACAAAGGTGATCTTGTGGCGCATAAGACATGGTTGCAAGTAGCAAAAGTTGTTGAAGACCTGCTTTCAACTGAACGGCCCAAAAACTCGGTCATGCACTGACAGCAGCACCTTCGGCTACTGTTTTTTAATGCACTCATATGTCGTCACAACACTTCGAAAATAGTAGGTGCTCTCTTCGGGCGAACGCTGCACCCGTCGTGCTTCCTTCCCAAATTGATCGCAGTGACGCTGGGCCTTCTGATCCACGAAAACCCGGTTTTCGGCGGAATGGCGGATAGAAATCCCGTCACTATCTGCCTGCACTTGCGCACATGCAGCCAACCCCAAACACATTAAAGCCCCTACACTCTTTGTAGCTTTTATCATTCAAAATGCCTATCATGAGTAAAACTGCGTTTCAATTGCGCACGGATAAGACGAGGTCGGTCGCCATGAATCTCTCAGGAACTTCTCCTAAACTCACTGATGAAGAACGGCAGAAGTTGGTCGATGCCGGCCAAGTTTCCATATTCAATTCCGGAGATGTAATTATTGCCGAGGGCGACTCCGTTGACACGTTAATGTTTATTAAGTCCGGCAATATTCGAGTGACATGTGCCTTTTTGGACAACTTGAACGCCGAATTTGCTGGCCCTCTTGGCCCAGGCGAAGTTGTCGGAGAGATGTCCTTTATGGATGGCCAAGGCGCCAGCGCCAGTCTTATTGCAGATGGACAAACTGAGATTCTGAAAATCCCAAGGGAAACTGTTTTCAGTATGATCAATGCTGATAATTGTTTCGCGGCGCGTTTTTACGAAAGCCTTTTCCTGGACCTTGCACGCAAGCTTCGCTCCACCATTCAAAGAGTTCTGCCTGTCGCCCCCTAACTAGAGGTCAGGGTTAAATTTCCCTTCTCAAGAACGCCTGGCGAAAAGCATCCTTCATCGCGCCTTCGGAGATAGCAGTCGAGTCTGTCTTTAGATCGACCGATGGCTTGGCTTTTTTTGTTTTGGTGGTCTTTTTCTTACATTTGTCTACTTTCTTCTTTGTCTTGGCCATTGGACTTCCTTGGTTTTTACCAATTCAATAGAACGTGCCGCCTCACATCATAATAAAACCATATTGCGGTTGTATGTTACCCTAAATCTGGAAAACTATTCTCATCAACAATTTCAGTCAGCCCGATTGTAACATTTGCGTCACTTCTGATTGCCAGCACATTCAAACTGACTACATCGCCAAACACGTTTTCTGGATTCTGGAAATAGTTATCCGCGTTGTAAAGCGCAGGTGTATGCCACCAGACTCGGTATTCATGATTGAAAAGGAATTTTAGAAGATCGCGAGATTTTTCCCGATGATCATTTTCCATATATATTACGGGGCGAAACTTTTTGATTGTCTCTTCCGCGCCCAACAAGACGCCTAGTTCCATGCCCTCGACGTCGATCTTGAGCAAATCGAGACGAGGCAAAACGAAAACATCGTCAAAACAATGCAATGGGACCTTTAACCCATGCTCGACGGATGTTTCAAAACTGATTCCACCAAAATTATTCCGCAGTCGGTAGTCCAGCGCTGGGATGACCAACTCACCAGTCTCTGAACCTAACGCATAAGGATAACAATCGACGTTCATCAAACTGTTAAGCGCGATTGTGCCACACAGACTCTGAAAGATTGCCGGCTGCGGTTCGAAAGCAACAATACGACCCTGCATGCCAATGCGCTTCGCCAACCGCACAGTATGTGCGCCCATGTTGGCGCCGATCTCAGCAACAACGGAACCTTCAGATGCGATGGATGACAATAATGCGTATTCGTGTTGGCCGTACTCGCCATAACGTAGCACCGCCTGCCCCACGAAAGTGTCATTCTCATTGACCAAATAAGTCGCCTCTCGACCATGCACGATCTTATTAAACCCTTCTAAAGAAATAATTTTTTCAGGGTTATCCATGCTTAAACTCCTTGCTCGAAAATTGACTGAGGTCAATGCAGCTAACGCCAAAATCTGGTGTTTTATTGCCAGTGATCATGGATTTGGTGAACACCCAATATTGTTGATCAAGTTTGTCTCTAAAAGGGGAAAGAAACAATGAAGATACCCGGACGGTACGTTGCTGGCGTACTGATGGCTGGCGTTGTAATGGGGGCTCCTATTGCAGAAGCTTATGCGAAAGAAGCTGGTGATTTTAAGGTTCGCTTACGTGGATTGGCATTTGTCACTGATACTGACGGCACGACCGATGCGCTCGGTGGCGACGCAACCACAACGAACGATTATGTGCCCGAGCTAGATTTCACATACTTCTTCACCAAGAACATTGCCGCAGAGCTCATTCTTGCAACAACCAAGCATGGCGTTGATGTTAAAAACTCAACAGCCGGTGATTTAAATTTGGGTAATGTGCGGATATTACCTCCGGTGCTGACATTGCAATACCACTTCATGCCCGATGAGAAAATCAGCCCGTATATCGGTGCTGGCATCAACTATACGATAGCATATGGTGAAAGCACAGGCGCGAGCGTCACAGACGTTAGCTATTCAGACGAGTTTGGCTACGCATTCCAGGCAGGCGTCGATTACGCGATTGATGACAAATGGTCATTGAACCTTGATGTAAAGAAAGTCTTCGTTGATACCGATATTTCAGCCAACAATGGATCAGTTAACGCCAAAGACACCGCCCTTGATCCTTGGGTAATAGGTGTTGGTTTCGGGTATACATTCTAAGTTTATCGTTCCATAAAAAACTAAGACGCCGATGCTGACAAAGCGTCGGCGTCTTTGATTCTATATACGATTTTGCCTTCTGAGTTCGCGTATCACACAGGCTAATGCCCGGGCATCATCAAGTGCGTTGTGTGCTGCACCAGAAAACTCCAAACCTAATAACTTCGGGAGTTGGGAACTGAACGTTGCATACTGAATGATGCCCTGGGATATCAACAATCGGTTAAAGTCGATTTCTGGCGGCAAATCAGTGTGTTCGAAAATATCATTTAAGGATTTATTGATATCCAGCACAGCGCCATCACAACCGTAACAAACCAATGAGTTTGCGTCACAAGGTATGAACTGAACAAAGGCCTCTAAGGCTTCGGCAAAAGTAACACCGTGCTGGTCAATGTCATCCTGCGTAATCTGGGTAAGATCAATAATGTATTGACTCAAGTTTGGATTGACGCGTGGCTTTACCAATGTCGTAAACGCACTCAATTCGCAAAAATCATCCTCGACATCTAATAGTACCGCGCCAATTTGAATAATTTCTGGATACTTTCCGGCTTCTTTGAAACGCTTTTCCAAGAAGCCGTCCCAACTGGTAAATTCGGTGTCGTAAACAACAATTTTTCCATGATGGGGAATGCCTGACATATGGCAACAGCCTTTTTGCTCGATGAGAAGAGTTAAGTATCAAGTATCCTATTCATGAGGCAACTTCACACGCTGATGCCTATGAAGGAGGATTCGACACTTTCTGTCCAGTGCCGAGTCGTGTTGACCAAATACGTAATAGAAACCAGCGTAATCAGAACCGACGTATTACAGCGAATGCTGGGTGGCTAAAACCGGATAGAGTGATCTAGCCAAACATCCAATAAATGCTTAACCAAGCCAAAGCGATCGTCGCGCAGTAGCGCAACACTTTGCCCTTAAACCATGCTTCCATGGTGGCATCGCCCTCAGGTCCGGCGGCCATCCAACGAAGCGCCACATACCCGGCAACGACCACATAGACATTGGTAGATAGCAGCCCCCAATAAAGCATAACTTTGAAAAGTGTATCTGCACCATCCGTCACCCCGAGCAAGTGCAATAAAGGCATATGCGAGGCAAGTCCGTACATGAGGATGATGACCAGACATGCACCTTTAATGAGGTTTTTCTGGCCTTCGTTCCTGATATCACGAACTGTCATTATTTCTGCGTCTGACATGTAATCAATCTCTAAAGTAAACATCGTTTCAAATAAATTATTGGTATTTCAACGGAAAATCCTCCACTCAGTGTAAACCTGGATTGACATAATTTGCAATGGCACAAAAACTTATGACTTACATTGCTATCAAAAGAAAAACCCCTGGAATTCCGAAGAAATCCAAGGGTTCTGAATGGTAGGCGCTACAGGGATCGAACCTGTGACAACCTGATTAAAAGTCAGGTGCTCTACCAACTGAGCTAAGCGCCCACAGGTGTGGAACGCCGGGACATTACGGAGACGACCCCGGCTGGTCAACGTTAGATTTCGAATTTTATCAATTCTCTTCTAACACCTTAAGTTTAATCGCTATTTCTCGCTGATTTCCTTGAAGCGTTCAACCAAACGGCCCTTGACGTCCGGGGACACGAAATGTCCGATATCACCACCCAAACGCCCAATTTCTTTGACAAAATGCGATGAAATGAACTGATTTCTTTCGGACGCCATCAAGAACACAGTTTCGATATCACCATTCAGCCTCGCATTCATCGAGGCCATTTGGAACTCGTACTCGAAATCAGAAACAGCGCGCAATCCTCGAATGACAATAGTTGCACCCTGATCACGAACGAAGTCGACCAATAAATTGTCGAAAGGAACGATTTTGATTCGCTCGCGACGCTCTTTTTTTAGCTTCGCGACTTCGTTCTCCAAAAGCGCAACACGCTCATTAAGCTCAAAAAGTGGACCTTTGCCAATATTGACGGCGACCCCAATAACCAAAGTCTGAACGACACGCGTCGCTCGATCAATGATATCCATATGACCATTTGTTACAGGGTCAAATGTTCCGGGATAGACAGCCGTACGTGGCATTAGCTATCACCTTCTGAAGGTTTGGCCTCGTCGGTATCAGCTGATAATGGGTCGATATCCGAAGCGTCTGACTCGGACTCAACGGCATTTTCAGATGGAATCCCACCTTGGCCCAGGCCGTCTTCGTCATCATCGACCTCTTCACGAATACGGGATACAGAAACAAGTTTCTCGTTGTCCGACACATTAAATAATCGAACACCACGAGCCCCACGGCCAACGATCGAGACCTGATTGACGGGTGTGCGGATAATCTGCCCACCGTCCGTGACCATAATCACCTGATCTTCATCAACCACAGCAAAGGATGCGACGACCTGAGATGGATCTTCGTTCTTTCCACGATCCAGGTTGATCGCAGTAATCCCCTGCCCACCTCGGCCAGAAACCCGGTATTCGTATGCTGACGAGCGTTTGCCAAAGCCATCCGTTGTAACGGTCAGCACGAATTCTTCGCGGGCCTGAAGCTCAACAAACTCTGGACGCGTCATTTTCGCGGCCAACTCTTCGTCTCGCGCCTTATCCTCTGCTCGGTCAGTATAGTCGCCGCCGATCAAGCGACGTGCCGCATGTTCGGCCTGCAAATACTCGTCTCGGGTTTCCGTATCAATATCGACATGGCGCACGATTGACATAGCGATGACCAAATCGTCACCCTTCAAACGAACGCCACGAACACCAACAGATGTCCGACCAGAGAACACACGAACGTCGCCCACGGTAAAGCGAATGCATTTGCCGTCGCGGGTCGAGAGCAGGACATCATCATCTTCGGTGCAGGTCCGGACCCGAACAAGGGAGTCACCCTCGTTCAACTTCATAGCAATTTTACCGTTGGCCATAACGTTGGTGAAGTCTGACAAACGATTTCGGCGGACATTACCCATTGACGTCGCAAACATTACAAACAAATCAGTCCAAGCATCCTCATCCTCGGGCAGAGCCATGGTCGTGGTAATGGTTTCGCCCGGATCAAGCGGTAAAAGATTGATCAAGGCCTTGCCACGGGACTGTGGTGTTCCGATCGGCAACTTATAGACCTTCATCTTATAAACCATGCCTGTAGACGAGAAGAACAACACCGGCTGGTGGGTGTTCGCCACATAAACCTGCGAGACGAAATCCTCGTCCCGTGTCGCCATGCCCGAACGACCTTTGCCACCGCGGCGCTGCGCGCGATAGGTCGAGACCGGGACGCGCTTGATGTACCCCGCATTGGTCACAGTCACGACCATGTCTTCGCGTTGAATCAGATCTTCAATGTCATGCTCGTACGCGTCTTCCTCTAGGGAAGTACGGCGGTCATTGGCAAATTTGTCACGTATCGTGATCAGTTCGTCGACCAAAATGTCCAATAGTTTCTCGCGTGAACGCAAGATTTCCAGGTATTCGGCAATCCGATCACCGATTTCACGCAGGTCGTCGCCGATCTTGTCGCGTTCCAAACCGGTCAAACGATGTAAACGAAGTTCTAGGATCGCACGGGCTTGCGCTTCTGACAGCCGATATTTACCGTCAACAACGCCCCGACCAGGCTCGTCCAACAAGGCAATCAACGGGGCTACGTCTTCGGCCGGCCAATCTTTATCCATCAATTGCTGACGCGCGGACTGGGGATCAGGCGCATTTCGGATCATCGCAATTACATCGTCGATATTGGCAACAGCCACGGCCAGACCAGCCAAGACATGCGCGCGGTCACGCGCTTTGCCAAGTTCATAAATCGTCCGACGACGAATAACTTCTTCGCGAAACTCAACAAACGCAGCGATAATCTGCTTTAGGTTCATCTGCAGTGGCTTGCCCTGATGAAGCGCCAGCATGTTGACACCAAAGCTGGTTTGCAGCGGTGTGAAGCGATAGAGCTGGTTCAGAACCACTTCGGGTTCGACATCGCGCTTGATCTCAACCACGACACGCACACCGTTACGATCAGACTCATCGCGAAGGTCAGAGATTCCCTCAATCCGTTTGTCACGAACGGTTTCGGCGATGATTTCAACCATCCGTGCCTTGTTCACCTGATACGGGACTTCATGGACGATGATGGCCTGACGGTTTTTCGAAATTTCTTCGATCGATGTGCGCCCACGCATCAGCACAGAGCCGCGCCCTGTCCGATAGGCGGACAGAATACCGTTTTTACCCATGACGAGCCCGCCCGTCGGGAAATCGGGGCCTGGCACATGGTTTTCGATAATCTGATCAATGGTAATTTCAGGGTTCGCCACATAGGCCACGCAGGCGTCGATTACTTCGCCCAGATTATGCGGTGGAATGTTCGTCGCCATGCCGACCGCGATACCGCCAGCCCCATTGACCAACAAGTTGGGGAAGCCCGCGGGTAAAACCACAGGCTCGGAGACGGTTTCATCGTAGTTGGGTTGGAAATCGACGGTTTCCTTGTCGATATCTTCGATCAGCTCGTGCGCGGCGTAATCAAGGCGGGCCTCGGTGTACCGCATGGCAGCAGCTTTATCGCCGTCCATTGACCCAAAGTTGCCCTGTCCATCGATCAAGGGCAGACGCATGGAGAAATTCTGCGCCATCCGAACCATCGCATCGTAGATCGCTTGGTCGCCGTGCGGGTGATACTTACCCATCACGTCCCCTACGATCCGCGCTGATTTGCGGTATGGTTTGCCAGCCTCGTAGCCGTTTTCCTTCATCGAAAACAGGATACGCCGATGCACGGGTTTAAGGCCGTCACGCACGTCAGGAAGTGCACGACTTACGATCACGCTCATCGCATAATCCAAATAAGACGTACGCATTTCATCAATAATGGAAACGCGTGTTACATCATCATCTGGAGTCGCTGGTGGCGGGGCGTCTGAAGCTTCAGTCAAAGTCGATTTATCGCTTTATTATCTGTTACTTAATCGCTTTTCTTAAAGCGGCGCAAAAGCGGTCCTTTTACACCCCTGTTTTTACCATTTAGAGCCTGTCTAAACAAGCGCACGACCGGATAAAAAGATTGTTTAAAATCGCCCGTCACGGCTGGATTTTCAGGCAGAATTTCTGGTGTAATTCCGATACCAAATGACCGAGACGAAAACGAAGAAAATGGGTACGACAGCGATCAAGTTCACCGCCACCCACCCAAGGGTCTCGTGCAGCACCCCCGACGAAAATGCGGTGATCGCGACCAGCCCAAAAACCATAAAATCATGAGCGGCCTGGGTCTTCGCACGCTCCTCTGGAGCGTATGCACCTGTCAACAGAGTGGTGCCGCCGATAAACATAAAGTTCCACCCCAGACCAAGCAGCACAAGACCAAACCAGAAGTTGGCAAAATCGATTCCAGACAACGCAATCGCAACGGCCAGGGATTGGATGATCGCCCCTGCCCCAATCACATTAATGACACCAAACCGCTTGATAATATGGCCGGTGAAGAAACTGGGAAGAAACATCCCCACAATGTGCCACTGAATGACCGTGGCGGCCTCGTTAAAAGCAAATCCGCAAAATACCATCGCCAGCGGGGTGGAGGTCATCAGCATATTCATCACGCCATAGCCAATGGTCGACGACATTGCGGCGACGATAAAAACAGGAGTGCGAATAATTTCCAGGATCGGGCGTCCAGACCCGCTAAGGCTGCTGACAACTGGCTTGGGTATATTGATGAACTGCAACAACGCGACCGTTGCAAAGCTCAGACATACGATAGCGACGTACGTGGCTGAATAGGTCGCGGCGGACAAATCATAAGTCCACTTGGCCAATTGGGGGCCCAGGAACGCCGCAACAATCCCCCCCGCCATAACATAAGAAATGGCTTTGGGTCGATAATCCTCGTCGGCAATATCGGCGGCTGCAAACCTGTAATATTGCCAGAAAGAATTATGGACCCCCAAGATACCGCCACCCAGGACAAACAGCCAGAAATCACCGGCGTAAATAGCGTATGCCGAGATTGCCGCACCCAGCATGCCCACCGATTGTCCCACAGTGAAGCCTATTCGACGCCCAACCCTGGCCATGAACAATGATGCCGGAATGGTCGAACACATGGTCACCAAAAACTGCATGGCCAATGGTAGGGTTACCAAGGCTTTTTCAGGTGCGAGAATCTGACCAGCAACTGCCGTCGCGGTCAAAACCATCGACGCCCCAGACATGGCCAGCGCCTGACACATGGCGAGGATAAAAACGTTTTTGCGCATAGCGGGCATGAAACCCAAAATAGAGAAATGGTCTAGGCGGTGAATTGTACTCGCAACCCTGCCTAGAGCCTTGAAATCAATCCGATAAAGGGGCTTCAAAAATGGCTGTTAAAACGGGATTTCATCATCCAAGTCACCGCCTGGGAAGTTGCCGCCGCCAGATCCTCCCTTACCACCGGAGCCACCTGATGATTGTCCCCCGCCATCAGGGCCATCCCATGATGGACCACTGTCGCCGCCACCGGCATAACCGCCACCGCCGCCACCAGCGCTATCCAGCATGGTCAAAACACCAGAGAAGCGCTGCAAGACTACTTCGGTTGTGTATTTCTCAACACCATCATTACCGGTCCATTTGCGGGTTTGAAGCGACCCTTCCAAATAGACCTTGGAGCCTTTTTTGAGGTATTTCTCGGCGATATCGGCCAAACGCTCGTCAAATATGACAACGCGATGCCACTCGGTTTTCTCGCGTCGCTCACCAGATTGTTTATCTCGCCACGTTTCGGACGTCGCAACACTGACATTAGCGAGTTTTTGACCCGACTGTGTGAAACGGATTTCTGGATCGCGACCCAGATTGCCAACGAGAATGACTTTATTTACTGAACCTGCCATGTGGCCCCCATATCGTTCGAATGTGTTGGCACTATAAGCTGTGCCCCGTGCTGTGGGGAGTCGATTCCCCTATTCCATAACTGTTTAGTGATCGCTCACTAATCTCTCATTGATCTCTCATTGATCTCTGGGCGTCGGAAATGCGGTCGCCTGAAAGCTTTTCGCTTTATCAATAAAATCTTGTGTGACCGACAAAATGGATTGGTCAGTTTCTTCGAGTTTCACCAACGCAGCAACGCCGATTTCCAACAATGCCATACCGTATACGTACTGGCTGACACCGGTTTCTTGGAATGCATTCAGCGCATCCGAGAGGACAATATCTGCTTGCTGAAATTCTGCTTCTAATTCTTCACTCATTGTCTTTTCCTAATTCGCTACCCGCTTTGACGTGTTTGCAGCGGAGTCTGTTCATCCATGCCTTAGAGTCAATCGATTCAATGGACATTAGACCGCTAATCAGTGTCCAAACCGGGCATGCATCACGACAATACAATTTATGAATGGTTTTAAGGCGTTTTTATCCACACCGGTTTCTTTACCGAAGGCCCATTCCCATATATCCATCAGGATTTGATCACACTCAAAATTGACCCGAATTTGGACCGACATGGATACGATACGCGTTCGCGGCGCTAGAGAACATAATTTGAACAATGTCGATGCCGATATTCCTCGGCACAGTTTGACTGTGATCACAGGTTTGTCCGGTTCTGGAAAGTCATCGCTGGCGTTCGACACCATCTATGCAGAGGGGCAGCGGCGTTACGTCGAGAGCTTGTCGGCCTATGCACGCCAATTCCTGGAATTGATGCAAAAACCCGATGTGGACGCGATTGAGGGGCTATCGCCCGCGATCTCTATCGAACAGAAAACCACATCGCGGAATCCACGTTCGACCGTTGGAACCGTCACCGAGATTTATGATTACCTGAGATTGTTATTCGCCCGCGTCGGCATCCCCTATTCCCCTGCTACAGGACTTCCGATCCAAGCCCAAACCGTCAGCCAGATGGTTGACCGCGTCATGGAAATGGAAGAGGGCACGCGCCTTTATCTTTTGGCTCCCGTCGTGCGTGGCCGTAAGGGTGAGTACAAAAAGGAGCTACAAGATTACGCTCGCCGGGGTTTCCAGCGAGTTCGCATCGACGGCGAGATGTATGACCTGGATGATGTTCCGGACTTGGACAAAAAATACAAACACGACATCGAGGTCGTCGTTGACCGCCTAGTCGTAAAAGAAGGTTTGCAGGTTCGTCTTGCCGATAGCTTTGAAACCGCATTGGCCCTGGCCGATGGTATTGCCTACACCGACGATGCGGACGCCAAACCATCCGAAGCCCCCAAGGGAAAAAAAGGTGGCATCAAAGATCACGTGCCAGAGGGCCGCACGGTATTTTCGGCAAAGTTCGCCTGCCCCATATCTGGGTTCACTATTGATGAGATCGAACCCCGGCTATTCTCGTTCAACAACCCTTTTGGAGCGTGCCCTGCATGTGACGGCCTGGGCACAGAGATGTTCTTCGACGCTGAATTGGTGATCCCTGACGAGACAAAATCATTACTGAAAGGCGCCATCGCGCCTTGGGCAGGATCAAGTTCCAAGTATTACGCACAAACGCTTGAGAGCCTGGCCAAGCATTTTGACTTCGCCCTCGATAAACCATGGGAAAAGCTATCCAAGAAAGCGCGTGAAATCATCATGTACGGGTCCGGCAAAGAGTCTGTGACCATGAAATACACCGATGGCAACAAAAGCTACGAGATCAACAAACCGTTCGAAGGTGTCATCCCCAATATGGAGCGCCGATGGCGTGAAACCGACAGCAATTGGGTGCGCGATGAATTGCAGCGCTATCAAACCATTGCGCCCTGCGATACCTGCGGTGGCAAACGTTTGAAGCCCGAAGCCTTAGCCGTCAAAATCAACAACCTCGATATCTCCGACACTTGTGATATGTCGATTGATGAGGCTGGTGAATGGTTCCAAAACCTGGAATCAGTTCTGACTGATAAGCAAAATGAAATTGCCCGTCGTATCCTCAGGGAGATCAATGACCGCCTACATTTCCTGCGAAATGTGGGTCTTGAGTATCTCTCTCTGTCACGGGCATCAGGCACCCTATCCGGTGGTGAGAGCCAGCGGATACGGCTGGCATCTCAAATCGGGTCGGGCCTAACCGGTGTTCTTTATGTGCTAGACGAACCGTCCATTGGTTTGCATCAGCGCGACAATGACCGCTTGTTGAAAACCCTGGTCCGGCTGCGCGATATCGGCAATACCGTGATCGTCGTTGAACATGATGAAGATGCGATCCGATCAGCTGATTATGTGATTGATATGGGGCCGCGCGCGGGTGTCCATGGCGGACATGTGGTCGCTGCGGGCACGGCTGCGGAAATCATCGCATCCGATGACAGCCTGACCGGGCGCTATTTGTCCGGCAAAGAAGCCATCCCGATTCCAACCGAACGGCGCAAAGGCAAGAAAGGTCAAAAGCTGACTCTGGCAGGTGCCACAGCCAATAACCTGCAAAACGTCGATTTTACCATCCCGCTCGGCACCATGGTCTGTGTCACGGGCGTATCCGGTGGCGGCAAATCATCCTTGATCATCGAAACCATGTACAAGGCCCTCGCCCGTCGCTTGATGAACGCGCGGGAAATCCCCGGCCCGTTCAAAGACATTAAGGGATTGGAGTTTATCGATAAGATCGTTGATATAGACCAGAGCCCCATTGGTCGCACCCCGCGTTCAAACCCCGCGACCTACACCGGCGCATTCACGCCGATCAGAGATTGGTTTGCAAACCTTCCCGAGGCCAAGACGCGGGGTTATAAACCGGGCCGGTTCTCGTTCAACGTCAAAGGTGGTCGGTGCGAGGCGTGTCAGGGTGACGGTGTTATTAAGATCGAAATGCATTTCTTGCCCGACGTCTATGTCGAATGCGATGTCTGCAAAGGGGCGCGCTATAACCGCGAAACCCTTGAAATTAAATTCCGTGGCAAATCCATCGCCGAGGTTCTCGATCTCACCGTCGATGAAGCCGTCGATTTCTTCAAAGCCGTGCCAGCCATTCGGGATAAGATGCTGACTCTTCAACGTGTGGGCCTCGGATATATTCATCTCGGGCAACAAGCCACGACGCTATCCGGGGGCGAGGCACAGCGGGTCAAACTAGCCAAGGAGCTCTCGCGGCGTGCCACGGGCAAGACCGTCTATATTTTGGACGAACCGACGACAGGTTTGCACTTTGATGACGTGAAAAAGCTGTTGGAAGTGCTGCACACTTTGGTCGACAACGGCAATACGGTCGTCGTGATCGAACATAACCTTGAGGTCATCAAAACGGCGGATTACTTACTCGACCTCGGCCCCGAAGGCGGTATCAAAGGCGGCCATATCGTCGCCGAGGGAACACCGGAACAAGTCGCTGAAGTGAAAGAAAGCTATACCGGCCAGTATTTGGCCTCGTACCTGGGGATCAAAAAGAAGCGCAAAAAGGCATCATGACGGACGTAGATTCTGACGATAAATACGTTGCTGAACTGAAGGCCGTGCATGCCGAGTTTGAACATCGGTTTCGACAATTGAATGATATCGCTGAGCGTAATGGCGGCGCGTACGGACCCGTTGCAGAGGAACTCAAACAGGTATGCCAGAACCTGAGAGCGACCAAGAAAGCATTAGAGAAAGTTATAGTACAATGAGCGACCAAAGCGACAGATACCCCCATCCCCACATCACCCTGGATTGGTTGCGCAATCGCGCCAAGGGTTATCTGGCTGAGCATATGGGGTTTGAACCGGTCGAGGTTGGTTACAAGCGCATGGTCGCACGTTTAAAAGTGGAAAAGCATCATACGGCACCAAATGGCTATCTACATGCGGCCAGCATCATTGCCTTGGCCGATACATGCTGTGGGTATGCAACGTTGGCGCATCTGCCCGATGACGGCAAAAGCTTCACCACCATTGAATTGAAATCCAACCACTTGGGCACAGCAACCGAGGGCTATATCCAAGCTGTAGCAACGGCGCAGCATTTGGGCGGTGCCACGCAGGTATGGGATGCCGAAGTCACACGCGAGTCCGATGGCAAGAAAATCGCTCTGTTCCGATGCACTCAGATGATCCTAAAATAATCAGCATGAGCACAAGGTTCTGGATACTTTGCCCCGTATTGACGTTGGCAGCGTGTGCCCCTCCCACCAATGATGATTGGCCACCTGCACCTATCGAAGCCTCTGATGACATCATTCAGCTATACGTTGATCGCTATGCGCTTAAGGAACAAACACCACGGGTATATTCAGATATTGAATTAAAGGCTCTGCAAATACTGCAGGAACGCAGGCGCTATGAGAGTACTGATCCCGTTCGCGGAGCATCACGTGACAGCGACGAAGACAACAACGTCACGATGGGCAAAGAACGTAGTCGTGCGCAAATCATCGCGATCAAGCGTAAAGTTTATAGAAAACATGAGAGCGCCCATGACCGCCGCCATGAACTGAGATCGAAATACGGTCTCTAAGTGCGGCCGAGGCCGAACAAATCCCGGATATCTCGCGCAACTTCACCAAACAAAGTTCCGATGCGGTTAATGTCTTCAGTACCTGATTTGATCAGTTCGTACACTTTTGCCGGATCTTTTTCGTTACGCACAGCTTCTGCCAAGTCAAAACCCCGCGCGAGGTTCACTTGCTTTGCACCATCCGACAGTTCGATCGTATCATTGATCACGCGCTTGTCCGACACATCGGTCTTGTTTGCAGCCCCGCTCGTATTTTCGCGCGCAGACGCACTTGCTGCGGCCTGGGGCTTCCCATAACCGATAATATCCGCATATCGCGTTGCTGTTGGATCGCCGACTTTAATCATCTTCTAAAACTACTGTATTCAAACTGCGACGTCATCGAGAAACATTGTGACAAAGGGTTATCATTGCTGCGAAAATCATTCAGTGATCCACATCACTTGAACCAAAGGCGTCGTCATTCATGTCATACCGGCAGTGGGAAATTGAACCGGATCAAATTTCGCAGGACCAAAGCGCGTGTCTAGCGTATTGGGAAAGCTTGCCGAAGCTGCCACCCCATGACATCCCACACCAAAGCACATTTGAACTTTTTGGCCTGCCACCCGCGAGCCTACCCACAACACACATCGTTGATGTCATCAATGATGGATTAGATTTTAAATATCGCTTCTGGGGTAGTGGATTCAGGGATTATCTGGGATACGACGGTACGGGCATCTCGACTGCGGGTTTGAAACCTGCCGAGATCACAGACCCTGTGCGAGACGCCTATCGATCGGTCATGGATAAAGCTCGACCTGTGGCCATGATCTCGGAATTCCAGTGAGGCACAACGGCCCCCATCAGAACCTTCATACGGTTACCCTTGGCCAATGACGATGGCGTCGTCAGTCAAATTGTATCCGTTGTCAAATTTCAGATGGATAATCATGAGGTACTAAAACTGATCGCCGATACCGCGCCAAGCTAGTTTTATCGTGAAACGCTAAATTTATCCCAGACGTGCTTTTGGGAATTTAATCGTGACGCGTGTACCCTCACCCACTGTGCTTTCAAGCTCAAACTCGCAGTCGTGCAAGGCTGCCAAACGCTTTGCAATGGCCAATCCAATACCTGATCCCCCATGCTGTTCGGGATCATTGGTGCGAGCCTGCTTAAAAATATCTGTGATGGCCGGCAGATCTTCGGGCGGAATACCAACGCCGTCATCTTGAACAGCAATGCTCAAACACCCGTCATTCATATCAGCCAGTATTTTAACATGGCCGCCCGGCGCAAATTTAATGGCGTTCCCAACCAGATTGATCAGGACCTGTCGCATCATCAATCGGTCTGCGATAAGTTTGCGCCCAATTCCCGCTTCGTTTTCGACACTTAACGACACCGAAGCCTCGTTCGCCTTCGATGCCATCATTCCCGCGGTATCATTCAAAAATTCTTCGACCTCAAAGGTGGATTCATCAAGTTCGACCACACCACTCTTAAGTTTACTCAAGTCCAATATACCGTTAATCAGCTCAAGCATGTGACGCCCGGTGCTGTTTATCAGTTCGACAGTAGCCTTGGTGCGGTCATTTAGTGGATCGGCCTTAGATTTTAGAATGACATCTGAAAACCCAATGATCGAATGTAATGGGTCTCGCATTTCGTGAGACAGATTCATCACAAAATCGGTTTTTGTGATGTTCGCCTTTACTGCCTTTGTGCGTTCATCCTCTAATTGAACGCGCTGCTTCGCCTGCTCAGAGATATCTGTGTAGACACTGACGTATCCACCTCGCTCGAGCGGGAAGCGTCGAACGTGAACATGTCGTCCATCTGTCATTTTAAATTCATCATCCGAATTCCCGCCCGCTGCTGTGATCTTTTGCATTTCCAACCCGATGTCGACTGCAGCTACATCTGGCCCGAACGCGCCAGCATCTCGAAGATGCTCAGCAATTCCTGCATGTGCATCCCAGGCCTCAGTTTATTGCCGGGATAATACCAAAACTCCTCGCACTTCTTGCTCCAAACAACCAAGCGTTGATCATTGTTCCAAACTGCAAAACCTTGATCGATAGAATCCATCGTCAGTTGAACGATCATCGAGTTCTGTGAAAGCTGCGCTGTTTTGTCATTAACTAATTTGTGGAAGCGAATATTTTCGACACCCAAATAGGCGAACATCAAGGTGAGCAGTAATGTCACAAGTCCGCCCCCGAACTGGGTCAACAAAACCGCGTTTTCAGGTGGGCCTCCTAAGTAATCCTCGCTGATATCCCAGTTCAAGCTCCAACGTGCTTGACCTTTGACGATGCGAACTACTTCTGTAATCGCTGTCCCAGGCGGCGGGTCAGCCGCGCCAATGACAGCCTTGTTCATCAGATTCGCTGTGGATTCCGTTTCTCTCTCGATTAAACGGACGGTTATGCCGGGCGGCAATTGGCTTTGCCCAAGGGATTCGAAAAAGTCATGTAAATTAATGGTCGCGGCCATTACACCATCGCCGCCGTTCAAATCCGATGAGGTCGCCAACAGCGCCACGGTTTTACCGTTGTCCCCTATGAACGCAGGCCCCAGAATCACACTTCCAGGTAATTGCCTTGCCGACGTAACAACGTCGCGCATTTCTGGCACGCTGGCGAGATCAATATTTAATCCCAAAAACCCATCTGGGTTCGATGAATGAGTGACCGCGAAACTCTCAAATCGCTCTGCCGCAGACGCGCTCAGATCACGGGGATCACGCAATGCCACACCGGCCTGTTTTTCAAATGTCTTGCGTTCATCCTTCAGCAATCTAGAAGCATGAACGACTGTATCAAATCTTATTTCTGGATCCCAGGCTTCGGCCTCTTCCACCAAGCGAAAGAAATCTTCGGGTGATAGGCTTTGGAGGTCGCCGAACATGCCGGCCATGGCGCGTAAGTTTACTTCGGCCTTGGATATCCAAAACAGAACGCCGTCGCTCAGTCGAGCTGCATCCAAACGCGCTTTGGCCGCCCATTCAGCCTGCGCATTAGATCGCAATCTTTCGCCCGCCCAATATGACGTGCCCACCCCGGCCACAGGAACAATAGAAGTGCGACCACAGCGAAACCTGTTCTAATGGAGCTGCCCAAATCGGATGTCCTCCCCTTCCATCAACTATGATCTTATAGTCACAGGTGAGCAATGCGTGCTAGGGATAACCGAGGTTACTTGCTCCAGTCACAATCATCGTTATCAGCACCCAAAATACGGGGTGCCAAACGAACCTCGGTCGGTGTCTTCGAGAGTTTGATGGGCGAACCGACGATCTTTATCAGGCCAATTTTGTGATGCTCGACAGTTTGAACCATACCCCGTTCCGCCAATTCAGGTGCTTCCATGACTTGATCCACAGACCTCAGCGCTCCTGCGGGCAGTCCTGCAGCGTGCAACGCTTCTAACCATTCATCCCTTCCTTTGGTTTTAAATGTGGCCTCCATGACCTTGTATAACGCGATGCGGTTTTCGACTCGTTTAGGGTTGGTAGCAAAACGCGGATCATCCGCCATGTCGGAATGGCCCAAAACAGTGGCTAGTTTTCGGAACTGCCGATCAGCACCAATCGCCAATGCAATGGGAAAATCAGATGTCTCAAATGGGCGGTAAGGACAAACCGTTGGATGGTCATTGCCCAAACGTTGTGGTTTTTCACCTGTCATCAGATACGCAGCACCCTGATTGCTAAGGAGTGTCACTGCCCCATCCAACAATGAAATATCAATGTCCTGGCCTTCACCCGTGCGTTCACGATGATATAACGCTGCCAACACGCCTTGGGTCGCATATTGCCCCGCCACGATATCGGTCACAGCAGCGCCAACCTTCATCGGTTCTTGGTCTTCATCACCAATGATAGACATCAATCCGCTTTCAGCTTGGATCACGAAATCGTATCCAGCGCGTTCGGACATGGAACTCTCGCGCCCATACCCCGAGATCGAACAGACAATAAGCCCCGGATTTTCTTTACGAAGCTGCGCCGCGCCGAGCCCAAATTTTTCTAACGTTCCAATTCTGAAATTCTCTACTAGGACGTCCGCTTTGAGTGCCAAGTCACGCACGCGCGCTAAGTCATCGGATTTTTTTAAATCGGCAACCATGCAACGCTTGTTGCGCCCGGCGACCATAAAGTAGGCACTCTCGCCTTGTTCAAAGGGGGGGCCAAAATGTCTCAGATCATCACCCTCTGGGCTTTCGACCTTGATCACGTCAGCGCCCAAATCACCCAGCACCATTGCGCACCATGGTCCTGCAAGCACGCGCGAGAGGTCGAGAACTTTAATTCCGTCTAGTGGGCCCGGCATGATTTAAGCTGCGACCCCAAGCACATCCTTGGCAAAACCGGGGTACGTGTCGGCAACTTCTTCACCTACGGTCGAACGCAACAAGGCGAGTTGCTCTGCAGTTGGCACAGCGGTCTCGGCCACCTTATCCGGCACATCAAATTCAAAGCCTGTATTGTCCAAAATTTCTTCGACGGTATGCCCGGGTGTCACACTCTCTAATGTGAAGCGAGCACGTGTTGCATCAAACGACATCACGCAAAGTTCCGTCACCAGATATTTAGGGCCGCCAGGGCGATGAACATCAGGGTCGCTGACACCGGGTGCACTTATAAAATCAACTTTAGGAACAAACACGCGACGGGAATGCTCTGGCCGAAATAAGATCACTTTTGGCACAACAAAATACATATGTGTTGACCCGAACGATCCAGGGAATCGTTTATCCACTTTTGGATAATCACCTGTGCCAACCAAGTTAATGTTGGCTTGACCGTCAATCTGGACACCGCCCAAAAAGAATACATCGATACGGCCTTGGCCGGCGGCATCAAAGATTTCACGCCCACCATCTGTGAATGGGTTGGTGGCTTTGCCGTGGATTAATGAAACACGCGGCGACCCGCCACGCATCTTACGCGCTAGCAAAGCCGCAGCACCCGGGATAGGCGATGCCGCCCCGACAGCCACATGGCGGACATCATCGGTCGATAGCAGTCCTGAAATCGCAGCGATCAGGAATTCTTCGTCGCAATAGTCTTTGGGTTCGCTCACTCTGCTGCCTCGCGGGTTTCAAACACGACGCGCTGAATATACGCAGCAAAGGCGTCGTCATCCCGTGCCGCACGAGCATAGGTCTGGATTTCTCCGGTGTCCGGTGGGTAATGCTCAACCAAACCCAGGGGCTTTGCTCCCATTTTTACCTCTGCCAAAGCAGTCACATAGAAATCTGGCAAAACACCTGCGGCGGTTTTCTCGTTCGCCAACAAACTTTCATCCTGAATTTCTTCAACCGTCACCAGTAGTTTCTTGGACGCATGAGCGATTGTGGCCAACTCGCGGCGACGCCCTATCCACACATTGCCGTCGCGGTCGGCCAATGGACTATGAATGATGGCAACATCTGGGCTGATGGCCGGGATCAAAACGATCTTGCCGTTCCCTTGGCCCAGTGGATCATCAACCACTTTCCAATCACCGCGGTTGGCCAAAATATCCGATCCAATAATTCCACCCAATGGCATGAACGGAACGCCCTTTTCGGTTGCCTGAAGTGCGCTATGAATCGCTGGGCATGTGCTATCGACAATCTGAATGGACCCGTTTTCAACGGCTTTGGAAAATCTCGGCGCGGACCCGGCCTCGCCCAATGATACGGCAGCACATTCAACACGTTTCACACAACCGGCACCAATCAACATGTCAGCAGCCAGCCCATTGATCGGCACGGTCAGAACACTTAAATTCTTGGTGCCACGGCGAATCATCGCACGCACCAACGCCATGGGAACCAAGCTGTACTCGGGTGGTAACGCCAACAACGCTCCATCCGGAATTTCAGCCGCCAAAGCGTCTACGTCATTGAGATAAACTGTCATGCCGTAATCTTAAATTTGAAGCGACAAAACGGCACGTAAAAATCGCGCCGTTTATGTCTCGGAATTATGATCCTGGCTGAACCGCGCGCCAATATTCCGTATTGATGTTCATCAGCATACCATCAAGGCGTTGTTCCAAGCACCGACGCACACTAAAGAAGCGGCCCTGCTTCGTTCTGTACTGACAGTATCCGACAACATCAGCAGCGCGATGTGCGCCGGCACCCACAGATTCCCGTGGGCTCTCACCAAAGGTATCATCCCATAATTGTTCACGATCCGCTTTTGCCATGCGTCCCTTCATCGGAGTCTCGTTCAACAACTGATTGACCAAGCGAACGGCCTCGTATTCTGGACCGTGTTGTTTGAATACATCATCAGCAGCAGGTTTCAGCGAGGCCATGGCGTATCGGATTTCCTCGTCAACGATCGGGTCTAGGTCATTTGCTTCGGCGACAGGAACCAACAAGCCATCGTGCGCAACCGTTAACGACATCGGCACCATTCCAGTGCCGCGCAGGGACGATACATCAACAACGACTTCAACAGCTGAGTACCCCCTGATCGACTTAAAAGAACTTTGCGGCAAAGCAACGGGAACCACTTCGTTGTCAGAGTTTTTTGCCAACACCGTGAACGCACCAGGGTTATGGGGTTCATAAGCCTGGAAACGTTTTGGCGTGTCACGATTCGCCTGCAAGCAAATTGTAGAAATTTGTGTAAGACAAACATCACCCTCGCAGTGAAGCTTCAGCGGTGCTGCAGATGCAACAACCCCCAACATTTGTGGCGCTGCCTGAGCAGATTGAACAGAGCCAAAGGCCAACATAAGTGCAGTCAGTGCAATCGTTGTTCCGCGCATCGTACGTCCCCTTCTATAACGAATTCCATAAATGGTCTCACGATTCCGCCTTCCGGGTCAAATTAATGAGACTTTGCGATGACTTTTCCACCTAACGTGCGCTAGATTACCAATGGGGGATGTGTTCACGAGGTGGTTATGACAACTCAATCTGATTTTAGTCCAGAGGACTGGACTGCTATTGCATCTGCACTCATTGTCGCCGCTGCCGTCATTTCGGCATCAGACGATGTTGGCGAAGACCGCGAGTCCGAAGACGAGGAAATTGCTGCGTTCAAAACTGCGCTGGATAAGCTCGAAAAGAAGTACGCGAAATGCGATCTCGTTGCAGATGTTCTGCGGTTCATCAAATCCGAAGGCACAGAAGAATTTGAGGTGCTGTTTGCCACGCTCGGATCAGCTGCGTCTCATGAATCTCCTCTAGAAGATCGTGTAAAAGCGATCGGCCAAGCGGGTGAAAAGGTGGATTTGTTCGCAGATAAGAAAGAGGCCAAGCTGTATAAGAAATTCATCATGGATGCGGCGACGGCAGTCGCAAATGCATCCAAAGAAGGCTTTTTTGTTTTTGGCAGCCCCATCAGCAAAAAAGAAGAATTTTATCTTCGCCAGATTCAAAGCGCGCTTGGAATTTAAGCCAGATGACGGGGCGGGAAGTTTTTAGCGAACAGGAATGGCTGGAAATTCGACGTTTTCCAGTTCTCGTCGCTGCCCTCATCTCCGCTGTGGATTACAGCTCCGTCTCGGAGTTTAAGGAATTCAACGCCTTTGCGACTTTCATCCATAAGGCCGGTGCCAAAAGAAAAAACCCCCCCCTAATCGCAGAGCTTCTTGAAGACACAGTCGAAGTCAACGTCCAGGTTTTTCTCGATCACTGTCAACACGTAGCCGCTTCATTGAGTGGCGACAAACCGGTAGAGCTCGCGCTCAATCACGCCCGAGATATTGGCATCTTGGTCGATGAACGCTTACCCAAAAAAGTGGCGGCGACGTACAAAGGTTTTGTGATGGAGGTGGCTGTGGTCGTCGCCCGCGCCCACAAAGAGAGCCTGCTGCCATTTGCCAGTTCTATCAGCAAAGTCGAAGACTATCACATTCGCCGATTGGGCCAGGCGATCCGAGTATAAGCTCTATTCGTCGTCTTCATAATCGGTTTTGGGCAGCCCCACCGCCCCGCGTTTATCAGTATTATCAAAATTGGCGCCACGCATATCAGCGTCGGTAAACACAGCGTCGGTCAGTAGCGAACCGCGAAAGTCTGCATTCCGCAAATCGGCTTCTGAAAAATCGCAATTGCTGAAGTCTGCGTTCTTCAAGGTGGCACCGTTCAACAATGCGCCCCGGAATTTTGCATGATCCAGATTGGCCCGCCATTCGCCACCACCAGCCCGGCTGGCGACCATCACATCACTAAGATCTACGGCTACCAGATTGGCTCCTGAAAGATTGGCTCGAGAGAACTTCGAGCCTCTGAGGTCGGCCCGTGACAAGTTCGCGCCCCGTAAATCAGCGTAGGAAAAATCTGACATCAGGCATTCGGATTTGGATAAATCCACGCCCTTCATCGTCGCCAAAGAAAAATCTGCCGCCGATAGGTTAACGCCCGACACGGATTGATTTGTCAGATCCATTTTTGAAAATACAGCGCGTTTACCTTTTTTGCCGTTAGTCTTCACCCATTCTGCATGCTGCGCCAATACATCCTTTAAAGAGATATCGACGCTCTCGAGTGACTTGGCAATCTTTGCGTCGCTCAAATCCACCTTAGAAAAATCGACGTTATCAAACATCGCACCAATCAGGTCAGCACCGGACAAGTCTGCACCGTCCAAAGTCGTGCTGATAAACGTGGCGCCATGAAAAACCGCGCCCGATAGATTGGCGTCGGTGAAGTCTGTGCCCTCCAGGTTGCATCCAGTCAGATTGGATAGAGATAAATTCGCACGAATGAACTTTGCATTCTTCAGATTGCAATCCGTTAAGTCCGTCTGAACCACAACACTATCAGAGACTTTGGCCCCACTCATATCCGCACCGCGAACCTTGGCGCGTTCCATACCAGCCGCCGGTTCGTTGTTGTTCAATGGCAGTAATTCGCCCTTTTCCCCCGATTGCACCAACACACCGTCACGCATGTCACAATCAATCAAAGAAGCCAGGGTCAGGTTCGCCCCAGACAATGCGGCGCCACGCAAATCGGCACGATCCAAATTCGCACGTACCAGTACGGCGTCGCGCAAGTCAGCTGCGAACAAATTAGCATCCTTCAAATTGGTTTCTTCGAATTCACAGCTCCGCATGACCGTGCCCACAAAGTCGGAGCGGCTGAGATCGCGGCCGCTAAAATCAAGGTACGACAAATCATGCATACCTAACCGGATGCGTTCACCACCTCTACCACCTTTGACAAACACCTCGTGGCTATCCAGCAAGAGATCGAGCTCTTGTTGTGAAAGCTTTGGGTATTCAGTCCCTAATTCAGGGCGCTCTTGCGTAGGCATATCGGCGTTCCAATTTAACCTTAGAACCAGCAGTTCATATGAGTGTCCGTCTTGATGATCGACAACACAATCAATGACCTTTAAACACCCGGACAACATTGTCAGTGTCGATGGTCACTCTCATAATCGATTAGTTTCCTCGACGCAGGTTAAACAGGACTTAATGAGTTAATCATGAGCAGCAAAACCGATATCGCACCCGTTCACATTATTGGTGGTGGACTCGCAGGATCAGAAGCCGCGTGGCAGTTGGCCGAAAGCGGCGTCCCAGTTATTCTGCACGAAATGCGCCCGACCCGAGGCACTGACGCACACAATACGGATAGCTTGGCTGAGCTTGTGTGTTCAAACTCGTTCCGCTCCGATGATTTTGAGACCAATGCTGTGGGATTACTGCACGAAGAAATGCGCCGCATGGACTCGTTGATCATTCGCGCCGCAGACAAGCATAAAGTACCGGCAGGTTCAGCACTGGCCGTCGACCGTGATGGTTTTTCAGAAGATGTCACACAAACACTGCAAAGCCATGACTTGGTCACGATTGAACGGGGCGAGGTCAAAGGCTTGCCACCCGAAGACTGGGACAGTGTGATCATCGCGACTGGGCCGCTAACGTCCCCTGCCCTGGCAGATGCGATTCGTCAGATCTCCGGCGAAGACCAACTCGCATTCTTCGATGCCATTGCGCCGATCATATACAAGGAAAGCATCAACTTTGATATCGCGTGGTTCCAATCGCGCTATGACAAGGGCGACGGCAAAGATTATATCAACTGTCCGATGAGCCAGGAACAATACGATGCCTTCTTGGACGCCTTGATCGATGGTGAGAAAACCCAATTTAAAGAGTGGGAACAGGACACGCCATACTTCGAGGGTTGCTTACCGATTGAGGTCATGGCCGAACGCGGCCGCAAGACACTTAGCTTTGGGCCGATGAAACCCGTGGGTCTGACGGACCCGAACAATCCAACCGTGAAGCCCAAGGCCATTGTGCAGCTACGCCAGGACAACAAATTGGGCACGTTGTTCAATATGGTCGGTTTTCAAACCAAGCTGACGTATGGCGAACAAAAACGTATCTTCCGCATGATCCCTGGGTTGGAAAATGCCGAATTCGCCCGATTGGGCGGTATTCATCGTAACACGTTCATCAATTCTCCGAAGTTGCTCGACCCTACGCTTCGCCTCAAAACCATTCCTCGTTTGCGGTTCGCTGGTCAAATCACCGGCTGTGAAGGCTATGTCGAGAGTGCGGCGATCGGATTGTTGGCAGGCCGTTTCGCCGCCGCCGAACGTTTAGGCGCTGACCCGGTCGCGCCGCCTGAAACGACGTCTATGGGGGCGATCCTCAATCACGTCACCTTGGGGGCAGACGCGGATACGTTCCAACCGATGAATGCCAACTTTGGCTTATTCCCCCCATTGGATACGGATCATCTGCCAAAGAAACAGCGTTTCCGTGGGCGTGACCGCAAGATTGAAATGGCCAAACGCGGTCTGCGCGATATGGACGCGTGGATTGCAGAACAACTGCCTAGCGCGGCTGAGTAAGCTCGCCGTCATCCCGGCCTTCAGCCGGGACGAGGTTGTCAGAACTTAATCAGATCAACCAACCGGACGTCCTGTGATCGGGTACGCAGGATCGTTGTACCCTGGGGTTGAAGGGTGCCCTGGCGACACCAGCTTGTCCCAAAACGCCTCGTCCGATTCGTCCAACGTGCCCATGTGCTTGAGCGCCCCCAAGTATCCTTTCCATTGCGCCATGGTGCGGGGCCCTGCGAGCACCGATGAGACAATTGGGTTGGCCAGCACCCAATTCACGGCCCAATCCGCACCACTCATCCCCTTCTTGGCCGCGTGCGTTTGTACACGCTGCGCCAATTTCAGATTTTCTGGACGCCATTCGGTTTGCATCATGCGCTTATCGCCAACACCAGCACGGCTCGTTTTCGTCGGTTCTTCACCCGGTTTGTATTTCCCGGTCAGAACACCTCGGGCGAGCGGGCTATAAGGGACGACCCCCATGCCAAAGTAATCACATGCAGGCAGTACATCGCGCTCTGCCTCGCGGGTCATCGGATTGTAGTATGGCTGGCACACCAGCGGCAGCGGCACACCCATGGAATTTGCCAGGGAACACAACAGCGTCATGCGCCACCCGAAATAGTTGGAAACGCCGTAATAGCGAATTTTGCCGTCCCGGATCAATTTATCTGCGGCGGCCAAGCTTTCTTCGAGCGCGCAATCCGTATCGTCTTTGTGAAAATAATAAACATCGATGTAATCGGTGCCGAGACGCTTCAAGCTCTCTTCGCAGCCTTGAATAATCCATTTCGCACTCAATCCGCGACGGTTGGGGCCTTCGCCCATAGGATTGAAGACCTTGGTGGCCAAAACCCAGTCATCGCGCTGCCTCTTGATGGCCTTACCGGTCACGCGTTCTGATTCGCCCCCATTGTAGGCATCGGCGGTATCGATGAAATTGATCCCAGCCCCGCGCGCATGGGTTATGATTTTGACCGCGTCTTTCTCGGAAGTCCGTCCGCCAAACATCATCGTTCCCAAACAAAGCGGTGAAACTTTCAGACCACTTGCACCTAATTTTCGATAATCCATGCCTATTCCTTCAATCTTCTACGTGTTGTGCCGCACCCAAGATATCGAAATTTCATGGAAATGAGCGCAATATCGTGTGAGTTTGAGCGCGCTTGCTGTGTCTAATTCTTAACATTTCGTGTATCATGGGAGACGAATCGAGTCCATTGACCGATAACTGGGAGTTCGGCTTGAACGCACGGCGTCGCACATGCCCTCGGATGAGTTGGCCTACCTTCTGGCTCGCTTCGATTCTGTGCGTCTTCTTGTTGTCCTGCCCGGTAAATTCAAACGCACAAACACCCACAGAAGCCCTATTCCAGGCCGTTGAACTAAACGACATAGCCGCCGTTGAAGCGGCCATTGAGGGCGGTGCCAACTTAGCAGAAACAAACCCGGATGGTATGACCGCAGCCGACGTGGCCGTGGACCTGGGACATTTTAGGATCGCACATTTGTTGCTGGCCAAACGGACGGCCGCACCGCCATCGGCCCGGGTCACTGAGAATGCCAGAACAGCCCTGACATCTCCGCGTGGACGAGTGGCAGCGCCAACCCAGCGTGCTACGGCGCCAACGTCACGTTTATCCAGTGTCCGCCCCCCGACCAAGCCAACACCGCCGCCATTGGTTGCGCAACCACAGCCCGAAGTCCCTGCACAAGTTGCCCCGCCGGCTTTGGATGCGGACCCACAAGGGCCCATCGACACAACCCCGCGGCCCGATGATGAAATCGCGACATCTACCCCATCTGAGGATGTCCCCGTGGCAGCATCCCCCGACCCCGCAAAAGACGACGGCGGTTTCCTTGATGGCATTTGGGGTGGCATAAAAAGCGTCGCAACCTTGGGCGGACTATTGGGCGGTGAAGAAGAGCCCGTAGGCGAACCGGCGCCCGGAACATACGTTGCGCGCGATCCAAATAAATTTAGTCCTGCCGATAGATTTTCACGGGGCGGAGATGCAGCCGGCGGCGTCACCGAACGTGGCTCTTCGGCTGGACGCATGGTGGACCGCTTGACCGGCATCGTAGGCGGCAACCAAACCGAAGAAAACGAATTCGGCTTACCAACAAGCCCAGTCGTGCCGCCTGTTTCATCACCAGGGGGTAATACAGACTTGGCTGAATTGGCCCCGCCTGAGATCCCGTTGGATGAGGAAATCACCCTGCCACCCGGCGTGATTACCATCCCGGCAGATGATCCACTTCCGGTGCCGAGCGATCCCAGCCAAGAGACATTACCCCCCCCTCGCAGACCCTTTTCTTGGCGATGACACCCCGATCGAGATCCCCACAGAAATACCAATGGAAATACCGGGTGTCGTTTCCCCCGTTGGTCCCGGCGATGCACCTTCTGATGAGTTTGAGATCCCTGGCTTGCCGGGCGACGTTGATATTCCGGGACTTGCTGCTCCTACCGATGAAGTCCCCGGAATCATCGCACCGCCGGGTGACGATTTGGCCGGCGAAATCCCAGGACTGCCCCCTGGTTTGGAGCCATTGCCCGGATCAAACAACGGTGCACTCAGACGACCAGGTGGACTTATCACGCCGTCCGATCCAAACGTGTTGCCGCCACCTGTGTCTGGGTCATTGCAAGAGCGCCTCAGTCGAATTGACTCGATCCTCAATCGCGAACCCGAACAATCCGAGCGCGGTCGCGCCCGTTTGGGTAACGGGGCAACTTCAGCACAAGAATCGGGGAGACCAACTGTTGCCAGTGATCCCTTGATGGAAATTCCGGCTGGAGTGGAAACTGGTCCACTTGGCACACCTAGCACAACAGCGCTTCGCGATCCCGAAGCTATTTTGCGTGGCGCACGTCAGCGGGCGCGCACGTCCGAACAGTTCGGCACCCGAACGGAACGTGTCGCAGATAGAGTGCGCATTCCAACAAAACCCAAGCCATCCGGTCATGAGCTCCAACCAACCGACGACGGCATCACGATACGTGACACACCATCCATTCGATTTGCAGAACGACTGGCCCAGATCACCCGCAAACCCAAACCCAAAGAGGACATTCATGGGTTGCCGGTGGTTGAGCGATCCGCGGACGGAACCATCCCGCCCAGAAAAGACATCAAAGTCGAAGATATTTCTGAGAGCCTAAAAGAAAAGGCCGATGATCGAATATACAAACTGGCGCGGTTCTTTCGTGGCAACCAAGAAGAGGTCACGGGGATGCAACCACCCGAGCGAACGGCGATACAAGAAGAACCCCTGCCCCGCGTGATTGATAACTTGGTCCCGGAAAATGATCCCGCCCGCGGACAAGTGGTCGATGACCGTGCGCTCGATTTAACAGGAGTGGAACGTACGCCACCAGATTTACGACGTGACCGTCCGGTGACACAAACACCTAGCGGGACGCTCGATCAAAATTTCCTGCAACGGTTGACCTCGGTCTTGGAACCCAGAGACCAACCCCCGCCACCCGACAATGATGTTCCCCCTGGCCAAATTGGTTTGAACGACATTGACCTGCCCGCAGACCAACGTGTGCTGATTCCAAAACCAGACCTGCCTGATCCCTGGACAATGACAGTCGAAAAAACCGACCAGACCGGAAATTCTAAAACCTTGGGCGTGACTGCGATCTCGCCAGAGGATGGTTCGGTGATCGCCAGTGAAGAAGGTGTGGTCAACAAGATAGTGGGTCGTATACGAGAACTGCTGGTCGGTCCCAGAGATACCGAAACAGGCGCCCCCACTGTTGGGCAATTGGATGAAAACGAGCGCCAAAGCGCAGCCGAGCGATTATTGTCAGAAGCCCTGCGCGATGGAGCCCCTGCCGCCTTGCCCGATGCTGGTGCATGGCAAGTGACTGAAGTCGAAGCCCGAAATGCCCTACCTGGCGTACCACCAAGACCCCGTCCGGGGGCGCTGACCCGAACGTCGTTGGAGAACGTTATCTTGAGTATGGGCGAGTCGGTTACCTTGGAGAACACTCTTCCCCCGCAGCAGGGCGGCCTGGATCCGTTGAACGAATGCATTAAAAAGAACCGGGGCACCACGTTGTTTTGTGTAGAGCCTATCGATTGGCCACAAGATATAAGGGCCTCATTCTTGATCCCGACAATTCTGTATACCGGCCCCATGGCCATCACCCGATATGATCAGGGGCTACCATCACGGTTTCATGCACTTTTTGATTCAAACGAGTTCGAGAAGATCGTGGCCTACTATCAATCGCGTTATGGGGAACCAACAGAGATATGGAAACGCTCTATCGCACCACTGGCAAAACCGAGAGAAGATAATCCAACCGTCACATGGCGCAGCCGTGATTCCTCAAGCAACGTGATTTCAGTTTTGGAAATTAGAAAATACGATGACACACGGGGCGGATTCCCAGACACCAACCGGGGTGCTGTGATGCTGTATCACGTCAATGCGCCGACGATTTTCCCGCAAGTGTCCTCACATGAGTTGATGAGGCTACGTCGTACCCGATAGCCCGGTCTAGGGACGGCCAATCATTGAACGCCACAACAACGTGACATGGCGCGACATCCCGGGCGTCCGTTCGGCGAACTTCGCGGGATCGCCGCCCACGCCTTTTAAGCGCTTTAAATACAGGCCAGCCAAGCTCATCGGCAGAAGAGCGGGCACCGCAACGCGGGGTAGCGCACCGGCCCCATTCCTGGCTGATATTAAGTGTTCGGATGCACGCGCCAACATTGGCATCGTAATAGCCGAGACATCAGGATTGGTGGGCCACTGCAACGGTTTTTCAGGGTCGAGGCCGGCTTGGTGACACAGATCTGTAGGCAACGTGACTCGCCCAGTGGAGGTCATGTACGGGATCGCCCGCACCAATCCAATCAACGAAACTGCAATACCGGCGTCTCGGGCGCATGTGTCGGCTTCAGGGCCGCTCACTCCTAAAATCCCACATGCCAGATTGATCAGGCTAGCTGATGTACCCTCGGCGTAATCAACGATCGCATCCAGATTTTTGGGCGGAATATCATCCAGATCAGTCTCTCGTGTATCAATGATCTGATTAAGGGGGGCTGCAGGCAGTTCGTGGAGCTTCACGGCACTCGCCAAAGCTTCGGCCAGATAGTGCGATGGCGGTTTATCCCCTGAGAGTTGAGGGATGGTGTCTCGCCAAAACTGTAATCTCATCCGGCCAATCAACGGCTCGGATACCGTTTCACGTATTTTCGATAGCTCCAGGTTAAAGGCATAGAGCGCGAATAAATCCTCGCGATAGTCCGCGGGCGCAAACAGAGCACTCAAAAACCGGTCATTATCGTACTCCCGGACGAATTCAGCACATTCAGATAACGGTGCAGGCGGCATCTTTGGACAAATTCCTCAATGAACACTGGACTCTTACGCTAAGAGACTTATATGGGGTGCGAGGGTTCGGTGAAACCCTGCCGTCGTCAGAAACCTCATATCCGTTTCTCACCCCTCGGTAGGCTGCCAAAACCCGAAGCGCATATGAGTTAAACAATACAGATTTTGAAAGGGAGCAATATGGCTTTCGAACTTCCGACACTTCCATACGCGAAAGATGCCCTCGAGCCACACATGTCGGCGAACACTTTCAGCTTTCACCATGAAAAGCACCACAACACCTATGTTGTGAACTTGAACGGTCTCGTCGAAGGCACCGATCTCGAAGGCAAGAGCCTTGAAGACATCGTTGCTGCAACAGCTGGCAACCCAGATAAGGCTGGCGTTTTCAACAACGCAGCACAGGTTTGGAACCACACATTTTTCTGGCATTCCATGAAGCCAAACGGCGGCGGCGCACCAACGGGTGATCTGGCTGCAAAAATCGATGCTGACTTCGGTAGCTTCGATGCGTTCAAAGATGCATTCAAGACAGCAGGTGCCACGCAATTCGGTTCCGGTTGGGCATGGTTGGTTGTTGGTGACGGCGGCAAACTTGAAGTTGTCAAAACACCAAATGCAGAAACCCCACTGACCGCTGGTAAAACGCCACTTTTGACATGTGACGTTTGGGAACACGCGTATTACCTGGATTATCAGAACCGCCGTCCAGACTTCCTGGCCGCGTTCTTGGATAACTTGGCAAACTGGGATTTCGCAGCCGAGAACTTGGCAAACGCGTAAATCAATTCAGTTGATTAAGATTAAGGGCGTCCTATGGGACGCCCTTTTTAATTGGCCCATAAGGGTTATTGGACCGCAATCAGCGCCGCAGCGACCCTACGTTCTTCGCCGATCAGAACATTGAACGTGCGGCATGCGGCCCCAGTATCCATCCATTCCAAGACCAGCTCAAATTCTTGTTTCAGTGCCTTGCGCAATTCAAATGGTATGCGGCCAAAGTGGGAACCGGCCCCGATCAAAATGATGTCGTAATCATCTGCGACGGCTGTGATCGGCGCCAGGGCTTCAATAGAAATGTCTTCGACTGATTTGATATACCAAGACAAAGTCTCTTCGGGAAACACGAACACGCTTCCCGTATACTCGACGGTTGATATCTTAAAGCGACCATCACCATAGCTCTGAACCAATTGCCGTCCTTGAGGGACAACCGGATTGATATCGATGGGCATCGAAACTAAGGGCGATCAGCCTGCGACTGCGGGCCATCTTCGTTAGAGCCATCCATATTGCCCCGCGCACGTTCGTCCAATCCCAGATACAGCAGAACAGGCACAGCGATACAGATCGACGAATAGGTCCCCACCACGACACCCCAGATCATCGCAAAGCTAAAGTCACGAATGACTTCGCCGCCCAAGAAAAATAGCGCACTCAGTGCGATCAACGTGGTCACCGATGTCATCACGGTCCGTGACAGCGTGCGGTTAATGGCAAAGTTCAGAAGCTCGGGTAACTCCATGGATTTATATTTTCGGAGCTTTTCTCGCACTCGGTCAAACACAACCACGGTATCGTTGATCGAATACCCGGCAATGGTCAGCACTGCCGCAACGGTTGATAAGTTGAACTCAAGGCCAAGCAACGCAAAAATCCCAATGGTCAGGATAATATCGTGTATCAACGCGATGATCGCACCGATACCGAATTGCCATTCGAAACGGAACCAGATGTAAACCAGGATCGCGGCCATCGCCAAGCCGACAGCTAAAATACCGTCTTGCAGCAGTTCCTGCGACACTTTGGGGCCGACAAATTCCGTGCGTCGGTATTCTACACCTTCACCCAGTGTTTGTTGGACCAAAGCAACTGCTTGATTTTGCGCATCACCATCACCCTCTTGGCGTTGAATGCGAATCAGTACGTCGGTGGGCAGACCAAATTCCTGCAACGAAATTTCGCCTAAACCCAAGGTCGACAACTGATCTCGCATGGCACCGATATCAGCTGGACCGTCGGTCCGCACCTCGACCAGAATACCGCCCTTAAAATCGATCCCGAAATTCAAGCCCTTGGTCAAAACTAAACCGATAGAGGCAAGGATCAAAAAACCGGAGACCGCGAAATAGATCAGCCGCTTCGAAATAAAAGAGAGATCGACATCATGCGGAACGATATGTAGTGTTTTCATGATGCTCTCCTTAAACCGGCAGCGAATCTGGGCGCTTACGGCGCAGCCAGGTTACGACAAACAAACGCGTCACCATGATCGCCGTGAACATCGACGTCACGATCCCGATGGACAGCGTCACGGCAAAACCACGAACCGGACCGGAGCCAAAGGCATATAGCAAAATGGCCGCAATCAATGTGGTCACGTTGGCATCGATAATAGTGGTGAATGCGCGGCTATACCCCGCGTCAATCGCCGAGATCGGTGTTCGCCCGGCGCGGGTTTCTTCACGAATCCGCTCAAAGATCAGAACGTTCGCGTCAACCGCCATACCAATGGTCAAAACAATCCCCGCAATCCCTGGCAGCGTAAGCGTCGCTTGCAACACCGACAGCGCACCCAAGATCAAAATCATATTCATCAACAGCGCGACATCGGCATAGAGCCCGAACCTGCCATAGGCAATTGCCATGAAGATTAAGACGGCAACAAGCCCGACCACACTAGCGATCTCACCCGCGGCCACGGCATCAGCCCCCATCCCGGGACCGACGGTCCGTTCTTCTAGGAATGAAATCGGTGCCGGCAACGCGCCGGCCCGAAGCAGCAATGCCAAATCAGCGGTTTCTTGAACCGAGAAACGTCCAGAGATTTGCCCGGTCCCGCCCAGGATCGGTTCTTGAATAACCGGGGCCGAGATGATTTCACCATCTAAAACAATGGCGAATGGCCGACCCACATTATTGGTCGAGACTTCCCCGAAACGTCTGGCACCCGCGGTATCAAAACGGAACGTGACCACAGGTTGATTGGTGCGACCATCAAAACTGGGTTGTGAGTCGACTAAGTTTTGCCCACTGACATCAACCTTTTTGCGCACCAGCATCACGTCCGGTTGCCCGGGTCCCCGTGCGTTGGCGGCCATTGGCAATATTTCTGAACCAGGAGGCACGCGCCCGGCGAGTGCCTCGTTCAATTGATTATCCACATCGACCATTTGGAACGACAAGTTAGCCGTTTTACCAATCAGGTCTTTGACACGCTGCGGATCTTCAACACCTGGCATCTGCAAGATGATCCGGTTCTGACCCTGCTGCTGGATCGTTGGTTCACGCACACCGGTTTCATCAATCCGACGGCGGATAATTTCAATCGATTGCTGCACTGCTGCAGAACGGCGTGCAGCCATAATCGGTTCAGGCAATTCAACGGTGAAGCGATCGCCACTTTGAGAAACGGTGGCTTCGAGGTCTAAGTCGCGCAGGATCGTCAATGCGCGATCATGATCTTCCGGGCGGATGATATTCACGCCCATGCTCTCGGTCTGCGCGCCCAAAGCGCGATACCGAATGCGGGCTTCGCGAAGCTCTGCGCGGGCACCGTCAACCAAGGATTCCAAATACTCGTCGATGACCTTTTGAACTTCGACTTCGATCAGCAAGTGCGAACCACCGCGCAGATCAAGGCCCAGGTTCACCTGCTTATTGGGTAATCCATCCGGCACGCCGGTAAGCAGGTCTTCATCAACGAAATTAGGAACAGCGTATGCCAGTCCGATGAAGCAAATCAGTGCAACGAGCACTTTTTTCCAAGTGGGAAAGTTGACCATTTAGACGGTTCCGATTGGGCTTTGGCGCAGGGCTGGATCAGCCCTTATCGCCATGCTTTTTTTGAGGTTCAGCAGTGTCGCCTGCATCAGTTTGATCTGATGGGGCATCTGCTTTCGGCTCATCATGTTGGGTGTCGTTATGTTGTTCAGCCGGTTGGCTTGGTTTTGCGCCACCACCGAACAAGCCACCCAGAAAGCCACCGGATTTTTGCTGGTCATTTGCTGCGCCACCAACAGGTTCGGTGCGATTGACCACCGCAGAAATTGTACCGCGCTGGATTTTGACTTTGACGTCTTTGGCAATTTCAACCGTCACTTCGGTGTCGCTATCGACCTTGGTGACTGTGCCCATAATTCCACCACCCGTGACAACTTTATCGCCACGACGGATCGCATCGAGCATTTCTCTGTGCTGCTTCATTTTCTTTTGCTGGGGCCGAATCAACAGAAAATAGAAAACAACAAAAATCAGTATGAGAGGAAGGAAAGCCTGAAACGCGCCTCCGCCACCTGCACCACCCGCTGCTTGGGCATATGCCTCAGAAATAAACATGTCGTGAACTCCTTGCGTATGAGCCTTCTCTTGGATTCGCTTTTTAAGCTAAAACCGGGGCTCTCAAAAGCTTGCGGACTATACCCTTAGTGCCCGGAGTTGCAATAGTCGTCGCATGTAAAAGTTGTCACAAACTGGAAAGGGTTATTGGGCAAGCGTGTGATTGACGTGAATGGCCCGCCCGACTAGGTTTCGCCGCAAACGAGGACCTTCGACTTATGACTGATCAAGAAACCAAAGACCTGCTTCACCGGATCGCCGATGCCCTGGACCGATTGGCCCCTGCGCCTCCGCCCGAGCCCGATGTTCACGCGGCGGACGCATTTATTTGGCACGCGCAACGTGGCGGTTTAGAACCTGTTAAAACAGTCAACAAAGTCGATATCGGGCTGTTGAAGGGAATCGACCGCCAACAAGATCAACTGTACGACAACACCCGACGTTTCACCGATGGCTTTGCCGCCAACAATGCGTTGTTGTGGGGGGCACGCGGCACCGGCAAATCATCCTTGGTCAAGGCCGTGCATGCCAGGATTAACGAGGAAACCCCAGGCAAACTGGCATTGATCGAGATTCACCGGGAAGACATCCCGTCCCTGCCCGTGCTGCTGGCACGGATAAGAAATGAAGAACGCCGCTGTCTGATTTACTGCGATGATCTGTCGTTTGATGGTCAGGATGATGCATACAAATCCTTGAAAGCCGTCCTTGATGGTGGTGTTGAAGGGCGACCCGAGAACGTGATTTTCTACGCGACTTCGAACCGCCGCCACCTGATGCCACGGGACATGATCGAAAACGAACGATCCAGTGCCATCAGCCCGTCAGAAGCGACCGAGGAAAAGGTCTCACTGTCGGACCGCTTTGGTCTGTGGCTTGGGTTCCACAATGTGGATCAGCCGACGTATTTCGCTATTATTGAAGGCTACGCCAGGCATTATGGATTGGACGACCCTTCGATCGATCTGAAGGCTGAAGCCTTGGAATGGTCCGTCACACGCGGTGCACGGTCCGGGCGCGTGGCGTGGCAGTTCATCCAGGATTTGGCCGGCCGATTGGGCAAATCTCTGACATAATGAAAGCCATTGAGAACTCCATCCGAGTTTCTCTTAACTATCTGTTTTTCTTAAATAAATGTGGAATTATGTTCGTTTTGTAAAAACGTCCGAGAATTATACACATTAAGGGGTGTTAAACCACCCGGACCAAATACATCGCCATGCCTAAGAACATGATCGCGCCCAGTACCGTATTCACGGCACGGTGCAGGATATCGCGACGGAAATCCTCGCCCTGACGACGCAACTGCGCATCGCGGTTCTCAAACTGGCGATTGTCCAACTGGCAAGAATACATTTGCACCTCATGGGTACAACTGCGTTCATGCGGATCACCGTAGCGATCAAAAATCTCTGCTCGAAGCGATATCACCAGTCCCAGCAAACCAACCAGTCCAACACCGAACCAGCCGAAGTAAAACTTGGCTAAAACGATGGCGAACGCGATTACAAACGACATAAAGACGAATGCGACCCGTTGCGAACGAAGCAGTCCCATAATGTCCATCTGAAAAGCCTAGCACGAGATTCTAAAAAATCTGTAATAAAATTTGCCGTTTTTCGCGTTAACCCGTGCGTGACAGATACATCCTGGGGTCCTGTGGACGCCGTCCCTTGCGAATTTCAAAATGAAGCTGCGGATTAGCAACAGTGCCCGTCGCACCGACTGTTGAAATCTTTTGTCCGCGCTGGACCTTTTGGCCCCGGCGTACCAATAACGCATCATTGTGGGCGTAGGCCGTCACGTATCCGCCCGCATGCTTGATCAACAACAAATTCCCAAAGCCACGGATTTCATTCCCGGCATAAGCCACTACGCCGTTTTCAGCGGCGCGTACCGGTGTCCCCCGAGGGGCCCGAATATTAATCCCGTCATTGCGCAGGCCACCATCTTTGGCCCCGAAATTAGACACAACGCGTCCCTTGAGCGGCCAGACAAACCCCTTGCCTGATTTCGGCGGCGGCGCAGAGACACGACTACCCGGAACGGATGGTTTTTTCGGCGGCAGCGCGGCGACCTTATCACCCACGGGCACCTGTTTTGGGATCGTCACTGGCTTTGGTGCTGGCTGTGGTGCAGGTGCGGCTTTCGGGACATTTGTCGATTGTTGGGCCGCCTTTGTGACTGCTTGTGGTGGCAGCGACGCAGGTGGTGACGAAGACACCACCGGTTTTTTCGGCACTGATGTTGGCGTGACAGCACGACTTGCAGTGCTGCTGGCTGTCCGGCGCACAGTGTCCCCATTTGGGATCGACAGAATAGAGCCGACCTTGATCGTATATGGGGGCTCGCTACCGTTGAGCCGGGCCAACTCGTACAGCCCGACATCGTAGCGCTGCGCAATGTTATACAGAGTGTCACCCTGCTGCACTCGGTGCTGCTGACCGCGCGGGAATTGAATCCGTTGGCCAACTTGTAAAATATATGGTGGCGTTAGTTTGTTGGTGCGGATGATCGCCGATACAGGTACCCGATGCCGCCGCGAAAGTGCATAGACAGTATCCCCTTTTCCTACGGTCACGGCACTCGCCGCCACAAACGCCGCATCGTTGCCGCGATTAGATTGCACGCGGGTGACGTTGCCAGACCCACTGGCCTCGACATTCGGACCGGAACGTGGGCTGTTCTGGGCCGGAATTTTAACGCCACCACATGACGACACCATCGTTAAGACCAAAAGTGACTTTAGGAAGACAAATTTCATGCGCCTTCCTCATCACTGATCAACGGCACAAAGCGCACAGCGCCTAATTCTTCGGTGACGATATCGTCCGCGTGCTTGGTGATTTTCAACAACTCTTGCGTTCGTTCCTCCAGCCCCACTGGCACAATCATGATCCCACCGACATCAAGTTGATCAAGAAGCACTTCTGGGACATCAATCGCCGCCGCCGTAACGATAATCCGCGAAAACGGGGCTTGTTCGCGCCATCCGGCAGATCCATCCCCAAATCGTGTCACCACATTGGTCAGCCCCAGTTGGCGAAACCGTTCCTCGGCCTCGGTCAACAACGGTTTATGACGCTCTAACGTATACACACGACGGCAAAGCTTCGACAAAATCGACGTCTGAGACCCAGAACCGGTGCCAATTTCCAAAACCTTTTGCCGGTCATCCAACTCTAAGGCTTCCGTCATCATGGCAACAACGGTGGGCTGCGAAATCGTTTGATGCAGACCAATAGGCAACGGTGAGTTCTCAAACGCGCGATCTTGAAAGGCTTCAGGTACGAACAGCGTGCGGGGAATGTCGTGGATGGCATTCAGCACTTTCTCGGAAAACCGGCCATCTGCAGCCAGTTGCGCACGAAGCGTATCAGCGGTCGGCAACGACAGCATTACCTCAGGCCATCCTTCAACTTCTTCAACGTTCCACGGTGGGTCAGATCCAGGGCCAAGGGTGTGACGGCAACCGCACCCTGCAGGACCGCATTCAAATCTGAGCCTACTTTGTATCTATCTTCATCCCGCTGCGGGCCAATCCAATAGTAGTCATCACCTCGCGGATCGGTACCCTTGGTCAAACCGCCACCGATTTTACGCCGTCCCTGGCCGCAGACTTCTATGCCTGTGACTTTGGTCGACATGACATCGGGGAAATTCACGTTGATGAATATCCCCTTTGGCCAGCCTTGTTTAATTAATTTCCTCAGCACAACCGGCGTCCATTTACGCGCGGTAGCCCATTTCACCGTATGACGGTCTTGGTAAACCTGACTGAGCGCAACGGATGGAATACCCAACAAAGCACCTTCCATCGCTGCCGCGACGGTGCCCGAATACGTGACGTCCTCGCCCAGGTTGCCGCCCCGGTTGATCCCCGAAAGCACCAAGTCCGGTTTTTTATCCGTCATGATTTGACTGACGGCGAGCAACACCGCATCCGTTGGCGTGCCATCAACGGCATATTTGTGGTCATGCACATGACGAATACGCAACGGTCGGCGGAGCGTCAGCGAATGGCTAGTAGCTGATTGCTCTGTTTCCGGTGCGCAGACCCACAACTCACCCACATGCGGACGTATCGAATCTTCAAGAGCCTTTAAACCTGGCGCGTGAATGCCATCATCATTCGAAAGTAAAACCCGCGCTTTTTTCAGGTTCATCATACGATCAGGCGTCCGCCTTGATCACGGTCATGCCACCCATATACGGACGCAGCACTTCGGGGATAACCACTGAACCGTCGGCCTGTTGGTAATTCTCTAGGATGGCAATCAACGTGCGTCCGACGGCGAGGCCAGACCCGTTAAGGGTATGCACAAACTGCGTTCCCTTCTCTCCCGCGACCTTATAGCGCGCATTCATGCGGCGTGCCTGATATTCGCCACAGACGGAACAACTTGAAATTTCACGGTACGTATCCTGCGCGGGCAACCAAACCTCAATATCATAGGTTTTACGCGCACCTGCGCCCATATCACCTGTACACAACACGATGGTGCGGAAAGGTAAGCCCAGTTGAACCAAAATATCCTCGGCGCACTCCGTCATCCGTTCCAATTCGTCCATGGAATCATCTGGCTTGGTAACCGAGACCATCTCAACCTTGGTGAACTGGTGTTGGCGGATCATGCCACGGGTATCTTTGCCCGCAGCCCCCGCTTCAGAGCGAAAACACCATGTCATCGCCGTATAGCGACGGGGTAAGTATTTTTCATCGATAATTTCTTCGGCGACAATGTTGGTCAACGGCACTTCGGCCGTCGGGATTAACCAATACCCATCCGTGGTTCTGAATAGATCTTCGCCAAATTTTGGTAGCTGTCCTGTACCGTACATGGTCGTATCGTTAACCAGTGCGGGTGGATTGGTCTCAACGTAGCCAAATTCGCTGACGTTGTGGTCGAGCATGAACGCACCTAGCGCGCGCTCTAGTCGCGCCAAGCCACCAGATAACAACACAAAACGCGAGCCCGCGATCTTTGCCGCCGTCTGAAAATCCATCATGCCCAGTTTTTCGCCAATTTCGACGTGATCCTTGACCTCGAAATCAAATGTCACTGGCTGGCCGACGCGGCGTACTTCGACGTTGTCTTCTTCGCCATCACCATCCGGCACTTCGTCCAACGGGATGTTCGGTAATCCAGCCATAGCATCCATCAAGGCAGCGGAGACTTCGGATACATCCTGCTCCGCGACGGCTTGTGCGGCTTTGGATTCAGAAACTTGGGCAATCACGTCAGATGCGTCCTCACCCTTGGATTTCAGCATGCCGATCTGCTTCGATAACGCATTGCGCTCGGTTTGCAGTTCTTGCGCTTTGGTCTGCGCATCTCGCCGCTTGGCATCCAAGGCAATTAGGTCAGCCGCTTGTGGCCCCAATTTGCGCCGTGCCATGCCCGCATCAAAGGCATCAGGGTTTTCACGTATCCATTTAATATCAAACATATTTGCCGCTCTGGTTAGGTCGCATTTGAACAATATCAGGCAATTAGCACGAATTCACCGCGCGAACACCCGTTTACTCTGGAATATTAAAACGCATCGTTAATGCGGTGAAAAAGTCTTAGAAAAGATGTGAAAAAAAAGCGTTATTCTGCCGCTTCTTCTTCGTCCAAACGCTGGGCTCGTTTCTTTTCGGCCAAGCGCGCCATAAAGATCGAAATTTCATAAAGCAATATGGTGGGAATCGCCAAACCGATCTGACTGATTGGATCCGGGGGTGTCAGGATGGCAGCCGCAATGAAAGCACACACAATCGCGTATTTACGCTTCGATGCCAGACCATCAGCTGTGACAATCCCTGCCCGTGCCATCAGTGTCAGCACCACCGGCAATTCAAACGTAATGCCGAATGCGAAAATCAGCCGCATGACCAATGATAGGTATTCGTTGACCTTGGCTTCAAGCTCAATCGGCAGCGAACTACCGTCGCCGCCGGTTGTTTCGAAACCGATAAAGAATTCCCAGGCCACGGGCAGCACATAGTAATAGACGAGTGCCCCACCTAAAAAGAATAGGATCGGGGTCGCGATCAAAAACGGCAGAAATGCGGATTTCTCGTGCTTATACAAGCCCGGCGCCACGAACAGATAGATCTGACAAGCAATGAAGGGGAAGCCAATGAACATCGCGGCAAAGAAAGCGACCTTGACGTAAGTGAAGAACGCCTCGTGCAAGGCAGTAAAGATCAGACGTCGGTCGCGACCGGTTTCGTGAAACACATCGGACAACGGCTGAACCAAAAAAGCGTAAATATCCTCGGCGATATAAAAGCACGCAAAGAACAGCACAAAAATCGCAGCGACAGACCAAAGCAACCGGGTGCGGAGCTCATACAGATGCTCCAACAGCGGCATTTTTGAATCTTCGATGTCGTTCATATTGTCGGCCACGCTGCTTAGTCCTTTTTCACGTCGGCAGCAGGTTCTGCAACCGGCGTGATCGGTGTCGTAGCCGCAGCGGGGACTTCGTCACTAGGTGCGGGGGCCTGGGTCACGGCGGGTGCTTCCAGCTCTTCCTCGACAGATACTGTCTTTGTGTTCTTGCCAGACACCGAGTCCGAATGGTTCTGGGTTGCTGTCTTCATATCATTTTCGAAGTCGCCCAGGTCCTGCAAATCCTTGGAAATTGCCCCGTCGGGATCAATGGAATTTTCGATCTCTTTGCGCAGATCGCCGCCGGTTTCGGCTTCGATCTGTTTTTTCATATCCATCAATTCAGATTCGCGGACAATATCGTCCATGCCGCTTTGGAAATCGCGGGCCATGCCCTTCATTTTACGAATGACACCCGTCACCGTTTTCAGTGCGCGCGGCAGGTCTTTCGGCCCGATCACAATCAGAGCGAAAACAGCTATTACAAAAATTTCCTGCCAGCCGATATCGAACATGGCCGTGGATCCCGATCAGACGACTGCGTTAGAGCATCGGTGCGTTACGCCGACACAAATGAAGAGTCAGCTACCCGCAGCCTTATCTTTCTCGGTTTCCCGAGCGGCAACGGTATCCTGAGACTCGGATTCAATTTTTTTCTTGTCCGCATCGTCGCCTTTATCATCGGCTTCACCCTCTTCTTCCTTCATGCCTTTTTTGAAGGATTTGAGACCTTTACCGAAGTCACCCATGAGGCGTGAGATTTTCCCGCCACCCCCAAAGAGAACAAGGACGACCACCAGGACAATGAGCCAATGCCAAATACTAAAAGCACCCATGTAAAACTTTCCTATTCACTGTCACGTGTTAGCCAATCCCGACGAGAGCGGTTCGGATGAACGGCACGCCATTATAAAGCGCGACGACGATGCTAAAACCTTAACACCGCACCCTCCCAGGAACGCCTAGATTTAAGGCCGACTCACGATAATGCAAGCATTTTAGGGCCGAGATCAATGCCGCGACCGCGCAGCAGATTCCTTAAGAATCGTGTCCTTCGGGATCAAGCGGCTCATCGGGCCCTTCTTCGACCTGATCCAGCGCGTCTTCTGGCAGTGCATCTTCTTGTTTTGCGGGAGTTTCAGCACCCTCTGGCGCGTTGCCTTCGATGCCCGCAGCCGAGCGATATGCGTTGATTGCGGGTGATGCATCAAGCAATCCAGCCGCTTTCAATTCTTCGGTACCCGGCAAGTCACGCAGCTTTTCCAACCCAAAGTGATCCAAGAACTCGTCTGTCGTTGCCCACTGCAACGGACGGCCAGGCGTTTGGCGGCGGCCCTTTGGCTTGATCCACTCGGCCTCAAGCAACACGTCCATGGTCCCTTTGGATATACTCACACCACGAATTTCCTCGATCTCGGCGCGGGTCACCGGCTGGTGATACGCGACAATGGCCAAGGTTTCGATGGCAGCCCGGCTCAGTTTGCGGGCGACTTCGACTTCTTTGTTTAAGAAATCAGACAAATCAGGGGCCGTGCGAAACGCCCATGATGTCCCGGATTTATTAAGCTGCACCCCGCCGCCGTCGTATTTGGCTTGGAGTTCTTTCAACAGCACTTTCACTTCTGCCCCATCGGGCAAGCGATTGGCCAGCATACGTTCTGTCATAGGCTCGGCTGTAGCAAACAGCACGGCCTCAAGGATTCTCAAGCTTTTTTGATGTAATTCCGGGTCAGGCGTGTCCTCCGCCTCATCTTCAGCAGCTTCGTCTGGTTCAGGTGCATCAACAGGTAAGGCCGTCACGTTGTCTTCATCAAGTCCCTCTGCCATCCCCGTATCATCTGGGGCCTCAACCTCTCCGCCAGACTCGGCATCCACCATATCTTCTGAGACCTCGGTCCCGTCATCATTGGCGTGTTCGTTAGATGCACCGCTCATAGCTTAGGAGTCCTTATCGTCTGTCGTCATATTGCCCGCCCGTCGCTGCAGGAAGATGGGGCCAAAAATATCAGTCTGACGGATCGCGACTTTGCCCTCTTTGGCCATTTCTAGACTGGCGGCAAAGGTCGATGCCACGGCAGACCGGGTCAGTAGAGAGCCTTGTAGGTCTTCGGGAAGCAATGTCCACAAATTCTGCCAGTCCGGTGTAGCCCCCAGTAAGCGGCGCAGGCGAGCCAGGGCGTCTTCGACCGTGAAAATCTCAAAGGGTTCGATCTGCATTGGGGTTTGCGCATCTTTGCGGCGCTTTTGATCCCCATAAGCTTTCAAAAGATCATAAAGGGTAGCGTCCAAAAACTCTATCTCGCGGGGTTTGAACCGCTCTGGATTGCCGCGGGCAAAGAACTGCTGGCCCAGACGATCCCGCTCCATCAGGCTCTGCCCGGCCTTCTGCATCGATTCCAAACGCAGCAACTGGTATTGCAGCGCATTGGCCATCTCTTCGCCGGTGGGTTCCTCTTCGCTGGACATATCTGGCAATAACAGGCGAGATTTCAAAAACGCCAGCCATGCCGCCATCACCAGATAATCAGCAGCCAACTCTAAGCTTTGGCGACGCGCCTCGGCGACAAATTCCAAGTATTGATCGGCCAGTGCCAGAATCGAAATGTGAACCAGATCGACCTTTTGATCTCGCGCCAATTGTAACAACACATCAATCGGTCCCTCGTACCCATCAAGGTCGAGAACAAAGGGATCAACACCCTTTCCTTCGCGTTCTGGATTTGGATCGAAGCCGACGATATCCGCCATGGAAGTCCTTAAATCTCGGGTCGGCTAAAAGCCGAAACCCACGAGTGCTAAAATGACATCTTGCAGCCAATTTGCTGGAGCGAGAATGAGCCACCCAAACACGTTCAATTCAACCCCGATTTTGCCACCGATGTACGGCAGGAGAAAGATCGCAATCAAGACGATGAAAATACCGACCCGTTCCAGCCGCGCCAGATACTGCCCAATGGACCAGGGCAACAAGCCGACGGCGACCCGTCCCCCATCTAAAGGCGGCAAAGGTATCATGTTAAACACAGCCAGCAATACATTGATAAATAATGCATTTCCAAGGTTATACCCGACCCATGCCTGGACATCACCCTCTAGGTGCGGCAGCACGTGCAAGCCCGTCGCCGCCACGATGGCCATGGCTAAATTTATGCCCGGTCCGGCCAATGCAACGAACACCATATCGCGCTTGGGAAAGCGTAATTTGGAGAAGTTCACAGGAACAGGTTTGGCGAATCCAAATAATAACTGCCCACCACTCAGTAGCAGCATGCCCGCTGGAATCGCAATCGTGCCCCATATGTCTATGTGTTTGAGCGGATTAAACGTGACCCGACCCAGCATTTTTGCCGTCGGATCGCCCAACTTCATCGCGACCCAGCCATGGGCCGCCTCGTGTAAGGTGATCGCCAGCAATACAGGGATCGCCCAAATCGAGATGGTGTACATCAACGCATCAAAAGAAAAGCCGTCTAGCATATTGGAAGCTCACTAAGCTGGGGTATGTCGCAGGAAGGGCATCAGCCCACCCGGGCCAATGAAGAACTGACAAGATACTCAAGCGCAGCCACATCAATATGATCGGGCTTCCCAACCGCTTTGCGCCCAGCCTCAAACCTGGCCCATGCTTGGTCATTCATGGCATGCGTGGCAGCCGACAGCGCCAGCATCTCCCCCATATCGCCATTACAATGCAGGATAACGTCACAACCTGCCGCCAGTGATTTGACGGCCCGATCCCCCATTTTGTCGGTCAATGCATGCATCGACACATCATCCGAGATCAACAAGCCATCGAAACCAATTTCGCCCCGAATCACGTCATTGATGACAGCTTTGGATAGAGTCGCGGGCGCATCTGGATCAATGGCATTATAAACCACATGTGCGGTCATTGCCCACGGCGCATCGTTTAACGCAACAAAGGGTGCAAAGTCGGTGGCACGTAGTTCGTCCAAAGATGTGGTGACAATCGGCAATCCTTCGTGACTGTCCACATTGGCACGCCCGTGCCCCGGAATATGTTTAATGATCGGTGTCACGCCGCCATTCATCAGGCCACTGATTACGGCTTTGCCCAGCATGGCGACCATCTCGGGATCAGCTCCGAATGCACGATCACCAATAATGTCGTGCGCATCGGGGACTGGCACATCCAGCAATGGCAGGCAATCCACATTGATACCCAATGTCATCAGATCGTGAGCAATTAGGCGGGCATTGGCCTCGCAGGCACTCTTGGCACGCCCTTCATGGGTTTGTGCCAATTCCGCAAACTTGCCCTGCGCGGGACGGGTTACCCAATGAGGCTCGGTGAGGCGCTGCACACGCCCCCCTTCTTGATCGATAAGCACGGGCGCATCTTCGCGCCCAACCGCAGCGCGCAGATCATTGACAAGGGTCGTCACTTGTTCCGGGTCTTCGCAATTACGGGCAAACAGTATAAATCCCAGCGGATTGATGTTGGCAAAAAATGCACGTTCTTCATCAAGTAGCGACGTACCAGCACAGCCATATATTATTGCGCTTGGGCGCGCAGGATCTGACATCAGGCGCCCGGCTTAACGACTAAACAGCCGAGTTTCCGTTGTTTAAGCCGCTGACAAAGGGTTTTGGCCTGGGCTTCATTTGCAATTGGACCTGCACGCAGGCGATAGAAAACACCCTTGGTCGATCCCAGATCAATCCGCGTCACTTGCAACTGCAAGGCCCCCAGCAAGTCTTTGTTGCGACTTTGCAGGCGGTTCCACTCTGACGTCACGGCCTTTTCTGAACGTGCAGCCGCCAATTGCACGCGATAAGACTTCGATAACTCCCCTGTTGCAGGCGGTGCTGAGGCGTTCGATGGTGCGGGGGCGGCACTGGCAACAGGCTTTGGCGTAGGTGCCGCAGGTGCAGGTGCGCTTATCTGCGCGGTTGGTTTAGGTTCAGGTCTGGGTTGGGGCGCTGCAGGCGCAGCCGCCACCTCTGCCGGTTTCACTTCTGGTGGCGCAGACGGCGCAACGGGTGCCGGCGCAGATTGTTGCACTGGCGCTGTTACCAGACTTGTCGGCGCTGCTGCTGGGTTCGCCCCATCCGGAACCAACCGAACCGGTGCAGAAGGTGACGTGACATCGGCTGTTCCACGCGGTGCGGTCCCAGCAACGACGTCATTGGCTTCTGGAACACTACGGGTCAGCACTTCTTCGACCTCGACCGGTTTTTCACCAGCGGGCAACAATCTCTCAACACGGGGTTGGGCAGCTGTGCCGTCCACCATCCCATAAACCAATCGCCCCTGGTTCGGCACGTTCATGCCACCTGGATTTTCGGGTTTGATTTTAACAGGCGATTCCTCGGCCCTGATCACCGGCACGTCTTCATCACCGCCCACAAAGATGCTTGAAATCTGATCGCCAAATCCAATCCAAGCTCCACTGACAAGGACCATCAGTGCGACGGCGACAATCGCCCATTTGATCATCCCCCCGGACGCGCCGACGTTCGCGGTATCACCGTCCGGCGGAATCCGTGGATCGGAAGCAGAAACTTTGTATTCATTGTCGGCTTGGAGCGCCATTCACCTAGGTCCTTAATCGAAAAATTCGCAGAGCCGCGAATCATTGCCATTATAGTCCGAATTGGCAAAGGTCACGACCTCTTGATAGGCGCAAATTGTGGCCACAATTTGGTTAAATCACCCCTAATATCTGGGTCGAATGATTAGGGTCTGGACCTAAGACGATCTGGATTGCAAATCGAATAAACGGCGATGTTCGTCTTGTGCTAATCGATCAGTCATCGATGCGACATAATCGCAGACCAGTTCAGCGGTTTGGCGGGAATTGGCCGCACCCGCATGACTGCGGTACTCGGTCGGCAGACATTCTGGTTCTTCCAGTAATAGCTGGAACAGGTCTTTCACAACCCGTCGTGCCTTGGACGTCATTCTGTTTAACTGATAGTGCCGATACATGTTTTCGAACAAGAACGTTTTCAGCGCTCGGTCATTGGCATGCATGGTTTCTGAAAACTGTGCGACCGGCGCCGATAAATGCCTTATTTCCTCTGCCGTTTTTGGCGCGGCGTCGTCAATGCGGCGCTGGGTTTCGGTTAAGACATCTCCGACCATTTCACCGATCATGCGACGCACAGCCTCGTGGATGGTACGAGATTCGTCGAGGTCTGGGTATTTCTTGCGCACTTCATAAAATATCGGACCGACCAACGGCACATCGCTCAAATCCTTGATGGTGAACAGCCCTGCACGGAGACCATCGTCAATGTCGTGGTTGTTGTAGGCAATGTCGTCGGACAGTGCGGCCACCTGGGCTTCAGCGGATGCATAAGTCGCCAATTCCAGATCGTGTTTCGCGACGTATTCGTTGATCCCGCGCGGCAGGTCGTCTTCGGTGACGCTGTCGTAAACCAACGGGCCATTATGTTTCACCACCCCTTCCAGAGTTTCCCATGTTAAATTCAGGCCATCAAAATCGGCGTATCGCGCTTCGAGCTTGGTGATCACCATCAACGATTGCGCGTTATGATCAAAGCCGCCAAAGGGAGCCATTGTTTCCTTTAACGCATCTTCTCCGGCATGACCAAAGGGCGGATGCCCCAAATCATGCGCCAATGCCAAGGTTTCACCCAAATCCTCGTTCAACCCCAAACAACGGCAAACGGATCTGGCAATCTGCGAAACCTCAAGACTATGGGTCAGGCGCGTGCGAAAAAAATCACCCTCGTGATTCACAAAAACCTGGGTCTTATAGGCCAAGCGGCGAAATGCTGCCGAATGGATGATGCGATCCCGATCACGCTGAAAAGCGCCCCGGGTCTTGCTCTCAGGTTCTGGGTAAAAACGTCCCCTGCTCTGATCTGAACGACACGCATAGGATCGCAACGGTGGCCGTTCCGTGGAAACTGGTTCTAAATTTGCATTATCTGGCATATCGAAACCTAACCGAGGGATTATCGCCCCGCAATGTAATCGGGCATCTCATGAACGCAACGAAGATTGACACTGAATTTATTGGTACTACATATTAGGTGACGATCTTGAAAATAATGGGAATTACCAAGATGCCTGACGGATCATCCATGACCGATCAAAAACTGATTGTGACAGACAGCGCAGCAGCCCGAATTGCGAAACTTCGCGAAATGGAGGGCAATGAACGCCTAATGCTCCGTATCACCGTCAATGGTGGCGGCTGCTCGGGCTTTCAATACGCCTTTGATCTTGATGCGAAAACCGGCAGCGATGACCACTTATTCACGCACAATGGCTCTGCTGTGGTGACTGACGAAGTCTCTTTGGAATTCTTAGATGGCTGCACAGTGGATTTCAAAAACGAACTTGGTGCCGCTTTCTTCCAGGTCGACAATCCGAACGCAACATCCAGCTGCGGCTGCGGCACATCGTTTTCGGTGTGATCACGTCTAATTTGGCGCCCGCCGCCCAATGACCCTTATTGCAACGTGGAATGTGAATTCGATTAAGGCGCGCTTACCCCGTGTCACCGAATGGTTGACTGAATTCCAACCCGATGTCGCCCTGCTGCAAGAACTCAAATGCATTGACGAGAATTTCCCGCGGACAGAGATTGAAGACCTCGGCTATCACGTCGAAACTGTTGGCCAAAAAACCTACAACGGGGTGGCGATTTTCTCTAAGGACAGCATCGACGTCACAGCGCGCGCCCTTCCCGGCGACGATACCGACGAACAGGCCCGTTATATCGAAGCCAATACCTTTGGGCTGCGCGTCGCCTCGATATACCTGCCGAATGGGAATCCCATTCATGCCGAAGACGGCGGCAAGCATGAGAAATTCACCTACAAGTTGGGATGGATGGATCGTTTGATCGCTCATGCCCGAAACTTGATGGATGAAGATTTTCCGTTTGTGCTGGCAGGTGACTACAACGTCTGCCCCACCGACGAAGATGTTTATGATGTTGCCGCCTTTGCCGATGATGCCCTGTGCCAACCGGAGAGCAGAGAACGCTTTTTCGCACTATTGAATTTGGGCCTGACAGAGGCTTTTCGATCGTTAAACCCGAAACCGCATTTGTATTCCTATTGGGATTATCAACGGGGTGCCTGGCAAAAAGATAACGGCGTTCGGATTGATCACCTTTTGCTTTCGCCAGAAGCAGCCGACCGTCTGAGTGAAGTCGGGATCGACAAAACGCCTCGCGGTAAAGAAAAAGCGTCCGACCACACACCTGTGTGGGCACGCTTCACCGATTAACAATCACGTTATTTGTTGAGTTTATCGCCGACTTGTCGGATGCCCGCGACCAAGGCTTTGCCGTTGGCCCCACCATCACCGGTCATGGTGTTTTGAATAACAAGCTTCATCGCGTCGATGTGCACTTTGATGGCTTGCATTTCGGCACTGCCATAGCTTTCTTGACGTTCCAATAAACGGCATAGCTCATTGCCGATCACCGTCATTAGATCATATCCGAAACTGCCACCTTGACCTTTGATATCATGGGCCACTTGAAAAAGCCCTTCGGCTGCCTCTGTCCGTGGCGGTTCTGCGGTCTGCATGGCCTGATAGCATTCATCAAGTTTTTTGAGGTCTTCTTGAACCCACTCAAGATAGCTATCCGCCATATCGGCGATAACTTTCTCTGCACGTTCCAGTGTTTCCAGATCAACTGCACCGGGCCCACCTTCGCGAACCTTGCTTTTCAGCGAGGTGGGCGGCGTGATTATATCAAGGTCTTCTTTTGCCATCATGATATCCACTATGGACCCTAATTCCTAAGAGACTATCAACGCTGCGGGTACTGTTCAACAACGCGAAACCACTTAGATCAATCCAAGCTCCTTGAGCTCATCAGCCATCTCTTCTGGCAGGCTGGCTGCATCTCCGTCCAAGTCATCAATATCACGCGGCGCGTCATCTGCCGAGAAATATCGCCATCCCTGAAATGCTCTGAATGATCGTTTTTCGGTCAAAATGTGCGCTGGGTCAAGCACAATGCCACATGCGGGCTTTCCTGCGTCATTCACTGTTTCGCGCAATTCGGTGATTCTTTGCCGCACGCGGATGGCACCGCGAATTACCCAATACATCGATCCGCCGTCCAAGACCTCGTCGGCACGGCGTGGAAATGACCGCGTCACATGTATCAGTTCCGCAGGCAGTCCGGCGCGCCGTTTTTGTTCCAGTCGCATTTTCTGCACCTGAGCCAGATGCTCAACATCTTCGATCCCAACACACAGTTTGATAAGATTAACGGTCATTCGGCTGCAGTCCGTCCCATCATTGCCAGTGCCACTTTAGACGCCGCTGGCTTATCGATCGCATCTGAAATAAACCTACTAGCCGCAAGTATCTTATCCAAATCAATGCCCGTCTCAATGCCCATCCCCTTCAACATGTACAACACATCCTCGGTGGCGACGTTACCCGATGCCCCCTTGGCATAGGGGCATCCGCCCAATCCGGCAACGGCGGTGTCTATCACGGCAACGCCCTTTTCCATCACGGCCAACAAATTTGCCAGTGCTTGCCCGTAGGTATCATGAAAATGTGCTGCCAAATTTTCCGCCGGAACGTATTCGGTCACGGCATCGATCATATCTGCGGCCTTGGTCGGTGTGCCGATGCCGATGGTGTCACCCAGTGACACCTCGTAGCAGCCCATCTCGAACAACCTCTTGGCAACATGGGCGACGGTACTGGGTGCAACATTCCCCTCATAGGGGCAGCCCAACACACAAGAAATGTACCCTCGAACTTTGACGTCATCATCGCGGGCACGTTCAACGACCGGGGCGAAACGATCCAAACTTTCGGCAATAGAACAGTTGATATTTTTTTGCGAAAACGTCTCTGAAGCCGCACCAAAGATCGCCACTTCGTCACATTTGGCGGCCAGGGCCGCTTCGTAACCTTTAAGGTTTGGTGCCAATACCGGATAAGAAACGCCAGCTTTGCGTTTGATCCGCGCCATGACTTCGGCAGAATCGGCCATCTGCGGCACCCATTTTGGCGACACGAATGCTCCCGCCTCAATCGCTTTTAATCCTGAGTCTGTCAGCATATCGACCAGTTGAACTTTGGTTTCTAGGGACACTTTTTCCGGCTGATTCTGAAGCCCGTCACGCGGCCCAACATCGACAATTTTTACAAACGAAGGGAAAGTCACATGATTTTTCATGGGGCCGCTTTCGTTCTAGGACGGATCAAATTCAACAAGCGAAACACCTTCTTCGATTTGGCTACCTTCGGTAAAACTGACGCCGGTCACCGTGCCATCGGATGGGGCCACGATGGTGTGTTCCATCTTCATCGCTTCCATGATCATCAGCGGCGAGCCCTTGGGCACTTTTTGTCCTGATGTCACAAACACAGAAACGATCTTGCCGGGCATCGGCGCACGTAACCCGCCAATTCCTGCCGTCTCGTCATCGCCCGTCGCCACAGGGTCGACGATGCCCAATTTGTATCGCCCCATGGCTGTGAATATTGTCAGCGTATGCGCGCTGGAATGGGCGATGCGGTTTTCGAAGCGTTGGCCATCAATCTCAAAACCGTGATCATCAATACGCCCGACTCGGTAAGCCTGCTCTGCAATCGTGATCTCATAGCCTGCACCATCGATCTTGCGCGCTCGGACGATAACCGGATCAGCTTCGGTCACGCGATCAACCAAATGAACGTCCTGATAGCCGCGATCAATCATCCGCCATCCGTCGGATCGGAACCACGGTGAATATCGATCCCCCGATTCCGACGCGCGTTCACACGCGGCGATGTCTCGCCCGCGAAGCACATGCAGTGCCGCTTGCACATAAGCCACGTCGTCAGCAGCTTGCGCGCGGCTCCATCCATTCTTGGGGGGCTTGGCTTTGTCCAACCAGCCGGTATCAATCTTTGCTTTGGTGAATTGCGGGGTCTGCGACACACCTGCCAAGAAATCCAAATTGGTTTCAACGCCTGCCATTTCCGTTTCAGCGAGGGCGCGATACAGCGTCGACAATGCGGTTTGCCGGTCCGGCCCATGGGTGATGATTTTCGCCAGCATCGGATCGTAATGAACACTGACCTGATCACCCGCACGGATGCCGGTATCGATACGTATTCCCTGGCCCGATGGGAACACCAGATGATGCAGCGTGCCCGTCTGCGGCAGATATCCTTTGTCGGGGTCCTCGGCATACAACCGGGCTTCGAAGGCATGTCCCGTGATCGACAAGTCTTCTTGGGATTTTGGCAACGGCGCACCGCCCGCGACATTTAATTGCCAAGCGACCAAGTCTTCGCCGGTGATCGCTTCTGTAACCGGGTGTTCGACCTGAAGTCTCGTGTTCATCTCAATGAAATAAAAATCTTTGCTCGCCAGCAAAAACTCCACCGTACCCGCACCGACGTAATCAACCGCACGCGCCGCGTTCACAGCAGCCGTGCCCATGGTATGACGAAGGTCATCAGTCATTCCAGGTGCCGGCGCTTCTTCGATGACTTTTTGATGGCGACGCTGCAACGAGCAATCGCGTTCAAACAGATAAACATAATTGCCGTGGCTATCGCCAAAAATCTGAATTTCAACGTGGCGCGCCTTGGGCAGGTATTTTTCGATCATCAAATGCTGATCCCCGAACGCCGCCTTGGCTTCACGTGCGGCCCCTTTTACGGCGGACGCTAAATCCTCAGGCTTGGTGACCACTCGCATTCCCTTACCACCGCCCCCGGCAGATGCTTTTACAAGCACCGGGTAGCCCGCGTCTTCGGCTGCCTTTTGCAGAGTTTTGATATCTTGTTTCTTGCCGTGATACCCAGGCACCAGTGGCACGCCCGCCTTTGTCATCAAACGTTTGGATGCGCTTTTCGACCCCATGGCCCGAATGGCTTCCGCGGATGGCCCGACAAAGATTAAACCGGCATCTTCAACAGCAGCGGCAAACTTGGCGTTTTCAGATAAAAACCCATAACCCGGATGAATGGCATCCGCGCCAACACGCTTTGCAGCCTCGATCACCAAATCGGATTTTAAATAACTTTCAGACGCAGGTGCGGGGCCCAGTCGGATGGCCGTGTCCGCCATCTCAACATGTCGCGCTTTCGCATCAGCATCGGAATAAACGGCAACGGTCCGCACGCCCATCTTGCGCGCGGTATCAATGATCCGGCACGCGATCTCGCCACGGTTGGCAATCAACAGGCATTGGATCGCGTTCAATTTAGTCCCTCACCCAGGTTGGTTTCCGTTTTTCGAGGAATGCAGAAACACCCTCTTGGCCCTCTGGCGTGGCGCGTACCCGGGCGATATGCCCCGCAGTATCGCGAACCACTTTCTCATCTTGGGTAGCTGATTTCGTAATGTATGACGTCAGGTTCTTCACCTCGGTCAGTGCCTTTGGGCCACCTTTCAACAAATCAGCCACGACTTGATCGCGGCGCTCTTGCAGTCCATCTGCATCCACAACATCGTGGACCAACCCGATCCGCCGCGCCTCAGACGCCGAGAATTTTTCTGCCGTCAGCATGTATCGCTTGGCTTCACGATCGCCAATCGCTGCGACCAGATATGGACCGATCACGGCGGGAATTAAGCCCAAGCGAACTTCAGACAAACAAAAGGACGCAGCTTCGGATGCAATTGCGATATCACATGCAGCGACCAGGCCGACCCCACCGCCGTACGCGGGCCCCTGCACAACGGCAACTGTCGGTTGCGGCATGCGATGGAGGGTCGCCATCAACTTGCCCAAGTTCTTGGCGTCTTCGATGTTTTCCGCACGCTCGTATTCAGCCATGCGTTTCATCCAATTTAAGTCGGCGCCGGCAGAAAAACTTTTACCCTCGGCGGCAAGTACAACCACGCGCACAACTGGATCGTTCACCAATCCTTGAAGTTCGCGACGAAGACGTTCAATTAATTCATCATCAAACGCGTTGTGGACCTCGGGGCGACGCAAAGTCACTGTCGCGACACCGCGCCCGGATATTTCAGTAATCAAAGGTGCTGCTGTTTTCGCCATCATCCTCGTCCCATCGATTTCATCACATCCTAAACACGCCGAACGTGGTTTTCTCAATCGGCGCATTCAATGCTGCTGACAACCCTAGTCCCAAGACCATCCGTGTCTGCGTTGGATCAATGATACCGTCATCCCAAAGCCTTGCACTTGAATAATACGGATGACCCTGATGTTCATATTGTTGTCTTATAGGCTCTTTGAACGACTCTTCATCCTTCTTGCTCCATTTCTTACCGCGTGCCTCTATGCCGTCGCGGCGCACGGTGGACAGCACGCTCGCGGCTTGCTCTCCGCCCATCACAGATATGCGTGAATTCGGCCAAATCCAAAGGAATCTCGGCGAATACGACCGCCCACACATGGAATAATTCCCAGCCCCGAAACTGCCGCCGATGACCACGGTGAACTTGGGCACCTTGGCGCAGGCAACCGCCGTGACCATTTTCGCGCCATCCTTGGCGATACCACCTTGTTCGTATTTTTTGCCGACCATGAACCCGGAAATGTTCTGCAGAAATACAAGCGGAATACCACGCTGGGCACATAGCTCGATAAAGTGTGCGCCTTTTTGCGCACTCTCAGAAAACAAGATTCCATTGTTGGCGATGATGCCGACCGGATAGCCATGAATATGCGCAAAGCCTGTGACCAGGGTTTCACCATACAACCGTTTGAACTCATCAAATTCTGATCCATCAACAATACGCGCAATGATTTCACGCACGTTGAAGGGTTTGCGCAAATCAACGGGCGCAATACCCGCAAGTTCTGCCGGATCAAAAACTGGATCAACCGGGGGACGTGTGGTGATGGTCAGCGCTTTACGGCGATTTAAATTTCTGACCGCGCGGCGCGCCAGTTGTAACGCGTGCAAGTCATCCCGCGCCATGTGATCCGTGACCCCTGAAATACGGGAATGGGTTTCGGCACCACCCAATTCCTCGGCGGTCACCACTTCGCCCGTGGCCGCTTTGACCAAGGGTGGGCCGCCCAAAAAGATCGTGCCCTGCCCTTCGACGATGATGCTTTCATCACACATGGCAGGCACATACGCGCCCCCTGCCGTGCAAGATCCCATGACCACGGCAATTTGTGGAATGCCCTTTGCCGACATATTTGCCTGATTGAAAAAGATACGACCAAAATGATCACGGTCGGGGAATACATCGTCTTGGCGCGGGAGAAACGCCCCGCCGCTGTCGACCAAGTATACACACGGCAGATTGTTTTCTTCGGCGATTTCCTGAGCACGCAAATGTTTCTTCACGGTGATCGGATAATACGTGCCGCCCTTCACCGTGGCGTCATTGGCAACGATGACGCACTCAGTTCCTTCAATCGGGCCAATGCCAGTGATAATGCCGCCGGCGGGCACGTTGTCTTCATACAGCTCAAAGCCAGCAAATTGCGAAAACTCCAAGAACGGGGCACCGGGATCGATTAGATTTCGCACACGTTCGCGGGCGGGCAATTTTCCACGTGCTTCATGCTTGGCGCGCGCGGCTTCCCCGCCCCCCATTTTAATGGCCGCCAACTTTTCGCCCAGATCATCCATCAACGCAGAAACTTTCCGGGCGTTTTCTTTAAACGCCGTCCCGTTGATATCGATGTCGGATTTAAGTTGGCTCATAGACGATCCCCCAGATGGTCCCGCGTGACGAATTAGTCTGATTTCTTCTCGCGCTCGGCAACGGGTCCGCCTGCGGCTTTCCAGGCTTTCAATCCGTCAGCAAATTGTTTGACGTTGGTCATGCCCATGTCTTTCAGCGTCTTCGCCGTTAGGGCCGAGCGCCACGCGGCGGCGCAATATAGCACATAGGTTTTGTCGTCATGACCGAACTGTTCTTTGAAATACGGGCTCTCAGGATCAACCCAAAATTCGATCATGCCACGCGGCGCGTGATAAGCCCCTGGGATCATACCGTCCCGCTCTAATTCACGTACATCGCGCACATCGACAAAGATCAAGTCGTCGGACCCGTGTTGCGCGATCGCGTCTTCCAGCGAGATCGTTTCAATCTCGGCCTCGGCCTCGGCGACTAAATCTTTGATACCTTTTTTAAGCTTCATGATACGTCCTTACCATCCACCAGAACGGAGCCAGCGTTTGACCATCCACAAACGGTCCGCGCCCCAAAACCCTTCGCCATCGACAATCACGAACGGCGATCCGAAAACGCCTTTGCCGACTGCGGCCCCGGTCTCGTCTTTGACCCGCGCTTTATAAACGTCGTCGTTGGTTGCGGCGACCGCATCTTCGGCAGAAACGCCTTGGCGCGATGCGATCTCGCCGACCTTTTCCCGATCAGAGATATCAATGCCCTCGCCAAAGAATGTCGTGAAGCAATCCCAACCGAATGCTTTGGCCTTGGCAGGGTCTTGATCCCATAGCCAGTAAAACACACGCGCAGCGGCCAGCGTTGCGATGGGGAAATTTTCCGGCATCGTCCACGGCAGTTCCTGAAAGCGCGCCAAACGGTCCCAATCCGCACGGCAGTAATCGCCCTTTAGCGGATATTTCACCAACGGCACAGCGCCCGTTTCCTTCATCGCAGCACCCAGCATCATTGGTTTCCAATCGACGGTACGACCAAATCCCTCGACCATCTCGTCAATCTTGTGGGCCGCGAAATACGCGTAGGGCGATGAAAAATCGAAATAAAACTCAACAGGATCAGACATATAAATTAGCTCTCATTTTATAATTTATTTGGCAATGGCACGCGCGATGACCATGCGCTGAACATCGCTGGTACCTTCGTAAATTTGGCAAACACGCACGTCACGATAGATACGCTCGACTGGGAAATCTTCGACATACCCATACCCGCCGAGCGTTTGTAAGGCACCAGAACAAACCCGCTCTGCCATCTCAGACGCATACAGTTTCGCCATCGATGCTTCTTTCAAACAGGGTTCCCCCGCTTCGCGCAGACGTGCCGCATTCAGATACATCAATCGCGCGGCCTCGACCTCGGTTGCCATATCGGCCAATCGATGCCCGACAGCTTGGTGTTCTATGATCGGCTTGCCCATGCTGATGCGATCTGTGGCATAAGCGACAGCGGCGTCCAATGCGGCACGCGCCATGCCAACAGACTGTGCGGCAATTCCGATCCGCCCACCTTCAAGGTTTGATAGGGCTATGCTGTATCCTTGGCCCTCTTCGCCCAACAGTAAGTCTGGCGTCAGTCGACAATCGTTGAATGTAATTTGTGCGGTGTCAGAACACCGCTGTCCCATTTTCTTTTCAACGCCCGTGACTTCGTAACCTTCGGTATCGGTCGGCACCACAAAAGCTGAAATACCCTTTTTGCCCGCGTTCGGATCGGTAACCGCAAACACGACGGTGATATCCGCGTGTTTGCCCGACGTGATGAATTGCTTAGTCCCGTTCAGGACGAAATGGTTCCCATCGCGTTCCGCCTTGGTCTTGATCGCCGACGCGTCGGAGCCCGCATGCGGTTCCGTCAACGCGAACGCACCCAGCATTTGACCGGACGCCAGGGGACGAAGGTATTTTTCCTTCAACGCGTTAGAGCCAAAATCCAAAATGGGTTTCTGTCCGACGCCATTGTGCACACTCATAATGGTCGAAATCGCACCGTCGCCCGCAGCGATTTCTTCCATGGCCACGGCGTGCGCAATCATGCCGGTTTCAGAACCACCCCAATCGGCAGGTGTCAGCATGCCCATGAACCCGAGCTCGCCCATCGCCGCCAATTCGGCGCGCGGGAATTCACCAGATTTATCGCGCACGGCAGCCCCCGGGGCTAATTGCTCCGTGGCGAAATCCCGCGCCATATCGCGGATCATGAGTTGCTCGTCGCTCAGTTGCATGTTGCGCCTTCGTTCACCTTATTTTGCCATCCCAAACAAAACACTCACCATGGCATCGGTGTGCCGTCGTAGTTCATGAACTTCCCATTGTCTTCAACACTCAAATTTTCGATTGATGCACGAAGTGCTGTAATACTCTCGGCCGGCGTCAGCGTCGCTGAAGGGCCGCCCATATCGGTTTGAACCCAGCCTGGATGGAACATCACAACCGCAACGCCTGTATCTGCGATTTCCTGCGCATAGCACGCCATCACCATATTCAATCCCGCTTTGGATGAACGGTAGATGTACTCGCTACCCGCAGCGCCTTTTTCGATAGACGCCATCACCGACGAGATATTCACGATCAGCTTACGGTCACCCTTGGTGACGTTATCAAGTAATGCGCGGGCCATGAACAATGGGGCCATCATATTGGTTTGCATAACGGGCATCCAATCTTCGGCGGTCACATCCTTGGCGGTGATCCCCTTTGGACCATAAACACCGGCGTTGTTGATCAGTACGTCTATGGCGCGGCCATCCAGATCTGCGACGAAGCGTTCCAGCGATGGCGGGTTATTAACATCAAGACCATAAACGGCGATATCGCCTTCGATCTCGGCCAACTCGCCAACACCTATCGGATTGCGACAGGTCGCGATTACCGACCAGCCATCGGCGGCATATTGCTTGGCGAATTCCAGACCCAGACCGCGGTTGGCCCCGGTAATCAAAACTGTCGTCATATTATAAGCTTCCTGATTCTATGTTTGTTTTTTGGCAGTTACTTCAATTTCAACTTTCATACGCGGATCAATCAAATCAGCGATCACCGCAGTCGCTGCGGGACGGATATCCCCAAACACCTCGCCCAGCACTTCGCTGATCGATGGCCAGTCATTTACGTCGGGCACGTAATAGCGCGCTCGAACCACATCTTGCATCGTGCCCCCCCCCTTCTTTTAATGCACCGGAGATCGTGCGCAATGTCTGACGGGTTTGTTCTGCAGGGCCGTCAGAGATCTCACCACTGGCATAATCAAATCCCGTGGTACCCGACACAAATACCCAGTCGCCATCGACGACCGCGCGGGAATATCCGAATTTGGCTTCATATTCTGAGCCTGATGAAATCAGTTGTCGTGTCATTGATTGAGTCGCTCCAACGAAATTGCCGTGGCTTCACCACCGCCAATGCACAACGACGCAACCCCTTTTTTAAGATCATATTTTTGGAGTGCATTTAGCAATGTGACGATGATCCGCGCGCCAGATGCACCCACCGGGTGCCCCAATGCGCAGGCCCCGCCGTGCACGTTGACCTTGTCGTGTGGCAAATCCAAATCACGCATTGCGGCCATGGTCACGACGGCAAAGGCCTCGTTGATTTCATACAGATCGACCTCGTCCTTGGACCAACCCGATTTGGCCAGGACTTTTTCTATCGCGCCCACAGGAGCCGTCGTGAACCATGCGGGCTCGTTCGCATTCGTCGCGTGCGCATGAATAACTGCAATCGGGTTAAGTCCGCGCTTTTCAGCCTCTGATCGTTTCATCAAAACCAATGCAGCCGCACCATCTGAAATCGATGACGAGTTCGCGGGCGTCACCGTGCCCCCTTTCCGGAACGCCGGCTTCAACTGAGGGATTTTTTCGATATTCGCATTGTGCGGTTGTTCATCGCTGTCGACGACGACATCGCCCTTGCGGGTCGACACGGTCACCGGCTCAATCTCCGGCTCAAAAGTGCCATCCTCGACCGCCTTTTTGGCGCGGTTCAAACTTTCGATCGCGAAATCGTCCTGCTGCTCGCGCGTAAACTGATAATGCTGTGCCGTATCTTCAGCGAATGTGCCCATCAGGCGTCCCTCATCGTAGGCGTCTTCAAGGCCATCCAAAAACATGTGGTCCTTGGCTTGATCGCCATGACCCAACCGATATCCCTGCCGTGCGCGCGGCAGGATATAAGGCGCATTGGTCATACTTTCCATGCCGCCCGCGACCATCACATCATGTGATCCAGCCAGAATATTATCGTGCGCCAGCATGGTGGCTTTCATCGCCGAGCCGCACATTTTAGATAACGTCGTGCAGCCTGCATCCCAGGATAAACCTGCATGATGCGCAGCCTGTCTGGCCGGGGCTTGTTTCAGGCCAGCAAACAGACACAACCCCATGACCACATCTTCAATGTCTTCGGGCTTCACACCTGCTCTCTCTACTGCTGCACGGATGGCCACGCCACCCAATTCAGGTGCAGAAACGTCACTCAAGCTGCCTTGAAATCCGCCCATGGGTGTTCTTGCTGAACCGACAATAACAATTGGATCGTCTTGCATCTTTGTCTCCGTCTTATCCCCGGCTGGGGCTCAATAAACCAAATTCCAAATCGATGTGCCCCATACCACCAGATACATCGAGACCACTGCGCGGGAGATGTATCTCCATCTTTTGAGTTTCGCATTCTTTGCACATCGCCAAACCGATATCGTCGACCAGAGGGCAAAAAGCCCGGCAACCAATGCGATCGCGCCCCCCATCAACCACGCCGTGGTCGTCGACTCCGTAACCAGCCCTGACCCCAGTGTCATACCCAAAATTGTTCCGATCAGGATTGCGCCAACAGAAAACGCGATGATGATCCCATGCCCAAAAACAAAGCCAAACCAAAAAGCCACCCAAAGCGGCAGCAATCCTTTGAGGGCACGCACCCAAAATGGGCCATCAGGGTGCGGACCTTCATGGCCATGCTTGCCATTATCGCCGCTGTTATCGGGCTCTTCGAGCCCCAGCCTGCGAGATGTACCGTACATGTCGACAAAGACAGGTCCTTCGGACATAAAAAAATTCCTTTGTGAAACCTAAGCCTGACGCTGCCTAACTCGTTTCCTCAAACAGTTCGCGCCCGATCAACCAACGGCGGATCTCAGATGTGCCAGCACCAATTTCATATAACTTGGCGTCCCGCAGCAAACGACCTGTGGGGGTATCATTGATGTACCCCATGCCCCCTAAACATTGGATCGCTTCGAGCGTCATCCAAGTGGCTTTTTCTGCGGCATACAAAATAGCACCCGCAGCGTCCTTGCGGGCCGTCTCCCCCCGATCACACGCACGCGCCACGGCATACACATAAGATTTTGCGGCGTTCATCGTGGTATACATGTCCGCCAGCTTGCCCTGCATCAGTTGAAACTCGCCGATGGCTTTACCGAACTGTTTTCTCTCGTGTAGATATGGCACAACGATATCCATGCAGGCTTGCATGATCCCCAATGGACCTGCGGCCAACACGGCGCGTTCGTAATCTAGGCCGCTCATCAGCACATTCACGCCACGCCCCTCGCCGCCCAAGATATTCTCTGCCGGGACTTCGACATCTTCAAAAACCAATTCACATGTGTTTGAGCCACGCATGCCCAACTTATCTAGTTTTTGTGCCTGACTGAATCCGCTGAACCCACGCTCCACCAAAAACGCCGTGATACCCTTTGGGCCAGCATTTGGATTGGTCTTGGCATAAATCACATAGACATCGGCATCAGGGCCGTTGGTGATCCACATTTTGTTGCCGTTGAGGACATATCGGTCACCTTTTTTCTCGGCCTTTAAACGCATACTGACAACATCCGAACCCGCCCCCGGTTCGCTCATGGCCAGGGCGCCGACGTGTTCGCCCGAGATCAACTTCTCAAGATATTTCGATTTCTGTTCTTCATTGCCGTTACGATGGATTTGGTTCACACACAAATTCGAGTGCGCGCCATAGCTTAATCCCACCGAAGCAGACGCGCGGCTGATTTCTTCCATCGCCACACAATGTTCCAAATATCCCATATTGGCCCCGCCGTATTCTTCATTAGCGGTAATGCCCAGCAAGCCCATGTCCCCCATCTTGCGCCACATGTCTTTGGGGAAATCGTTTTCACGGTCGATATCCTCGGCGCGCGGGGCAATTTCAGAAGCCGCAAAGCCGCTGACAGATTGCCGCAGCATGTCGGCATCTTCGCCAAGACCGAAATTCAGGGACGGATATTCATTTGGTATCATGATGATTTCCACTCAAAAACAAACAACGCATCAGCCTTATTATTTAGTTTACGTTTACGTAAACGTCAACAATGACACTGGCCCCGAGCACAACCATAGCACACCCAACGAGCGCGCCACTCAAGACTAAGAACGGTTTACCTACGGCTATCGATGGGCCGCCAGAAAAAAAAAACAGAACGCCCCTCGCCAAACTGATAAACAGAACCCCAGAAAGCATGATTCCCCAGATGATAATCAATATATGCGACGTCCAGAATGACGCATCCAAATTAATATCGCTGGATGAAAAACCACGATGCCAAAGTCGCAGCCAGAAAGGAAGTTCATGCGTGGCAATTCCATGAATAGCCACGGCACCCGCGATCGACAAAACGAGTGCAGCAAACATGACCGCCAAGCCATGGCCACGTCGATGTTCGCGCACCCCCCACTCCACTGCAGCCAAAATCGCGGCAAAGGAAAATGCCCCCAGACTAACCACTACCAATAGTTCCGGCCAGCCCCGGTGCGGCGACGGGTCATTGGTCGCAAAGTGACCTGCCAGCAAGCCAAACCAGTACAGCACATACATTAACGTGACCGCGAACAAGAACCGCGCTACGAAGACATCGACGTGAGACAATTCTTTCTCTGTCCGCAATGACCGATAAAACACCCAGGTGCCGGCGCACCCCGCATATAGGATGGCCGCGACAAATATGCTGCCCAATACAGCGTGTGAAAATGTCCCCGGCAAAATATGATCAGTCAACGAATGCACCGCGTAAATCGGACCAAAAACCAACCAGCCAAAAGTTGCGAGAAGTGAGAGACCACCCAGGGCCCAAGATGTTCCACGGCTGGATTGATTGAGTCCCATCACAAAAATCGCAATGGCGATAGATGCGTATACCGAAATCAAGAATGGAGATCCGCCCAATAGCGCATTTATCGCCGCCGCAGTGGGCAGCAGTATAGATAAGATCGCCATCACCATTGGGGCGGCGAACGGCGACACATCAAAATCACTAAGCATTTCCGAGACAGCGCGATCAACGGCATCACGAAAGAAACGCAATGATAGAACCATCAAAGAATGGAGCGGAACTGCACCAAGGTGTTCGAATTTTGCACTGATTTTTAATCGCGCTTGATCAATATCATCACTGTGCCGACTTTCCATACAGGCACTGACAAAAGCGAAAAACAAAAAAGCCATTGCCATCCAAAACAAGATGGACTCAATAAATTGAATGCCACTGACCATAGCGCCTGCGATTAAACCGTTTTCTGATTACCCAGTGATTCCTGGTCGATTTACGATACGCATCAATGTCTGCTGCATCAATGCACAGACCTTTCGTTCCCCTGCTTTTTCGACAATCACCTCGCCTTGCGTGATCGTCAGCGTTCGTCCCGGCTTAATGACAGTCCCACGCGCGATGAGAAGATCACCATCCGCTGGGGCCATCAGGTTCAGCTTGAATTCCACCGTCAGCACGCCTTCATCTGCGGCAAAAAGAGATGCCCCTGCATATCCGCCCGCAGTATCGACAATACTGGCAATCCCTCCCGCATGAAAAAAACCATGTTGCTGTGAGAGTTGATCACTAAATGGCATCTCAATTTCCACATATCCCGGTTTCACCTGGACAAGGGTCGCCCCTAAAGTTTGCATGAGCCCCTGTCGCGTAAAGCTCTCTTGGATACGTTGAACGTAATGACCATCGGCTGGCTCAAACTGTTGCATATCAACCTCCACAAACATGTGTAACTCTCACATTACGTTTACGTAAACGTCAGTGTAAAGCCTCCCTCAATGTTCATATAGGTTCAATGGCTGACCCAAAGCTATTCGACCAGAAACGCATAGGATGCTAATTTTAGAAAAATAGTATTAAAAAATGCGACAAACCACCATTTGGTTCAATGAATAAACTGATCTGGTCGCACGAACACTAGGGATACGATGCTCGACAAACCATAATAACTCTTAGCGCGACCAAGGATCGATACGGATGAACAGACAAATGCCTGGGGTAGAGGCGGACACAACTAAGATCACATCCACGACGACGCCATCTGATCAACAATCCGACGGCGAAGAAGTCCTTCGTGCGTTCTTCAATGCGAACAGTGACGATTACATGGCGTACTGGGATGCAGACCTCGTCCTGAAAGTCGCCAATTTCCATGTCAGTAAACAGTATATGTCAGTGATCAAGAAAGTTCTTGAAAGCTGCGAACCCGCCCGGTTTGAGGCCGACCAGAATGGCCGAACTTTTGATTTCCGCGCCTACCCCGCCATGAATGCATCTGGCGAATGCTTAGGGATAGCCCTTTACGCCAACGACATATCCGCCCGCAAAAAGGCCGAGAATGAGGTCAACCGACTTGCATATTTTGATCCGCTCACTGGTTTGCCGAACCGTGTTCAAGTCTCGAACCAATTGGCACAGGTTGTCAGCATGGCCAATCAGTCCAGGCGAATTGGTGCCCTGCTGTTTATCGACTTAGATCGCTTTAAGCAGATCAACGACTCGCTGGGCCATAGTGTCGGCGACGAACTTCTCAAAGCGGTGGCCGAGCGGCTTGAATATTGCCGACGGGACCAGGACATCATCGCGCGGATGGGTGGAGATGAGTTTATCTGGATTCTCCCCGATCTGGGACTGGACGCAGATTACGCCGCAACAGACGCCACCCGTGCGGCCGAGCGACTTGTCGAAGACTTCAGACGTAGCCTGCGCGCAGGAGAACATGAACTTCGCATGACGCCGAGCATTGGGATTTCGTTGTTTGGCGGCGGCGATGACGATGTCGACGAAATCATAAAACAAGCCGATTCAGCGATGAATCAAGCGAAACACGCCAGTTCCAGTTGCGTTCAGATCTTCCGCCCGCAAATGCATGAAGCGGCGATGGAACGCCTGCAATTGGAACTGAAGCTGCACAAGGCGGTCGAGGACAGAACCCTTGAAATCAATTACCAGCCACAGGTTTCGATGGTGGATGGCTCACTCGTGGGGGCCGAGACCTTGTTGCGCTGGAGTGATCCGGAACTGGGAATCATCCCCCCATCCAAGTTTATTCCCATCGCCGAGGAGACAGGATTAATCCTGAAAATTGGTGATTGGCTGCTCAACAGCGTTTGTCGCCAAATCAGTGAGTGGAATAGTCGCCCGATATCGACTCCAATCCCCCGTGTGGCCGTCAACATCTCTCCGGTGCAGTTCCGGCAGCCAGATTTTGTCGATCTGGTCCGCGCAACGCTGCAACGCTGGGATATCCCATCCGAGCAGTTGGAACTGGAACTGACCGGAGGCATCGTGATTGAGCAGATCGAATGGACGGTCGAAAAAATGAACGAATTGCGTGAGCTCGGCGTTCGGTTCGCGATTGATGATTTTGGAACCGGGTACTCATCGCTTGCCTATTTGAACAAGCTGCCCCTCGACATCTTAAAAATTGATCAGTCATTCGTCCGAGAATTAGGCGAAGTCGAAAGCAGCACGTCGATCGTGACCAGCATCATCGCGATGGCCAAGTTGTTAAACTTTGAATTGGTCGCCGAAGGGGTTGAAACCTGCGAACAGCATGCGTTTATGAATGAACACGGCTGCGAAACCTATCAGGGGTACCTATATAGCAAGCCGCTGCCGATCAATGATCTCAAAGCTTTTCTGGCTGAGCGAGCCGCTGGTATGCAGCCCCTTGCCGCTGCCGCGACTTAAGTCCCGATCTTTAGCGTACTGACCATCCCGTCGAGCGTCGAGATTACCGCCAATGGCGTCAACTTGCCCGTCGCCGGATTTTCCTCGGTCGGGACGCCGGCAATCGTGAATTCCAAATTGGTGGTATCACTATCCAACGTGACCGTGTGAGTATTACGCGTCACCGCCGGGTCGGCCCATATTTCATAAGACGTGGTATCAGGACCAGGACCAGCCAGACTGAGTGCCACAGCAACATTGACGTTGGCCGGGAACTTCGCCGCAGCGTCGCGGACAGACCCTTTATACAGGCACAGGGGTTCAGACAGGTTCGATAGATCAATGCCCTGTTCGATAACAAATGGTGCTTTGGCTAGGCCTTTTGGTGGCTTGCGGGTAATCATCACCAAAGAATTGATGGTGCCCTTTGATGCCGCATTGACCGCATCAAAGGCCGCCAACGCGCCCGTCGGCACAATGATACGTGCGCCAGTTTCCTTGGCTCGATCTAGTAATTCAGGGCGTTCCAGCAGGCGCGTCACCGTCACGGCGACCAGTGTCTTACCGGCCTCAATAACGGGGTCTGCAAGATCGAAAAATAGCGCCGGCGGCAAGCCCTCGACAATGATGTCAGCCATGTCGACCAATTCGGTCAGTTCAACAACAGGCGGTGCAGCATTGAAATCTTTCATACGTTCAACGGCGCGGGCTTTGTCATTGGCCGAGATTGCGACCAATTCCATGCCATCGACGCCCGCGTCTAACCATTTTGCCACGGGCAGATTTACCGCCCCCATACCTGCAATCGCTACTTTTATCTTGCCGTTAGACAATGACTCTCTCCTGTCAGAATTTTGGAAACCCGATTAGGTCTTTTGCTTTTTGGACAGAATGTCCCTGCATTGTTTTTCTAAGCGCGTCAATTCGGCCAAAGACTCATCGATATCACGCTTTTGCCCTTCAAGAATATTTCTGCGTTGTTGGATCACATCGACAAAGTGGTTTAACTGCGTCACCTCGGATGGATCAACATCATATAGATCGATAAGCTCACCTATTTCTTCAAGGGATAATCCAAGACGCTTACCACGCATGATCAAACGAAGGCGCACCCGGTCGCGTGGCGAATAGATCCGTCGCTGTCCATCCCGCTCTGGAGACAACAATCCCTTATCCTCATAAAAGCGGACCGTTCGGGTGGTCACCCCAAACTCACCTGCCAGTTCCGCGATGCCGTATGTCTTGTCCATGCGCAAACCCTAAATCCACTTTACGTTAACGTAAAGTAAGTCTGACGAATTTGAATAGGAAAGGTGGACGTAAAGGAATGACTCTCGCGGTTAAAAAGCCGAACTTGTCCCTTGCCAACACCATCATATCGTATATCGTCGAATAACGATATGACAATAAAAACTCGCTTGAGGCAACGCATGATAACCAAACCAACAGAAAACGATGAATTGGCGCACATCGCCAAGGCATTGGGTCACCCAGCACGCATTGGTATCGTTAAGCTACTTCTGGAACGACAGACTTGCATCGGTTGCGATATCGTCGACAAAATCGGTTTGGCGCAATCAACAACATCCGAACATTTGCGTATTCTCAAAGCTGCCGGAATTATCTCGGGCGAGATCGATCCGCCAACGGTTTGTTATTCACTGAATACCGAGACGGTCAAAACGTTGGTCAAGTTCCTCGCCACTATATCTGAATACAAGCCGACCCCTCAGCATCCCACATCCGAGGTCGCCTAATATGGATATGCCACGCAGATTAGCCGCCGAATTCGGTGGAACAGCGATGCTGCTCGCGACAGTCGTCGGATCCGGTATTATGGCCGAGGGCTTGGCTGACGGAAATACCGCGATTGCGCTACTGGGGAATACTATCCCGACAGGTGCAATCCTTGTAGTCTTGATCACCGCTCTTGGTCCAGTTTCGGGTGCGCATTTCAACCCAGCCGTGACCGCGGCTTTTCTGGTCCGCCGAGAAATCACGCTCTGGATTGCAGTTTTGTATCTGATGTTCCAGGTCGCCGGGGGGATCTTTGGCACCTGGCTCGCACATGCCATGTTTGAAGAGACGGTCCTACAGTATTCGATGAAGATCAGAACCGGCCCCTCGCAATGGCTTGCCGAAGTTGTCGCGACGTTTGGTTTGGTCGCGACGATCTTTGCCGCCTTGCGCTGGAAGGCTGACAGTGTCGCATGGATGGTGGGTCTCTATATCACCGCTGCATATTGGTTCACGGCTTCGACCAGTTTTGCCAACCCGGCGGTCACAATCGCACGTGCGCTCACCGACACATTTTCAGGCATTCGCCCTATTGATGCACCGGGGTTCATCGTTGCGCAGTTCTTCGGTGCGCTCATCGCGACTGTTTTCATGGTCTGGTTGCTCAAGCTCTCCAAACCTGAACCCGAGCAGTTAGCCGACAAATGACCGAACGTGATCCTGAACTCGACACAACGCCAATTACTTTGAGTGCCGTACACGACGCTGCCAAAGCAATAAAGGACGTCGTCACCAAAACGCCATTGCTGGAAAACCAGGATGTGAATGCGCGGCTTGGCGGACGTCTGCTGATCAAGACGGAAAATATGCAACGCACCGGGGCCTTCAAGATACGCGGGGCTTACAACCGTATCCGCCAAATGTCGGCAGACGAGCGAGAGCGTGGTGTGATCACCTATTCATCCGGCAACCACGCCCAAGGTGTCGCGATGGCGGCAGCGGTTTTTGGAACCTCTGCATTGATTGTCATGCCAGCGGATGCGCCACCCGCAAAGATAGCCAGCACAGAGGCGCTGGGCGCAAAAGTTGTCACGTATGATCGCGATAGCGAGAGTTATGATGACGTTGTTGCCCGGCTTCGCGCTGAGACAGATCGCCTTCCAGTTCCCCCCAGCGGCGACACCCGGGTGCTTGCCGGTGCGGCAACCGTCGCATTGGAGATTCTTGATCAAGCAGCGGAAGTGAATGCGTCATGCGATGCAGTTCTTATTCCGTGCGGCGGTGGCGGGCTGACCGCAGGGGCAGCATTTGTCATGAATGAGCTTTCGCCCGCAACGGACGTTTACGCCGTGGAACCAGATGCATTCGATGATACCAAAAGATCACTCGAAGCCGGGCATCGGGTGAAAAACCCCACCGGACTACGTACGATATGCGATGCGATTATGACGCCAACACCGAATGCCCAGACATTCGAAATCAACAAATCATTATTGGCTGGCGCACTCAGCGTATCGGATCAAGCTGCCAAAGACGCGATGTTGTTCGCCTATCATCATTATAAAATCGTCGTGGAACCTGGGGCTGCCGTCGGCCTGGCTGCGGTTTTGTCTGGCGAGATCGACCCCAAAGGAAAAAATATCGTTGTCGTGATCACGGGCGGCAATGTTGATCATCAAAGGTTTTGCCATCTCGTCGGAGAGGCTGGTGGTTGCACCCGAGAATGACGGTAAAAGTTATAGCAGCACCAGCGCCGCCAAGCTCAGGAATGCAAAGAAACCGACCACATCCGTCATCGTCGTTAAGAACACACTAGAGGCAATCGCCGGGTCCGCACCAAATTTTTCAAGCGCAATCGGAATAACCGCACCGCAGAACCCCGCAACGATCATATTGATGACCATGGCGACGGCGATCACACCACCCAGTTCGGGACTTTGGAACCAAACCCAAGCCACCGCCCCGGTCAGCACCGCAAAAATCACTCCATTAAACATGCCGACGATGACTTCTTTGGTGACAATACGATAAGCATTGGCGCGGGTCAGTTCCTTGGTCGCCAGCGCACGCACGGTCACGGTTAAGGTTTGGGTGCCTGCGTTGCCCCCCATCGACGCCACGATCGGCATCAATACGGCCAAGACCACGATCTGTTCAATCGTCGCATCAAACAATCCGATGACCACAGAGGCCAAAATGGCCGTCAGCAAATTCACACTAAGCCAGCTAAATCGTGCCCGCGTGGTCGATATAGCGGCGCTGTACAAATCATCCTCGGTCACACCACCCATACGCATGATGTCTTCTTCATGCTCTTCGTGGATCACGTCGACCACATCATCAACCGTGATCGCACCGACAAGACGACCATCACCATCAACAACGGGTGCCGACACCAAGTCACGCTGGCGGAACATAAACGCCACGTCTTCTTGGTCGGTATTGACGTAGATTTCCTGCATGTCCTCGTCCATGACCTCGGTCACGGGGACTTGGCGGCGTGTACTCATCAGCTTACTGAGTGCAATTGACCCCACCGGATGATGCCGGGCATCAATCGCAAAGATGTCATAAAACACGCTGGGTAACTTGCCTTCGCCCTCTTCGGCCAAGCGCCGAACAAAGTCAATGCATTGCCCAATGTTCCAATGGCTCGGCACCGTCACGATTTCGCGCTGCATCAAGCGACCTGCGCTATCCTCGGGATAACTCAGGGATTCTTCGATCAGTGTCCGTTCTTCGTCGGGTATATGGTCAAGAACCGCTCGCTGCTGCGCTTCGTCCATTTCTTCCAACACTTCGACTGCGTCATCGCTATCAAGCTCTGACAACGCGGACGCGACTTCGCGCACACCCAAATGCGCCACCACCTCGTCGCGAACGGTCTCGTCCAGTTCTGCCAGGACCTCTGGGTCGAATTGATCACGTACAACATCGATGAACTGCCCGCGTTCCTCGCGGCTAAGTCGTTCAAGCAAATCCGCCACATCGGCATAGTGAAGATCATCGACAAGACGCATGACACAATCGGGATCGTTGTCGGCCATCGCATCGGCCACCAGGGTTTCGATGCCAATGTCGGCGTCGGGGTCGACGATTTCATCGATGCCGAACGAGTGTGCTTTTTTCTCGAGTTCGTTATCTGCCATGATGCCTGCCCTCGTCGCTCAATTAAGTTGGCGCGATGTGAGCCCTGTTATGACACAGGAATATTAAGAATGTGTACTTAGAAATTTGGTTTGGGGCTCGCACATCGCAATGGATGCAGCTACCAAATAAATAAGGCCGATAGAGAAGGCCCTGATCGTCACAATTTGAGAAAATTGGTGCGGCCGAGAAGACTCGAACTTCCACCCCGTTGCCAGGACAGCGACCTCAACGCTGCGCGTCTACCAGTTCCGCCACGGCCGCACTGCGCGTGGAAGTAACAGGTCATCGCAGACCGGTCAAGGATCGTATTCGGCGAAAACTGGGGGTGTTTCTAGGGTTCTAAGGCCTATCAAATCTCTCTACGCATCCCATGCCAAACGGCATCATTCGTTGCACCTTGCGAGGGGCCGGATCGTCCATCATAACTTAAGCATGGAAACCCAATTGGCGAATGATTTAGACCAGATCGAATGGCGGATCAGCGATGATCCGGTCGCCTATCCAGATGCGCTGGCCGTGATGGAACAGCGGGTATCAGATATCCGCGATGGCACGGCACCCGAAATGGTTTGGTTGTTGGAACACCCACCGCTTTATACCGCTGGCACCAGTGCCGCCGATAACGAGTTATTAGATCGCGACCGATTTCCCGTATACGAGACCGGACGCGGCGGGCGCTATACTTATCATGGGCCAGGACAACGCGTCGCCTATGTGATGTTGGATTTAAAAAAACACGGCGGCGATGTGCGTAAGTACGTCTGTAACCTTGAAGAATGGGTCATTCGGACTCTGGCCGATTTCAACGTTATTGGTGAACGGCGAGATGGCCGGGTCGGCATCTGGGTCCAGCGCGGCGCGCCATCCAATCCAATTGCCCGCGAAGACAAAATCGCTGCCATCGGTGTGCGCATTCGTCGATGGGTTACCTTTCATGGCATTGCCATCAATGTTGACCCGGATTTGGAGCATTTTTCCGGCATCGTGCCCTGCGGTATCGATGAGCACGGCGTGACGTCGTTATGGGACTTAGGCCTATCCCCCACCACATTTGATGTCGATAACGCCCTTCGCGCCCGGTTTGGCGATGTGTTTGGACCCAGGGCCTGAACATGGCGCGCCAAACCCAATCCAGCAAAAAAAGCGATAAAGACACAAACATTGTCGACGCCCTGGATCACGCCGTTGATGGCTTGATCGCATGGATCACGGATTGGCACGCGCCCATTGTGACAGGTAACCGCTTGGTCGAGCTGGGTGCACAGCAACAAAGCCTGCTGCATCTCAAATCATTTCAAGATTGGTTCAAAAGCCATGACGATGATGCCGTCATCAACCAAGCGACGGTGCGTACACTTTATGAACTCAGCATCGCCATCGAAGAACAGGCGACGCAACTCTCCGAAAGCGGCACACATACAACCGATGACGATTACCGCGCGCTGATGAAAAACGTGCAGGCGTTCATCACACAAGCACGCCGATTGGAACGTGCCTTTGCTGCCGCATCATCTGATCTGGATACACTTACCGGCATTCAAAACCGTCACGCCATGCGACGCGCCTTGGAGCGCCGCCATGATCGGATGGAGCGTACCGACGCCCGCGCCACCATCGCGCTTATCGATCTGGATCATTTCAAAAAGGTCAACGACACCTATGGTCATCACGCCGGGGATCATGTGCTGACCGTTGCCGCCCAACGCATGCTGGATGGCATTCGATCTTATGACCAATTGTTCCGGTATGGGGGCGAGGAGTTTTTGGTCCTGTTAGATGACGCGGAAACCGAGTCCACACTTATGGTTTTGGAACGTCTCCGCGCCAGCCTTGCGAACGCACCCATCCCATTGGAAGACGGAACAGAGATTACCCAAACGGCATCATTTGGTGCTGCCGAAATCAACAAAGATGAGACCATCGAAAAGACCATCGAACGGGCCGATGCGGCGCTTTATCGGGCCAAAGAAGCCGGTCGCAACCGGATCAAGTTGGCCACTGATGAAGACTAAGGTTTAGGAGCGTTTGCGCAAAATATGGATGCCGATGAATGTCATTACGGCATCGCCATTCTGATTAAGAACCGTGTACAACACCCGTGCCATGCCCTGCCCCGGTTTCGATTTCGACGGCCGTTGTTCTTGCACTTCCCCTGTCACGCGCAGCGTGTCACCGGGCCGTACAGGCATCAACCAACGCAATTCGTCCATTCCTGGCGAGCCCATGGACGCCGCATCCAGATATCCCGTGGCATGCATCAACCTGAACGCAGCCGAAAGCGTGTGGAACCCACTGGAAATCAAGCCACCAAAGGGACCAGCTTCCGCTGCCGGAATATCAATGTGAAAGGGTTGCGGATCCCAGGCCAAGGCAAAATCCAGAATCTGAGATTCAGATAAGGTCATGCCACCGCTTTCAAAAATACGGCCCTCGGTAAAATCATCGAAATAAATATCTGCGTAGGATCCCATGAATGTCCCTCCCCTGTATCGCCATTCTAAGTCGTTGGTTAAACTGTTGGGCGTTTCTCAAAACCATTGAGACTATCGTCATCTGTTGGCGTAACATCCATATGATCAACGCGCGCCAGTGGCGGTCCGCTTTGGCAACGCTTGATCATCTCATCAACGTGATGTTGAGCCCCAGTAAAGACCGCTTCGACACTGCCATCGACACGGTTGCGCACCCAGCCCCGAATTTGCAGTGCCTCTGCTTGTTTGGCTATCCAACCGCGAAACCAGACACCTTGAACACGGCCCGATATGATGATGTGGACGCAGGATTGGTCCAAACCGCAATCACTCAAATGTCATGATGACCTGATCAACGGTCAGGCTGGCACCTGGCTCGGCATCAATGCTCACGACCACCAAATCCTTTTCAGCGCGAAGAACGTTTTCCATCTTCATCGCTTCCAGGACACATAGCTCTTCGCCAGCTTTGATTTCATCGCCTGCTTCGACTGCGACAGAAACCAAAAGTCCTGGCATCGGTGATAGGAGTAACTTGGATGTGTCAGGCGGCTCCTTGGTCGGCATCAATGCATTCAGTTCCGCGACGTGCGGCGAAAGCACAAACGCATCGACCTCTACGCCGCCCTGCGAAATTCTGTAGGTCATGCTGGTACGCTCAACCTGGAAGCTCAACTTGCTGCCATCAACATCAGCCCGGAAATGCCCATCCGCCAATTCCCAGTCCGTCGTGATGTTAATGGTGCGATCGGCAAGTTTGATTGTGTAGCTTTCATCGTCGGTCATGGAGACATCAGCCGGGTACTGAATATCGCCAAAAACCACGACCCAGTCCGGTCGAACATCGTGGTTATGTCCCGCTTGTTGCCCGGTGATGAGTGCGGCACGCTGTTGGTAGAGCAGATGCATCACCCCGGCCACCGCGGCAAAAACTTCTGGGTCTTTGGGTGGGATATCGCCCGGATTAAATCCGTCCGGATATTCCTCAGCGATCAGATTGGTCGTCATGCGCCCTTCGCGGAATCGATCTAAGCTCATCAACGCGTTCACAAAGGGGATGTTGTGGCGTACGCCTTCAATCAAAAAGTCATCCAGCGCACGTTGCATATTTTCTATCGCGGTTGCGCGATCCGGTCCGTAAGTGATCAGCTTGGCGATCATAGGATCGTAATACATTGAAATCTCGCCACCTTCGAACACACCGGTATCGACGCGCACGGTGCCAGTTTCCGTGGGCGGTTCGTAGCGCACCAATCGCCCAATAGATGGCAGGAAATTCCGGAACGGGTCTTCGGCATACACCCGACTTTCCATCGCCCACCCGGTCAGCGTGACATCCGACTGCGTCATTCCCAATTTCTCGCCATGGGCAACGCGGATCATTAGTTCTACCAAGTCCAGCCCGGTGATGTACTCCGTCACCGGGTGTTCGACCTGCAAACGGGTGTTCATTTCCAGAAAAAAGAAGTTTTTGTTCTTATCGACGATGAATTCGACAGTCCCGGCAGAGTGGTAATCGACTGCCGCCGCCAACGCGACGGCCTGTTCACCCATGGATTTTCGTGTGGCTTCGTCCAAGAACGGCGATGGTGCTTCTTCGATCACTTTTTGATGGCGCCGCTGGATAGAGCATTCGCGTTCGCCGAGATACAATGTCGTGCCATGCTTATCGGCGATAATCTGGATTTCGATGTGGCGCGGGTCTTCGATGAATTTTTCGATAAACACACGATCATCACCGAACGAGGATTTGGCTTCGTTGGTGGCGCGAACAAAGCCATCACGGGCTTCTTCGGAATTCCAGGCGATACGCATGCCCTTACCACCACCACCTGCCGACGCTTTCAGCATCACAGGATAACCAATGTCATCGGCAATCTTTACGGCCTCATCAACGTCGGCAATGGCGTCGGGATATCCGGGAACTGTTGAAACGCCTGCCTCTGCAGCCAATTTTTTTGATTCGATCTTATCGCCCATCGCAGTGATCGCACGCGGACCAGGGCCAATGAACGCAACCCCTGCATCTTCAAGGGCCTTGGCAAAGCCTGTGTTCTCGGACAAGAAGCCGTAACCGGGGTGCACAGCTTCTGCGCCGGTTTCTTTGATCGCCTTTAGAATATTTTCGACAACCAGATAACTCTCGGCTGTTGGGGCTGGACCAATGCGAACGGCCTCGTCTGCCATCTCCACGTGCAACGCGTCATGGTCAGCGTCGGAATAAACAGCCACTGTCGCAATGCCCATGCGCTTCGCAGTCTTGATAACGCGGCATGCGATTTCGCCACGGTTAGCGATCAGAATCTTTTTGAACATTTTTCTCTCCCCGCGATAGCTCCCACAGAGTAGTTTTAGGCTCTCTTCACCTGTGTTTCGAGGCTTTTTTTCGCACATGCAATATAACCTCAAAAGCCAATGATCTCTTGGCGCGATTAGACGTTTAGTCAGCTATCTGTCAGCCAGCACAATTATAACGTCACCAATTGTTTTATAAGCAGAAGTGTGGCTTTCCCAATCCTATTGGAAATGGCAATATCTGCAAAAATTTTTGTGCATGTGTTTCATTGAGGGAATCTTCCAAAGATGGCTGAGGCAGCTACAGATAAAGTCGCGCGGGAAAATTGGGATCTCATCACCGAAAGCCTTGATCGCCTATCAGAGGGCATGACGATCATTGATGCTGACGACAAATTGGTTTTGTACAACACCCAAGCGGCTGAGTACCTAGGAATTGAAATCGAAGATATCGGCGTTGGTATTTCGCTAAAAGATTTGGTGCACGCAAAAGAAGGCGATACCAGTTCCGACCCAGGTGCGCTTCTGATGCAGCAATTAGATGTGTCTCGGACTGGCAAGCCACAGTTCTTTGAACGTGAAATCGGCGATGGTCGAATATTGAGAGTCCGTGCCAATCCCATCCCTGCCGGTGGTGTGATCACGCTCTATACCGACATCACAGAGCGCAAAGCATTTGAAAAACGCCTAATTGATATGGCGACGCGAGATAAATTAACCGGGCTTATCAATCGACGGGAATTCTTCACCATTGCTGCGCACGAGGAAGAGCGCGCCAAGCGCGAAGGTCATGTCGTTAGCGTGATGATGTTGGACGCAGATTATTTCAAAAAAATCAACGACACGTATGGTCATGCTGCGGGAGATGACGTGCTCAGAGACTTGGCAGCAAACTGCCGAAAAATCTTCCGAAAGACTGACGTTGTCGGTCGCTATGGTGGCGAGGAATTCGCCGTGATGTTGCCCGGTGCTGAAGAGAGAATGGCCAAAGTCATTGCCGAGCGGATTAGGAGTTCTATCGAACAAAGCACCGTCATGGTCGATGATGAAGAAATCTCGTACACGGTCAGCATCGGCATCGCATGCGCGATCGGCAAAGATGTTCGTATTGAGGAACTGCTGGATCGTGCGGACCGCGCCCTTTACACCGCAAAAGCCGAGGGCCGTAACCGAGCTGTCTTCGATATCGCGGCATAGTTGCGATGTCTCGCCCCATCACACTCGCCGTCGCCCAATCCGGCCCCATCCAAAAGGCAGAAGGTCGTCAGGCCGTTGTTGCCCGCCTGTGTAAAATGTTATCCGACGCCGCCGATGCGGGCGCGGACATTGTGGTTTTCACGGAATTGGCCCTGACCACGTTTTTCCCGCGCTATTACGAAGAAGACCGCGCCAATATGGATCATTGGTTTGAGGCGCAGATGCCCAACCCATCGGTTCAGCCGTTATTTGATATGGCAAAGAAAAAATCGGTTGGATTTTATCTGGGGTATGCGGAACTCACACCCGAAGGACATCATTTCAACACATCGATTATTGTCGATAAGGCTGGGAACCAAGTTGGTAAATACCGAAAAGTCCACCTACCAGGGCATGACGAATTTGATCCCGACCGCAGTTTTCAGCACTTAGAAAAAAGATACTTCGAACCGGGCAACCTCGGTTTTAATGCTTGGAACACCATGGGCGGCGTCATGGGCATGTGCATCTGCAATGATCGCCGCTGGCCTGAAACATTCCGCGAGATGGGACTTCAGGGCGTGGAACTAGTCATGCTCGGTTACAACACGCCGTCTTCGAATTCGCAAATGCCGTCTGAAACCAGCGACATGCGAAAATTCCATAATCGTTTGTGTCTGCAATCAGCGGCCTATCAGATTGCGGCGTCTGCAAAGGCGGGTGACGAGGACGGACATCACCTTTACGGCGAAAGCTGCATCGTTGATCCCAACGGGGAAATCCTTGCCATGGCCAAAACCGAAGAAGACGAATTGGTGATTGCTACGATTGACCTCGATGCCACACGCTTTGGCAAGGAAACTGTTTTTGACTTCGCCCGCCATCGCCGCCCAGAGCATTACGGTCGGATCGGTTCACAAACAGGCGTGATCGCGCCTAGTCAGGACACAGACTAGGCACAACGCAGAAGATTGGCAGTCGCCATCTTTTTGCCGTAAACTTCACTTAAGGATAATAAAATAGACGGGCATTCGGCGGCTTCGATCCGCGCAATGCAAAAGAAATCAATGTGATGCCTGTCGTTCGGGGGGAGATATAAAAATGGCTGCGAATGACATAACCTTTAGGCCTGCGACACGTGCAGACGCACCAGTAATCGCACAATTGTTCCAGATATCATCAGAAGGTGTTGCCGACTATGTTTGGAGCACGCTTGATGACCCTGAATTTGAGGGCATGGAATTGGTCGATATTGGCGCCAAGCGATACGAACGCGAAGGGGTCGATTTCTCTTATCAGAACTGTGATATCGCAGAAATAGACGACGAACCTGTCGGGATGCTTCATGCCTACGCCATGGGCAGCGATGTAGGTCATGTCCCAGAGGACTGCGACCCCATTTTAAAGCCGTATATGGAACTTGAAGAGCCTAACAGCCTGTATATTTCAGGGCTTGCGATGTTCAATAAGTTCCGAGGCTTAGGGGCGGGCACACGTTTGCTAGATTTCGCCTATCGGCGCGCACGTGCAGAGAGTCTCAAGAAGATATCGTTAATTTGCTTTGCCGAGAACGAGGGCGCTTACCGTTTATATAAGCGTGAAGGTTTTGAAGACCGGTTACGTCGCGCCGTCGTCCCCCACCCACTCATTCAGCATGGTGGCGATGCGGTACTGATGGTCAGAGAAAACTAGGAAATGCCTTTGGCATCATTCCGCTGTCAAAGCGGAATGTTGTCGTGCTTTTTCCAAGGGTTTTCGAGTTGCTTATCTTTCAACATGCGCAGTGACTTGCACAACCGCTTGCGGGTGGAGTGCGGCATGATGACATCGTCGATGAAACCCCTCGCTCCAGCAATGAACGGGTTTGCAAAGCGTGTGCGATATTCCTCGGTGCGCTCTGCGATTTTTTCTTCGTCACTCAAATCGCTTCTGAAAATAATCTCAACAGCGCCCTTTGGCCCCATCACCGCAATCTCTGCAGATGGCCATGCAAAATTCACATCCCCCCGCAAATGCTTTGAACTCATCACATCATAGGCCCCACCATAGGCCTTTCGGGTAATCAACGTCACCTTTGGCACTGTAGCCTCAGCGTACGCAAACAACAATTTGGCACCGTGTTTGATTATACCACCGTACTCTTGGCTTGTACCCGGCATAAAGCCAGGAACATCAACAAACGTGACGATCGGAATATTGAAACAGTCACAAAACCGCACAAATCGCGCTGCCTTGATCGATGAATTGATATCCAGGCACCCAGCCAATACCATCGGTTGGTTAGCAACAATGCCGACAGTTGAGCCCTCCATCCGGGCGAACCCAATAA
>Ga0255756_1000150_pt1 | contig 81650 bp, 81 predicted proteins | sample 011ome_20_FD_179956 | JGI IMG/M metagenome (GOLD analysis project Ga0255756, IMG submission 179956) | Coastal salt marsh microbial communities from the Groves Creek Marsh, Skidaway Island, Georgia - 011509CT metaG (version 2) | ecosystem: Environmental > Aquatic > Marine > Intertidal zone > Salt... | reverse complement strand
TCACCAAAGGAGTGCACTTGCGTCTAATTGCACTTGCCCTCACCACGCTGCTTCTGACCTCGAGCGCGACCCCTGAAGAGCACTGGTGGCTTCAGGACCTGGGATTTTCCGAGACCAATCTTGACGGAAGTGGTATCCGGGTTGCGGTCATCGATACCGGTATCGATGATGATCATCCGGACCTTGCCGGCATGGTGATCGGCGGAGCCGATTTCTCTGGAATTGGGACCCCGAATGGGACTCAACCGGTTGGCCCCGGAGGTTTCCACGGCACCATGGTCAGCTCGCTAATTGCCGGGCAGGGCATGATCAGCGGGGGAGTAATTGGAGTTGCCCCGGGTGTCGAATTGTTAGCCGTGTCTGTTGGCCTTGGAGTAGATGGAGCCGACACCGATGCGCAGGTTGCCCAGGCAATTATCTGGTCGGTCGACAACGGGGCGAGCGTGATAAACCTCTCTCTTTCACGCAATTCGGAGCGCTGGCCTGCAAGCTGGGACGAGGCCTTTCTCTATGCGTTTGCCAATGATGTGGTCATAGTCGCAGCCAGTGGCAACCGCGAGGCGCAGAGTTATGCCACAGCCCCCGCAACTATTCCCGGTGTGCTATCGGTGACTGCAGTCGATAAAGCCGGCAATGTCAATTCGAGCGCAGGTGCCAGTGGAATCGGCGTTGCCGTTGCTGCTCCTGGCATCGATGTGCTGGGTAGTTTCCCAGGCGGCAAAATTGAAACCTGGGAGGGCTCTTCTGCAGCTGCTCCAATCGTGACGGGTCTTGTGGCACTGATGCGCCAGGCAGACCCGGTTGCAAGCGCCAATGACATCATTCAGCGAGTTATTTCAACTGCTGTTGACCTTGGTGAACCCGGATTCGACGGCATTTATGGCTACGGCCTAATTGATCCTGTTGCAGCAGTCGACTCGAGCGCGGTTTCAGATTCAAACCCTCTGGGCTCTTTGGCGCAGTGGGTAGAGCTATACCGACCAGCTCAGGCTTCGGACGATGAGGCAGAGTTGATTGTTCCGACTTTGCCAGGAGTGGAAGCGGCGGCGGATGAATCTGTTGCCGAGCCAGAGATTCAGGAGGCAGACCCAGGGCTGAATCCGCTAACCTATCTGTTGTTACCCATAGCGCTGTTGCTATTTGCTCTCATTTTCAACAGTTTGAGACGGGGTAAGAAGAAGCAAGCAAGCACTACAAAAGAAGGCTCATGACCGTCGCGACCACAAAGTCAAAGACTCCACCAGCAATCGTGCAAGAGGTTACTAACCCGAAGCCACCGCAGCGAATTCTGATTATCGGAGGTGGTTACGCAGGCTTCTACACCGCATGGAAGCTTGAGAAGCTGCTTGGCCGCAACGAGGCAGAGGTCACCATGGTTGACCCACTTCCATATATGACCTACCAGCCCTTTCTTCCTGAGGTCGCAGCGGGATCGATTGAGCCAAGACACGTTGTGGTATCTCACCGTCAGCACCTCAAGAAAACCAAGATGGTCTCGGGAAAGCTGCAGAAGGTTAATCACAAGACCCGCAAGGCAACCATCGGCGTCGATGGCGGCAAGGACATGGTCATCGAATACGACCAAATCGTAATGACCGCTGGCGCGGTCACCAGGACCTTCCCAATCAAAGGCATCGCCGAGGAGGCAATTGGTCTAAAGACCATCGAGGAAGCTGTCGAGGTAAGAAACCGACTTATTGGAAACTTTGAGCGTGCAGCTGCGCTCCCTAAGAACTCAAAGCTTCGTCAAAGGCTTCTAACGGTGATTGTTGTTGGTGGTGGTTTTGCTGGCATCGAGGCGTTTGCCGAACTAAGAAGCGCCGCCACCCACCTGCTTCGCTACTACCCAGAGATTGACTTCGACGACGTCCAATTCCACCTAATCGAGGCTATGGGCCGCATCATGCCAGAGGTGAATGAAAAGACCGCTGATTGGGTTGTGAACAACCTCAACAGTCGTGCTGGATACGTTCACCTCAACACTCAGGTTCTCTCAGCTGAGAAGGGTGTTGTAAAGCTTTCAACGGGTGAGACCATGGAGTCGAACCTCATCATCTGGACTGCTGGTGTGGCGGCAGCGCCGGTGGCAAAGAACTCGAGCTTCCCACTTGACGATCGCTTCCGAATTATTGCCAATGCGAAGCTGCAGATTCTAGAGAATGGTGAGCCCATTGAAGGTTCTTGGACTGCTGGCGACGTATCTGCGGTTCCTGACCTGACCGGTGGTGGTGTCGGAGGCTACTGCGTCCCCAATGCTCAGCACGCGGTTCGCCAGGCCAAGCTTCTTGCAAAGAACATCGTCGCTACCATCCGTGGAGAAGAGATTCGCGAGTACCGCTGGAAGACAATCGGTGCTGTTGCGGGGCTTGGCATTGGAGTCGGGGCCATCAAGGTTGGAAACTTCGGAATGACCGGTTTCGTGCCCTGGATTGCCCACCGCGGCTATCACGGTCTAGCAATGCCAACCTGGGAGCGCAAGATTAGAGTCGTTGCGGGCTGGGTCTGGAATGCTTTGCTCGGAAGAGACCTAGTAACAATCGAGGCAGTTCGATCACCACGATTATTCTTTGAGACCTGGGCCACCAAGCCTGGTAAGTAGTTTTTACTAGCAAAGGGCCCGGGTCTCCCGGGCTTTTTGCTTTGCCCCGATAGCCCAATGGCAGAGGCAGGCGACTTAAAATCGCCACAGTGTGGGTTCGAGTCCCACTCGGGGCACCAAATGCTCAGCAAACTCTTAGCTTTTTCGCTTAGTCTGGTAGACGGCCCTTAAGGAGCGAAATGGAAATTCTGCTAATTGTCCTTGGCATTGCTGCAGTTGTAGGTATCTATCTCTGGATTACTTATAACGCACTGGTTGCCCTGAAGATCAGGGTCGATGAGGCCTGGAGCGACATCACTGTTCAGCTCAAGCGTCGAGCAGATCTAATTCCAAACCTCATTGAGACTGTTCGCGGCTATGCCTCACATGAGCGTGAAGTCTTTGAGAGCGTCACAAAGGCCAGAGCTGCTACGGTTTCGCCCGAGGCCCTCGAACACCCTGCTAAAGCGGCCCAGGCCGAGGGAATGCTGCAGGGGGCACTCAAGAGCCTTTTTGCTGTTTCGGAGGCCTACCCCCAGCTGGTGGCATCCACAAACTTCCTTGAGCTGCAGCGTGAGCTGACAGACACCGAGGACAAGATCATGGCCTCACGCCGCTTCTTCAATGGAGGAGTCCGTGAGCTCAACACCAAGATTGTCCAGTTCCCCAACAACGTATTTGCAGGTGGTTTGGGCTTCACTGAGCGCGAGTTCTTTGAGGCCGAGGATGCGGCTAGCATCCAGGAGCCACCAACAGTCAACTTCTAGGGGTAGGGCTTGTATCGGGCAATTGCTGCCAATAAGCGCAACACTGTTCTAATAATTGGCCTCTTTGTGGGTCTACTAACCGCTCTCGCTGTTTGGTGGGGGCAGTACTCCGGTAACGGCTCTAGCGCGGTATTAATCGTGCTCTTCGTCCTCGGCTACACGATCTTCCAGTACTTTGCCGCATCGAGACTTGCCATAGCCATGAGCGGTGCCAAGCAAATTGAGAAGCGAGATAATCCAAGGCTATGGAACACGGTTGAGAACTTAGCGATCTCTCAAGGTATGCCCATGCCCAAGGTTTACATCATCGAAGACCCGGCACCTAATGCCTTCGCCACCGGTCGTAACCCCGAAAATGCTGTGGTTGCCGCAACCACCGGTTTGTTGGACATCATGGACAACAATGAGCTTGAGGGTGTGATGGCCCACGAACTTGGGCACGTGAAGAACCACGACATCAGGGTCTCAACCATAGTTTTTGGACTCGTCTCGGCGATCGGCATCCTTGCAGACATCGCAATTCGAATGGCGTGGTATTCCTCCTTCAATAGAAACCGCAACAACGGTCAGATGATGGCCTTCTTGGTTGTCATAGGTGTTGTGGGGTGGATTATCGCGTGGCTTATTGGGCCGCTGGTCTCTGCTGCGGTTTCGAGGCAGCGTGAGTACCTAGCCGATGCGTCCGGCGTGGAGATGACCCGCTATCCGGATGGTCTCGCCTCAGCCCTACAAAAGCTGGGGGAGTATGGCAAGCCCATGAAGCGGGCCAACACCGCGATGGCTCACATGTACATCAACGACCCCCTAAAACCCGGGCTAGTTGAGAGGGTCTTCTCCACTCACCCTCCCATCCCTAAGCGGGTTGAGCGACTTTCCCAAATCGGTCGCGGCTTCTAATCGCTAGACTTTCTCTCATTCTCTGATTGAAGGTTTCAAATGGCTCCAAGCAAACTGCCAACTCTGGAAGAGTTCTATGCGGCTGCTGAGAGAGTCGGCGGTCAGATAACCAAGACCCCCATGCTCGAAAGCCACTGGCTTACCGAGCTAACCGGATGTCCAGTTTTCTTTAAGTGCGAGAACCTGCAGCGCACCGGAGCCTATAAGGTCCGCGGTGCTTATAACCTCATGAGCCAGCTAAGCAGCGAGGAAAAAAAGCGTGGAGTCGTCGCAGCCTCTGCTGGCAACCATGCCCAGGGTGTTGCTCTTGCCGCCAAGCTGCTTGGCATCAAGGCAACGATCTTCATGCCGGTTGGAGCCTCGCTACCGAAGTATCAAGCAACTGTGGACTACGGCGCGAACGTGGTGCTCACGGGCGCAATATTTGACGAGACGCTGGCTGCGGCTCAGGCTCTCACAGAGCAAACCGGGGCGGTTTTCATTCCGCCCTTCGACCACATCGACATCGTTCGTGGTCAGGGCACAGTCGGCCTTGAAATCATGGAGCAAATGCCGGATGTTGACAATATCGTTGTCTGCCTCGGTGGAGGCGGGCTTGCCGCGGGTGTTGCACTGGCGGCAAAGCTCAAGGCCAAAGAAATGGGTAGGAAAATCAAGGTCTATGCGGTCCAGGCCTCAGAGGCAGCTGCCTATCCAGCATCGCTCAAGGCGGGTAGGCCGGTAGAGGTCAAGATCAACCCGACAATCGCCGACGGCATCGCTGTCGCAAAGCCAGGCAAGGTTCCATTTGAAATTATCAAGAGTCATGTTGACCGGGTTGTTACCGTGACCGAGGATGAGATTGCCAAGGCGATGCTTGGCGTCATGGAGCGCTCCAAGTTGGTAGTTGAGGCCGGAGGTGCCGTTGGCGCAGCCGCATTGGCCGCGAAGAAGCTAAAGCTCAAAGGTAAGACTGCTGTGATTCTCTCCGGTGGCAACATCGATCCGCTTTTGCTTCAGAGGGTGATTCGTCACGGGCTCGCCGCCTCGGACCGCTACACCAACATTGCGGTAATGCTTCCGGATCGCCCCGGTCAGCTCGTGAGAACCGCTCAGGCAGTTGCCTCAGCACACGCGAACGTGGTTGAGGTGCTCCACACCCGTCACGGAAACGGCCTTGAGATCTCAGAGGTGGAGCTAGACCTAAGCGTTGAGACCAGGGGTAAAGCTCACCGCGATGAGGTCATCGAATCTCTAAAGAAGGCTGGACTTAAGCCCAGACTCTTTGAGAACTAAAACTCAAAGTTCGAAAGCTTCACAACCTTGACCGTGATGGTTTTGCCGTTTGGGGCGGTGTAGCCAACCTCTTCGTTAACTTTCTTGCCCAGAATGGCCTTGCCAATTGGAGAGTCGGGACTGTAGACGTCGAGGTCACCATCCTCTACCTGCTGCTCAAACTTGGTTCCCTCAAAGATTTCATGGCTCCCCAGGAAGAACCCTGTCTCACTTCCGTTGAGCAGGCAGGTGACAAGCAGACCCTGCTTTACAATTCCGTCTGAGCTGTCAGCGGAACCAATCTCAGCGTTTGACAGCATTTCCTCAAGGCGGTTGATTCGAGCTTCAAGCTTGCCCTGCTCCTCTTTGGCGGCGTGATAGCCGCCGTTTTCCTTGAGGTCGCCTTCTTCACGAGCCTCTTGAATCTTCTTGGCAATCTCACCGCGCTCAACCAAAATCAGCTGCTCGAGCTCGTCCCTGAGTCGATCGTAGGCTGCCTGGGTTAGCAGAATGTTGTCGGTCATTTGTCACTTCCGGGAATTGAAAAAGCTCGCACAGCGAGCTAGAAAAATGTTACCTCAGAGTGCACTCATCAACCAAGCCCGTAACCGCCTCTTGGTAGGTGTTGATGCTTACTGTGTGACGAGTTGTGGACTGCTCAAAAGGCCCGAGCTCTAGAAGAACGTAGCCGACCTGTGTGAATGAGGTGTTTAGAGCCTCTACCCCGCAGGTTGCAACAGATCCAACAGGCATCTGGATTTCAAAGTCGACCTCTGTTTGCCAGGGGCTAATCACGCGGAAACCTATATCGGTTGTGCCAATAGGGCTCCAATTTAGATAGCCGAAGAGACCGGCCAGGACAGTCGCGACAATGACGGCGACCCAGCCCAGGACCTTGCTGGAGCCTTTTCTTGTGGCTCTAGTGACCCCGTAGCGCTCGCTGAGAATCTCGGCTTGTTTGTCCTGCATGTAACAAGGCTACGTCCTAGGTGGAATACTTGTCGCATGAGCTTTCTTGTCGCACTAGTCGCGTTGGTCGATTCGACCCCGATGATTGTTGATGACAACTACAACTCTCCCGGCACAATCGGCTTCATCGTCACTTTTGTGGTGGCAGCCATCGCGGTGCTGTTGTTCTTCGACATGAACCGGAGAATTCGCAAGACCCGCTACCGCCAAGAGATTAGGGAAAAATTGGCTGAAGAGGAGCTTGGCAACATCGAGCTAAAGAAGCCCGATAGACCTGCGCCTCCCGCTAAACCCCAGCGAGAGAACCCGGAACCGGGCCCAGACCAATAATTAGTGCAGCTGTCCAGTGGCAGAAGAATGCTGCCACCGTTAGAGCGTGGAAAATCTCGTGAAAGCCAAAGTGGCGAGCGTTCTTGCCCGGCCACTTAGCTCCGTAGAAGATTGCTCCCAATGTGTAGAGCAGTCCTCCAATGGCAACAAGCAGCATCATCACCCAGCTGGCATTCCACAGGTCTACAACATAAAAGATTGCTATCCAACCCATAGCTAGATAGATCGGGACATATAGCCACCTGGGAGCATTTATCCAAAACACCCTAAAACCAATGCCAAGTGCCGCAATCGCCCAGACTGCAATCAGTAGCACCACACCCTTGTCGCTCTCCAGTGCACTCACTGCCATTGGGGTGTAGGTGCCGGCAATGAGTAAGAAGATGTTGGCATGGTCGATTCGCTTGAGCAGCATTTTCATAAAAGGACGCCAGCGGAAGCGGTGGTAAAGAGCGGAGTTACCAAAGAGAAGTATGGAACTGGCGAAGTAGATGGCAGCCGCACTTTTCGCGACCACCCCCTCCGAGAACACGATTAGCAGAATTCCCGCAGCAACGACAAAGGGAAGCACGCCGGTGTGTATCCACCCGCGCCACGAAGGCCTTGGCTCATCCTGGTGGAGGGAACCCTTGAGCTCCGAGAGCGGGACGTGTAGCGGATCGGGCTGCTGCATCAACAAAGGCTATGGCAAAAATGTGAACAGGGGGTTTCGACTAACCTTTTGGGGTGCGAAATGTCCTCTACCGCTTTTATGAAAAGCAGCTCGAGTCGGGACTCAGGCCCAGCGACATGCCTAGGCATATCGGTGTCATGGTTGATGGCAACCGGCGCTGGGCGCAAGAGCAGGGCTTTGATAGGTCACTGGGCCACACCGCAGGAGCCAAACGAATAATTGACTTTGTTGGTTGGTGCACCGACCTCGGCATTGAGCACGTCACTCTTTACCTGCTGTCTACTGACAACCTGTCAGGTCGCAATAGCGAAGAACTCCATGACCTGATCGACATCATCATCACTCTTGCCGAACACCTTGCCGAGCTCGGACGTTGGAAGCTTCAGGTCGTCGGTGACCTAGCCGCCCTTGGCCAAGATGCGGCCGCGAGGCTCCGCAGAGTCGAGGAGCTGACAAAGGAAAAGGAACGCACCCACGTCAATCTCGCGATTGCATATGGTGGCAGAAAAGAAATCGCCGATGCAATGCGTTCAATCCTGAGAAAGCACGCCTCCAGTGGCAGTTCGATTGAGCAGCTTGCGGAACTTATGACACCGGAACTCATTGCCGAGAATCTCTATACCGGTGGCCAGCCAGATCCTGACTTGCTCATAAGAACCTCTGGCGAGCAGCGCCTTAGCGGCTTCCTGCTTTGGCAAAGTGCTAACAGTGAGTTCTACTTTGCTGAGGCTCTGTGGCCAGATTTTCGCAGGGTTGACTTCCTCAGGGCGATCAGGGATTTCCAGCGCAGACACCGTCGTTTCGGAGCCTAGATATCACTTAGGTAAACGATTTTCTTTTGGGCGTGTTTATCGCAAGCAACCTTAAACCTCAGGCGTAGATTGATGGCAATCGCACCCCAAAGGAGCGCAGGTGGCAACTACCTCTAACCCCAGGTCCAAAGCAGTAACCAAGAGCAAAACGAGTCCTGAGGTGGTGAGTAAGCCCGCTACCAAGTCCAAGTCAGAGACCCAGGTTCGCACCTTTGTGCTGGATACCTCCGTCCTACTGTCGGACCCAAAAGCCCTTTTTAGGTTTGAAGAACATGAAGTAGTAATTCCGATAGTGGTCATCAATGAGCTGGAGAAAAAGCGCAACGACCTAGAGATTGGCTACTTTGCCCGCAAAGTGCTTAGAAACCTTGACGAACTCCGTCAGCGTCATGAGCGTCTTGACTTTCCCGTCGAGGTTGGTCAGGGCGGCACCCTCAGGGTCGAGCTGAACCACATTGACCAGTCGATTCTCCCTACCGGTTTCCAACTGGGAGACAACGACTCGAGGATCCTGGCCGTTGCGGCCAACCTCAAGAACGAAGGCTTTGAAGTAACGGTTGTTTCAAAGGATCTTCCGATGCGCGTAAAGGCATCCTCGATTGGCCTCAGGGCCGAGGAGTACCTGCACGAGTTGGCCACCGATGAGTGGAGCGGAATATCCGACCTACACCTCTCAGCCACGGAAATGGCTAATCTCTACGACTCTGAGGAAATTAGCCACCCAGATGCCAAGGAAATGCCGATTAATACCGGTCTCATCATCCACTCGGAGCGAGGCAGTGCGCTGGGGCGGGTCACCGAGAGCAAGACTGTAAAGCTGGTTCGTGGTGACCGAGAGGTATTTGGAGTACACGGCAGATCCGCAGAGCAGAGACTCGCAATTGACGTCCTTCTCGATCAGGAAATTGGCATTGTCTCCCTGGGCGGCAGGGCAGGCACTGGAAAGAGCGCTCTGGCACTCTGTGCCGGTCTCGAGGCTGTCTTGGAGCGTAGGCAGCACAAGAAGATCATGATCTTCAGGCCCCTTTACGCCGTAGGCGGTCAGGAGCTTGGCTACCTGCCAGGCACCGAGGGGGAGAAGATGAACCCCTGGGCTCAGGCTGTTTTCGACACTCTCGGGGCTCTTGTCTCCAAGGAGGTCGTTGAGGAAGTTGTGAATCGTGGCATTCTCGAGGTGCTGCCGCTGACTCACATCCGTGGACGCTCGCTTCACGATTCTTTTGTAATTGTTGACGAGGCTCAGTCGCTGGAGCGAAACGTGCTTCTGACAATGCTTTCCAGGATCGGCCAGAAGTCTCGAGTAATCCTCACCCACGATGTCGCACAGCGAGACAATCTCCGGGTTGGTCGCCACGACGGTATTGCTTCGGTGGTTGAGACCCTGAAGGGACAGCCGCTCTTTAGTCACATCACGCTCACTCGATCTGAGCGCAGTGAGATTGCAGCCTTGGTCACCGACCTGCTTGATTAGCTAATAGCTCACCTGGGGATAACTCAAAGGGGCTTTTTGCAGCGTGCTTTAGTTTGAGCTTTGTGGCTGAGCTGATTCTCTTGATACCTGTCGGATACCTACTTTTTGCGAGTATTCCGCTTGTTCTTACCGACCTCAGAGAACACAGGCTCCCCAATCGCTTCACTTACTCCGCAATCGCACTCTCATTCTTTGCCACAGGCTATGTTGCAGTCAGCGATAATCGCTACCTGCAATTGCTAATCGCTTTGGGTATTTCACTATCGACCTTTGGAATTGGATACCTGCTCGCAAAATACGCGGACGTTGGAATGGGGGATGTGAAGCTACTGAGCGCTACCAATCTCTTATTGGCATGGTATTCACCGTGGCTTGTCTTGTTCGCACTACCCTGAGCTTTACCTTGGCCTCTTTGGTGAGTGCAATTGGCATGCTCATAGGAAAGCTGACTTGGAAGACGCCGGTAGCAATGGGGCCATACCTGCTCTTGGGATTTTTTGTGTTTGTGGGCTATCCGCTTTTTAGAGTTACTGCGGAGGCCTTGTCATAGGCAATACGTCGAGAGCCTGATCCAATTGCTCCATCGTCAGCTTCTCACCGTCCACAAACCCCAGCTCAATGGTCGCCTCTTTCACGGTGATTGACTTCGCAACTGCGTGCTTGGCAATTTTGGCTGCCGCCTCATAGCCGATGTATTTGTTGAGAGGGGTGACGATAGATGGGCTAGAGCCAGCCATTGCCTTGGCACGTTCTGCGTTGATCTCCAGTCCTGAGATAGTTTTGTCGGCAAGCACGCGCATTGAGTTTGAAAGCAACCTAACCGACTCAAGAAGCGCATTACCCATTACCGGTATTGCGACATTCAGTTCAAAGTTTCCAGAAGCACCCGCCCAGGTGATGGTGGCGTCATTGCCGATAACCCTGGAGCAGACCATGAGCACTGCCTCTGGGATTACCGGGTTAACCTTGCCAGGCATGATGGAGCTTCCGGGCTGCAGGTCAGGGATGTGTAGCTCGCCAATGCCTGTGTTGGGTCCGGAGCCCATCCACCTAAGGTCGTTGTTTATCTTCGTCAGGCTGACAGCAATCACCTTCAGCGCGCCAGAGGCCTCAACAAGCCCGTCTCTTGCCCCTTGGGCCTCAAAGTGGTCCCTGGCCTCAGTGATCGGAAGTTTGGTCTCTGCGGCTAGGAGCTTGATTACCTGCTGGGAGAATCCTGCCGGGGTGTTGATGCCGGTGCCGGTGGCGGTGCCTCCCTGCGGTACCTCTGAGACCCTAAGGAGTGTGGCATTGACCCTCTCGATGCCGTAGCGAATCTGTGCGGCATAGCCTGCAAACTCCTGACCAAAGGTCACCGGGGTTGCATCCATTAGGTGAGTTCGCCCTGGCTTTACCGCCTCAGCCCACTTTGCCGCCTTCTCCTCGAGTGCTTTGGCGAGGTAGTCAAGGGCTGGAAGAAGGTCGTTCACGAGGGCACTGGTGACCGCTACGTGCACGCTGGTAGGGAAGACATCGTTTGAGGATTGGCTCATGTTGACATGGTCGTTGGGGTGGACCTCGCTGCCAAGCTTTGCTGTTGCCAGAGTTGCGAGCACTTCGTTCATGTTCATATTCGAGCTTGTACCAGATCCAGTCTGGAAGACATCTACCGGGAAGTGCTCGTGGTGGTTGCCCGCGATGATCTCGTCTGCTGAGGCCTCAATTGCCTTGGCAATTTCCTTATCCAAGTGACCTAGAGCTGAGTTTGCGGCAGCCGCCGCCTTCTTGATTCTCGCCAGGGCGATGATGTGTTCTTTTTCAAGTGGAGTCCCGCTGATTGGGAAGTTCTCCACTGCCCGCTGGGTCTGGGCTCTGTAGAGAGCGTCTTTGGGAACTCGAACCTCACCCATCGTGTCTTTTTCGATGCGGTATTCCATGTTTCCTCTAACTCTCTAGCTGCCCTCTTGATGCAATGAGCTCGACCTGCCCCTCTTCGAGGCGATACTGGGCTCCTACCACTGCTAGTTTGCCACTTTCAACTCGGCTTCGGATGAGTGTTGACATCTCGAGGAGCTCATCAATGGTGTCAACTATGTGGTCTCTGGTTATCAGGTCAACCTCGGTCTCGCCGCGCGCCAGTGAACGATTTACCGTCGGCACGATTCGTTCGACCAAATTCTCGATGTATTCGCCTTCAACACTCAGGTTTCCCTCTACCGCGTCCAATGAGGCCCTAACAGCCCCGCAGCTGTCATGGCCAAGGACAAGAATTAGCGGCACCTGCAAAACCTCAACCGAGAACTCCAGGGAACCGATGATCGTCTGAGCGATGACTTGGCCGGCATTTCTAACCACGAATAGGTCGCCCAAGCCAACATCAAAGATCATCTCCGCGCTGAGCCTCGAGTCGGAACAACCAAATAGGGCAGCAAATGGACTTTGTTGCCCCGCCAGGGACTTCCGAAGCTCAGCATCCTGCCTGGGGTGGGCTGGTGTTCCGGCCACAAAGTTCTGATTTCCAGCCTTGAGAACTTGCCAGGCTTCGCGGGCGTTAGTCGGTCGCAAGGATCTCCTCAATTTCTTCTGAGACGAGTGTGGCAAGGAGCCTGAAGTCGTCTTCGCTGGCCGTTCCATAGATTACAACGGCGGAGTCGGAGAAGCTGTGAAGCATCGCGTAATCCTTGGTTCCCGGGGGGTTAGTTGGAGTGAGTGAGGGCCAGATCTCCCAGGTTCTCCCCGAGATAACGACCTCGTCCTCGAGCCAGTTCCCCTGCAGAGTCAAGGCCGTCCAGCTGGGATTGACTTCGAAACCGTGAAGAAGGGCAATGAATTGGTTGTCCTCTGTCACAAAGCCGACATACCAGCTTTGCACGCCGAGGTCGGTCTCTAGCCTGGCGGCATTTGACCACCAGTCAGACGGAACCTCTGGAGTTATCACCTCAAAGCCAAGCGAAGCCTCTGCCTCTGCGGCAATCTGCCTGTAGTCAACCTCGGTGATTCGATTGGAATCGTCGCGGGGAACGCCAAGCACCAACAAAATAACTAGGCCCAAAGTCGCGACCATTGAAAAAATTAGATTGCGAACTGTCTGCTTTGCTCGCCTCTGGGCAGCTGTGCTCACTTAGCCTCGCGCTTACTCTGCGCAGCGTCGAGTTTCTTTCTTGCGCCCGAGAGCCACTCCTCGCAGATTTTCGCCAGCTCTTCGCCACGCTCCCAGAGTGCCATTGACTCCTCGAGGCTCACTGTCTGACCCTCGAGCTTGGTGACAACCTGCTGCAGCTCATCACGGGCCTGCTCGTAGCTGATGGTTTTCTCTTCTTTAGCCATTACTTCTCTCTAACCTCGTCGGCAGTTGCTGAAATTTCCTGTTTCGCACTTTGAACTCGAAAGCTTTGTCCCTTTTTGATTTCTGTTGTGGGCTTGCCGTCTTTGTCGGTAATAACCGCATAGCCGCGCTCCATGGTTAGCTGCGGAGATAGCGAGCGGACCCGGGCCTTGAGCTGATCGTTTTCACTTCTCGCCCTGTCGACTCTGAAGCCCAAGATTTCTTGAAGTCTCCTCGCAAGTTGACCTAGCTGCTCCTCCTGTTGCTCTAGGAAGCCGTAAGGACTTCGCAGCACAGGCCTTGAGAGGATGGAATCAATCAGCTGCATTTGATTCTCGATAAAGCTGCCAATTCGTAGCGCAAGCCTTTCTCTCGCCTGCGAGATGCCTCTGCGCTCCTCAACGACATCTGGAACCACTCGTTTGGCGGCGTCGGTTGGCGTAGAGGCTCTTAGGTCGGCAACTAGGTCAAGCAGCGGAGAGTCGTTTTCATGCCCAATTGCTGACACTACGGGCTTTGAGAGGGCAGCTGCTGCCCTTACCAAGCGCTCATCGCTAAAGGGCAAGAGGTCTTGGAAGCTGCCACCACCTCTGGCAATGATGATGATGTCAACATCCGGCATCTGGTCCAGCTGCTGTATGGCCATGATGATCTCTGCTGGAGCCTTATCCCCTTGCACCAGGGTGTTGATTACCTCGAACTGCACCTCTGGCCAACGGAGCTTGGCATTCTGCAAAATATCCTTTTCGGCATCAGACTTTGCACCTGTTATCAACCCAATTTTTGCTGGCAAAAATGGAAGCGGTTTTTTTCTGCCGGGATCGGACAGACCTTCTGAAATTAGCAGTTGGCGCAGTCTCTCAATTCTTTCGAGAAGCTCACCGAGGCCAACTTTGTGCATTTTGAGCACACGCATTGTGAGCTTGCCGTTTTTGGCCCAAAACTGCGGTTGCAACAGCGCAACTACGCGATCGCCCTGGTTCAGGCCAGCCTCAATTTCAACACTCGAGGCATCGAATGCGTGAATCTCGATGGAATTCTCCACGTCCAGGTCCCTTAGAGAGCCAAAAATATTGCTTCCTCTGACTTGGAGCTGCTGGAGCTCTCCTTCGACCCAGACTCTCCCGAGCTTTTCTATCCAGTCTTTGAGGCTCGTTGAGAGCTGCGAGACCTGCCAGGGGGAATGTTCACTGGAGACTTTTGATTCAAGATCGTGAGCCATTGGCTGATTCATGCAATAGCCTCCGGTAACGGTTCGTAGAATTGAGTGGTGACCCTAATCAACAATAACGCCCAGCCCGACATCAATTCGGGAAAGAAGGTTCTTCTGGCAGCCCCTAGGGGTTACTGCGCAGGAGTCGACCGAGCGGTTATTGCCGTTGAGAAGGCCCTAGACCATTACGGCGCTCCTGTTTATGTCAGGAAGCAGATTGTCCACAACAAACACGTGGTTCGCTCACTTGAGAAGCGCGGGGCGATCTTTGTCGATGAGGTGGAAGAGGCTCCTGAGGGTTGCATTATGGTCTTTTCTGCCCACGGGGTCTCACCGGCGGTGATCGAGGCAGCAAATGCCCGCAATCAGCGAACCATCGATGCCACCTGTCCACTGGTGACCAAGGTCCACAAAGAGGTACTTCGCTTTGAAAAAGAGGGTTACGACATCCTGCTGGTTGGCCACGAGGGCCACGAGGAGGTGGAGGGAACCGCTGGAGAGGCCCCACACGCCGTCCAGCTAATCGATGGCGATGAGGACATCCAGAACGCCAAGGTAAGGGACCCGGAAAAGGTCATATGGCTCTCTCAGACAACCCTGTCTGTCGACGAGACCATGGAGACTGTGGTGAAGCTTCGGGAGCGATTCCCAAAAATGCACAACCCACCAAGCGATGACATTTGCTACGCAACGCAAAACAGACAGGTCGCCATCAAGAAGGTTGGTGCAGAGTCAGATCTAGTGATCGTTGTTGGTTCGGCGAACTCCTCAAACACTGTAAGGCTGGTCGAGGTTGCGCTGGACTCAGGTGCCAAAGCTGCCTACCGGGTAGACGACTCCTCTGAAATCAAGGACGAGTGGTTCGACGGAGTCACGAGTGTCGGAGTCACCTCAGGAGCTTCAGTACCGGAGGACCTTGTTGAAGAAGTGCTCGATTACCTAGCCGAAAGAGACTTCGGCGATGTCAGGACTGTGACCACTGCCGAGGAGGACATTCAGTTCTCTCTGCCAAAAGAGCTTCGCAAGGACCTCAAGGCGAGCAGCAGTAGCTAGAGAATCTTGTTTGATGGACTCGCTTAGCAGACACGAGGACTACGGCCAGGAATCCCTCGATGAGAGCCAATTGGCCACCAACCCAATTGATCAGTTTCGAGACTGGCTGGTTTCCGCGGAAGAGGCCGGAATCTACGAGCCCAATGCCTTTGTGCTCAGCACGGTAACGAGCGCAAACACACCAAGTTCTCGAACTGTGCTTTTGAAGGGCGTTGAGGACAACGGCTTTGTCTTCTTCACGAACTTTTCCTCTCGCAAAGGGCAGGCAATTGAACAAAATCCTCAAGTCAGTGCGGTATTTGGTTGGTATTCGATTTACCGCCAGGTCCTTATAGAGGGGAGAGTGGAGACGGTTTCCGAGGACGACTCGGAGGTATATTTCCACTCCAGGCCTCACGAGTCTCAGGTCGCCGCGTGGTCATCTAGACAATCACAGCCAATCGAGTCCCGCAGCAAGCTCGACGAGCAGTTCGATCAGGCTTTGAGCAGGTTTGGGGGCCAGGTTGTCCCCAAGCCTGATTACTGGGGCGGGTATCGGATTATCCCCAGTCGTATTGAATTCTGGAAGGGAAGGTCGAACCGCATGCACGACCGGATTGCCTTTGAAAGGACCCCTGAAGCTGACAGCTGGAAGGTGACCCGGCTCCAGCCTTAGGTTTGTTGGCTAGGGCTACCAGCTCGATTGACCAGCTGAACCAAGCTGCTTTGCAGCCTCTACAACCCTCGCAGCCATTCCTGCCTCTGCCGACTTACCCCAGTTCCTAGGGTCGTAGGTCTTCTTGTTGCCAACCTCGCCATCAACCTTCAGAACGCCGTCGTAGTTTTTGAACATGTGGTCCACGATTGGCCTAGTGAAGGCGTATTGGGTGTCGGTATCGATGTTCATCTTGATCACACCAAAGCTGACCGCGTCTGCTATTTCCTTCTCGGTAGAGCCTGAGCCCCCGTGGAAGACAAGATCAAAGGGAGACTCTTTCCCGTATTTTGATCCAACCTCACGCTGGATTTCCTCCAGCAGCTCTGGCCTTAGTTTCACATTTCCTGGCTTGTAGACGCCGTGAACGTTTCCAAAGGTTAGGGCCGCTAGGTAGCGGCCTTTCTCACCAAGGCCGAGTGCCTCAACGGTCTGCATGCCGTCGGCAACTGTGGTGTAGAGGTGCTCTCCCATGCCACCCTCGACGCCATCCTCCTCGCCGCCAACAGCACCAACCTCAATCTCCAAAATCGATCCGACGTTGTTCGACTTTGCCAAAAGCTCTTGTGCAATCTCTAGGTTGCGGTCAAGTGCAATCGCGCTGCCATCCCACATGTGGGAGTTGAATACCGCCTCGCCACCTGCCTTTACCTGCTCTGCAGAAACATCCAGTAGCGGCCTCACAAACCCATCCAGCTGGTCTTCCGCGCAGTGGTCAGTGTGGAGGGCTACCTTGATATCGAAATTCTTGGCCACCTCACGGGCAAATGCCGCGAAGGCTAGAGCACCGGAGACCCTGTTCTTTACAGTCGGGCCGCTCCAGTAGTCGGCCCCGCCCGTTGAGACCTGGAGAATGCCATCACTTCCGGCCTCCTGCAGGCCCGCAAGAGCTGCATTCAGTGTCTGTGAGCTTGAAACGTTGATGGCCGGATAGGCAAAGCGCTTGGCCTTTGCCCTGTCTAGCATTTCTGAGTACTCGGCGGATGAAACTACTGCCATTTTGTGCCTCCTAGGCCTGGGCTGGTTCGCCCAAGGGGCGGTTTCGATCGGGGTCGAGGTCAACAGTTGCCTCAACAAGATTTTCAATTGACTTTAGGCCGCTTGTCGGTTGCTGAACCTTTGCGGCACCCCACTGAACCGCTGCTGCGATTCCGCCAGCAACGTCAAACCCAACACCATATGCTTCCGCCTCAGTCTCGTTGGCTGTCACAGCGGCCAGGAAGCCGGCGATGGTGGAGTCACCGGCACCCACCGTGTTGATGACCTTCACCGGTGGCGTGAAAGCGTGAATCGCATGGGTCTTGGTAACGGCCACGATGCCGTCTACGCCCATCGAGGCCAGGATCAGGTCCACGCCCCAGTCGTTTAGGGTACGGGCCGCGTCAATGACGTCTCCAAGAGTCCTCAGATCCTTGCCCACACACTCAGCAAGCTCGTGAGCATTTGGCTTCATGACAGTTGCACTACCCTTTTGGGCCCAGTAGCGAAGCGGGTCTCCAGAGGTGTCGAGAATAACCTTTACGCCAAGACGTTGGGTGACCTCAAAGAGGGGATCTAGGTCGATTACTTTGTCGGTCTCGATGATCTCTGGGTGAGCACCAGCCACAACCAACCACTGGGCGGAAGTCTCCTTAAGTGTCTTTTCGGTGAGACTGATGACTGCATCCCAGTCCTTTTGATGCAGCGGCCTGGGGTGCTCATTGATCTTGGTCGTCGGGCCGTCGTATTCAACGACTGTGGTCGAGACTCTTAGGGTGCCATCGACCCACAGTGGCACCAAGAAACTAGAAGACCCGGTCCGCTTCAATACGGCCGGGTCGGCATTGCCAATCGGGACCACGCCAGGAGCTGGAATCTTTGCAAGCTGAAGGCCGCGGGCTACGTTGATGCCCTTGCCTGCAAGCTCTTCGCCGACCTCGTAGGCTCTGTTGACACCACCCTCAACCAGGTTCTTCACAAAATAGGTGCGATCCAGGGTTGGGGAGGGGGTGAGGGTGACAACAGGTGATTTCTGGTCAGCCATCGTGACTCCTTGGATGTGAGTGAAAAAATGACACTCACATCGTTGTAGGCGCCATGCCCACTATAGCCAAATAACTACTTATCTTCGCTCTCGTCAAGCTCTTTCGCAGTGATGGCATTTGGCCCCTGCTCAATCAGTTTTGGGCTTTCTATGGAATCAATTCCCAGCTCGTTTTCGTCCAGATCATTGAGCTTTCGTGCGGTTACCAGCATTCTCGTCTCGAGCGATGAGACAAAGCCGTTATAGCTCTTGACGGTGCTAGTGAGCTTGTTGCCCAAATCTGCTGCTAGAGCTGCTACCTTGCCTACCCGCTCGTATAGTTCTCTGCCGAGCTTGATCATCGAGCGCACCTGTGACTCGTCCGCATTCTGGCGCCAGATGTAGTTGATCGTCTTCAGTACCGAGAACAGCGAAACCGGAGAGGCAAGCGCCACGTTTTTCTTGAATGCATACTCCATCAATGCCGGGTCCTGTTCCAAAGCTGCTGACAGCAGCGACTCGCTGGGCACGAAACAGATCACGAAATCCGGAGAGGTGTCGAGCCCCTCCCAATAGGCGCGTCCAGCAAGCTCGTCGATATGCCCCTTCACCGCCTTGACGTGCTCGGCCAGAAGCTTTTTGCGTCTTTCTAGCTCTTCGCCACTTGCAAGCTCCGAGATGGTGCTGGCCTCCTGGTACTTATCAAAGGGGACCTTGGAGTCGATGGCGAGAGCCTTGCCACCTGGCAGGTTGATTACCATGTCAGCCCTGCCGGACTTATCACCGGTTGCGATAGTTGCCTGTTCAGAGAAGTCAGCGTGCTTGATGAGACCAGCAAGCTCCACCAGCTTTCTAAGCTGTGCCTCACCCCAGACACCCCTGAGGGAATTTGAACTAAGCGCCTGTGAGAGCTGCTGAGTCTGCTTCCTCAGGTTCTCGTCGGTTTCTATGGCGCTCTTGAGCTGCTCGGAGATGGTGCTGAACTGTTCGACTCGCTCACGCTCCATGCGCTGCACGACGCTCTGCATCTGCTCTAGCTGCTGCTTCACGGGAGCGAGCTGAACCAGAACTTTGTTTTCCTGATCCTTCTGAGTCTGAGAGTTTTTGGCAGCCTCGTCCGCCTTTGTCAGCTGACCTCTGAGCTCAGTCTCGGTCGCCTCCAGTGCGGCGAGCTTTGCCAGGATGGCAGGGTCTGAGCCTGTGGCCCTGCGTCTTGCGTAGCGATAGCCAACGAACGCGCCCACGACCAGTCCCAGCCCTAGGCCGTTGAGCACAAAAAGCAGAGTTAAATCCATAGCCGCCAGTATTGCAGTGGGGTCAGACAACTAAGGTTTGCAAACGCTGGTTCGTGCTTCGAAGCAACCCCTCGAGATCGTCCACCTCATGACGTTTAGCCATGTGCATCACGATCCTGGCGCAGGCATCTGAGTCCGCGAGCGCGTCGTGGTGCTGAAAATCTTCGTGTCCAATTGCATAGGCAACCGCATTCAGGCGGTAGCTCTCTAGGTTGTAGGTCTTTCTGGACATCTTTAGGCTGCAGCCGTAGCTGAGATTGGGAAGGTCAAAATTCACCGCTGCGGCAGAAGCCTTGAGAACCGACATGTCAAAACTTGCATTGTGAGCAATCAGTGGCATTCCATCTGTGAACAGCAATAGTTCTGGAAGTGCGTCGAGCCAGTCAGGAGCATCGACAATGTCATCGGGTTTGATGCCGTGGACGGCGATGTTCCCAGAGAGAAAATAATTGTTTGGCGATGGGGGCTTGAAAAGCATCGAAAGCGACTGCGTGATTTCTCCAGCCTCAACTCGGACTAAGCCAACTGCGCAAGGAGAGGCCGGAGAAGAGTTGGCAGTCTCAAAGTCAATTGCCACGAAGTCCAAAGCCACAAGCCAATTATCGGGCAATAGACTTTCGCGGTGGCCCTAACTATCGGAATCGTCGGACTGCCCAATGTCGGCAAGTCAACCCTCTTCAACGCACTTACCAAGAACTCTGTGCTCGCGGCAAACTACCCGTTTGCCACCATTGAGCCCAACATCGGTGTCGTCAATCTTCCCGATAGCAGGCTTGACAGGCTAAGTGAGATCTTCTCTTCGGAGAAGAAGGTTCCCGCTCCGGTTTCGTTTGTCGACATTGCCGGAATTGTGCGCGGAGCTTCCGAAGGTGAGGGACTCGGAAACCAGTTCCTCGCCAATATCCGCGAGGCGGATGCGATTGCACAGGTTGTGCGTGGGTTTTCCGATTCCGACGTTGTTCACGTTGACGGCAAGGTTGATGCCAAGAGTGATATCGAGACCATCAACACCGAGCTGATATTGGCTGACATGCAGACCCTGGAAAAGGCAAGGCCGCGAATCGAAAAAGAGGTCAAGACTAAGCGCAACGATCCACAGGTGCTTGCCGTGATTGATGAGGCAATTGGAATCCTTGATGGCGGGAAGCCCCTATCGCTCTCGGGCATTGAAATGACCCATCTCAAGGAGTTTGGCCTGTTGACCGCCAAGCCAATTCTGTTTGTCTTTAATGTCGACGAGGGAGTGCTTTCGGACAAAGAGAAGTTGGCGGAACTAGCTGAGCTTGTTGCCCCCGCCGAGGCAGTGTTCCTGGATGCCAAGGTCGAGAGTGAGCTCATTGACCTAAGCCCTGAGGAAGCCAGCGAGCTGCTTGCCTCGTTGGGACAGAGTGAAAGCGGGCTAGACCAGCTGGCGAGAATTGGATTTGCCACCCTGGGGCTTCAGACCTACCTCACCGCGGGACCTAAGGAAGCCAGAGCCTGGACAATTCGCAAGGGCTGGAAAGCGCCACAGGCGGCCGGGGTGATCCACACCGACTTCGAGAAGGGCTTCATCAAAGCAGAGATAGTTTCCTATCTAGACCTTGATTCCGCGGGCTCCATGGCAGAGGCAAAGGCGCAGGGTCGGGTCCGCATGGAGGGTAAGGACTACGTCATGCAAGACGGTGACGTGGTCGAGTTCCGCTTCAACGTCTAGGGAATCAGCAGCGCACCCGAGCGCTTAGACTTGTCCCATGCCCACCAACCTCATCCGTCTTTCCGTGACCGATGACATTGTGAGTTGGTTTGATCAGACGGGCCCATTTCTCTTCTATGCAGCAGTCTTTGGCTTGGTATTTGCGGGCACAGGGCTGTTTGTCGGCGCTTTCATCCCTTTTATTACGGGCGACTCTTTAGTCTTCGCCGCTGGTCTGGTGGCAGCGGCCAATCAAGACACAATCAACATCTTTGTGATGGTGGTGGGTGTTGGCATCGCCGCCTGGCTGGGCGATCAGGTTGGTTACACCCTTGGCCGGCATTACGGCAGGCCCTATCTGGACAAGCGCAAGGGAAAGTGGCTAAAAAATGCCATCGAAAAATCTGAGGTTTTCTATGTGCGCTATGGCTGGTGGTCGATAGTGGTGGCGAGGTTTGTGCCCTGGGGGAGAGTCATCATCCCGGCGCTCGCAGGAATCTCGAAGATGAACTACTACAAGTTCTTCAGTGCAAATGCCGTGGGGGCGCTTTTGTGGGGCTGTGGTCTTACCCTCGCAGGTTATTTCACCTACTCGATTCCCTTTGTCCGAAATGCAACCTACGCAATTGCGATCGTGGTGATTTCGCTCAGTGTCGTAGCCGGAATCCGCACCTGGCGGGAAAACAGAACTAGTTCTGAATAACTAGATCCGCAAGCTCACGGCTGCGCTCTGCGGCATAAAACTCTTCTTCCTGGGCTGCCCAGACTCCCCAGTACTCATCGAATTTGCCTTTGTCTCGTTCACTAAATCTCTGTCGACGCTTTGTTGAATCAGCTTCAATCCATAGCCTTAGCGATGCCATTAGCGCGGAGGCCTTTGATAGCACTCCACAGCCCTCGACGATGAGTGCTGTGCCGCCCGAGAACTCACGGAAACCGTTTCCGGCTTCGCCGGTTGCACCTCGGCATCCCTGCTCCCAGTCCCAAATCTGCCAACTGGCTTCTTTGCCTGCGCTTATTGGCTCCAGGATTCTCTCTCTCGCATAGACGCTGCCCGCGGCAAGGCCTTCCCAACCTGGATAGAGGTCATCGAGCTGGACGATTCTTGCTGCCTGCGTGTTCTCCGAGAAGTAATTTTCGGCCATCTTGGTGGCAAAGAGAGACTTGCCTGAGCCCGCACGGCCATCGATCAGGACTATTGGCGTGGGCAACTTGGTAGAGAGCTCCAAGAGCTTCTCTGATGCCTCTTTGAGGCCTGAATCAAAGTCGACTGCCATAACCCGATGAGTCTAATTCGCTGTCTTGTCGGCCAACTGCCAATAAACTGAGCCGGGCCTGACACGGGCTCCCAAAACCTAGGTATTAGATGACCCAATCAAATCAGGCCCTGAGAAATCTGGCCATAGTTGCCCACGTTGACCATGGAAAGACCACTTTGGTGGATGCCATGTTACGCCAGACCGGCTCATTTGCCGCTCACGCCGCCGTTGATGAGCGTGTGATGGACTCCGGTGATCTCGAGAAGGAAAAAGGCATCACTATCTTGGCCAAGAACACCGCGGTGACCTATTCCGGTCCCGCATCGAAGGGCAGCTCGGTCACGCTGAACGTTATTGACACCCCAGGGCACGCCGACTTCGGCGGCGAGGTTGAGCGCGGACTATCGATGGTGGACGGTGTAGTTCTGCTGGTTGACGCCTCTGAGGGCCCTCTTCCGCAAACTAGGTTCGTCTTGCGCAAGGCTCTCGAGGCCTCGCTTCCGGTGATTTTGCTCGTTAATAAAACTGACCGCAGCGACGCCCGCATCGATGAGGTAGTTGAGGAGAGCCATGATCTATTGCTCGGGCTGGCATCCGACCTTCACGACAGCGTCCCGGACTTGGATGTGGACGCAATCCTGGATCTGCCGGTTATCTATGCATCCGGTAGGGCAGGCAGGGCCTCGCTCAACAAGCCCGAAAATGGCGAACTGCCAGATAGCGAGGACTTAGAGCCGCTTTTTGAGGCGATCTTGAGGTACATTCCGGCACCAAAATTTGAAGAGGGAGCGCCACTGCAGGCGCACGTCACCAACCTGGATGCCTCACCGTTTTTGGGAAGGCTTGCGCTGCTGCGCGTTCACAATGGCACGATTCGTAAGGGCCAGCAGGTTGCCTGGGTCCGACAGGATGGTAGCCAACAAATGGTGAAGATTACCGAACTACTTGGAACCAGAGCGCTCGAGCGATTCAGCATCGAAAGCGCCAGCGCTGGAGACATTGTTGCGGTTGCGGGTATTGAGGAAATCACCATCGGTGACTCGCTATGCGATCCAGAGGATGTGCGCCCACTTCCAGGAATCAGCGTTGACGAGCCAGCTATTTCGATGACGGTCGGAATCAACACCTCCCCAATGGCTGGCCGCGCTAAGGGTGCCAAGATCACCGCAAGGCTCGTCAAAGAGAGGCTGGACCGCGAGCTCGTTGGAAACGTCTCAATCCGAGTGCTTCCAACCGAACGCCCGGACGCCTGGGAAGTTCAGGGCAGGGGGGAGCTAGCTCTGGCAATCCTGGTGGAGCAGATGCGCCGCGAGAACTATGAGCTCACCGTTGGTAAGCCGCAGGTAGTGACCAAGAAGATCGACGGCAAGCTCCACGAACCCGTGGAGGAACTCACCGTCGATGTTCCTGAGGAGTTTATGGGGGCGGTGACTCAGCTTTTAGCTGCCCGCAAAGGCCGCATGCTCCACATGACCAACAACGGAACCGGATGGGTTCGAGTTGAGTTCAAGGTGCCATCAAGAGGGCTAATCGGTTTCCGCACCGAGTTTTTGACAATTACTAAGGGCTCCGGCATCGCCAATGCCCTGAGCTCTGGCTATGAGCCCTGGTTTGGCGAGATCATTACCCGCAAGTCGGGCTCGATGGTTGCGGACCGCCCAGGTAGCGCTACCCCATACGCCATGATTGCGCTTCAAGAGCGCGGCAGTTTTTTTGTGGAGCCGAGTACCGAGGTCTATACCGGCATGGTTGTGGGGGAGAACTCCAGGGCTGACGACATGGACGTTAACATCACCAAGGAGAAACAGCTCACCAACATGCGAGCATCCTCTGCCGATAGCTTCCAGGGGCTAACGCCTCCGCGCAAGCTCTCTCTAGAGGAGAGTCTGGAGTTCGCCCGTGAGGACGAGTGTGTTGAGGTGACGATCGACGCAATTCGAATTCGTAAAGTCGAACTGGACCCTAACGTCCGAGCCAGGGCAGCGTCAGCAAGGAAGCGCGCAAGCGAGAACTAGAGGGCGCTGTCTATTACGTAGACTTCGCTCGAGCTGTTTCTGGTCCTTGGAGCGGTTTCTCGGCTAACAATTGCTTCCTCCTTGCCTAGGCTGGAGCCCTGCTTTCCAAGGGCGATCACGCACACCACCTCATGCTCAGATACATTTAGGTCTTCACGAATCTTCTCCGGCACGATGCCTCCCATGAAGTGAGCCTTCAGTCCCATGCTCTCAACCTGAGTTACCAGCTGGCTCGAAGCTAACCCAACATCAAAGTAGGTTTCGGCCATCTTGCGGTCTTTGCCTTCAAAGGTCTTGGCTGCCAAAACCACAGCCAGCGCAGAGGCATCTGGAGCCCAGCTCTGGTTGAAACCGGTCAATCCAGTACTCGCGATTGACTCGAAGAGCTCGCTGCCTCGAGTTAGCAGCACCAGTTTCCATGGCTGTTGGTTTGATGATGAGGGAGCCCATCGAAAAGCTTCGCCAATACTTTCAAGCTCAGCAGGGCCAAGGGAGTGCTCGGTGTCAAAGATTCTCGGGCTCCAGCGATCTCTAACCAAAGTATGGAGGTCAGCAGTTGTGTCGGCTGGCTTTTGGACAATTTCGTCGCGCATGGCACTCAGTCTAGGGGTACTAGACAAGATTGCCAATTTGGGGTGATTCAGGTCCGCTTTGGGCCTAGTTGATTTGGCAAAGCCACTTGCCACTACGATTGCGTGGTGACCCAAAAAGGCCTTGTTCTATTCTCGCTTGCGGGCATTTCTTGGGGACTCCCGTACTTTTTCATTGCACTTGCTCTAGAGAGCTTTTCTACCCCCTCAATCGTCTTTCTCAGGACCTCTCTGGGTGCTCTAGTCCTCATTCCTTATGCGGCCCTTACAGGGGGCCTAAAGCCGGCTCTGAAAGCCTGGCCCTATGTATTGGTCTTTGGAGCGGTTGAGATGGTTGGACCTTGGTTTTTGATTACCGAGGCCGAAAAGCACATTTCCTCAGGCCTAGCGGGGCTCTTGATTGCGACGGTCCCATTTTTCGCGGTAGCAGTGTTGGCTATTTTCCTCAAGGACCGCAAAGCGCTGAAGCTCAAGCCGCTATCGGGCATGATCATCGGGTTCATTGGCGTCTTCACTCTCGTTGGGATCGATTCGGTTACCGGAGCCGTGAATCCGCTCTATGTTCTGATGGTGGTGCTGGCGGCAGTTGGATATTCGATCGCCCCGATTGTTGCAAACATCAAGCTTCATGACGTGCCATCGGCAGGGGTGATTGGCGTGAGCATGGCTTTTGTAGCAATCGTTTACTCACCATTTTCGCTGCCGCAACTTCCTGGCGAGCTTTCAAGCGCAAGCCCATTGAGCCTGATGGCTGTTGTCGTGTTGGGATTGGTTTGTTCGGCTGCAGCGTTTGTGATTTTCTTCAAGCTAATCAAGGAAGTAGGTCCTGCTAAGGCCACCCTGATTACCTATGTGAACACCGCTGTGGCTCTCTCACTAGGCATCATCTTCCTCGGGGAACAAATCACAATCGGCCTGTTGGTGGGCATACCTCTAATCACGATTGGGCTCATTCTTGCTGGCGGCAGAGAGCGCGAACCCGAGCTCTCGAAGGCGGGCTAGGAATACCTGAGTTTTTGGGCTGTTCTCAATAACATGCGAATTGCCCTCCTTCTAGCTTCCCTACTGGTCCTCACTGGATGCGCTGCAAGTGATCCTGCTATCGAAACTCCTGTCCAAAACACCGGGCAAGTTGAGGCTAGTGGCGGTGAAGGTGACGAGACCCAAGAGCTCTCGGAAGAAACCCTTGAGGAAGAGTCTGAGCAGCAGTCCGATGACGCCGCTGAGAAATCAGAGGAGAAGAGTGACGCTCCAGAGACTGCGCGATCCGAGGCAAGCGAAGAAAAAGATTCAAGAGATGACGAGCAAGCCGAAGATGATGCAGGCGAAGAAGACTCAAGAGATGAAGAGCCAGCCGATGAAGAGTCCGATGAGCCGCAGCCGACTCAGACTGCGGAGCCAACTCCGACTCCCGAGGAGAGCGTCAACGGGTATACCCTCGCACAGGTTTCAGAGCGCAACTCTGCAGCCGAGTGCTGGGTTGTGATCGATGGCGGTGTCTACGACCTGACCCAGTGGATTCGATCTCACCCCGGAGGTAGCGGAGCCATTCTCAATCTCTGCGGCAAAGACGGGACCTCTAGCTTCACTTCCCAGCACGGTGGCCAGGCTAGGCCCTCCAGCACCTTGGACGGCTATTACCTAGCTCCTCTTCTGGGCTAGTTATATAAGTGAATTTTTTGCCTTAACTACAGGTGAACACCCTCGGTTACCTAGAATTTTGGGCGTGGCACTGTCGAGCAAGATGTATGTTCCGCAGGGCGTTCAGGTCCCCTGCGTGAATTTGGCGGCTGATGTCGATCTGGATGACATTCACCCGTGGGCGGCGGACTTAGATACCGCACAAAAAATGGTTTCCGAGGGCACGGCTCCCTCGCTGTTTTACTTCGTGGACAACTCAAAGCAGCTCGAGAAGAAGGCTGGAAAGCTAGCCAAGCTCTGGGAGCAGAAGATTAGCTTCTGGGTGTTCTACCCAAAGGCTCCGCACCTGCAGACCGATCTCTCGAGGGACAATACCTGGAAACTAATGAAGCAGCACGGAATGCAGGGCACCCGTCAGGTGGCGATTGATTCCAGGTGGAGTTGCATGTATTTCAAAAACACCGGGAAATCAGATTACGTAGAAATCGTCCCCGGTTAGATTCAACAGTCTGGCGTTAACGCCTACGGCTACGGTGCCATTGGGCATGTCCTTGGTGACAACGGCGTTTGCACCCACGGCGCAATCGTTGCCGATGGTGATAGCTCCGATCAACTTTGCTCCAGCTCCGATGATGACCCTGTCACCAACGGTGGGGTGGCGTTTTACCGGGTCCAGGGTCTTTCCACCCATAGTCACCCCGTGATAGATGAGCACGTCATCACCGATGATTGCGGTTTCTCCGATGACAACACCAACTCCGTGATCGATCACAAAACGCTTACCGATTATGGCCCCCGGGTGAATCTCAATTGAGGTCCAGAGTTTTGCCCAGTTCGAGAGCATGCGGGAGAGAATCCTGAGTTTGAGCTTCCACAGCCTGTGGGCTATTCGGTAGGTCCAGACAGCGTGCAGCCCAGGTGAGGTGAGGATGAGCTCTAGGGCGCTCTTGGTAGCCGGGTCCCGCTCGAGGCCGGCGCTGATGTCTTGTGAAATGCTCAACTCTTTGTCTGGTATTCCTCTTGCAGGTCGCGGTAGAGGGTAGAAGATACATACCTCTCTCCAAACGACGGAAGTATTACCACGATAATTTGCCCCGCGTGCTCCTTGCGGTTGGCAACCTCTCGCGCTGCCCAAAGTGCGGCACCGGACGAGATACCTGCCAAGATGCCCTCTTCGGCAGAGGCTCTCCTTGCAAAGTCAAAGGCAACCTGGTTTGGTGCGCTGATTACCTCGTCGTAGCTTGAGGTATCGAGAATTGGCGGGATGAAGTTGGGGCCGATGCCCGCGAGCGGGTGGCCTGCAGCCTCTCCTCCAGTTAGCAGCGGGGACGCAGCCGGCTGAACGGCGTAGCTCTTGATCTTGGGGTTTAGCTCCTTGAGCCTGAGGCTAGTGCCGGTGATGGTGCCGCCGGTTCCGCTGCCTGCAACAAATGCTCCGATCTTGCCATCGGTATCACGCCAGATCTCTTCCGCTGTAGTTTCGCGGTGAATCTTTGGTCCGGCGGGGTTTTCAAACTGTCGAACCATGACGGCGCCCTCAATTGTTCTACCGAGCTCTTCGGCCTTGGCGACCGAGCCCTTCATGCCCTCGGCGGCCGGGGTCAGTATCAGCTCTGCTCCGTAAGCGCGGATGAGTATCTTTCGCTCGAGGCTCATAGAATCTGGCATCACGATGATGGTGCGGTAACCCCTTGCAGCGCCCACCATCGCCAAAGAGATTCCAGTATTGCCACTTGTTGCCTCGATGATTGTTCCGCCGGGTTTGAGCTCTCCTGAGCTCTCTGCCTCGTTGATCATCGAAATACCGAGGCGATCCTTTACAGAACTTGAGGGGTTATAAAACTCGAGCTTTGCGAACACCTGTGCAGGAGCACCGTCGGTGATCTTGTTTAGCCTCACAAGCGGCGTATTGCCAAAGGCCTCGGTGATGTTTTCGTAGACGCGCAAGCTTTCTCTCCAGAGTTTGGTTCAAGGAAGTGTAACTTCGTGGGGCCTGTTTTCTTCCTCCATTACAAACAATTACGGACCACTCCCACTGAGCTCGCCGAGTTTTTGCGAACTCTGACTAGCCTCTAGAGCGATGAGAGCCCTGACCCACACGTTTGCCGGTCTTGCACTGCTTGCAGTGCTGTCTGGTTGTAGCGCAGATCAGGTCATAAGAAGTGGTGCCGATGCTGCCGCCTGCACCGCACTCGAGGGCACCCTAGAGTCGGTAGCCCAAGCCTATGAAGACGGAGTTGTGGACTCTGGAGTGCTGGATCGGATAGATGAGCTAATTGGAGACCAGGTGGAGGTGCTTTTGTCCTCGGATTTTGCCGCAGAGGTACGTGAGCTTGGAGATGCCCTAGCCCAGTCTGGTGGCGCTCAAGATGCCCAGCAACGGGTAGATGATGCACTCAGTGCAATAAGCGCTCGATGCAATTCGGTCGGGGTAAAGCTCGACTAACTCAGTTCGTCGTCCACAAAGCTGTGCTTAGCAAGCTGGATTCCGGCAATGCTGCTGCCTGCAGCAACTACAAATAGAAGCCAGAGCGTAAGTTCCCAGCCACCTGTGACCTCGCGGAAGATCCCAACCAGGAAGACCATGAGTGTTGCGAGGGTGTAGCTCACCCCCTGACCGAAGGCACTTACTGCCAAAACCGTGGCCCGGGTGCGGGAGCGAAGGTTGAAAAGGGTCAGCGCCAACGGGAACATCGTGGGTCCAAGGCCCAGGCAAGCCACGAAAATCCATGCCAATGAAGTGGGACCAAACAATAGCCCCAGTGCTCCAATGGAGCCCATGGTCGCTGAGAAATAGACAATCAGAGAGTGGGACTTCTGGAATTTATCTGCCAGCACCGGCACTATCAGCGACACCGGCAGTCCCATGATGGCAAACAGCGCGAGTAGCGACCCACCCTGGAACTCGCTTACTCCAATGTGTTCGATAAGCAATATCGGTAGCCAGGCAAAGGACACGTAGCCGAACACACTGGTCATGCCCTGCACGACCCCAATTGCAAGTGCTGTTGGTGATCGCCAGATTGCCTTTTGACCCTCTAGTTTTGGCTCCTTGACTTCCTTCGTCGAGTTTGCCCTAATCGCAAGCAGTGGAAGCAGTGTCAGGGCTGCAAGGAGGGCCCATTGGCCAAGCGATAATCGCCAGCCTGCTGCCTCAGCCACCGGCACCGCGAAGAACGAGCCGCTCGATGCTGAGATTGCGGTCATGGTGATGTAAAGCGAAGAGATTTGCCCAATGCGGTTTGGGAAGTACTTCCTAACCAAAACAGGGAGCAGCACGTTGCCAACTCCCATGCCCAAGAGCGAGAGTATGCTCCCCACAAAGAGCGAGGTCGAGTCCCAGGCCAGCGCTCTGAAGAGGTGACCGGCAATGATTGCCAAAACGGTGATTACGAGCGTTATTTCGACGCCGTATCTTCTGGCAGGGCGATATGCCAGCGAGGTCGAAATAGCAAAAGCAAGTGGCGCTGCAATACCTAAAAGTCCAATGGTCACGATCGGAAGCGCAATGTCTTGCTGGATGTAGTTGACAACCGGGGACAGCGAACCAACCGCGGTTCTCAGATTTAGCGCGAGCAGAACAATTGCTGCCAGCGCAAAAAGCTTCTGAGTCTTCAGTGTCATATCACGAAAGAATTTCTAGGAACTGCTCGTGCAGAAGGCCATTGCTTGCGATTACCGCACTGCTTCCATCGCTCAGCTCACCATCGAGTGCCGTGAAACGACCACCGGCCTCTAGAACGATTGGAACCAGTGCCGCGATGTCGTAAATCTTCAAATCAGGTTCGGAGGCCATCTCTATTAACCCCTCTGCCACATACATGTAGCTCAGGAAGTCGCCAAATGCTCGATCCTTCCAAACCCTGCGCGAAAGCTCGGTGAGCCGCTCGGCTTTGCCAATCGAGTCCCATTGCGAGATTGAGTTGAATGACACGAAGGAGTCCTCGAGGCTTGCCACCTTGGAAACTTCCAAGATGCGCTTGCTACCGTCAATGTCTCTGGTGTGAGCTCCAGCTCCGCGCTCAGCCCACCACATCCGACCAAGAGCCGGCGCCGACACCACCGAGAGCTTTAGTTCGCCGTCAACTCTTAGGGCAATCAGTGTCGCCCAAATCGGTAGCCCTCTGAGAAAGTTTGCGGTGCCATCAATGGGGTCGAGAATCCACTCTCGAGAGCCTGCCGCAGAACCAAACTCCTCACCAATTACCGCGTCCGTTGGGCTAAAATCGGCAATCATTGCCCTGAGCCTCTCTTCGACAGCCTTGTCGGCATCTGTCACGGGAGTTCTATCCGGCTTGGTCTCTACCTTCAGGTCAAGGGCGCGGAAGCGTGAGAGTGAAATTTTGTCGGCGCTCTGAGCAAGCTCAAGCGCGAATTCAAGGTCCTTACTCATCACTGCCAATCTACCGAGCCGAGCCCGGCCACGAGCCTTCGGAATGAGTCCAACCTAAGCTCGGTCAGCTTTCCTTCCCGCAGGGCCTGGTCCAGCGCGCAGTCATCTGCGGGGGGCATGTGTGAGCAGTCTCTCGGGCAAGCCTCTGCGGCGTCGCTGAGGTCGCTGAATCCCCGGAGAATCTGGCCAGCAGATATTCCACTCAGGCCAAAGCTGCGGATGCCAGGGGTGTCCACAATCCAGCCACCTGAGACCTTGATGGCGATGGCCGAAGAGGAGGTGTGCTTGCCTTTACCTGTTAGCTCGTTCACAATTCCAGTTGACCGATCGGTGTTTGGGGCAAGTTTGTTTATTAGCGTCGATTTACCAACTCCAGAGTGGCCCACAAACACCGAGGTGTGATCCACGAGCGCCTCCAGGAGCCGCTCAGGTAGTGGCTGGTCGCTGCGGGTCTGAATGATCTCCAATTCCACTCCGGCAAAGCCGGCAATGAAGTCGGCAGGGTCGCTGACATCACACTTGGTTACCACCAAGATTGGCTTGAGGCCGGCGTTATAGGCGGCAACGAGGTAGCGGTCGACGAGCCTTGGCCTGGGTTCGGGATTGGCCGCAGCCATCACTATTACAAGCTGGTCTGCGTTTGCAACTATGGTCTGCTCGACCTCTTCACCATCTTCAGCGGCCCTGGTTAGCACACTCGAACGCTCATCGATCGTCACAATTCTCGCTAGTGAGCCCTTAGCACCGGTGACATCGCCATCGAGCGCCACTCTGTCGCAAGTTACGCAGCCGTCTTTTCTGAGTTCTTTGGCGAGGGTGGCTGTGACCTCAATACCGTCGTCTGTAATGACCTTGTAACGGGCCAGGTGAACCTGTATGACCATTCCCCTGGGAGCATTTTCGAAACTTGGACGACGCTTTGTTCTAGGTCTCGAACCTTTTGGATTGGGGCGAACTCGGACGTCGTCCTCGTCGAGATCGTGCCTGTTCTCTGGTTCGTAGAGCCAGCTCACCTAAGACCCAACATCTTTTCCCACATGCCGACAAAGTCCGGAAGTGTCTTAGAGGTGGTGCCAATGTCATCAACAACCACTCCCTGAATCACCAGTCCAATGATGGCTCCCGTGGTGGCCATTCGGTGGTCTTCGTAGGAGTGCCAGGTGCCACCCGAAAGGTTTCCCGGACTTATTGCGATACCGTCTTCTAGCTCGGTTGCAACTCCACCCAGGGAATTAATCTCGGCAACAAGCGCCGCAATACGATCGGTCTCGTGGCCGCGGAGGTGAGAAATTCCGGTTAGCCGACTCGGAGTGCTGGCAAGTGCAGCAATGGCGGCAATGGTTGGTGTTAGCTCTCCTGCAGCAGAGAGGTCGGCATCGATGCCGTTGATAGTCCCGGTTCCAGTAAGGGTAAGGGTCCCCTCCGAGAGCGAGACATCCGCACCCATCTCGCCGAGTAACCGCGCAAAATCGGCACCAACCTGGGTTGTTTCCGAAGGCCAGTTCGGGATCCTTGCGGTGCCGCCTGTTACCAGCGCCGCAGCTAGAAAAGGCCCAGCGTTGGATAAGTCAGGTTCAATCTGCACAGTTGCCCCAGCAATTTCACCCGGTTCGGCCCTCCAGCTCTTAGCCGAGGTCTGACTGGCTCTAACACCCCTGCCAGTTAGGGTTGCAAGAGTCATCTCGATGTGAGGCATTGAGGGAAGGGTTTCGCCAGTGTGGCTCAGCGTTAGGCCACCTTGGAATCTGGCTGCGCTCAGCAATAGACCTGAGACGAACTGCGATGATGCGGAGGCGTCAATCTCGAGGTCTCCACCTGGAATCTCTCCGCTACCAATGACGGCAAAAGGTAAAGCCTTGCGCTCATATTCAACTCTCACGCCAAGGCTCTCTAGAGAGTCAATCGTGGTGATCATGGGTCTGCGCCTTGCAGCCACATCGCCGTCAAATTCGATTCGTCCGGTCGCTAGCGCTGCAACAGGTGGCACAAATCTCATGACCGTGCCGGCGAGACCGCAGTCGATAATTGTGTCCTGAGATCCAGTGCCAGGAGTTACCCGGAGGCTCTCTCCACTGCTTTCAAAACGAGCACCGAGCTTTTCAAGAGCTTCAATCATTAGCTTGGTGTCTCTAGAGATAAGCGGGTCGATAAGTTCAGAGGGCTCGCTAGCCAGCGCGGACAGCACCAGCTCTCGGTTGGTAAGAGACTTGCTACCAGGCAGCGCCACGGTCGCGTCAAACCCAGCTGATGTGGGAGCTGCGTAGCTAACTGAGGTTTCTGGCACCTCACAAAGATACCTTTTAGCGCTCTGAAATGCGCTCGGGTTCCCACAGACCCCGTGAGCGTGGCCCTGCTAGTGAGGGTAGAATTTGCTGTAATGAGTGGCGATAAGAGCGAGAAACTAGTTACCTTCGAGCAGCAAGCCCTTCCTCTTATGCCACAGCTCTATGGAGCTGCGCTGCGATGGACTAGAAACCCATCTGATGCCGAGGACCTGGTTCAAGAAACCTTTGCCAAGGCTTTTGCTGCCTGGGATAAGTTCCAGCAGGGCACAAACCTAAAGGCCTGGCTTTTTAGGATCATGACGAACACCCACATCAACCTCTACAACAAGCGCAATAAAGACCAGGCTAAAACCGCCCTCGATGACCTAGAGGACTGGCAGGTGGGTTCGGGGGAGTCGGTTACCTCTAGCACAAACAGGAGTGCGGAGCTGGAGGCTCTGGATAACCTTCCCGCGAATATCATTCGCGAGGCCATGGATCAGATTCCGGATGAGTTCCGAATGGTCGTTTACTACGCGGTTGTGGAAGGTCTTCCCTACGCGGAAATAGCAGAGGTTATGGACACTCCAGTGGGAACGGTGATGTCCAGATTGCACCGCGGGAAGAAATTACTGAGAACTTTGTTGCAAGATTACGCAAGGCAAGAAGGCTACGACGTAGGCGAGAAGGAGGAATCGTGAAGCAAGTCGACTGCGAAGACGTCAAGCGCAACGTTCACGAGTACCTACACTCCGCCATGGTCGAAAGTGAGCTCGAGGTAATTACCGCTCACATCGCCAACTGTGACTCCTGTGAGCAGCACTACGACATCGAAGTAGTGTTCAACCAGGTTATCCAGCGCTCTTGCGACGAGGCTCCAACCGAGGAGCTAGCTGAGCGCGTGATGCGCAGGCTGCGCGAGGCACAAGATCACGACTGATCTTCCTCAGTAAGCCCCAGCCACTCAAACCAACCCCGATTTAGTACCAGCCAGGCTATTAGCCCGTAGCCAACCTGACCAGGCAGAGTTCTTGGGTGGGAAGTTACTTCTGAGAGCCAGCCCTCATGGTCTTTGAGCGGGTTAAAGCAGTCCACATATCTAACTTGCCTGCGCTTTACCACGTCGAAAAAACCAGCATTCAGATGCTCGACCTCCGCGTCATACTCGGGGTTTCCCTTGGGAGTTGGCCCGACCACAAAAGTCTTGACCCCTTCGCGCTGGGCATCATCAAGCAGTGAGGCGAGGTTTAACCGAGAACGGGAGATGGTCGTCCCGGCCTCGATGTCCTTGGAAGAAAGGGCGACAACTAGGAAGTTTTCACTCTCTGGTGAGAAACGCTTTAGAGCCTCAGACTTCCAGCGCTCTAGCAGCTCTCCAGTGCTCTCATCGACCATTGCGAGCGGAAAAAAGGCAACATCCTCGCCTTTGGGCAGCCTTGCCTGCACTCGCCCTAACCAGCCCAGGCCCTTTGGGTCGCCGGCTCCGGTGAGAAGCTCGTCTCCGAGGATGACAACCCTTATCGAGCGCAAACGCTAGTCCCCGAAGGCCCTTGCAATTAGGTCTGCCTGCTCGGCCGCGTGGCGCTTCGCAGAACCGGTTGCCGGAGAGGCAGATGCTGGTCTTGAAATGACCTGGAAGTTGATTCCGTAGCGAGGCATGAATAGTCCCATGTAGCTCCATGGCCCCTGGTTCGCAGGTTCATCCTGGACCCAACGCAGCTGAGCACCCGGGAACTGCTCGATTGCCTTCTTCATCTCCTCTACAGGAGTTGGGTACAGCTGCTCGAGACGAACGATTGCGGTGTCGCCGGCTCCACGCTTTTGGCTTTCTGCCAAGAGGTCCCAGTAGACCTTGCCCGAGCAGAAAAGGATGCGCTTTACGTTGTGTGGCTCAAGCCCCTGCTGGTCATTGATCAGAGGCAGAAAACTACCCGATGTGAAGTCCTCGACCGAAGACGATGCCGCCTTGAGCCTCAGCATTGACTTGGGTGTGAAGACAATAAGTGGGCGCTTTGGTTTGGTGTAGGCCTGGCGCCTGAGCAGGTGGAAGTGGCTCGCAGGTGTGGAGGGCTGAGCAACGGTCATGTTGTTTTCAGCGCAGAGCTGCAAGAACCTCTCAATTCGAGCGGAGGAGTGGTCAGGCCCCTGACCCTCGTAGCCGTGGGGGAGCAGCATGACGAGCGATGACTGCTGCATCCACTTCTGGTCACCCGAGGAGATGAACTCATCGGTAATCGTCTGAGCTCCGTTTACAAAGTCTCCGAACTGCGCCTCCCAAAGCGTTAGAGAGTCTGGCTCCTCTACCGAGTAGCCGTACTCGAAGCCAAGGGCTGCAAACTCGCTCAGCAGTGAGTTGTAGACCTGGAACCTAGCCTGCTGCTCTGCGACGTAGCTAAGTGGCATCCACTCCCGACCCGTCTCGCGGTCAAAGAAGCTTGCGTGACGCTGCACGAAGGTTCCGCGACCGGAGTCCTGGCCAGTGAGCCTGACGTTGATTCCCTCGAGAAGGAGCGATCCAAAGGCGATTAGCTCTCCGAATCCCCAATCGATGCCACCCTCCCGACTCATCTCGATGCGCTTTTGGAGTAGCTGAGCAAGCTTTGGATGTACGGTGAAGCCTTCGGGGGTGTTGGCGTGAGCGTTGCCGATGGCCTCGACAACCTCCTTAGCAACTGCCGTTGGACGAACTAGCTCTTGCTTCTCGCTGGCGGTGGTGCCGATACCGACTGGACGCTCTGGGAGTGCCACGGGCTGGCTCATCGCCTCGTGAACCTCGACAAATGCATTCTCGAGCGATCCCTGGAACCTGGCATTGGCCTCGTCGAATTCTTCCTGGGTGATGTCACCTCGACCAATCAGGTTGTCCATGTAGAGGGTTCTTACGCTGCGCTTTGCTTCGATGAGGTTGTACATCATCGGCTGGGTCATCGAGGGGTCATCGCCCTCGTTGTGGCCGCGACGGCGGTAGCAGACGATGTCGATGACTACGTCCTTCTTGAACTGCTGACGGTATTCGAAGGCAAGCTGCGCAACCCTGACAACCGCCTCGGGGTCATCTCCGTTCACGTGGAAGATTGGTGCCTGAATGCCCTTTGCAAAATCTGTTGAGTAGATCGAGCTTCTTGAGTCCTTTGGCAGCGTGGTAAAACCGACCTGGTTGTTTACAACGACGTGAATGGTGCCACCGGTCTTGAAGCCATCAAGCTGAGACAGCTGCATGGTCTCAGGGACCACACCCTGACCCGCAAATGCCGCATCGCCGTGGACCAAGATTGGTAACACTGGGAAGTTTTCTGGGTTTCCAAGTCTGTCATGCTTTGCTCGAACAATTCCCTCTAGGACCGGGTTCACGGCCTCTAGGTGAGAGGGGTTAGCGGCAAGGGAGACCTTAATCTGGGTGCCGTGGCCTGAGGTGAACAAGCCCTCTGTGCCAAGGTGATACTTCACGTCACCAGAACCCTGGACGCTTCTGGGGTCGGTGGAACCCTCGAACTCGCGGAAGACCTGCGAGTAAGTCTTTCCAGCAATGTTGGTTAGTACATTCAGTCTTCCGCGGTGAGCCATTCCGATTGCTGCCTCTTCAAGCTCGGCATCAGCCGCCGCCTGCAGAATCTGATCCAGAGCTGGAATAAGGGACTCGCTACCTTCGAGAGAGAAGCGCTTTTGGCCAACAAACTTGGTCTGTAGAAAGGTCTCGAAGGCCTCTGCCTCATTGAGCTTGTTCAGAATCCGGAACTGCTCTTCCTTGGATGGCTTCTTATAGGGCTGCTCGAGCTTTTCCTGGAACCAGCTGCGTTCCTGGGGATCTTGGATGTGCATGTACTCGATGCCGATAGTGCGGCAGTAAGTGTCGCGAAGGATTCCAAGGATATTGCGGAACTTGGCCTTAACTCTGCCTCCAAAACCTCCTGTCTTGAAGGTTCGGTCGAGATCCCAGAGGCTTAGGCCATAGTTCCTGATGTCTAGGTCTGGGTGCCAGCGCTGGCTGTACTCAAGGGGATCCACATCAGCAATTAGGTGCCCACGAACGCGGAATGCGTTGATGTACTCCTGAATTCTTGTGTTCTTTCCCGACTGATCGGCTAGGTCCCAGTGGAAGTCGCTGACCCAGACAACTGGGGTGTAGGGGATGCGCATATCGGCAAAGATCTCTTCATAGAAGCTGCGCTCACCCAGCAGGAGCTCCTCGACGATCTTCAGGAATTCTCCGCTTCCTGCACCCTGAATGACTCTGTGATCGTAGGTCGAGGTGAGAGTGAGAATCTTGCCAATGCCCTGCTCCGCGAGCTGATCCTCGCTCATGCCCTTGAACTGGGCAGGGTATTCGAGAGCTCCAACACCAATTATTGAGCCCTGTCCCTTGGTCAGCCTTGGGACAGAGTGAACTGTGCCGATGCCTCCAGGATTGGTGAGTGAGATGGTTGTGCCCTGGTAGTCCTCAGCGGTCAACTTGTTGTCTCGAGCTCTGCGGACGATGTCTTCATAGGCGGAGACAAACTCGGCAAAGTTCAGCTTTTGGGCGCGCTTGATGTTGGGAACCAAGAGAGCCCTGGTGCCATCTGGCTTGGGCACGTCGATGGCTAGACCAAAGTTCACGTGTGGGGGGACTATTGACGCCGGCTTGCCATCGACCTCGTCATAGAAGACGTTTTGTCCGGGAAGCTCCTTTAGGGCCTGAATAACTGCGTAGCCGATGAAGTGGGTGAAGGAGACCTTGCCACCTCGGGTGCGCTTCAGGTGCGAGTTCACCACGATGCGGTTATCGATTAGTACCTTTGCCGGGATCTGGCGAACACTCGTCGCGGTAGGAACGCTGAGCGAAGCGTCCATGTTTGTTGCCAAAGCCTTAGACATGCCCTTGAGGATTGTTACCTCGGGCTGCGCTTCTTCCTCTTCGACAGTTGCAACTGGCATAGATCCGGTAGCAGGCAGATCTGCCGGAACCGGGGCGGTGGCGGGGGAGTCATCTGTGGTTTTCGCCACCGGCACAGTAATTGCCTCGGTTGCCGGTGCCGGGGCAGCGGGGTCAAACTTGCTCACGACCGTCGAGTCGGTATCGATGACGGTTATTGAGCCGGTGGTTGGGTCAGAGTCTTCAGCCATAGCTGCGGCTGGGGCTGAGCCACCCGTCTGCTGGTAGCGCTCGAGAATCGGGATCCACGACTTATCTACGGAATCAGGATTTTCCTGCCACTTGGCATACATCTCGGCAACGAGCCACTCGTTTGCCCCAAAATCAGACCCAGAATTGCCATTATCGCTCGAGGACAAGGGTTCCCCTCTTGGTAGAAAGCTTGCGAAACTCCCTCAAGTCTAGCCAATCGGGAGGTTATAGTGTTTCTTGAAATGGAGCTTGATAGACATAGGCCGCGGGTGATCGCTTGAGCGATTACCTGCTCTTAGTTTTCGGTGTCCTGTTGGTCCTTGGCACTGGTCTTTTTGTTGCCAGTGAATTCGCCATTATCAATGTCGACAAAGTCGATCTTGAGTCTCGAAAAGCAGACGGTGAAAAGGGTCTCGAGCTCCCAATCAAAGCAGTTTCAACGACCGCAACCCAGCTCTCCTCCGCCCAGCTGGGCATCACACTGACCACACTTCTCACCGGTTTTGTTGCCGAGCCAGCTCTGTCTAGGCTCCTGACACCCTGGCTGAGCAGCTTTGGCTTGGATTCGAGCACCATCTCGGCTGTGGCGGTGGTGCTCGCAATGACCATTGCCACGGTTGCCAGCTTCCTAATTGGTGAGCTTGTGCCAAAGAACATGGCACTTAGCGCCCCGAGAAAAGTGCTGAAGCTGGTTGCAGCCTTTCAGCTTGGCTTCACTTTTATTTTCAAACCGCTCATTGTTTTTCTGAACAGCAATGGCAACTGGTTCGTAAGAAGATTCGGAATCGAACCAAAAGAGGAGCTGTCGGCCGCAAGGACTGCTGAGGAGCTTGCGTCTTTGGTCAGGCGCTCGGCGATGCTGGGTTCTTTGGAGTCCGACACCGCGAAGCTTCTCGAGAAGACCCTTGGCATGAGCACTTTGACCGCAAGCGACATCATGACTCCGAGGCCAAAGATGCACTCGCTAGAGCGCGAGCAAAGCAGTGCGGACTTGGTGACCCTGGCAAGAGCGTCGGGTCACTCCAGATTTCCAATCCTCGGTGAGGATGCAGATGACATTGTTGGTGTTGCGCACCTAAAGCAGGCAGTTGCAATTCCTCTGGAGCGCAGGGCAAATGTTCCCGTTACCGCAGTAATGGTTGAGCCGGTGAGGGTTCCCGAGACCATGCCGCTGGACAACCTAATCCTGCACCTTCGAAATCGTGGGTTGCAGTTTGGTGTCGTCGTAGACGAATACGGCGGAACCGCTGGCATCGTGACCTTGGAGGATGCTGTCGAGGAGCTTGTGGGAGAGCTCGCCGATGAACACGACCGCGCAAAGGCCCCAATCTTGGCAGCCTCCGACGGCTCGGTGACCTTCAGTGGCCTGGCCAGACCCTCAGAGCTTAGAGAGGTTGGGCTCGAGATAGCTGACGATGAGGACTATGACACCATGGCTGGTTTTGTCATGGCAGAGCTTGGGAAGATCCCTCAGGAGGGGGACATAGTTGAACTTCCAACCGGGCAGCTGCGAGTTATCCGAATGGATGGAAGGCGCGTGGACCGCATTAAATATTCGCCGGAGGTGACTGATGGCGAGTGATCTGATGGGTCTGGTCTGGCTCGTTGTCCTTTTGGTGATGAGTGCCTTTTTTGTCGGCAGCGAGTTTGCCGTCATCTCTGCGCGCCGAGCACAGATTGAACCCAAGGCCGACGCTGGAAACAGGTTTGCGAAAATCACACTGAAGGCGATGGAGCAGGTGTCGCTCATGCTGGCAACCGCTCAGCTTGGAATCACGATTGCGGCTTTGCTTTTGCTTGTGATTGCTGAGCCGGCTATTCACCACCTGCTAGAGATTCCACTGGGCGCACTGGGGCTTGACTACCAGACCACCTCAATTGTCAGCTTTGTTATTGCCCTGCTCCTGGTTACCTACCTCCACGTGGTGCTCGGTGAAATGCTGCCTAAGAACATTGCGATTTCAATCCCGACCTCTGCGGCACTTGTTCTGGCCCCGCTTCTCTACGGTGTTGCTCAGGTTGTAAAGCCGGTGGTGTGGCTGATGAACCAAATCTCAAATGGCGTTTTGAGGGTCTTTGGCTTTGAGCCAAGAGATGAGGCAAACACCGCATTCACCCTCGATCAGGTCGAAGACATTGTCGCTGAATCGCGGAAACACGGCACCCTCGAGGACTCCTCGGCAACCATCTCCAACGCATTTGAATTCACGGAAAAAATAGTCGGCGATGTCACCCACCCCCTTGCCGAGCTGGTAACACTTCCAACCGACGCCTCTCCGGCCATGCTGCAGGAGGCAGTTGCCGAGCATGGCTTCAGCCGCTACCCGGTCAAGAATGAGTATGGGGACCTGATTGGCTACTGGCACATCAAGGACGCACTCACCGACGATGAACAGAAGTTCTCGCTGCCGCTGGCGACAAAGAAGCTCCGCACCATGATCTCGATTCCAGATAGCGCAGAGCTTGAAGACGCGCTTGCTCAGATGCGGAAGACCGGTGCTCACATCGCGCGAAGTTTTTCCTCAGACGGCAAGATCACCGGTTGTTTATTCCTGGAAGACATCATCGAGGTCCTGGTCGGCGAGATCAAAGACGCCACCACTAGACGCTAGGGAATCTTCCCCGCTCATACTGAACCGGCCATTCAATTTCAACGCCCAGTTCATGGGCTGCCCTCAAGGGGAAGTAGGGGTCTCTTAGAAACTGCCTAGCGGCCATGATTACGTCTACCTGGCCCGACTGCAGTATCGCTTCCGCCTGCTGAGCACCGGTTATCTGGCCGACGGCCGATACGGTCGCATTTGTTGCCATCGAGGTGGACTTGCTGTACTCGACCTGGTAACCAGGACCGGTTGGAATCTTGACCCCAGTCACCAAGCCGCCCGAGCTGATATCAAAGAGGTCTGCCCCGGCCTCCCTGGCCCAGATTGCTATCTGGTTGGTTTGTTCCTGGTCCCAGCCACCTTCGACGTAGTCGGTTGCGCTGAAGCGCACCATCAGCGGCATACCAGCACCGATCTCCTCGCGGACACTCTTCACGATCTCAAGCAGCAACCTCGCTCGGTTTTCGAGAGTGCCGCCGTATTCGTCAACTCGCTTGTTGGTTATCGGCGAGAGGAACTGGTGGATAAGGTAGCCGTGGGCTGCGTGAATTTCGAGGGCATCGAAGCCTGCCGCAACGGCCCTGCGTGCTGCAGTTTGGAAATCTTCAACGAGTGAACTTACCTCTGCGGTTTCCAGCATTCTTGGGGCGCTATAGCCCTCAAAGGCAGCATCTGTTGCCGAGTAGCTCTGCCAGCCGCCATCAGATATTGGCACCGTTCCAGTCCCGGACCAAGAGCGATAGGTGCTGGCCTTCCTGCCGGCATGGGCAAGCTGAAGGGCACTTACCGACCCCGCGCTTCTGATGAAGTCGGTCACCTTCTTCCAACCCGGAATCTGCTCGTCACTCCAAATCCCTGGGCACCACGGCGAGATTCTTCCCTCGGGATTCACCGCGGTAGCTTCTGCCATGACTAGGCCTGCTCCACCGATCGCCCTTGCGCCCAGGTGAACCAGGTGCCAATCGCCAACTACACCGTCTTGGTTCTCGCACGAATACATACACATCGGCGATACCCAAAGACGGTTCTTAATTTCAAGTGACCGAATCTTGATGGGGCTAAACAGCAAACTCATTTGTTAAGCCTTCCAAGTTGCGGCCATGCAAGCACAATGAATATTCCCAGTAGTGCGCCCCAGCCAATTGCAAAGTTCAGTGGGACCGCAAGGGTCAATAGCCCAATTATCGATGGTCCCGCCAGGCCTCCGATGTAGGTGATTCCAACCACACGTGCCATGTTCCTACCCGAGTGTGAAGCTTCGCCGATCTCGCCGCCGGCTGCAAATAGCTGAGGCACAACACCAGAGATCCCTAGGCCAAGAAGGAACCAGAAGAACAGCGATATTTCGTAGCTTGGCGCAATTGACTGCAGACCTATCGCTACCGCCGCAGCCAGCGACCCCCACACGATGACAAAGCCCCTACCTTTGGCCTCAACGATGCGGTCGATAAAGATTCGTCCCAGAATCATGCCTACGTTGAACGCGGCCAATCCCCACGCGGCACTCGATGCCGTAACCATCTGGACATCACGCAAATAAAGTGCTGACCAGTCGTGGGCAACGCCCTCGACGATTGCCCCGGAAGCGCTCATTAGCCCGGCCAGAATCACAAAACCAAGCACGCTCCTGTTCGCCTTGCTTGCTGCTTTGCCGACACTCTTCTCTTGGCTTCGGTCTACGTTCGCCTTGTCGGGCAATAGCCAGCTGGCCATGAAGAGTCCGACCACGCTAAGAGTTATACCCACCACCGGCAAGGTCTGAGCTTGGTTAAAGCCAGCTGAAATAGTTGCAAACCCGAGGGCAGCGCCTGCTAGCCCTCCTACCGACCAAAAAAGGTGAAAAAAGGTGAAAATCGGCCTTTTATTTTCCTTTTCCACCTGCAGCGCAGCACCATTCATACCGACGTCTACTCCAGCGATGCCAAAGCCCAGTAGCAAGATGGCAAGGCCCAAAGAAATTGCATCCTGAGCAAAAGCAGGACCCAGCAGCGACAGGCCAACTGCAACACCGCCGACTCTCGTGGCGGACTTGCTGCCGATGTGGTCGATCATCCAGCCAAATACCTGCATCGCGAGAAATCCCCCGAGGCCGCTAAACATCAGAAGCGCTCCGAGCACGGAGTAGTCGATGCCGACGGTTCTCTCGATTAGCGGAATGTGGACGGCCCATAAGGCCAGGGCAGAGCCTCCGGAAACGAAAAAGAAGGAGACTGCGATCTTGGAGCGGAGTAAATTCACAGGCTCCACTCTAGGACTCGATAAGCCCCTTTAGTCTGCTGCCGACCTCTTGTATCTCAATCAAAAAGCCATCGTGGCCAAATTCGCTCTGGATGACCTGTAGCTCTCCGCCATAGAGTTCGCCTGAGATGTGCTCGGCAATAGTTTTCTGCCCCGAAAGTGGGAACAGCCGGTCGCTATCGATCCCGAGAACCAGGGTTCTACAGGTGATCTTGGATAGCGCCGATTCGACACTCTCTCGGTCTCTGCCAACATCGTGGGAGTTCATGGCATTGACCAGAGTGATATAGCTATTGGCATCAAACCTGCGCACAAACTTGTTGCCGTGAAAATCAAGGTAGCTCTCTACCGCGAACTTGCCGCGCTCGGTTAGCGGACTCACCTGGGACTGCCAGGTTCTGCCAAAACGCTCATTTAGTTCGGCGGGGGAGCGGTAGTTCAATAGCGCCATGCGCCTGGCGAGCGCCAGGCCCTTGTGAGGGCCGAAGCCGGGCTTTGCGTCGTAGTACCAGCCGGCAGCAAAGTTGTTGTCAGAGCGAATTGCCTCTAACTGCACTGTGTTAAGAGCTATCTGGTCGCTGGTTGAATACGGCGGAGCAGCTAGCACTGCCAATCGGCCAATGCTCTCTGAATTCTCGATTGCCATCTCTAGAGCATGCATTCCAGCCATCGAACCGCCGATGACGGCGTGCCACTGAGAGATACCAAGCTGCTCTGCTAGCAACTCAAAGCTTCTCGCCTGATCTCTAATGGTTAGCTGCGGAAAGGCAGGTCCATACTCGCGTCCGTTTTTATCTAGTGAGCTGGGTCCTGTTGAGCCCTGACAGCCACCCAGCACGTTAGGTGTCATGACGAAGTACTTGTCAGTATCGAGAGCAAGGCCGGGGCCAATTAGGCCGTTCCACCATCCAGATGTTGGGTGGCCATCGCCTGCAATTCCTGAAGTATGGCTATCTCCGGTGAGCGCGTGGAGAACCAGAATTGCATTTGTGCGATCACTGTTGAGTTTGCCCCAGGTCTCATAGGCAAGCCTTGCCCCCTCGAGCCGACCGCCGGATTCAAGATCGAGATCGAAAACCTCGGAGAACTTGCGGTCTCCGACCGGGTCTCCCACCAGCCACGCACCTGTAGCGGGAGGTCTGCCGACCAACTGACGACGCTGCTCCTCGGAGATGAACTCCGAGGGAGCGGAGTCTTCAGAAATCTGGAAGTCCATTTATTTTGCGGCAGCAAAACCCTTCTGCAGGTCAGCGACGATGTCATCGTAGCTCTCTAGACCAACGGAGAGCCTCACCAGTCCAGGGGTGACGCCGGTTGTGGCCTGGTCGGCCTCGCTCAGCTGAGAGTGAGTGGTTGAGGCCGGGTGGATGACCAACGACCTCACATCGCCAATGTTGGCAACGTGGCTGTGAAGCTCGAGACCGTCGACAAACTTCACTCCAGCGTCAAGGCCTCCCTCAATTTCAAATGACACGATCGCTCCGGCTCCCTTGGGGGCGTAGGTCTTGTGAGCCTGGTGGTAGGGCGAGCCGGGAAGGCCTGCATAGTTCACGCTCTTTACCTGAGGGTGGGCCTCAAGCCATTGCGCGACCTTGCTGGCGTTCTCGACGTGGCGTTCCATTCTCAGGCTCAGGGTCTCGATGCCCTGAATCAGTGAGAAGGCGGTGTCGGGGGAGACCGCGGCACCTATGTCCCGAAGCAACTGAACCCTTGCCTTGATTATGTAGGCAATGCCGTCACCCAGGGCATCGGTGTAGACGACGCCGTGGTAACTCGGGTCCGGCTGGGTGAGACCTGGGAACTTGTGGTACTTCGACCACTCGAACTTTCCGCCATCTACAATCGCACCGGCAACTACGGTGCCGTGGCCACCTAGGAACTTGGTGGCTGAGTGGACGACGATGTCGGCGCCGTGCTCAAGAGGTTTGATTAGGTAAGGGGTCGCTACGGTGTTGTCGACAATCAGTGGCACACCGTTTTTATGGGCAACATTCGCAACCTTTCTAATGTCGAGAATCGAGACCTTTGGGTTTCCGATGGTCTCCGCGAAGAAAAGCTTGGTGTTTGGCTTTACCGCTTGCTGCCACTCGTTCTCGTCGTCCTGGTTCTCGACGAAGGTGACCTCGATGCCAAGCTTGGCGAGCGTGTACTTGAAGAGGTTGTAGGTTCCGCCATAGAGCGTGGAGGAAGCCACGATGTGGTCTCCAGCTTGGGCAATGTTCAAAACCGCAAAAGTTTCAGCTGCCTGACCGCTCGCGAGCAGCAGGGCTGCTGTGCCGCCCTCGAGTGCGGCTATGCGTTTTTCAGCAACGTCTTGGGTTGGGTTCATGATGCGGGTGTAGATGTTGCCGAACTCAGCTAGTCCAAACAGGTTACGAGCGTGCTCGGCCGAGTTGAAGGTGTACGCAGTGGTTTTGTAAATAGGTACTGCACGTGCGTTGGTTGCTGGGTCGCTCTCGGCGCCGGCGTGGATCTGCTGGGTCTCGAATCCCCAGTTTGCTGCATCAGTCATTGCGTCTTTCCTTGGGTAAAGAATTAGTTGGTAAAACTATGAACGATTGCGCTTCTGTGGGCAATCTTGCAGGTAACAAGAAGTAACTTTAGCCCAGGTGCTCCATTGCAAGCGAGGCCAGTAGGGCCGAGCAGAGCGGCAGCACGGAGTCATCAAATGTAGCCTTCGCCGAGTGATTTGTCGGCGCTGTCTGGTAGTCGATCTCAGGTGGGCAGGCGCCAACGAAGACAAATGCTCCCGGTACCTCTGCAACTATTGATGCGAAGTCCTCACCTCCCGCGATCGGGTTCTGCATCGGCACATATCCGGCCTCACCCACGAGGCTCTTCGCGACCTTCTCAACTCTTTCGACACTGGCCGGGTCGTTCATCAGCACTTTGGTGGCGCGTCCGAATTCGACTTCAGCTCTCAGGCCAAAACCCTCCGCTATCGAGTGGATCAGCTTGGGGGCTAGCTCGTGAAGTTTCGCGGTGTTTACCTCCGAGAATGTTCTCACCGTTGCCCCAAAGCTTGCCGAGTCCGCAATGACATTGGTCGTCGCATCGTCGCCGGCCCTAATCCAGCCAACGTTGAGTATCACTGGGTCAAACTGGTCGAAGCTTTTATTAATGAGATTCTGCAGCGCAGTTATTGCCTCAACCATCGGGGTCACAGGGTCTTTGCTAAGCCACGGCATCGAGCCGTGACCGCCGGAGCCATGGAAGCTAACGTGCAGGTCACCAGCGGATGCCATCAGCGGTCCTGGCTTGCAAGCAATCGCACCCAGCGGCAGCGAGGTGAAAACGTGAAGGCCATAGGCTGCAACCGGCCTAGAGCCTGTTAGCTCGAGCATGCCTTCCTCAATCATGACGTCGGCGCCGTGGTGGCCCTCTTCGCCAGGCTGGAACCAAATCAGCACATCACCATTTAGTTCTGCCCTATGGGTGGCCAGTAGGTGCGCAGCTCCAATCGCTCCCGCCATGTGAAGGTCGTGGCCGCAGGCATGCATGAAGCCGTTGGTTGAGGCATACTCCAGGCCTGTCTCTTCCTGGACTTTGAGGGCATCCATGTCGGCTCTAACCAAGACTGTTGGTCCGGGTTTTCCTCCGCGGATTACGAGAGCTATAGAGGTGAGGTCCTTGCCCAGGGTTATCTCGCCTAGGCCTTCGATTGATTCAAGGATTCTTGCCTGAGTCTTAGGCAGGTCCAGGGCGAACTCTGGGATTTGGTGGAGTTCTCGCCGAATACCGACAAGGGTTTGGGCGTGTCCAGCCGCTTCCGCCAGCAAGGCCTTCGAATCAAGCATCTTTGCTCCTTTAGCTCTGCACTTATCTTCGCACTTTTACTATTGGCTCATGCTTGATTCGGTCCACCCTTCCTGGCAGCCCCTATTCGATGAGCATGCTGCGGTCTTGGACGAGATTCTGGCTGCTCTCCCGCAAGAAGGAATAACACCTAAAAGGGAGCAATTGTTTAGGGCGTTTGAGTATGCTCCCGAGCACTACAGAGTCTTGATTGTCGGTCAGGACCCTTATCCAAACCCCCTCCATGCAACCGGGCTAGCCTTTGCAGTGCCAGACGGAACGAAGCCATTACCTCCGACCCTGAGGAACATTCTGCGGGAACTTGAGAGCGATGTGAAAGTTGTGAGGAGCAGTTCGATTGAGAGTTGGTCCCTTCAAGGCGTGATGCTTCTCAATCGTCACCTAAGTACCCTTCAGAATCAGACGGCAGCTCACGTTTTTCTTGGTTGGGACCGCTTCACAACTGCCGCTTGCCGCTTTCTGCTGGGTGTGAACACGGGCAGGCTGGTTGCGATTTTGTGGGGGGCGAAGGCGCAGGAGCTTCTTCCGGAACTAGGTGCAGCAAAAGTCATCAGTTCCCCGCACCCCTCACCCCTTTCCTCATACCGAGGGTTCTTTGGGTCAAAACCTTTTTCTAGATGTAACAAAGCGCTTCTAGAGTTGGGACTTGAACCGATTGATTGGAGCCGCTAGTGGTTGATTCAGAAACCAGGTGGCGACTCGTTCGTAAACTCAGGCAGCGCCCCGAGGAGCCAGAGGCTCAGGTGGTAATTCGAGATGCTCACGAGCAGGACTTGCCACAGGTCAAAGACATTTACAACTTCTTCATTCAAAATACGGTCATCACCTTCGATGACAAGCCACTTGACCTTGGCTACTGGCAAGACATCTATCAGCTTCTTGCTAAGAATTCGCTGCCATTCATAGTGCTTGCAAGGGGAGAGCAGGTGTTGGGTTTTGCCTATGTTGCACCATGGCGCCAGAAGACCAGCTACCTCAAGATTGTAGAGAACTCGATTTACCTAGCGGCCGCGGCCACCGGCAAGAATCTGGGGAGCAGGTTATTTGCCGAGTTGATTGAGCGCTGCCGACAATCAGGCATCAAGGAGATCATCGCGGTGATTGCTGACCGCGGGGCTCACGCCTCTATTGCGCTGCACAAGAAGCATGGCTTCTTGGAGCAGGGTCATCTTGCGGATGTGGCGGTGAGGTTTGGCAGGCCCATAGGCAGCTATTTATATTCGCTGAAACTCTAGCTCGCTACCAAAACCTCTTTGACCTTGGAGCGCAGCAATTGCAGTTGCTTTGAGCCAAGCCCCTGTGAGGTTATAACAACATCGGCCGTATCAAAGCCGGCAAAGGAGCTAAACCCCTTCACCTCCCACTTCGAGTGGTCGGCCAGAACCACAAACTTTGCACTGCGCCTGATTACCTCGCGGTTTGTCTCTGCCTCGACAAGATTGGGAGAGCTGAAGCCAAACTCTGGGTCCATGCCATGGGTTCCCATGAAAACAATGTCCAGATTGAACCGGGAGAAAACCTCGCCCGCGATATTTCCAACCAGAGAGTCGGTCGGGGTCCTTACGCCTCCTGTCAGGACGACCGTCTGGTCAGCCCTGGGCTTTTGAGCGAACAGATCTGAGATTGGGACCGAGTTGGTAACGATGGTTAGTGATGGCACTTCTCGCAGTCTCTTTGCGAGCGCATAGACGGAACTTCCTCCCATTAGGGCAACCGCCATCGCGGGTCTGACCATCTCGGCAGCTAGGGCTGCCATGGCATCCTTTGCGGCCTGCTCTTTCATGGAGTTGGCTGCAAACGGAGGTTCCACGGTCGAGGAGAGTGCGTTTGCAGTTACTCCGCCATGGACCTTGTCGACCAGACCTTGGGCTGCGAGGGATTCAACATCCCTGCGAATGGTTACCTCGGAGACTTCCAGAGCTGCGGCGAGGTCGGAGATACGCCTAGCACCTGAGGTGCCGACCTCTTCAAGAATCCGGGCTTTTCGCTGCGCTGCGAGCATTGGTTACCGCCTCCTGACTAAGAAAGATAACTAGGTTTTTGCGAATTTGGCTGTTTTGTTACTAACGGAATGATTACTTTTGTCGTTTTTAGTTCGAAAAGTTTGGGATTATTACCTAAGTTCGTTCACACCTAATCATTTGGGTTCAGCAGTGGGTCCAACATCAGTGTGTGGGTTTGGGCGAGCGGACAGGCGCCTGGCCTCGGTGGGGCGCTGATAATTGAATAGCAATTGAGTAGTTACTGGGCGGAGTCTTTACTCCGCCCAGTAACGTATTCAAATTAGAGACAACGAATGTTTCGAGGTAGTTAAGTGACTCTCCCCAAGACCGCCAGCATTGCCCAGGCAGGCACCCAGGTCATTTTCGATTTTTCGTCCTCCACCCCGCAGATTCTGCACTGGGGCAATGACCTTGGGAGTCAGGCGGTCGAACAGCTGAGGGCCGCAAGTATCCAACCTGCCGCACATGCGGAACTGGATGAGCATCATTTTGAGGGTATTTGGCGAGAAAACGCTCGCGGGTTTATCTCCCGTCCAGCACTCTTGGGCCACCGCTCAGGTAAAGACTTCTCACAGCTATTTGAGCTTGTCGATGTGGCCCTGACAGACTCCTCCATGGTTGCCACCAGCAGAGACGAGCAGGCGGGCCTTGAGGTAAGGGCAAGTTTCGTTTTTGTCGGTTCTGGCGTTCTGGAGATTAACCAGGAGGTCAAGAACCTAGGCAGCGAGAGCTACTTTCTTGAGGCGCTAGAGGTATTTTTGCCGCTACCGGACAATGCGTCTGAGTCGATGGATTTTGCAGGGCGCTGGGTAAAGGAGCGTCAGCCCCACCGCAGGCAAATTCAGCCCGGCACCTGGGTTAGGGAAGAGCGTGAGGGTCGCTCGAGCCACGACTATACGATCTTGCAGCTTGCAATGACCCAGGGTGCAAATTACCAGCTCGGTGAGGTCTGGTCCATGGGGGTTGGGTTCTCTGGGAACTCTAGGCACTCGGTCGAAAGACACCAGTCTGGGAGAACCTACATTTCGGCAGGTGAGCTTTTGCTGCCAGGGGAGGGCATCCTCGGACCTGGTGAGAGTCACAGCGCACCTAGCGTCTATGCGATTCACTCCTCGGAGGGCATCGATGGCATCTCTCACCGCAGCTATAGCTGGCTGAGGAGCCGAAAGGAGCACCCTTCAAACATCAGGCCCAGGCCGCTTACTTTGAACGTTTGGGAGGCCGTTTACTTCGATCACAATCTCGAGAAGCTATCTGAGCTTGCCGATGTCGCTCGGGAGATAGGAGTGGAGCGCTTTGTTCTAGACGATGGTTGGTTTGGGTCGAGGCGAGACGACACCAAAGGTCTTGGTGATTGGCAGATTTCGCACGAGGTTTGGCCAGATGGTCTGGGTGCTCTTGTCGAGAAGGTCAAAGCCTCGGGTATGGAGTTCGGGCTGTGGTTTGAGGGGGAGATGCTCAACCCCGACAGCGATGTTTACCGGGCACATCCGGATTGGATTCTCAAGGTCGGAGACCGCGTGCCACCAGAGGGCAGGCGGCAACACGTTGTCGACCTTACAAACCCCGACGCATTTGGCTACATTCTCGGAGCGGTTGACAAGGTACTTAGCGACTACGACATTGCCTATATCAAGTGGGATCACAACAAGTTTCTGCTTGAGCCCGCGAGCAATGATCGCCCAGCTGTCCACAAGCAGACCCTCGCCATTTATGAGCTGTTTGCAGAGCTGAAGAGGCGCCACCCAAGCCTTGAGATCGAGTCCTGTTCATCAGGTGGTGGTCGCATCGACCTCGGTATGGCTCAGGTCGCCGATAGGTTCTGGACCTCAGATTGTAATGACGCGCTCGAGCGGCAATATATTCAGCGCTACACCCAGATTGCTATTCCTCCCGAGATGCTGGGCAGCCACATTGGACCTACCCAGTCCCACACAACTGGCAGGGTGCACTCTCTTAGCTTCCGGGCAATTACCGCGCTCTTCGGCCATGCGGGTCTCGAGTGGGATGTCAGCAAGACCACTGCCGAAGAGCGCAAGCTCCTCGCCTCTTGGAGTCAGTACTACAAGGCCAACCGGGAGCTGTTGCACACCGGCAAGATGATCCGCGTTGAGCAGACCGATGATGCCAGCTTTGTCCACGGTGTTGTTTCGCAAGATCGCTCGCGCGCACTATTCGCGTGGGTTACTCTCGCGGGCCAGGCGGGCTCCAGGCCGAACGCGATTTGTTTCGAGGGCCTAGATCCACTGAAGACCTACCTTGCAAAGGCCGCATTCCCTGCCGGCGAGCCAGCTTTTACTCAGCGCACCAATGTTGCTTGGTTTGAAGGGGTCAAGATGACCGGTGAGGCTCTTAGAACAGTTGGACTTAGGAGCCCAATTATGAATCCAGAAAATGCACTACTAATCGAGATTGAGGAGATCTAATGCTGAACCTAGGAAAACTCCACTTCGGCGGCGACTACAACCCTGAGCAGTGGCCAAAGGATGTCTGGAAGCAGGACATTGAGCTGATGCAGAAGGCCGGAGTAAACCTAGTGTCTCTGGGAATTTTCTCCTGGGCCAAGATCGAGCGCAGCGATGGCGACTACCACTTTGACTGGCTAGACGAGGCCATGGGCCTATTGCACGAGGGTGGGATAGCTGTTGATATGGCTACCGCAACAGCTTCTCCTCCTGCTTGGCTGTCAAAGGCAAACCCGGAGATGCGAGCGGTCAACTTCGATGGGGTACAGCTCTCTCACGGTGGTAGGCAGAACTACTGCGCTGCAAGCAGTGTTTACCGCGAGAAAGCCTCTGCGTTGGTGGACCAGATTGCCTCCCGCTATGCCAAGCACCCGGCTGTTGTGATGTGGCACATCAATAACGAGTACGGTTGCCACGAGCCCTACTGCTACTGCGAGAACAGTCGCCAAGCCTTTGTTGCCTGGCTCAAGGAGCGCTATAGCTCTCTAGACGAACTCAACGCCTCCTGGGGCACTGACTTTTGGTCTCAGCGCTACTACGATTGGGATGAGCTGGTGGTTCCGAAGCGCACCCCAGATGGTACTCACCCAAACCCTGGTCAGCAGATTGACTTCAAGCGCTTCTCCTCGGAGCTCACTCTTGATTTATACAAAATGGAGCGGGACATTATTCGCAAACACGATTCAGTGAACCCGATCACTACAAACTTCATGTCTATGAAGTTCACCTACGCGATGGACTACTGGAAGTGGTCACGGGAAATGGACTTCGTATCTACCGACCACTACCTCGCTCAGCACGATCCTGACAACCACATCGACCTTGCTCAGCAGGCCGATCTAACCCGCGGGTTCGCAGGCGGCAAGCAGTGGCTTCTCATGGAGCACAGCACCAGTGCGGTGAACTGGCAGCCTCGCAACTACGCGAAGACTCCTGGTCAAGAGAAGCGCAACAGCGCAAGCTTTGTCGCTCGCGGCAGCCAAGGCGTGATGTATTTCCAGTGGCGCCAGTCCCAAGCTGGATCGGAGCGATTCCACAGCGCCCTTGTTCCTCACGCCGGCGAGGACACCAGGGTCTTTAGGGAGGTGAGCGAGCTTGGCAACTGGCTTGCCGAGAACCCTGGAGTCGCCGACCACCCAACTGATCGGGCCGAGGTCGCCATGGTCTACGACTATGAGCAGTTCTGGGCGCTGATGCAGGCTAATTTGCCAACTCAGGACATTAGCTATGCCGAGACGGTTGCCAAAATCTACCGCTCGTTCTGGGAAAACGGCACCCGCGTCGACTTTGTGCCGGGGGATGTGGACCTCGAGACCCTAAAGCACTACAAGCTCGTAGTGCTCCCCATGGTACACATGCTCTCCGCGCAGGAGGAGCAGGTCTATCACGATTTTGTCGCTCAGGGAGGAAACATTCTTATCTCCTACTTCAGCAACATTGCCGACAGAACTCTGAGGGTCAAGCTAGGTGGCTATGGTGGCAAGCTTGTCCGAGATCTGGCTGGCGTCTATGTCGAAGAGTTCTACCCGCTTCGTCAAGGCCAGGGAAAGCTTACAAACGGTTACGAGATTGAACTTTGGAGCGAGCTGTCCAGGGCGGAAGGCGCTGAGGTCATTGCAAGCTTTGAGGCAACCGACGTTGATGGATCGCCTGCGCTGACAGTTCGAGACCACTCTGGAGCCAAGGTTTGGTATCAAGGCACAGAGCTGTCTCTCAGCAGCCAAAAGAAGTTCCTGGGCGAAATCTGTTCTCAGCTCGGCGTCAGCTCCGAGGGGGGCGGTGGCACCGAGGTTGTTAGGCGGGGCCCCTTCAAATTCGAGATTGACCACAAGGCCAATACCGTGAGCCTTTCAAGTTGAGTCTTTGAATTCGCAGGAGCCCCATGGGCTCACTCTTTAGGTAATCGGGATTAACTTATTCACACCTCGAGAGGCACGTCTTATCAGTGTGAAGCAGATTAGCTAGATTGAGAGTATGTCTACCATTTACTACAATTGTGGTAACTCTGAATTGGAGACCACTTTGAACACTTCATCTGTACGAATTGCAACTGACCTTCTCGATGCGGCCAGACTTGCGGCCAAGGTTGAACATAGAACACTTCAGGGTCAACTCGAATATTGGGCCCGTGTTGGGAAAGCTGGTCTTGAAAACCCGGATCTGCCAATCGATTTTGTCTCAGCGTCTCTTGCGTCGCTGGCTGAACCTCGTGCGGAAGCACTGCCCTTCATACCTCGCTCATCGTGAGTTGGGCGATCAGGCAAACTCGAAGGTTTCTTCGCACCTACAAGAGGTTGCATACGAATCAGCTCCTCGAGGTAAATCAGGCCATTGAAGCGGTGGCTGAAAATCCTCTCTTGGGAGAACCCAAGAAGGGTGATCTAAAACGCCTCAGAGTCCACAAATTTTCGTGTTTGGGTCAGCAGCTGCTTCTCGGTTACTCGCTCGAAGCCGAAGTTAAGTTGATTTACTTGGAAGCTTTGGGTTCCCACGAAAATTTTTACAGGGATGCGAAGTAAATCGAGTTTCGTTGTGCGGGTGAAGGGACTTGAACCCCCACGCCTCGCGGCGCCAGAACCTAAATCTGGTGCGTCTGCCAATTTCGCCACACCCGCTAGAACGTCAATAGCCTAATGGGTTTCGGAGGCTGTGGAAAACCCGAGGCACTTTTTTGATGGTGATGCCAACATTCATTTATGAAATGTGACGCGTGTGGGAACGAGCGGCCAGTGAGTGTCCGAGGCAAGGGACGATATCAGACTTTCGAATGTGGCGAGTGCCAACTAGTCAGATTTTTTGTCTGGGGCATAGATCGGCAAATAGCGCCAAAACAGGAATGCCCCGACAAAGTTCAACAGGCCTGTGGCTGCAAGGGCTCCGGCTAAGCCGATGCTCGCCGTCAACACCGAAATCATTGCCGGTGCAATGGCCACCCCTCCCGAGGTGAGCATTCTGAAAGATGCGAGGAACTCGCTCCTTGCGCCCGGCGGTGACAGATCGGCACCAAGGATCATGTTGATCCCGGCTGAAACCGCATTTGCCAATGCGGTTACCGAGGCCATAATCCAGAACGTGGCCACGTCTGTGACCATAAAGGAGAAAAGGTAGGTCGTGCCAAGCGCCAAGAGTGTCGGCACCGAGGACCAAAACTTGCCGTAGCGGGCCATGATGATGCCTGAGAGGTAAAACAGCGAGAAGTCGATAAACCCGGTGATTCCGAAGATGAACGAGGTCTCAGCCGGATCTATCTGGAGCTGAATGGCGAGCAGTGGCAGCCCGATGAGCCTTATTGTCCTGCCGGCGCTAATGATTGCAGAGGCCACACCCAATGTCGCGAGCTTGGGAGCCTCGCGCTTTGCGACTGCCCAGATGTTTCCTGCCTGGCCAGACGGGGTTGTCGAAAGTCGCGTAGTTGGCACCGAAAATACGGCGGCACCTGCCGCAAGGCACATCACGCCAGCTGCCAAATAGCCAAACTCCACGCCGTAGAGGGCTATGAAGGCGGAGCCAATCACTGGTCCGATTGCCATGCCACCTCGGAACATGCCCCCCAGCAGTGACATCGACTTCGGCCGATGCTCCGGGGGCACTAACTCCGCAAGTAATGAGTGTCTGGCTAGACCGAAGAGCGAGTGCGCAGCACCAAACCCAAGGGCTGCGACTATCAGGCTGAGATAGCCAAGGTGAAGGAATGCAAGCAGAGTGCTGAGAGCACCGAGGGCCGTGCCGAGAAGCATTGATCGGCGCTCGCCGATCTTGGTAGTTATCCAAGAAGCCGGTATTTCAAAGACCATAGTGCCGACCATTAGCACCGTTGTTACGACTGCGGCCTCGGCCAGTGAGTAGCCATAGCCAACCGCAGTCACCGGCAAGATGGGCAGCAGCGCTCCCTCTGCGGCAGTGATCAGAAGCGAAGGAAGGTAGACGGGGGCGGCAAGACCGCGCTTTCTAAACCTGTCTTCACTCACCTGGCTAATTATTGCCTCTGCCGCCAAACCATGCGGCAACGAAAATCAAACTGGCAGACAAAAGCAAAAGCGGGGAGAGCGGACTGCCGGTTGCCAGCACGAGCATCGCGGTTGAGAGAACCGGCGTCAGAAAAGCAATTAGGCCGATGCGTTGGGCGTCGCCGTTTTGGAGTGCATAGGCCCAAAAATAAAACGATGCGCCTAGCGCCCCGAGCCCCAAAAACAGAAGCGGTAATAGATCGCCAGAGGCAATCGTCGTAGGTTCTTCAAAAATCAAATGAGCGCCAAGAGCCAGGAGTCCCGCAACAAGTCCGAATGCGCCAACTGATGAGGTGTCGAACCTGCCTATCGCTCTCACTCCAAGCGAATAGGTGGACCAAATAAAGGCTGCAAGAAGAGCAAATAAATAACCGACCTCAAATTCTCCAGTTAGCTGAGTCCCCGAGAGTATTGCCAGTGAGGCGCCAACGAAACCGGTTAGCGCGGCGAAGACATGCCTGGTCCTGAGGATGGTGCCTTTGATCATGAGCGGAGCCAGCAGGACAATCAGCAGTGGCCAAAGGTAGTTGACTAGGTTTGCCTGCACCTCAGGCGCGTTCTGCAGTCCGGCAAAAAGCGCTGCGTGATAACCAAACAGTCCATACACGCCAAGCAGCAAAACCCTGGGGCTTGGCCATATCCTCTTGAGCCTAAAACCCGAGAGCGGCAGCGATATAGCCGAACCTATGAGCAGTCCCAGGCCGGTTAGTAAGAGCGGCGGAATGTGGCTGAGGGTGGCTGCGAGTGTGGCTAGCGATGCCCACATTACCACGGCCGCCAGGGCAGCCAAATCGCTTCGCACAGCCAAATCTTAGGTCCGTAAGCTCTCCGCGAGACGTTCGACTCCACGCCAGAACCAAACAAAATGAAACAAAGTGTTACAAAACCGAAACCGGCAATTTTTTATTTACCTAAAGTTCAATCTAAAGTTAAACTCGTCTACGCGGGGGTAGCTCCGCGTGCGACTCCAATAGTCAAGGAGAAACATGAAGAAATTCCGCGGATCCGCTCTTGTTGCGGGTGCAGCTGCTTTCGCGCTGACCATCTCAGGATGTGCAGCTCCAGAGGAGCTAACCCCAACCCAGAGCGCAACGAGCGACCCTGAGACCACTGTTGAGTGGTACGAGGACCTAGCTCCACAAATCACCGTAGGTTGGAACGACATCGTTGATCACTTCAACGGATCGACTGCAGCTGGTAACAACGTTGCCAACTCACTTACCGCCTACCTAACCGGCTCGGGCTTCAACTACTACGACAGCAGCCCAGCCCTCATCAAGAACACCGATTATGGAACCTACGAGATTGTGGTTGAAGACCCACTGACCGTTAAGTACACGATCAATGACGGTGTTGTTTGGTCGGATGGCACCCAGATTGACGGTGCCGACATGCTGCTTGCATGGATCTCCACCTTCGGTTACTACAAGAACGAAGATGGCAGCTACATGTTCTCGCACGCAGCTCCGAAGGACACCCTCGCATCCAAGCTTCCAACTATTGACGGCAACTCAATCACTTTTGAGTACGACGTTCAGTACGTGGACTGGGAGCTACAGTTCGGCGTTGGCGTTGCAGCTCACGGAACTGTAATGCTGGCCCACTCAGACATCACCGACCCAGCAGCCGCTAAGCAGGCTCTGATCGATGCTGTTTACAACGGTGACGACGCGTTCGTCGCTGCTGTGGCAGATGTCTGGAACAACGGCTACCAGTTCGCAAACACCCCTGACAACCCACTTGTCTACCTCTCATCAGGACCATACGTTCTAGAGGAGCTAGTGGAGGAGCAGTACTCAACTCACGTTGTGAACCCGCTCTACAACTGGGGTCCAAAGCCAAAGTACGAGCGCATCACCATCCGTCAGATTGCAGACTCAACTGCTGCTATCCAGGCTGTTGACAACGGTGAGGTTCAGATCGCATCCGGTCAGCCAACCGCTGACGTGCTGCAGCTTGTTCAGGGTCTAGCAAACGCTAGCTACGCATCCTCCGAAGAGGCTGCTTACGAGCACGTTGACCTGAGCCAGAACAACGGTGGTCCATTCGACCCAGCCAGCTACGGTGGGGACGAGGAGACCGCTCTGAAGGTTCGCCAGGCATTCTTGCTATCGATCCCTCGTAATGAAATCATTGAGAAGATCATCAAGCCACTGAACCCAACCGCGAAGCTACGTACCTCGGTACTCTTCGTTCCAGGTTCTGAGGGCTATGACACCGCTGAGAGCTACTACTCAATGTACCTGGGCACCGATGACGAGAACCGTGCCATGGCACAGGAGCTGCTAGCTGAGGCCGGCGTCTCTACTCCGATCGATGTCAAGTTCTGGTTCCCAACTGGAAACGTTCGTCGTACCAACGAGTTCGAGCTCATCAAGACCTCGGCTGACTCGGTTGGCTTCAACGTCATCCAGGACGACGAGCCAAACTGGGAGTTCACCGGATTGGTTTACCCAGATGTAAACCCACACGATGCAACCATCTTTGCTTGGGCTGCAACCTCACTGGCAGTGTCCGGTGACGACCAGTACCTGACCCTGGGTGGACCATCTAACTGGACCGGTTATGACAACGCTGAGGTTGACGCTCTTCTTGAGGAGCTCAACGTCGCGGTGAAGAAGGAAGATCAGTTGCGTATTCGTCTGGCAATCGAGGAGAACCTCGCCAAGGACGCATACAACATCACTATCTTCCAGTTCCCAGGTCTAACCTGGTGGGACAACTCAGTCACGAGCGTGGACCCATCCCTACTAGTTCCTTACTACTTCTGGAACTTCTGGGACTGGACCCCAACCGCGGGCTAATCTAGATAGGTAGCAGTCCGGGGGTCATCACCAATCCGGTGGTGGCCCCCGTACTCTGCTGTAGATAAAGGGCAAAGATGCTGAGTTTCATTGTTCGCAGGGCTGCGGCGACCTTGATGGTGTTGCTCGTTGCCTCGTTCATTGTTTATCAGCTGACGGCTATTTCAGGAGATCCTCTGCTTGAGCTAAGAGGCTCGCGAGATCCCGATATTCAATTCAAGATTCAGTACCTGACTGAGATTCTTCAGCTCGATGTTCCGCCCTTCATTCGCTACTTCTATTGGCTTGGCGGGGCGGCAGGGTGTCTTATTGGTCAATGTGACCTTGGTATCTCGGTTTCCAGAGGCGAAATTCCGGTAACTGAGGCTCTCTCTGGCGCTATCGCCTCAACAGTCCAGCTGATCACGCTGGCGACAATTCTTTCCATCATCATCGGTGTTGCTATCGGAATGACAACTGCTCTAAGGCAGTACTCCGGTTATGACTACACCGTCACATTCTTCGCTTTCATCTTTTACTCACTTCCAATCTTTTGGGTAGCCGTTTTGCTCAAGGAGTTCGGAGCCATCCAGTTCAATAGGTTCTTAGAAGAGCCCTACATACCGCCCGGGGCAATGACCGTGATTGCCCTGGTGCTGGCAATCGCGGTTAGCGGCATAGTGGGCGGCGGCCTCAGAACTAGGGTCCAAAGTTTCATCGGTGGCGCTGTGCTGTCGGTCGTTGTGATGATTTTCTTGAACCTAACTCAGTGGCTCAAGTACCCGGCTCTTGGGGTGCCAGGAATCATTCTTATGACCTTGTTGGTGGCAAGCGTTGTGTTGGTGCTTTCGATTGGCTTCAATCAGCGCAGAGGACTCATCATTGTCCTAGGCATGGCGCTGGTTGCGGCTGCGATGTGGCTACCGGGGCAGTATCTCTTCTTCTATGTGCAGGGCCCGCTCGGCATTTTGTTAATCGTTGTGATTATGGCCGCGATTGGTGTGCTGCTGGGGATCGTCTTTGGTGGCGATGGGCGTAAAGAGATTTCGCGTGCCGCCGGTATCACCGGAGCCTTCGCAGGCCTCATCATGGCAATAGATGAGGCCCTCCAGTACTGGTCGGAGTACCTAAGCCTTATTCCGCTAAACAACGGATACATCTCGACTATTGGTGCCGTGACGCCTGCGATCAAGCGTCAGGAGAACATGTGGCTAAGCCTGATTGACTCCTACGCACACCTGATCCTGCCTACCGCAGCACTACTGATTATTTCGGTGGCCGGCTACACCCGCTACTCGAGAGCGTCGCTGTTAGAAGTTATGAACCAGGACTACGTGAGAACAGCGAGGGCTAAGGGCCTAAACGAGAGAACAGTTGTCGTTCGCCACGCAATGAGAAATGCCTTGCTTCCAATCGCGACCATTGTTCCTGTTGATATCACCGCTTTGATTGGTGGTGCTGTCATTACCGAGCAGGTGTTTGCCTGGGCGGGTATGGGCGCACTGTTTATTAGAGGCCTGAATGCGGTGGATGTGAACCTCGTAATGGGTTACGTAATGATCGTTGGACTTATGGCGGTTATCGGCAATGTGATTGCCGATCTTTTGTATTCAGCCCTGGACCCGAGAATCAGGATTAACTGATGGCAAAGAAGAGACCAGTAGATGAGACCCAGCTCAATCGGGAGATAACCATTGAGCAGCGGGAGACTGAGGGTCTTTCGCTTGGCACAATCGTTAGGCGCCGATTCTTTAGGCACAAGGCAGCAGTAATCTCCATGGTCGTGCTTGGCGCAATTACGCTTCTTGCCTTTACATCTGTGGGCACGGTAGTTGGAGGTTCTGGCAACCTAGTTACCGATCCCAATACAGGAAAGCTGGCCATTGACGGCTTCAGGATTCCGGGCTGGTGGCAGCTGAACTGGTATGAGAACTACGACATCTATAACCCCGGCGGCACGCCAACTCTCACGCTTTGGCCGTTTGACCCTGGTCAGCACCCATTTGGCCAGGACACGCTTGGTAAAGATATTTTCGCCCGGGTAATGCGAGGCATTCAGCAGTCGCTCATTGTGGTGTTTATCGTGGGGCTTCTCGCAACGGTAATTGGAACCATCGTCGGAGCCCTTGCCGGTTACTTCCGCGGTTGGCTCGACACACTTCTGATGCGCGCCACCGACGTTGTCATCATCCTGCCAATTTTGGTTGTTGGTGCCGTTCTTAGCCGCAGCTTCGGTGGCGATGCAGTCAGCCTTGCCCTGCTACTTGGCGCACTTGCATGGACAGGCCTTGCCAGGCTGGTTCGCGCTGAATTCCTAGCGCTGAGAGAGCGCGAATTCGTCGATGCCGCAAGAGTTGCGGGTGCGAAGAACTCCAGAATTATCTTCAAGCACATTCTTCCGAACACCATTGGTGTGATTGTGGTGAATGCGACGCTTCTAATGGCAGCCGCGATTCTTATTGAGACCTCACTGAGCTTCTTGGGCTTTGGCATCGTCGCACCGGATATCTCTCTCGGACAGATCATCAGCGAATACAACGAGGCCTTCAGAACTAGGCCCTGGTTGTTCTGGTATCCGGGTCTCTTCATTGTGGTGATTGCCCTTTGCATTAACTTCATTGGTGATGGTTTGCGGGATGCCTTTGACCCTCGTCAGCGCAGGCTTCCAAAGTCCGGTGGTGCCATTTCTGAGCTGAAGCAGCTCATTGCAAAGCGCAGGGAGAGCTAATGCTAGAGACTCAGCGCGGTAGCGAATACCAAAACGGTAATTACCGCAATCTTGCCAATGCTCCACTTGCTTTCGACAGTGGCATCCAGACCACTTCTTTGCTCCCAGAGTCTTCGGATGTGGGCAGCGGCAGCTCCGGATTCGCTGCTGACGAGATCTCCTGGTCGAACGGTTCCGGCGATGTAGGTGCTCTCGGGGAGGTGCTGTCCTTGGTCGCGGGAGGCAAAGATGCTGCTGTGGCGACCGGGAGCTGGAGCACCCCATGCCGTTATTTTGCCTTTATCTGTGGTGATTGCGAGCGCCCAGCGGGTGTCGATGAGCTTTATGGCACCCCAGCTGATGTTGTGCTCTCTGAAGACATTGACAATCTTTACGCTCTCTTCGCTGACTTCAACCCTGGGAAACCAAAAGAGCAGGAGGGAGCCCATCGCTATCAGAGCCACTCCTGGCAGGGATATAAGCGCTATTGCGAGCCCTTCGCCTATCAGAATCACGAACCAGGCGAGAGTCATGATGATGACGCTCGCAAGAGCTATGGCCCTGCCGGATCGGGATCGGAATACCTGCACGCAAAGAGTCTCGCATGCCTCAGGGGGGTTTTGAGCTAATGGACAACTCGAAGCCAATCATTGAGGCGAGCGAGCTGTCGGTCGACTTCTGGGTCGATGGCGAGTGGGTTATGGCGGCCAGCGGTGTGAACTTCAGCGTAAAGCCCGGAGACGTGTTGGCAATCGTTGGCGAGTCCGGTTCTGGCAAGTCAACATCGGCAATGAGCCTTTTGGGTCTCTTGCCTGTAAATGGCCGCGCCTCTGGCTCTGTGAAGCTTCAGGGCGAAGAGCTGATTGGAGCTGACAAGAAGCGGCTTCGTGAGGTCAGGGGTAAGGAGATAGCGGTTATCTTCCAAGAGCCAATGACCGCCCTGAACCCTGTCTACACCGTAGGCTTCCAAATTGTTGAAGCCCTTCAAGTCCACTTCAAGTCAATGACGAAGGCTCAGGGTAAGGTCAGGGCTCTTGAGCTTCTAAAGATGGTGGAGCTGCCAGATCCAGAGAAAGCCTTCAACTCATACCCGCATGAGCTTTCAGGAGGTCAGAGGCAGCGCGCGATGATCGCGCAGAGCATCTCTTGTGATCCTCAGCTCTTGATTGCAGATGAGCCAACTACCGCTCTAGATGTGACGGTTCAGGCAGAGATTTTGAACCTGATGCGCGATCTCAACAAGCGCCTGAACTCCGCGGTCATCTTAATTACCCACGACATGGGAGTTGTTGCTGAGCTGAGCGATTACATGATCGTGATGAAGGATGGCGTTGTCGTAGAGACCGGGACTACCTTCGATGTCTTCAAGACCCCAAAGCACCAATACACCAAGGACCTACTTGCCGCGGTTCCAAAGTTGGGCGCTGCCGAGACCAAGCCGATAATTGAGCGCAAAGCCGCGGAAGAACCAGTGCTTCGCATGAGGGGTCTCAACATTGAATACCCCAAGAGGGGAAAGGTTCCAGCATTCTTGGCGGTCAAGGATGCCGACCTAGATATCTACCCAGGTGAAGTCTTGGGATTGGTGGGGGAGTCGGGCTCGGGTAAAACGACCATTGGCAGGGCGGTTGTTGGGCTTCTTCCAATCAAGAGTGGCCAGCTCTCTGTTGATGGTCAGGAAATGGTCGGCGTTTCGAGACAACAGCTGATTGACGTTCGGAGAAACATCGGAATCGTTTTCCAGGATCCGGGTAGTTCGCTGAACCCAAGGTGGCCTATCGGGCAGTCGATTGCCGAGCCACTTCTCCTTGCGGGTTGGGAGTCTCCGGCCCGGACAAACCGCGTGAGCGAGCTTTTGGACTTGGTTGAGCTTCCCAGAAGCTACCGCAACCGCTATCCACATGAACTCTCCGGTGGTCAGAGGCAGCGCGTTGGTATTGCCAGAGCCTTGGCACTTAGTCCTAAGCTGCTGGTTGCTGATGAGCCAACTAGCGCCTTGGATGTTTCTGTTCAAGCCAGGGTCCTGGAACTATTGCAGGAGATCCAGAGGGAGCAGCAGTTTGCGACTTTGTTTATCTCACACGACCTGGCTGTCGTTGATCTACTTAGTGACCGCATTGCGGTCATGAGGCTCGGTGAGATTGTTGAGCAGGGACACAAGGAGCAGATACTTCGTAATCCTCAGGTTGACTACACCAAGAGGCTTATAAGTGCAGTGCCAATTCCAGACCCACTCCGACGCAAGTTCTAAATTTCGAAAGCCATAATTGGTGCCCATCTCGGCAGGCCCGAGCGGAATACTGCCCGTCGTTCAGTAGGCTCGAGAGGGATATAGGTAGGTAGCGTGCATCTCAAGCAAATCACTCTTCAAGGCTTCAAGTCCTTCGCTGGGTCTACCAATTTGAACTTTGAAAAGGGAATCACCTGTGTAGTCGGCCCCAATGGTTCGGGCAAATCAAACGTCGTGGATGCGCTTGCATGGGTAATGGGTGAGCAGGGCACAAAAAGCCTTCGTGGCGGCAAAATGGAGGACGTAATATTTGCTGGAACCGCAAGCAAAGCTCCTCTTGGCCGGGCCGAAGTCAAACTTACAATCGACAATTCCTCGGGGATTCTTCCCATTGAATTTGCTGAAGTCACGATCGCTAGAACCCTTTACCGAAACGGCACCAGTGAGTATGCCATCAACGGAGCAGCCTGCAGGCTCCTAGATGTTCAGGAGCTATTGAGCGACTCAGGACTTGGTCGCGAAATGCACTCGATTGTCGGCCAGGGGCAATTAGATACGGTCTTGAAGGCAAACCCACTGGAACGAAGGGCGCTAATCGAGGAGGCTGCCGGTGTCTTGAAATATCGCCGCCGAAAAGAGAAGACCGAGCGAAAGCTGGAGTCTATGCAGGCTAATCTGACAAGACTCGGTGACCTGATTGCAGAGGTAAGGCGAAACCTGAGGCCCCTAGGCAGGCAAGCAGAGGTTGCCCAGCAGGCGAAGGAGATTGCCGCGGAGGCAAGGCTTCTCAAAGAACATATCTTCGCCAGGCAGCTGAAGCAATTGCGTGAAAACCTTGAGGCAGTTTCTGAAAACGGGGTCAAGCGCAGGTCAGAAGCCGCAATGGTGTCAGAGCAGCTTGCAGCTGCGAGGCAAGCCATTAGGGACATTGAGTCGTCTTTGTCCTCATCTGAATTCGATGTTGCTCGAGAACGTCAGTTTTCTCTGGAGAACATTGAGACCAGAACGCGCTCTGCGATCAACCTGGCACGCCAGCAGCTGGCAGACAGATTTCAGCAGGCTCCCGATGATGAAGCTAGTACTGAGTTACTCCAGGCAAATCTAGAAAGTAGAAACCTGGCCATCGCTTCTTTAGCCAGGGAGATTGAGACACTGAAGAGTAATTTGCAGGACCTGGTCAATCAGCGAACTGAGGCTTCATCTGCATTGGAGGAATTTGAGTCCAAGGCAGCGCTTGAAAAGGCCGAGTATGACAGGGCTATTTCTGAACATAACAGTCAGAAGAATTCCCTGATTCAGCTAAAGGCCCAATTCGAACTCGAGTTGGCAAAGAAAGTCGAATTAGGTGAAGAACTTGGCCGGGTGGATCAAGCAATTTTGGATGTTGAGACTCAGCTTGGCATGCTGGCTCCCGAGCAGTCGGTTTCTGATCAAGAGCTTAGAAAGGCCTATCAGGGGGCTACTGCTCACGAGATAAAGTCGCGGAATGATTTTGAGGAAAGCCAGAAGCTGCTTCATGATCTAGAGCGAAAAAAGGATTCGCTGCAGGCAAAGTTCTCCGCTCTTGGGCTCACCCTTGACCAGCCCGACGGAGCAAAGGATGCCGCTCAATCTGGAGTCACAGGGATTCATGGAATCTTGGCAGAGGTTATTAGGGTCGATGCTGGATATGAGGCAGCTATTGCAGTAGCACTGGGGCCTTTGGCCGACTCTGTCCTGGCCAACAACCAATTGGTGGCTTTGGAAGCTGTGGAATATCTCAAGTCCAAAGAACTTGGACGTGCAGATTTCTTCGTTTCGGAAGTGGATGTTGCGCGCGGCAAACAATCGGCGCCCGCCGGTGCCATCTCTGCATCCTCTGTTGTCGAAGGACCCAAAGCACTGCTTAGTCAACTCGAGAATTTCTGGATTGTTCAGACAACAGCCGATGCACGCAAGCTCCTAGGAGAAGCCAAAGCTGCGTCGGCAGTATTAGTGACGAGAGACGGTGACTATATCTCGGAGAGAGTCCTGAGCGGTGGAGGTCGCAAAGTTCCGACGAAACTTGAACTAGCCGCAGAGCGCTCAAGCACCGCCGCTTTGTTGGAAGACACCGAGAGGGCAATTGAAGCTGCATTGGATGTTGTGAAGGCCTCCAAGTTGGCCTTGGATGATGCATCTGGAGATGTCAAGGCAAAGCTCTTACGACTTCAATCCCATGACGCAGAGCTGGCGGCCAAGGCCGAGTCCCTAGGCCGACTTATGGGTCAACTAGAGGGTGCGAAACAGGCAAAGTCAAAAATTTCCCAACAGATTTATGAAAAGGACCAGGAACTAAACGACAGGTCGCAGGCGATCGCAACACTCGAAGAGCGCCTAGAGATTTCATCACCAAGCGAATTTGCCATTGACCAAGAACGTAGAGCCGCACTGACCCAATCCCTGGACAATCGCAGGCAGTCTGAGGTTGAGGCAAGAATTGCACTCGGCGCGCTTCAGGAGCGCAGCGCCGGTCTGATTCGTGAGCAAGAGTCAATCCGCAATCAACTTGCTACCGCTGAGCAGGAACGAATAGAACGGCTTGCAGCTGAAGCTTCACATAAGCAGAGGCTTGCTCAAGTCAAGAATGCTCTGTCGGCCTTGGAACTCGCTCTTGGACTCCTTGAAAAACTTGCAACATCAGCGCGTCAAGAACTGCGGGATGTTCAAGATAAGCGCTCTCAAAAGAATGCGCGCTTGGCCGATTTACGGAGCTCTCTTTCGGGCTTGGAGGCGAGGTCCGACGAGCTGGGACAGGGAGTCCAAGACACTGAGATGCGAGCTTATGAGGTTCGCTTGCAGCTAAGCACGCTCTCTGAGCGTATAACTGGGGAACTTGGCCTAACCCCGGATGAGTTGCTGGCGGCGGCGCAGGACTTTGAGGCTGAAGAACAGAGCATCGAATCTCTTGAGAGTCAATTGCGTAGGACAGAGTCGAAGCTCTCCCAATTGGGTTCTTTCAACCCATTGGCCCTTGAAGAGTTTGCTGCCATGGAGGAAAGACACAAGTACCTGTCGGAGCAGCTTTCAGACCTAACAAACGCGCGCCGAGACCTACTTTCGATCATTTCTGATTTGAATGAGAAAATGCAAACCACTTTTGCTGCTGCCTTTGAAGACACGAAGAAGAACTTTGAACAAGTGTTTCCAGTGCTTTTTCCAGGTGGTGAGGGGTCCCTGTCGCTTGTGGGGGAAGCAGAGCAGGAGCTGGGTGTTGAAGTGTCGGTCAGGCCGGCCGGTAAGAGAATTGAGAGAATGAGCCTGCTTTCCGGTGGCGAGCGATCTCTGGCGGCATTGGCTCTCCTGATTGCTATCTTCAAAGCACGACCCAGCCCTTTCTATGTGCTAGACGAGGTCGAAGCAGCGCTCGATGATACGAACCTCGGGCGCCTCTTAGCAGTTCTCGAGGATCTCGGAGAAACTTCCCAGCTAATAGTTGTCACGCATCAAAAACGAACTATGGAGATCGCTGACACCCTTTATGGTGTCAGCATGAGTAAAGACGGTGTCACTCAGGTTGTCGGGGAAAAATTAGAGCGGATCGTGTAGATGTTTAAGTTCCTGAAGCGCCTGCGGCAGAAAAAGGACGAAACCACGCAAGCCGCCGCTAGCCCTATCGTCGAAATCCAGCAGGCTCCAGCCGCCGCGCCTGTCGAAGCAGTTGCAGGCACTGCTGAGACCACGGCTGTCTCGGATCGGCCCGCTAAGTCGGGTCCCGACCTAGTAAGCAGCCGAGCTCAGGAGACCCCCGAAACCGAACCAGAGATCGAAGATGTAGCCGAGGCTGAGTCGTCACCACCTAAAGAGGCTAAGCCGGCTGAAGTAGTTGAGGTCGAACTGCCAAAAAGGTCCCTTGGTGACGGAATTAGGTCGATGTTTTCCTCGAGCCTAGATATCGATCAGCTCGAGGACATCTTGCTACTGGCAGACTTTGGTGTAGAGGCGGCGGTTGAGATTACCGAGGACTTGCGAAACGCTGCCAAAAAGGCTGGCGCCACCTCAGATGCTGAGTTGCGGCTACTACTCAAAGATTTGCTAATCGGAAAGCTGGAGAGAACCGACGCTCAACTTCACCTCGTAGATGGAAAACTTCCGTACGTTTTCTTGATTGTCGGGGTTAATGGTGCAGGAAAAACTACAACAATCGGAAAGCTAGCAAAGTGGCTCAGCGACGGCGAATGGGAAGTGGTTTTAGGTGCCGCTGATACCTTTAGAGCTGCGGCCGTTGAGCAACTCGCAACATGGGCAGAGCGTGCTGGTGTCGGAATTATCAAGCCAGAGCGTGATGGGCAGGACCCAGCCTCAGTTGCCTATCAGACAGTTGAGCACGCCATTGAGAGCGAGGCGGACATCGCAATCATCGACACCGCTGGAAGATTGCAAAACAAAAAGGATCTAATGGACGAGCTCGGAAAAATACGTCGAGCGGTTGAAAAGCGTGCCCAGATTAATGAGGTCTTGCTCGTGATTGACGCCACAACGGGACAAAACGCGCTCAGTCAAGCCAAAGCCTTCACAGAGGTGGCGGAGGTAACTGGAATTGTCATGACAAAGCTCGATGGAACTGCAAAGGGGGGCATTCTTTACACAATCCAGAGGGAGCTCGACATTCCGGTCAAGCTCGTGGGTGTTGGTGAGAAAGTAGACGATTTCGCTTTTTTCTCTGCCGAAGAGTTCGCCAAGGGTCTGGTAGCCCGAAAATCATGAATGTAGAGCCAGCGTAAGGATTTCAGGCTTGGCTGATTTAGACTTGCATCGTTTTCAAGGAGTTTTCAGTTGACCTACGTAATAGCGCTTCCCTGTGTAGACCTGAAGGACAGGGCCTGCATCGATGAATGCCCAGTTGATTGCATCTACGAGGGCGATCGCATGCTTTACATACACCCTGACGAATGCGTGGACTGCGGTGCCTGCGAGCCGGTTTGTCCGGTTGAGGCCATCTACTACGAGGACGACCTGCCTGGGGAGTGGAGCGACTACTACTCGGTAAACGTAGATTTCTTCAACGAGATCGGATCGCCAGGAGGTGCTGCCAAGACGGGCCCAATCCCAGGTGACCACCCGCTTGTGGCGGCACTACCCCCAAACCAGCAAGACCAGTAAACCTAAGGTTTTTCTTGGAAAGCACAAACTTTTCAAGTAAGCTTTCGTGGGTTTGGATGAAGGTTTAGAACCTTCAGACCATAAAGACTTTTCTCGCTTCTATTTCGAGCGGGCCAATTGAGGAGCTACAGATGCCAGTACCAAAGAGGCGCAAGTCACGTGCTAACACTCACGCACGCCGTTCACAGTGGAAGGCAGAGCCAGTAACCCTGGTCAAGACCGTTGAGAATGGACAGACCGTCTACAGCCTCCCTCACCGGGCAAAGGCAGTCACCGACTCAGTGGGGACAGAGCTCTACATGGAGTACAAGGGTCGCAAAGTAGCCGACAGCTAACAAATGTCTGACGAGCTGCTAGGGCGGCTAGGGGCTGAGATTTCTCCCGAGCTTCTTAGGCTCGCCCTCACACACTCTTCTTTCGCTTACGAAAACGGTGGCTCTGACAATGAGCGCCTAGAGTTCCTTGGCGACTCCGTGCTCGGTTATTTGGTCGCATCTCATATCTTCACAGCTCACAACAAGCTCTCGGAAGGTGAGCTAACAAAGCTCAAAAATGGTGTTGTCTCCGCCCAGGCTCTGGCAGTCGCCGCCAACCGCATAGATCTTGGCAAGCACCTACTCCTAGGTAAAGGGGAAGAGCAGACCGAGGGCAGGCGAAAGGAAAACATCCTCGCCGACGCTTTTGAGGCCCTCATTGGCGCTGCCTACATCCACTCCGGTCTTGAAAACGCTGGCAAAATAATCACCGGCCACATTCTCCCCCTACTAGATGACTCCGACGCTCTTAGAGAGTTTGCAGATCCCAAGACATCGTTGGCCGTGAATCTCAAGAAGCTAAATCGCGAAGAGCCCACGTACGAAATTTCAGAATCTGGACCGGAGCACGAGCGCGTCTATTTCGCGACCTGTTTTTCGGGCAAGGTAAGCCTCGGGTCAGGTTCGGGACGAACCAAGCGCAAAGCTGAGACCGACGCGGCACTTAGTGCACTGCGAACCCTCTCGGAGCTCTAGTGCCGGAACTACCCGAAGTCGAGACTGTTCGTGCCGGTCTCGCAAATCACGTAATCGGCGCTCTGGTTAACGAAATTGAGGTCCATGACAGCCGCAGCCTGAAGCGCAACTTTTCAGGCCTTGATGGATTCGTCAATGAGCTAACAGGCGAGCGCCTCCAAGGAGTAATTAGGCGCGGCAAGTTCCTTTGGTTGCCTCTAACCGCAACGCGCGCAGTTGTTTGCCACCTCGGCATGAGCGGACAGGTCTTGGTTAGGTCCAAGGAATTTGGTGAGGACAAGCTCACGAGAATCACCCTGAGGCTAGTAAAACCAACCGGTGAAGAAATAGAGATGCGTTTTGTAGACCAGCGCCTATTCGGTGGAATGCAAATCGATGATTTGCTGGAAACTGGAGAAGGGGTTCCAGCAGGGCACTTTCCAGAAGGAGAGGCTAGTTCAATGATTCCTGTATCGGTCTCTCACATCGCAAGAGATCCTTTGGATCCCAACTTTGATGCAGGGCTGGTGGTATCCAAGATGCGGAAACGAAGCTCTGGAATCAAGAGGGTGCTGCTCGACCAGAACTTGATGAGCGGCATCGGCAATATCTACGCGGATGAGACCCTTTGGCGAACTCGTCTTAACTATGACAGGCCCGCCAGCATAATCTCGGCCAAAAAGCTAAATGACGTCATTGAAGTCGCCAAGGATGTCCTTGGTGAAGCGGTCGAGCGAGGTGGTACCAGCTTTGACGAGCAGTACAAAAATGTAAATGGCGAATCTGGTTACTTTTCCCAAGACCTCAATGCCTACAGCCGCGCGGGGTTACCTTGTCAGAGGTGCGGTAGCGCAATTAAGCGCGAGGCCTGGGCAAACAGATCTTCTTATTTCTGCCCCAAATGCCAACGGCGCTGAAGACTTAAGAACGAAACCTTGGAAACATAGCCACGAGCAGGACGATCGCTATCGACCCGTATGACCATATGTAGCCAATTGTCGATGCCGGGATGAGCTTGTCTTGACCAAAGTCTTGTGCAAAGAAAAAAACCAATGCTGTAACGGTCAGGGCAAAGGCCCAAGACTCTGTTTTGATCGGCCTGACTGAAACTGCATAGACAAGTAGCGAGAACATTGCCACTCCGAGCCCAAAGGGCATTCCAGAGAGGATGCTCTGGTGAAAAATGGTGCCAAGAACAGCAAATAATGTCCCCGCGAAGATGCCCCTGAAAGTCAGTCCAAGTCTTGCCGCTTTGCTCACCGGTCAAGACTATTGCCAAGCCCCTAGATTAGGCTTTTGGCGGTAAGCGAAGGAGAAATGGATTGTTTGACAATCTTTCGGATCGCCTGAGCGGGACTTTCAGGAGCCTCAAGGGCAAGGGAAAGCTCTCTCCAGCCGATATTGACGAGACTCTCAGGGACATCCGGCGCGCCCTACTCGAGGCTGATGTTGCGTTAGAGGTGGTCAAAGACTTCATCTCCAGAATTCGCGAGCGTGCAATGGGGGACGAGGTTTCAAAAGCACTTAACCCCTCTCAGCAGGTGGTTCAGATTGTCCAAGATGAGCTAATTGGCATTCTTGGAGGAGAGGCTAGAAAACTTACTTTTTCAAAGAACCCACCGACAGTTCTGATGCTCGCGGGTCTCCAGGGTTCCGGCAAGACGACGCTCGCTGGGAAGCTTGCCAAATGGCTCAAGGACCAGAACCAGACACCATTACTGGTCGCCTGCGACCTGCAAAGGCCTAATGCTGTAAACCAGCTTCAGGTGCTGGGGGAGAAGGTAGGGGTTCCAGTTTTTGCTCCCGAGGAGGGTAACGGATCCGGTGACCCTGTGGCGGTAGCTAAAAAAGGCATCGAAAAAGCAAAAAAGGACCAGCACTCAGTAGTGATCATCGACACCGCAGGCAGGATCGGTATCGATGAGGAGATGATGAAGCAGGCTCGAGACATTCGAGATGCGACCTCTCCCGATGAAATGCTTTTTGTTATCGACTCAATGCTCGGTCAGGACGCAGTCAACGTTGCGAATGCCTTCAAAGATGGTGTCGGAGTCACTGGAGTAGTGCTTACCAAGCTAGATGGTGATGCCAGAGGTGGTGCGGCACTATCTGTTGCAACCATTACGGGCGCGCCAATCCTATTTAGCTCAACTGGCGAGACAATCGATGCCTTCGAGCCTTTCTACCCAGACCGCATGGCCAGTCGCATTCTCGACATGGGAGACATCCTTACTCTTATCGAGCAGACTCAGAGGGCCTTTGACGAAGAAGAGAGCGAGAAGCTCGCTCAAAAGATTGCCCAAGATCAGTTCACACTGCAGGACTTTCTGGATCAGATGCAGCAGCTGAGAAAACTTGGCAGCATGAAGGGCATCATGGCCATGTTGCCAGGGGCCGGCCAGATGAAGCAGAACATTGAAGATTTTGACGAGGGAATGATTGACCGAACCGAGGCCATAATTCGCTCCATGACCCCAAAGGAGCGCGAGCAACCCAAGCTTCTCAATGGTTCAAGACGGATGAGAATTGCTAAGGGGTCGGGTACGACGGTCACTGACGTGAACCAGTTAATGCAGCGCTTTGAACAGGCCGCAAAGATGATGAAGACCATGGCAAAGGGCGGAGCGCCAACTCTTCCCGGCACCAACCCCGTGATGATGGGAGGCGCCAAGGGCGGCGGCTACATCGGCGGCAAGAAGAAGGACAAGAAGAAAAAAGGCTCAAAGAGCGGCAACCCTGCAAAGCGTGCTGCCGAAAACGCGGGACTTACTATCGCAAGCGAGAATTCGAAGGGCAGCTCCTTCGGGCTTTGAAACTAGCCAAATCGCGTTTTTTCTGGCAGGATAATCCTTTGTTCGAGCGTCTCGACCCTCTATCAAGACGTACGAGAAACCCTGAGAAGCCTCCGAGTGTGCCCCCACGCTCACGGTGGAGCCTCGCCCCTAAACTCACAGGAGAATTGTGGCTGTAAAGATCCGCCTAAAGCGCATTGGTAAGAAGCGCAACCCCCACTACCGCATCGTGGTAGCAGATTCAAAAACACACCGTGACGGAAGAGTCATCGAGGAGATTGGTCGCTACGTACCAACCACTGACCCTTCAATCATTGAGGTCAACTCTGAGCGCGCTCAGTACTGGCTATCCGTTGGCGCTCAGCCAACCGAGCCAGCTGCAGTAATTCTCAAGCTGACCGGTGATGTTGCCAACGAAAAGGGTGAGAAGAAGAACACTGTCAAGCCCCAGGCAACAAAAGAGACTTTCGCAGCGGACACCAAGAAGAAGTCCGTAATTCTTCCAAAGGAAGAGAAGAAGCCAGAGCCTGTAAAGGAAGAGACTCCAGTCGCAGAAGCTCCAGCTGAGGCTCCAGTGGCCGAAGAGGCTGCGGTAGCTGAGGAAACTACAGCGGAGGCACCAGCAGAGCCAGCAGCAGAGGCTACCGAAGCCCCGGCCGCAGAAGCAACTGCAGAGGCGCCTGTGGAAGAGACTCCAGCAGAGCCAGCAGCAGAAGCACCAGCAGAGGAGGCCCCTGCGGCTGAGGCTGCCGAGGAAGCTCCTGCCGAGGCACCTGCAAGCGAGGAAGCTCCAGCTGAAGAGGCACCTGCCGCAGAGGCAGCTGAAGAGCCAAAGAGCGAGTAATTATGTTGCAGGCGACCCTCCAGCACCTTGTGCGAGCAATTGTCGACAATCCTGAGGATGCGACCGTTGAGCTTCGCACTATCGCGAAAAGCGAGTTGCTGGAGGTTCGTGTGCACCCAGATGACCTCGGCAGGGTCATCGGCAAAGGTGGCAGAACTGCCACCGCGCTAAGGACAATCATCAACGCCCTTGCCGGCGGCAAGCGCATTCGTGTAGACGTGGTGGATACCGATTACTAGCACCACCAAGCTTCGGGTAGGCCGCCTGCTCAAAGCGCACGGCCTCAAAGGCGCAATCAAGCTAGAGCTTTACACCGACTCCCCAAACGAACGTTTCACTCCAGGAACGGTTCTAGAGCTGCAGGTTCCTGAGGACTCGCCCTGGCATGGCAAAACCGTGAAGGTAACCGAGCTTCGTTGGTATAACACCATGCCTGTGCTGTTCTTGGATGGCATCAACGACCGCAACCAGGCCGAGAGCCTCATCCGCGCAATTTTGCTTGTCGAGGCAGATCTTGATGCCAGTCCACCTGAGCCTGAGGCCTGGTATGACCACCAGCTGGTTGGCCTAAAGGTTCACAGAGACGCTGCAGAAATTGGCGAAATCGTGCGAGTCGATCATCTGCCAGCCCAGGATCTACTCGCCATCAAGACGGACTCTGGCGAGGTGCTGCTGCCATTTGTGAAGGCTTTTGTGCCAGAGGTTGATGTCCAGGCTGGCAAGGTAATCATTACTCCTCCTGGAGGCCTCTTTGAAGAGTTAGCTGAGCCAAATGAAGATTGACGCAATCAGCATTTTCCCCGAGTTCTTTGATGTTTTGGAGATCTCGCTTTTGGGCAAGGCCCAGGAGTCTGGACTGATCTCGTTTGAGGCTCACAACCTGAGGGACTTCACTCACGATAGACACAAGACCGTGGACGACACCCCCTATGGCGGGGGAGCGGGCATGCTCATGAAGCCAGAGCCATGGGGAGAGGCTTTTGACCAGATAATTGTCAAAGACCGTCCAGTTGTCATCTTCACCTCTCCTGCCGGAAAACCCTTCAATCAGGAGCTAGCCAGAGAGCTCTCCCAGAGAGATCACCTGGTTTTCGCTTGCGGCAGGTACGAGGGTATCGACCAGCGAGTGGTTGACTACGCGGGCACCATTGCCGAAGTTCATGAGATTTCTATTGGTGACTACGTGCTAAACGGTGGCGAGGTTGCCGCTGTTGCCATGATCGAGGCCATTGCCAGACTGATTCCTGGGGTGATTGGAAACAACGAGTCGCTTACCGAAGAATCTCACAACGAGGGTCTTTTGGAGGCCCCCAGCTACACCAAGCCACAAAGTTGGCGTGGCCTGGAGGTTCCAGAGATGCTGCTTTCCGGACACCACGCAGAAATCGAGAAGTGGCGAAAGGCTCAGTCGCTTGAGCGCACCAAACAGAACCGGCCAGATTTACTCGATAAGTAGTTGCCGTTAGCCCTTTACTGTGGCAGAATTTGACGCTGTGCCCAGAGGCTCTGCCGCAGGGGAGCAAAGAGCACAAAATTAGAAACTATTTAGCCATTTAGACCTGCGCGCTAAAGGAAAGAGCAGAAAATGCACATTCTCGACTCAGTTGATGCCAAGAGCCTCAGGAGCGACATCCCAGACTTCCGTGCCGGAGATAACGTCAAGGTTCACGTAAACATCGTTGAAGGTAACCGCAGCCGTGTCCAGGTCTTCCAGGGAGTTGTAATCTCCCGCAGCGGCCACGGAGTTCGCGAGACTTTCACCGTTCGCAAGGTTTCTTTCCAGGTCGGCGTTGAGCGTACCTTCCCAGTACACAGCCCAGTTCTCGAGAAGATTGAGCTGGTTTCCAAGGGAGACGTTCGCAGGGCAAAGCTCTACTACCTTCGCAACCTTCGCGGCAAGGCTGCCAAGATTCGCGAGAAGCGAGAGAACGCCTAACTAAACTAGGCGTCATGTCGTTTTCCGGGAGTCGCAGACCCCGCAGTAATTCCCTCTCAGCCCGTTGGCGCAGGTCATTCAGGCGCGCCCGGAAAAATGCCTTTCTCAGCTTCCTGATTGACTTCACGGTCATTGTGGGAACAGCGCTTGTGCTCTCGGTTGTCATCAAAGCCTTTCTCATTCGCAGCTTTTTCATCCCATCAGGTTCGATGCTTGACACCCTCGAGATCAATGACCGAATCATTGTCAATGTCTTAGCCCCAGAGGTAATGCCACTAGAACGCGGTGACGTTGCGGTGTTCAGAGACCCAGGTGGTTGGCTGGGCGCCATCCCGACCCAAGAAAAGGACACCCTGACTGAGATCTTGGACTTTGTTCTTGGCACCTTTGGAATAACAGCCCCCGACTCCGCCGAGCACCTTGTGAAGCGAGTAATCGGGCTACCTGGTGACAGGGTGGTCTGCTGTGATGCGGATGGAAGGCTGACCATCAATGGTGTTGCAATCGATGAGCCCTACGTCCGCGGAGACGCCGCTCCCTCCGAAGTCGAATTTGATGTCACGGTTCCCGAGGATCACTATTGGGTGATGGGGGATAACCGTCCAAACTCCACAGACTCTAGGTATCGCCAAGATCTCCCCACAAAAGGCTTCGTACCAGTCGAGGTAGTGGTTGGCAGGGCGTTTGTTGTGAGCTGGCCAGTGGAGAACTGGGAGTTTTTGACCAACTATCCAGAGACCTTCGGTGACGTTCCCAAGCCTTGACCTCGAGAAAGAGCTGCTAGAAAGCTTTGATGCCGTTATCGGCATAGACGAGGTTGGTCGGGGAGCACTTGCCGGACCGGTTGGGGTGGGGGCATTCTTACTCACCCGAGAAATGCTCGACTCGTTGCCAGCATCCATTCGCGACTCCAAATTGATTGCAGAGAAAAAGCGCGCAGAGGTTGCCGAAGCAGTTATGGCTTGGGGCGAATCTGGAGTTGGGCTCTGTCCCGTCAGCACGATCGAAGAAAAGGGCATCTCCTTCGCGCTAAGAACCGCTGCTCTCCAAGCCATCGAGAACCTGAAAACTGAAAACGCTGTTGTGTTGCTTGACGGCTCTCACAACTGGCTAGGCGAGATAGGCATGAAGGTTGTTGTTCAAACCAAGGCTGACAGGGATTGCGGCAGCGTTGCCGCCGCATCTGTCGTAGCGAAGGTGCAGCGCGATGCTCTGATGGCCGAGCTCTCTCAGGACTTTCCTGAATATGGCTGGGACTCCAATAAGGGCTACAGCTCTAATTCGCACATCGAGGCCATCCAGCGGCTTGGCCCAACAAAGCATCACCGAACCAGTTGGCTAGAGAAAATCCTCAGCAAGGACCTAGGTCTTTTCTAGCTGCGCTCAAGAGCCTCTGCCTGCAGCTGGGCTAGCTTGGTTACGAGGCGCTCGTCGAGACCCTTTGCGATGAGTGACTGCGCAATGTCTCGAGCCTGTTTGATGAGCTCTGCGTCCTTGGTCACCTTTAGGAGCTTCAGTTGGCTTCTGCGACCTGATTGGTTGTCCCCAAGGACATCTCCCTCGCCGCGAAGTTCTAGGTCCAGCTCGCTCAGTTTGAAGCCATCTAATGTTCCAGCCAGGGCCTCGAGCCGCTGGCTTGCAAGGGTTCCAGGTTCGGCGGAGGAGACCAGGAGGCAGATGCCTTTGTGCTCACCTCTGCCTACCCGGCCTCTAAGTTGGTGCAGCTGCGAAATTCCGAACCGATCGGCATCAAGGATCACCATGGCGGTGGCATTTGGAACGTTTACGCCAACCTCAATGACTGTCGTAGACACCAACACATCCAGCTCACCTGCGGAGAATGCCTCCATGACCGAGGACTTCTCCTCGCTTGGTAGCTGCCCATGCAAGAGGCCGATTCTCCGACCCGCAAGGCTTTGGTTTCTCTGCAAGCTCTCAAAGACCTCTTCCGCCGCAGCCGGTGGAGTCTCGGATTCTCCCTCGATGCTGCCGTCATATTCACTCCCGACAATTCGTGGACAGACAACAAATGCCTGCCTGCCAGCTGCAAGTTCTTCGGAAACTCGCGCCCAAACCCTCGAAACTAGGGCTGGCTGGCCGACCGGAACCACAAAGGTTTCAATCTCCTGCCTACCTGCAGGCAGCTCAGTGAGAGTTGAGATGTCTAAATCTCCAAAGGTGGTGATGGCCACGGTCCTAGGGATTGGAGTTGCGGTCATTGTCAAGACGTGTGGCGGCTGCTTTGCCTTTGCCCTCAGTAGTTCCCTCTGCCCAACCCCAAACCTGTGCTGCTCATCGATGATGACAAGGCCGAGGTCAGCAAAGCTAACCTTCTCTGCAATTAGGGCATGTGTCCCAATGGCCAGAAGGCACTTTCCACTAGCAATATCCAGCATCGCGCGCTTGCGCTCTGGTGCAGTGAGTGAGCCTTTGAGCAGCTTCACTCCCAGTTGCCTGGTGAGATCTGGGCCGAGGGTCTTGATAGTGGAGTTGTAGTGCTGCTCGGCAAGAACCTCTGTCGGGGCTAGAAGAGCGGACTGGTGGCCCTCTGAAGCCGCATGAAGCACTGTCCTGAGCGCAACGACCGTCTTTCCTGATCCAACCTCACCCTGCAGCAGCCTGTGCATAGGGTGACCGGAGGAGAGATCAGCTGCAATTTCAGAAATTACCTGTTGCTGACCTGTGGTGTACTCAAAGTCGAGTTGCTTATCAAACTGCAACGCCAGTTGGGATTCACCAAGCATGAGGGCGGCATCTGTTTCTTTTGTGGCCCTGGATTGTAAAAGAGCCAACTGCAGCAGCAGCGCCTCGTGATATTTCAAGCTTTTGCGTGCCGCGAGAAAGTCGCTATCCCGTTGGGGCAAATGGATCTTGGTTATCGCCTCGGTGAGCGGGATCAGTTTGTTGTTGGCAAGTAGGGACGGATCCAACAGCTCCTCGATCTTTGACGACTCCAATGCAACTGCAACCGCCTTTTGAATCTTCCAGCTCGGGATAGTTCCGCTGGCCGGGTAGATCGGGATCGGCAGCTCGGCCCATGCCTTTGCCTGCTCCTCATCGGTCTCTTCAAAAAGTTCGTAATCGGGGTGCGTGAGCTGCAGCTTCCCTGAGAACATCCCTACCTTGCCCGAGAAGAAGCCCCGCATGCCCTCCTTGAGCTGGTCCTTGCGCCAGGCCTGATTGAAAAACGCAAGCGTCATCAACGAGCTTCCGTCAGTGATAGCGACCTCGAGAATGCTGCCAGCTCGACCCTTTGTGAAGCGAGAGGAGACTTTTACGATCTCACCTACGACTGTCGCAACCTCGCCAACTGGAAGTGCAGAGATGTCAGTGAGTTGACCCCGTTTCGCATAGCGTCTGGGGTAGTGCTCGAGAAGCTCTCCCTCGAAGCTCAAACCCAGGTGCCGCGCAAACGACTTAGCGGTGCGCTCTCCAAGGAGCTCACTGAGTTTTCTTCCCTTATCCAGCACAACACCATCTTGGAGCCTTGGCCCTAAGTATTTGGCTAGGCTCACCTTTGTGAGCAGGATTATCAGTGGCGTAGCGGGCTCAATCAGGCTTGCAGCAGCTCCCACCGGCACCAGACCCACCTCTGATCGAGTCAAGGAAAGCGTTTTTGCCTCGTTGGAGGCAGCCGGAGCAATTCAAAATGCTGACGTGCTGGATCTGTTTGCGGGAACCGGAGCACTGGGTCTTGAGGCGCTATCTCGGGGAGCAAAGAGCCTTGTTGCCATCGAGTCAGCCAGAGCCGCGCTCAATGTTTGCCTAAAAAACTCGGCAAGCGTGGGAACAGCACTCTCGGCCGCCGGAGCAAGACCTCCCATGGAGATAAAGCTTTCGGACGCAGTCGCCTATCTAGCTTCAACCACTAAGGAATTTGACCTCGTCTTCGCAGACCCTCCCTATGACCTCGATGTTGCGGGGAAGCTTTTGGATCGAGTAGGTGCCGTCTTGCGACCAAATGGACTATTCGTCTTGGAACTTTCCAGCAAGGCCGAGAACCCAGCACTGCTTAAGGGAACTGAGCTTTGGAGCGAAAAGGTCTATGGCGATACCAAGGTCCTAATTTTTAGACTGACCGCTCATTAGCTCCGATGTAAACCTGCTGAGGGCGACCGATTCTGGTGCTGTCATCGGCCATCATTTCGCGCCAGTGAGCAATCCACCCCGGGAGTCTTCCAATAGCAAACATTGGGGTGAACATCTTTGGGGTGAAGCCCATTGCCTTGTAGATGACTCCGGTGTAGAAGTCCACGTTCGGGTAGAGCTTGCGCTCTGCGAAGTAGTCATCCTTCAGTGCTGCGGCCTCAAGCTGCTTTGCGATGTCTAGCAGCGGATCGTCAATTCCCAGCTCGTCAAGAACTTGGTCCGCCGTTGCCTTGACAATCTTGGCCCTAGGGTCAAATGACTTGTAGACGCGGTGGCCAAAGCCCATGAGCCTTATGCCATCCTCTTTGTTCTTGACTCTCTCGACATACTTTTCGACCGACTCACCTGAGTCTTGAATGAACTCGAGCATCTCAAGAACTGCCTCGTTTGCTCCACCATGGAGCGGTCCAAAGAGCGCATTCACACCAGCAGAAACAGAAGCAAAAAGGTTTGCGTTTGAGGAGCCAACCAGCCTGACAGTTGAGGTGCTGCAGTTCTGCTCGTGGTCTGCATGGAGCAAAAGCAAGGTGTCCAGCGCCTTTGTGACAATCGGGTTCTGGGTGTACTGCTCAGCCCTTGTGCCAAAGGTCATCATGAGGAAGTTTTCGACCATCGACAGCGAGTTGTCCGGATACATCAGCGCCTGACCGACTGAGGTCTTGTGAGCGTAGGCGGCAATTACCGGCATTTTGGCAAGCAACCTGATGGTTGAGATCTCTACCTGCTCGGGGTCCTTGGGGTCTAGCGAGTCGGGGTAAAAGGTACTAAGTGCCGAAACGGCTGCGGAGATAATCGCCATAGGGTGAGCGCTCGGTGGAAACGCCCGGAAAAAGTCCTTGAGGTTTTCGTGAAGCAGGGTGTGCTTGCGAATTGTGTCATCGAACTTCGCAAACTCCTTCTGGTTTGGTAGCTCCCCGTAGACAAGTAGGTGAGAAACATCGAGAAATGTCTTTTTCTCGGCTAGCTGCTCAATTGGGTAGCCGCGGTAGCGCAGAATGCCTGCCTCGCCGTCGATGTAGGTGATTGCGGAGGTTGTCGAGGAAGTGTTGACAAAGCCCTGGTCGTAGGTGCTCATGCCGGTTTCGGCCATGAGGCCCTTGATATCAATACCGCTGGCACCATCAGTTGCTTTTACAACTGGAAGCTCTGCTTCCTTTTCGCCAACTCTGATTACTACCTTTTGGGTTTCAGCAGAAGTCAAAACGCAATCCCTCTCTTTGTTTTCAATAGCCTAAAGCACCATTGGCCCCTGCAAAAACCCAAGTATTTCACTTGTGAGTAGAGAAGAAATTTCTTGCGAGGAACTGGGCTTAGACTGAAAGAGAAATGGACGAGAGCGACTTCGAAGATTACGACCGCGATGCAGAGCTAAGCCTTTATCGCGAGTATCGCGATGTAGTCAAAATGTTTCGCTACGTGGTTGAGACAGAGCGCCGCTTCTACCTGTGCAACGATGTCGAACTCAAGCGCATTGACACCGCCACAGACTTTTACTTCGAACTCAACATGCAGGACGTATGGGTCTGGGATATCTACCGCACAGACCGCTTCGTCAAGCAGGTCAAGGTTATGACGTTCAAGGATGTCAACGTCGAGGAGATCGGAAGCCAGGAGCTAGAGATACCAGAAGAATTAGCAGTCGGCGATCAGCCCTAGTTCTCCACAGCCTCGGCTAACACGTATCTAAAGCTCTCAAAACTGCTGCACCATGCCTCCCAGGAGGAACCCATGCAGCTCACAAAAGACCAAGAACTCACAGTCCTGTGGTCAATGCTCCACGAACCAGGCGATGGAGTTGCAAGAGAGATATTTGATAGCCGCGGTCCAAAGGCCATTGAAGACTTTAGAACCCAAAGGGCCAGCAGGCTCTGGCCAGAGTGTGTGGGGGAGGAATACCGAGCCCACATCCCAGAGCTGCTGGAGCGAATCGAGCTGCGGCTTTCGAAAATTAACCTCATCGAGCGCATCGAGCGCGGCATTCGCTGGAACGCAAGGATTTACTTTGAAGATTCCGACTCCGAGCTATTTGAAAAACTTCGTGACCTTGGCCCCCACAGGCCCTACCTGCTGTGGATCGCAGGCGATGCGGGCATTTTGTCGCGGGAGACGGTATCGATTGTTGGCACGAGGAACCCCTCCGGCACCGGACTTTCAAATGCCAAGAGGCTCGTAGCTGAGTTATCAAGTCCGGTGATCTCAGGAGGTGCTGTTGGCATAGATGCCGAGGCTCATAAATCAGCCATGGTCTCAGGTCTCAAGACCGCAGCCTTCATGGCAGGTGGTGTCGACAAGGTCTACCCCCACGCGAACTGGGAGCTCTTTCACGAAATGGTTCAAGCCGGTGGGGCCCTAATCAGTGAAGTCTCGCCGGGAACGACGCCCTCGCGATTTCGCTTTTTGCAGCGCAATCGGCTGATTGCCGCTGCCAGTAACGCCACCTTCATCGTTGAGGCTGGCTATCGCTCTGGAACCCGCAACACAGCTAATCATGCTCGGGTTATCGGCAGAGAGGTCTTTGCAGTGCCTGGTCCTTGGGCCTTTGCACCTGCCAGGGGAGCAAACGCCATGATCGCCGAAGGTGTCGCGCGCCCCTATCCACTGACTAGCTTTCCCATCGAGCTGACCATGAACCAAAAACGAATCCAGGATGCGATGCGAGCGGGAGCGAGATTTCCAGATGAGATTGCGGCTGAATCCGGGCTCAGCTTGGCAAG